>Ga0307509_10006248_pt1 | contig 16100 bp, 18 predicted proteins | sample 10_EM_MG_FD_202245 | JGI IMG/M metagenome (GOLD analysis project Ga0307509, IMG submission 202245) | Populus trichocarpa ectomycorrhiza microbial communities from riparian zone in the Pacific Northwest, United States - 10_EM | ecosystem: Host-associated > Plants > Roots > Unclassified | place... | reverse complement strand
GGGGGGCCCCCCCCTATGCTCTACCTCTGAAACACTCGGTTTCTTTGTCAGAGGACAAATGTTCCCCGAATTCCATGGCTAGTATCCCCGATGTAACTATTCTTTGGTACAGGAAAGGACAGGGATGAAACTTTTGTATGGTAAATTATCTATGCGTATCTGACCGCCCATACAAAACTCGGACTGAGGTGTTCGGGTTCTATATACCTATAACTTGTATATATACAGTATCAAATGTATCTGCTGTAATTACTGTGGGCATACGAGCGGGTTTGTTTGTAGCGGACGTTTCTTTAAATTAATTTATTTTCATAGGGTGGACGGATGGCATACGGGAATAGCTAGTATGGACGGTCGATGGTTGTCGCAGTAGCTATTGAGATAGGAGGGTTTATAAGGCCTGCAGTTAGCTAGTGGGACGACAACTACTTCAACAACTTCAACGAATGAGGAATTTTCTGCATCGTGAAGCGACTATTTTCTTTTCGTTTGTGAACTGGGAAGCCTTGACTAGCTAAGACTTCTTCGTGAGCTCTACGATTTTTCCTCTTGCTCTGAGGCCCCCGGTTGTGTGAGCGGTGTTTGCCCTTACCGGAAGTGTTTTTCCTTTTCCTTTCCAACGGCGATTTCCACCCGTACTATCATTCACTTTGCTGAGGTGATCTTCTACGACTCTCCCGGATCGCGATTCTACCCTTGGTTTGTCCTTTCGGTACCAATAAAAAAGTTCACCACACTTGATATCGAATACTTCTTGCCTGCTACAAGTATGGTAAGGGCATCCACCTTTTGTGGAGTAGCATCTAACAGGGTAATACTGGATTACTGCAGTCCGATACCAACAGGTAACTCCGGAACAGTACTGCTACCAGCGCCCAGCCCTGAACATTCCGAATGGGCGGTATTTTTATTTCTTATTTCTTATTTTTCCTTGTTAAAGAATAAGTGGGCTAACGTGTCTTTGTGCTTCGAGTCCGCACCACAGATCTTAAGTGGTGGACTATGAGTGCTTGCAATACCAAAATCATAGGCCATTTATCGGTGTTTATGATAATAGGACACTTTTACAGGCCTCGGGTAGCCTCGGTACTTGTGTAATGCTTCCAATTAATTCACTACCCCTTGGAAATCGTGTCCCCATTCTGGCCGAACGTAATACCGGTAGTACGGAGTAGAAACTCAATCCGTCTAGCTCTTGTAGCCTACCCAGAATCCCAACCTATCCCTGTAGAGTACTGGACTAGTACTGTGTAACCTCGAACGAAATCGGCCCCAAATAACTAATCACTAACCCCATACCTTTTTGCCGAGATCTAATATCTACCTCAGCTACAATGATCTATCCAGGACGACCACAGAAAATGGAGACCGTGACGCCCGGGGCGGGAGATCATCCGTCCTGTGCCCACTGGGTATTGCCCCGCGGATATCCATAATCGAAGTTTTTGAGGTATAATAAATGCCATTTTGTTGATAAGAGTTGAGCTCGTTATGGGAGAACTAACTAGGGCGTGTTAAGGCTTAAGCTTTTGGAGTTCTAACGAGGGCATGGGTTTCTTTGGTGGGGGCAGTGGGGTTGCCTGTACGGTACCTTCCTAGCATTAGAGTCAACTTCTCTTTTAGGGCCGATAAGCTAGTCAGTCAAACCTTCCGGCGAGGTGGATAGGCACCCTATACATTTAAAACAAGAAAATAGAGTACTTGCTTGTCGCTTTCCCAAAATCCCTCGGGATATCTTATATGATACGACCTCGAACCTTACACTGCGGGTAACGGCAGCTCCGCAAAAGAGCCAGGACTCGCAGACATAGTAATTTACCAATCTAAAACCAGTGAGTGCTTGTCCAGATGGCGCGATTTCCTATGCCATGGAAGCCGACTCAGGTAAAGCTTTCGGGGTAAGCCAATTGACCCCGCTGCTCACTGCACTATCCGTCAGACCGAACTCACCTTTCGGTCCCAGAAAACAGTCCTGCGAACCTTGCACTCCAAGGGTTAAGCCTAGTTCTTGCACGTGGGTCGGTATAATAGGGTTATTAATACCACAAAATGTGATCTTGGCGCAGGTTTTGGGGCCTTTGGTGCTACGGGAAAGGATTACGGGAGTCTCTAGCGGAGGAACCTGATAACGTGGATGTTTTGTGCAAAGCCAAGGTTCATAATAGGGCGGTGGACTTGGTAGCCGCTGCCTTTAGAAGAGATAACACAAATTGGTATTTCGGGAGGCTGTGAACGAGGCGGTCGGGGAAAGAGTTCAATTGCTAAAATATTAAAGAATCGACTGATTGTGATACAACACGTTGGAAACACCTCCCTCAGGCGAGTTAATTATAGCCCTGGATGGAATGCCACAGCAGAAGACCACGAAATACTGGTATGTTGTTCCTGCGTGTGCCAATCCTCCGAACAAACACTACATATTGGTCAACACCCGAATGTCTGAATACCTTCAGCTTGAGTCAACCCCCATGCCAAGCGGAGCGGCAGCTGCTGACAGGTCGAGCGTTGCGTAGCTGATAACTAAACTAATTATACTCTCGCTGGTGAAGAACCATTAGGGCTTTGACGGTTTAACGTGGAACCCAATTCAACAACTCCAGCCTGGTTGATAGATTCGATTAAGCGCAGGCTCTATGCAGCCGTTGAAGGAGTAACGCTAGTCTACGGGAAAACCGTCACGGAGGGTTTCATCTTGGTTTCTCACCAACGCCTTAGTTCTTATGACGCCTATAGGCGTGCTCCGCCGCATGAGTACGTCATGGCTCTCTCGATCTGGGCCGGAAGGTTGACAGTGTGATAAACGCTGATGGGATGGCAGAGGCGGGGATGGTGTCTGGGGAGTTCAAAGCCGGCTTAGTGGTCGTCCGTGATTATGCGAATGAAAATCTTGTTCGAGTTGGTCGGCTCGGGAGATATACTCGGCGCGGATGTTGTCAGGTGAGTCACGATACTTATTCAGGGCGGATCGACCAGAGGGATATTAGGGTTGTGTAACCCTAACCCTTCAGATGCCAACACTTTTTGCAGCTCTATTCAATTAAGTTTCGAAGCAGACCCTTATCTTGTTCTATTATTTACTCAGCCAGGCATGCTGTCGCTAAAACACCCCTATCTTCCTACGAGATTCAGTCGGGGGAGAAACAAAAGTACTGTGCTTATGTATCAGGGCCAAGAATTAGCACGTCCTACACTAGGGGCAAACGCCTCAAACCCTCACATTTTTGGTGAGCACCAACGCCTGAAAAATGTGAACCTATTTTCGCTCCCCGGCATATGATGCATTTCTACTGTCCTGTCGTAGGGTATTGGTGTTCCGAAAAGGTATCAATTCCTGATGTGAAGACAGGTATAATATTATCCTCCAACTGTGGCAAGGTTCTTGTTTTTCTGCCTTCTAGGTGACGTAGAGGGGCGAAGCCACGTTCCGGCATCTACTTGGCCCTAGAAGCTTTTCAAATGGGGGGGGTAGGACTCCGTAGGAGTGTGGCAATCAAGATACCGATAGTGGGAGATTTTTACACCACCACCACCACCACCACCACCACCACCACGCCTGTTTGACTCAAATACGCCTGCGTGCGGTATATCAGCAGGGCCAGTTCCACTTAAAACAACGCCCGTTTCCTTTTCCAACGATTATTCTTTCCCCGCCTTAAGAACATCATCTCTCACTTCCGGCTCGGATATACTTATACTGTCCTTGCTAGGTTTTATCTGGTTTAGTGAGCGAATTTTTCGCTGATTAGAGCAGTAGGACACAGTTGGCCTTCGATTTCAGTTTCAGACTGACAGGATTGATAAGCGAGTGACTGCCTATGACAAGCATCAGCAGCACACCCAGAGCTGCAGGTTGCGGTCCTGTTACAACCTCAACAGCACCTAACCTCTGCCGAAATTGGGCGGGTGATGAACAGGGGTAACAAGTGAGCAAAAAGTAGGGTAACGAAAGTTACTTGATACTAACCCCTGTTCGTGGCCCGGATCGTCTCGTCGCGGATACGGTGTCGGCAGTCAAGTCGAGGAATTTAGTTCCAGAACTCGGGGACCCTGTAGGAAGATCGTTACAAGAAGAAAGATCGAGGAAACAATAACCTGACTTTGCTGAAACTTACTAAGGGTATGGTGCTGGCAAGATTTAAGGCTTAGAAACAGCTGTGCGACTAGCCAAGGGTCAGTGTGCCGCTTTGCCTTAGGCAACAGCTCCCGTCGCTGGAGTGCTAAACGGCCGGTCAGCCAATTAAATTCGCAGCCTCACTCTCCTCAGCTAGCTTGGGGGTACCAGTACTAAGATGAGGAAGGGAGAAGAGTCAAATCACTCCCACAAGCGTTAGCCTCTGTGCTACAGCGTTCGCGCGCCCTAATACTGCCCATTGATCTGCGTTGGAAGGGGGGTGACTTTCTGTACTTAAGCCCCGCCTACTCCCGCGCCTGCACACTACATAACGCTTCTCCAAAGTGAAGGATCCTCGTTGCTTATTTTTGATTGGCAAGGCACAGATGAGGAGAGAAACTTAAGGTCTGGGATAAAGATAAGGTGAGAGATTGAAAAAGGAGATGAGGATTGAGCTAAAATTGATTGTTATAGGAAGAGTCGCCTGCAAAACATCCTCTGGTACTTGTACCATCCCCCTCCCCGCCAATATCCATCAAAAGCCCGACAGAACCGACAGGCGATACAAGAAAGCGAAGCTAAATATAAAACCGAAGGAATGGTTGGATCAATAAAAGAAATTCGTGAACAGCCATGGAAATAATAATGGCGGTAGGGATAGTACGGATAGCAATTTCTCGCATTGCGTGATCGAGGAGGGACAAGAGAGACATTCAGAAGGAACCCAACGCCTTTCGCTCCCGCACAACAAAACCACAAAAGAAAAAATAAAAGACAGATTACCACAAACTTAGGCGCTGGCTGCACGCTGTCCCGCTGGAATATTAGGTGTTTAGGAACGCCCACCCCTTCCTTGTACGCTACGGTTGACTACGACGGTTGTCGCCGTTCGGGGTTGAGCGTCTGAGGACTCCCAGTTCACCGGATAAAGGACCCGGGCAATATCGGCATCTCCTTGTGGGCGGTTACTACTTCTAGGCGTTCGGTCAGCCTCGGAGAACCGAGTGCAGGTGAAGTCCGAAATCATGGTCTTATCACGGCAGTGTCTGACGAAGTCAGGATGGGGTGATACATGTGGTAATCCATCCCTAACGTAGTGGTCATTGAACGTGTGTTTAAGGAATTGTTCCCAGTTGAGACGAGGATCGCGCGTGATAAAGCGTTTCCCACAGACTGTGCATATGCAGGAGGATGGAGGTGGGATTTCTTCGCTTGGAAAGTGAGAATCCACGTGGACCACCCAGTCCTCTTCTCGACCGAAGGCCTCGGAGCACCCATTGAAAGAGAAAAGGCATGGATGTGTTCCATCGGGCCGTGCCCCGGTTCTGACGGTTGGGCTGACCGGCTGGTAGGTATACAGGTTCCCCGATGAATCCTCCTGAAGCTGGTACATCTGTGGATGATAGTAGGTCGAAGGGGTGGGACTCGATAGCGAAGTTAAGGAACTATTATCCAGGGTTGGCATCGAGGAGGTGGTGTAGGCAGACCCCCCGTATCGATGCATTCTATCGGATCGGTGGGTTGTGGAACTGCCACAATCCGCTTCAGCAACAGATACGTCGGAGCCAGACGGTGGGGAGAAATTGCGGTGCTGGAGGGGTGCGCTAGGAATAGCGAAACGATCCAAGCGGTGCGGTTGTTCTCTCAAGAACTGTTGCATCGGGTCGCCGGCGTGGCTGCCTTCCTCCTGGATGAAGTTTCGCCCTGGAACGAGGTTTCAACAAGTAAGAAAAAGTTGAAGCCTTGCAATAAACCCAATTGTTAGGGTTAGGGTTTCCCAACTCACATGATTCCCGGGACTGTTCCGAGTCGCCTGAGTTGCGTCTCAGTGGCCTAGGTGTAGGTGTAGGTGGTTCCATGTTTTCCGAGGTCGGGGGAGAAAGAATTGGGAGCAACTTTCTAGCGGGTTGGTGCAAGAGGCAGAGTCAAAGAGTCTGGAGATATGTACGGACCCTCTAGAAAGGTGGCTGCGCTGTTTCCCCCAGGAAATATGTTCCCCGTTTTATGAAAATGCGGCTCTTAAAATGATATATGGACCGGTCTACGACCGAGCCAATTGGCGGGAGGCGGATTTTCGGGTTGCACCAGCATAATTAAGCAGTTGTGCTCTGTCGGGGCAATTCCTAACAAACCTGTTTTTCTAAGCCCGCCTATTCGTGTGGGCGTTGGTCGGATCTACCTGCGGCTAGAAATCGAAGGTTTTCGCGGTCTGCGGGGTAACGACGTGGCCGGCTCTGGCTTGAAGCCTCTAAATAATTCAGTTCTATATCTGAAGGCACAGTTGTGGCTTCTCGAATTAGTACAGGCGGTGTTGGACAGGCGTCGCAGGCGCCGCAAGTCCGGAGAGAACGACCTACCCATTGCGCATGAGCGATGATAGGCGAAATATGGAGAATAAATGACTCTATTGGAATTAATTAGAAGGCACACATGGGAGATAGACAAGTATCCTGACCGTCGTCTATGCTATTTGCGTCAACTGTTTTTACTTCTAATTCCTCATACCTTAATTACACAATTGTCCGCGTGCACAACTTCATTTAAATTTTTTTCTTTGGACGAACTGTACTGGGGCAGTACAGCCGTACCCAAGCACGTATCTATCTATCGGAGCCTGGCGGAGGCGATTGTGATTGAACCGATCATTGCAATAACTCCAATATTGGACTTTGAATATCTTTCAATCTTCTAATATGCAAGGAAAGAAGAGCCTCGAAAGTGGTGCTTTTATGAATTGTCAGACGATTTCAACATGGCAGCAGAATATTGCAGAGAAAAGAGAAAAGAAAAAAACTTTCATTATGTAGCACAAAAGTATGGTTAAGACAACCAATAGTTAAGACCCCAAATACGGAAGACCGGGGTGAACATCCCCTAGTCTAAGTCGCTCAATTCTAAACTGGATAGGTGAAACAGTGGTAACTTATAATACTGACCTTGGAGCTATTTAGCGATCAAGTGATGCACAAGTAAGTTACCGTGTTGATACCGACAGAATAACCGTCAACAATTGACGGCTCGAGTAGGGCTGAGGACCTTATCAGCCGCCATTACCCGTGTATATATGATAGTAGGAATAATTCCGCCATAGTTTACTATTAGGGTGAAAGCAGAAAATGATTTATGGTTCTGATTTAGGAAGCTTACCACCTCTGCTTCTGGTAATTTGTAGTTGATACGTATGTTGGCCCCCTGTGGGGAAGCACTGTACCTTATGGTTAACATTTAAAATTTGTAGGCCGATATGCGCGGGGCTTTTTTGGCCGGGAGCATTCTCAGACCGAAAGGCAATAGTCCCGACCGTAAGAAAATTGCGAAGAAAAAAAATCTCGTCTCGCTTGAGATTAATTGCAGAGCTTTCACAATTACTCTCTACCATGTTGTGGTGCGGGTAGTCGATGCTACGAACAAATGGCTACTATTTCGATAAAGACTATGATTTAGTGGGGAGTAATCTTGGAGGCTACTATGCTGGTATCGAGTAATCTCACGGTATTTCATGGTATATTAAACCAATCCCCTGTCAGGTATGGCAAATTTGCTTCTGGTGTTTGCTTTCTGTTTGTCGTTAGCTCAGCCTAACTATCCAGTTCAATAACTTACCTATTTAGCTTACCCACCCCCCGAGGCTACGGCTTCATGACTACACACTTGAAGGCTTGATTTTGTTGACGCTCACTCGAATCGTACTTCTACCCCACAAATAACCCCACAAGTGCAGTACCATTTAAAACATGCACCCTATGCAAAAAAAAAAAAAAAAAAACCAAGGAGAATCATGGGGACAATGGCTTAACTTTACATGTGGAGGAGCAAAAGAAGGGAGCAGCCATCGATATGGGACGCCTGCTTGCTCACGTGAAGCAGATGCAGCCAGGGCACTATTCAGAAACGTGGAGGAGCTTCACGGGCCAAGGGATCCAGAGAAGGAGAGAGCATTGATATGGAACATTGACAAAACGGTTCTGTCATTGTCAGCCAAATCGCTCCCCCCCACTCAAATACGACATGGCTTGAAGTATCAAAAGATAAAACAAGAAAGAACAAAAAAAAAGAGAAGAAGGCTAATCAGATCCTTCCAACACCGAAAGTCTGGCGGTCTGCTACCGGTATTGCTGCTTCTGCATTGATGTGAGACATTTCTCTCTTCCCCACTTTATCCTGATAACCTCGACACACATCATCTGCGGAGCACAGCGGCTAACCTGAGTAAACCTGTGCGCAATTTACAGAAAACGACACTTTCATACGCAGCGCTATTTGGAATTCGGGGGAGTTGGGTCTTCGCCGGGCACAATATAACTGGCTGTCATCGCTGTTCTCCTTTGGCTTCCTGTGTGGGCCCAAGTTCCATATATGCACACTCGCGGACTCAAGGGAGAGAAAGAAATATAAGAAACTAACAAGGGAAATGTATGATGTGATATAAAGTTTGGGAATTTCCGGCGAACTTCTTGCTGCAGGGTTTACTAGTATGTTTGTGCTTCTGTGATGTTTTTTCTCTCCCCCTTTTACCCTTTCGATACGCCACTAGGGATGATGATGATGATGGTGATGATGACGGATGCTCCTGCCTGTCCGTCGGCTGGTTTAATAGCCCGCTGAGGTACCGTACGTCAAAGACTGATGGCTGGCATCGGCCACTGGGCCAATTGCTTCTCACAGGCAGGCAACTATCTCAGGATCAACATCTTCGGTGGGGGTTATTCTTAAGTAAGACCCCCTGCCCCGTCTCCACATTCGCGTGAGACCCCAGGATCGCGCGCCTTTGATTCACTCAGTCCGCCAAAGTGAAACTTTCCACCAACTAGTCCAAACGAAACCAATCAGTGCGGCAGGCTGCATGTGAGAACTTCATCAGCTTGGATATCCTACGTGTTCTTAGCAGTGCAGCAGAAGCCTGCGCTGATCCCGCCCTTGTGTTCACCACCTCCATGTGGTGTGATCCCTCACTCCCCACATTACACTTAGGTGTACTCGGGAGAGCTAGTAAAAAATCGGGAAACTATATCCGCCCATCCCATACAAGTCTCTATAGAGATAAGGGTCATATTTTCTGGTTTTTGGTGACCCCCCGAGCACTTCCTTGGGCTTGCGGCAAGCCGCATAAAAGGGAAAGAAACGCGCACATATACCAGGAGTCAGTCGGTTCTGGCTTGAGTACAAATGACTTTGGTGGGCACTCGCGGTTGGCGGCCGATCCATATAGGCCTCTGGCTACCTGACCGACGGTCTAGAGATCACGAGTGGTGGCTTACTAGGTTATGGAACTGGCCCTATCAAGGGAGCGCTGGCGAGTTGGAGGTATGAATTTTTAATCGTTGGGTAACACACACCCCTTCTTCCTTCCTCCCCCCCACCCACCCTTCAATGAGGCTCAACCCACGTGTGAATCACATGTGCGGGGTTTAACCTAACGCCGAGCCCTATATGCATTTTGGGGAGTCGTAATCGTGCTCCTCCCTGTTCACCGGTCTCAGCAAGACTCTTAACTAGAATGGAGGGAGGATGGCCGCCGAGAGGCTCTGGGACGACCAAGCAGGAATTGAAAACAAGACCCTCAAACCGTATCAGGTTAGGGAAGTTTTTTGCGATGTGAAGGTTTACTTGTTCTTTTGCTAGGGATGGTGTGTAATGTTCCGAATGGTGGGATTAGTGACATTGGTATAGTGCTAATACCACCCGAGTGGGTGATTGGATGGGATGCGAGAGAAGAAGTAGGGAATTAGAGGCACATCCTCATTCTCTGTTTTCGATATACATGAATACTTATAATAAAATACCCCGAGTTCTCAACTTGTAAGTTCACCCTTACCAATCCCGCCGCCACAGGGCTCTTTGATTGGCTAACCCGGATTTTTACCAGTCGTAACAACCCTCTTGCAGATCCTTTATGGAATGTACCGGTAATCTCTTTGCTAATCCTTGCGCTCGCGTTCGTGAACGGTCCCCCCCATATAACGGCCTTTATTATCTGGTCGCCGTATTCATGATCCCGAATATTGCAGGCGCATTTGGGCTCATGTGTGTACTTCAGGAGCATCATCCCGGGGGGCGAATTTGTTACTATGTGCATTTTCTTCTGGGACGCCCGGTTGGGTTCTGGGAATTGACTGGGGGAGGCAGTCGGCGGGCCCCTAGAATGCGGCCTTTGTTTTAACACTTTCTTTGCGGATCGGGAATGCTGCTGGTAGTCTACGTGTTATCAAAATCCGTCAGAACCCCAGCACTGCATCCTAGTGGAGGGCAGGTCACCCATCTCCTCCATTCGGCCACACCAGGAGAGCCATAGCAATCGCCGCGCTCTTCCTCAGCTACTGCGGTGCCCCCCCCCCCACCCCCCCACCCTCTGAACCTAATACTAACCCCCGTAGAACGGTGGGCAACATCGCCAGCCCCTTCTACAAACCCTGCCAAAAGCCAACATACACCCTCTGCATCTCATCGACGATGTTCTGCCACTCACCTAACAGAGGTGATAATAGTCCTAGCGCTACGCTTCCTTCTTTTACGTGGGAACCAACGGGTGGACAACCTACACGTGGGCATTCCGAGGCTTGGACGAGTAAGGAGAACGCAGGCATTCTTTCTCCACAATTGAGTTCGGTCGGGAGATGAGAACTGATCGGGTAGATAGGTAGATCAATTTTGGGTTTATTTATCTCTTGGGAAGAGAATGAGCGAGGGGCAGTGAGGGGAGCGGCCATTGTGGTAGCCGTGGGTGATAACTTTCTCGACACGGATAAGGGCTCCACGAGTGATTCCTCGTGACCGCGCCGATGCTAGAATACCACCACGACTGAGCTAGCCCTACGGAACAGTCTTCAGTGATGGCGGTGTCCCTAAGAGGCTCCACGTCGAGATAGTTTCTAGCCGTAATATTCTCACTAGCTGTATCTATCAGGTACTCGGCCGCTACTAACATGGACACGATGGCGCCCATACAGTGTCACCTCCTACCCCACTAATTCCGACACTCACCACTCTAGCCGATCCTTAAATGCCCGGATACCTGTCTTATTTCCAGCAAAAGCCTCGACTTGACACCAGATCCACTATCTGGTAAATACAGAGCACTAATTCACCGGGGTCACGATGACAGTTTTTCACCAAATAGCAGACGCCCAATTTTGCCTCCCTTGTTCTTTTCGTAACACCACCGCCCTGGGCACTACACCCTGAGCAATCTTCCTCTTCCAAGTCCTCTGGAACGGCAGGGTGGGTGGGATGGTGTGCTCGTACCCCAGATTTCGGCAATCCAACGTTTGCAATGTAATGTGGGATGGGGAAAGAGAAAAGGGGCAAAGTGATGATTGCTCGAACCCCCGGGGGAGGGGAATGGGAACATGAACTGTTAATCGGAATTTTGGGAGTGGGTTATTGGAGAGGGTGGTAATTAGCGGGGGGTTTTGGTGCACCAGAACGGACTTTAAACTCTCAACAATGTATGCTAAATGAGATTTGTAGAGTATCATATATAAGATATACATTTATCTTCGCTCTAGAGAAAGTGTAACAAGGATTTAACAAGAAGCGCTCTTCCACCGGCATAAGTGTCTCTCCCCATAACAACGTTCAGTGAAAAACCAGTTAATGCAGTGGTTAAGATGCCAAGAACCGATTTATCAAGTGCAATTAGCCGGAGCCCAAATGGTGTTCAATTCCGCCTCAACATGAGTTATTATTAGGAGGCACATCACGTGGGGTGGGGGGACTAGGAGTCCTGCGCTGTAGGGGCCTGGGGTGTTGGAGCCTCAGCCTTCATCACTAAGGCTTTGGAGTCAATCAGTGCTACTCTTGTGGTAGAATCTGACTCTAGGCTACCGTATGCACCCACAGCGAGCTTCGTAATCAGCGGGATAGCGGAAGCGGCGCGGTGAGCGCAGTAGGAGCTACAAGTACTATACGAGCGAAGGGAAAAAGAAAGCATTTTTCCTTGACTATTGTGCTTCCATAGCATATTTAGCAGTAAATCTTAGGAGTTATGCGAGGCAACATGGGATGCGGAATAGCATATCAGATTCTAAAAAACTTATAGCCAGCTAGACCACACCCTGCCAATTTTCGTGAAATGGGCGTGTCCACAAAGTATGATACTAATATTAACATCGGCACCTATTTTATATATGGACGAGTCATAAACTATGAAGAGCGACTGAATCCCTCCGCAGCATCGACGACTTGGGTTTATTGGTCACTACCGGGCGCTCGGAGTACCACTCCCAAAGTTAGCCTTGCAATCACCAATATCATTTTCTATGTTCTCAAACCCTCTCTTCATATTACCATATACTTCATCAAGCATGGTACCAATGGCCGAAGGAGCCACTCCTTTAGCACCTATCAGACGCTGTTCAAAAGCGTGAGCTGTCCCGGCAGCTTCAGAAAACGCATCTGTATGACAGCCTTCTTTGCACCTGATGTCAAGAGTAGGATGCATAGATAGAACCTGCTGTACAACCCTCTATCAGGCCTCCTCAACCACCAAAATGAAGACTATTGGAAAACTCACAGCACAGGAAGCGTTCCCCATATCAGTCCCACTTCCAAAACGCTCCACTTCTGTCCACCCTTCCCACTAGCAACGAGCGTCCGAATATCTCCGGGCGCCCCGCAACCTTCAGCCAATCACGGGATCAGCCCTAGCATCAGTATACAACAACCCACCATCAACACACCCCGTAACCCTGACCGCCCTCCTTGCACAGGCTAGAGCCTTCTCCTTAACAGTCTCCAATCTCGCCACGCTCTCTGCCCGAATACAGGAACTCCCCTTCGAAAAATCCAGACAGACATTATCCACGGCTCCCCCGTCTGGGATTGCACCACTAACACGGTCGGTGGGCACGAGCTCCTGCCTCATTAGCAACAAAACCCTAGATACGCGTGATCTCGTCGAGCGAGTTAACCCCATCTCGGCGCGCGACTCCAGAGTAGGCTTTGCGGCGCTGGCAGGCTATGGATAGATCCGTTGGTTCTACGACCAAGCGGAGGTAGGCTCGAGAGTGACTGGACGGGTGCGTCATTAGGCAGGCATCGATGTTGTCGTGTACGCGGTTTTGGGCCATGGTGATTTTCCTGTTGCCAGCTCCTCCGCGGATGTTCCTAGGGGCGCGACAGTCCTGGGGAGAGTGCGAAGTGATTGAGTGCGAAGGCGAGTGAGATAACGGTTGCGACTCCTGCGGTCGCTATTAGGTCTATACCATACCGCGCCAATAATACACAGGTGATTCCTGCAGCTTGGGAGCAGGTGGAGAGGAAAGTCGCTATGCCTGCAGGCATGGTTATCCAACCCGGGCAAGGCATCGCACTCGGTATTCACCCCAATGTTACTTCCTCCTTCCCTTCCTTTGCCGAAAAAATGGGCCCGGAATTCTGTTTTCAGACCGCGGGCGTGGCGGGTAACCACGAAGTCCTCCTCGAGGATGGAGGAAGTATCGTACAGTCATCAGACATAAGTCTCGGTGATTGCGGAATACCGATACTCGTACACGTCTAACTTTATGCACTCAACGGGTATTCAGCAAAAGGCGGATAATGGTATTGCAATGGTAGAAAAAAGAGAAGAATTAAACATAAAATATTATTTTAGTATCAAAGAAACAAGAACACACTTAGCACTCTGTATCGTAAACAATGGCTCTAGGTTGGGGGGGTGTCGTCTGAGCTCGCTTAGTCTTCGCTGACTAAGCTTTCAGCAAGACCTACGCCTCTGGCAGTAGTAGGCCCCCTTCTACCGGTGGAAGGGTTCGGGGTTTGTATATCTTGATTCGCAGCTTTTAGGGCTGATTTTTCTAGTTCGATCCGGTTGAAGTGAACTTGTGTATTATACCTGAGCTTTCGTAGGGGTATTCCAGAGCACGATTTGAGGAATTGAAGTGGGGTTATAGAAGGGGGAGGATTCGCTGTGGTCGTGCTTAGATTTGATAGGTTTTCCTGGAATTGAAGGCGGTATTCACTGTTACTGTTCTATATGCTAAAGTGATGTGCTCTGACACCAAAGGTTTATCGTTCCTGTCCTGGGGTGTGGGAATGTACTCTCAAGAGCTAAGGTTTGAGTCGCAAAAAATTCCTATTTCCCCGTTTCTTTTCTTTTCTTCCACTACCATGATGAACATATGCCTTTCCCACCGCAAAGCCCCAATTGCTGTATTTCAATCCCATCAGGGGATTATCTCGGCTTCTTGATCAAGCCAAGACACACCAATCCTTCCCTTCCTTCCTGCTTTCAACTTACCGGTATATTACGCACTTGCTCTCCGGACACACCAACCGCATTCCGAACATCGGTCGCCGCGACCGTTTAGTAGGTATTCTCCGGCGCTTGTCTGATAGCTTGTCTCTTTGGTTGAAAGTAGATATGCGCGTTCCCTGTCTAGCTCAAGCAAGGAGGTCTTGATTCACTTCTACTGGAATCCAATGCGTAAAATATAAAATAAAATCACAACAAAAGAGCAAACCCTATCCCCTGTAGTCGCTGAGTGTTAGAGCCGAGTCTGGAGGTTGCAGATGGCCGAGCATCTTCTTGCCGCAGGGAGGATAGGCATGTGTATACGAAAAGTGAGGGGTAAGTTAGTAGGCGGGCGGAGAGTGTAAAAAACGACTACCAGAACATAGGTGATACTGTCACAAGCATCTCAGGGACTCGCAGGCATCGGCCCCCCATCTGTAATACATGGCCCTTCAAAAGTCCTCCCCTACACAGGACCAAGCTAGAGTTTTTTTTCCATCACCCCGCTAACCTCTTTATTAGCAAAATTCCTCTGAGGATGGGGGTGTACGAAGGTACAGCACCTAAGTTTTGAATATTTTACTAGCAGGGGTGTTACGCTAGCAGGGGCCAAGGCAGCAAATCGGGTATAAGGACAGCGAATTGGGTATAGTGGTTACCCAATTCACCTCCTCATCCCTGTTAGTCGAACATCCCCTGCTAGTAAAATATTCAAAACTTAGGCGCTGTACTCGAGTACCTTCGTAGTGTCTGCTGTAAACTATGGCTAATTTATAAACTTCTCGTAATATACATTTGCAGTTAGAGCTCCGTCCCCTTACGGAAGCACTCGTAGCAAGCAAGAAGTGCAGTGCACTACACCCCGCTATCCCGGATCGCGCTGAACCGGATACCCCGCTGAGCCGGAAACACTCTTTAACCTCTCCACGTTAGACCGGAAAAGGGGATTCCCGGATTCGTACAAGATTTTGGAAAATCTTACCCCCTGTTACTATTGTAGAATATTTGCCTGTTGACCAGGATACTGCTGCCACTGTCAGTAAAGCTAAACTAAAAAAGGAAAACGCACATGGACCCAGACGACAATGCAGATAAGGGAACCAGAATAAGGAGGGAGCCGAGGAGGGGACTTGGGCCTGGAGGCGGGATATATTGCTTGAAGTAGTGATTCTAGTGCGGATGAAGAATGTGTACCAACCGAATGGACAGCCAAAAGTGTTAACAGCGCCTATGAGAGCTAAGATAGGGCCTTTCACAAGAAGCAGAATAAACCTTTATTTTTCTCTAAATAAAACAAACACTGCCTCCGTTGTTCCAGACACCCCGTTTCCCAGAAGAAATCCATGAAAGCTGGCCATTCGGGATAACGGGGTGCGAGTGTATCCCTGTTTTTGGATACTTCTTGCCTACTATCGTATGAGTGAGGGAGGGCAGCTAGAGTCAGCTTTACCCAGTTTCCCCAACATCTACTACTTGTACCTTTCAAATGTTGAAGCGTGGTTAGCAGAGTGGTGTACCAGACACCTGCTATATCCACTACTCGGGATGTACTCTGGGATGTTAGTATGTCTAAATCGTTACTGAATTGGGGGCCTCTAGTACACATCTTTCATCGGACTTTGGATATGGCTCAAGATCCCTTGGGCACGCAGGAACGGTACTTGTCCCAGGCCATAAGTACCCGAAAACAGGGATTAAAGAAATATATGGCAAAACATCCGTGCGTGTCTGTGCCCCCATACAAATGATCCCCCTTCA
>Ga0307509_10006247_pt1 | contig 16102 bp, 11 predicted proteins | sample 10_EM_MG_FD_202245 | JGI IMG/M metagenome (GOLD analysis project Ga0307509, IMG submission 202245) | Populus trichocarpa ectomycorrhiza microbial communities from riparian zone in the Pacific Northwest, United States - 10_EM | ecosystem: Host-associated > Plants > Roots > Unclassified | place... | reverse complement strand
ATTGGCATACCTTTTATTAGCCACACTCAAGGTGGTGGCTAATGATATAAATTTGGAATTGATATAAGTATCGATTAGTTGACCCGGTTATAGGTGAAGATAATATGATGTTTGATGTTGGTAATTGAAATAAAAGATAAAAGAATGATAAGTAAACGGGACAAAAAGATTTTATTTGTCAACATGAAATAAAGAAAAGAGAACCTAGTTATATTTTATCTAATATAATATTGTTAGTTAAATTATGTCATATGTTTATGTTTGTTTATTATGTTAGGGCCACCTCACACACTCCAGGAGTAGACTTATTTATTACTTTTGTTTACATAGACTAGGTATAATATGCTCATTTTGGATTGTAATGTATTTTTATTTACATATGTAAATATTAATGTTTAACTCTTGTTGTGAATGTATGAATTTATATGACCCTTTATATTTATTCATTTTTTATTATGCATGCTAGAATTTTATATAAACTCTCAACATTTTATAGTCAATATGTTGATTTAGAAGATTTGCAACTATTATAAGATAATTGATATGAATTATGATCCAGGATGATTGAATCAAAGGGTTAAGATTATGAATAGAAGTAAAATAGGAATTGATAACTTAGGATATTCTGTTATAGAAAAACTCTACTAAAAATTTGGTAGAATTTGTGCTAGAGTACATAATATATATATAAAAAAATCTCAGTAATTTTATATTAAAGTGTGTATTTTTTCCTATAAATCAGTGTTATTATAGTTGGTATCATAGCACTGGCTTTGATCTAGTAGACTTGGATTGACTATTGATCTTAATCTGGAATGTAATTTAGAATGGTCCAGACTACATATGGAACAAAGACTAATTCATCCCTAGTTTGGGGAAGAGAGTACAATATACTCCATAATGATGATGAGAAAGGAAGAGATACATTGGTAGATATTGCTTTACATATACTTGCGACTTCAATACACTTCAAGAGGGATGAACCAACCGAACACCATGATGATTTTGTTTCTCGGTGAGCAGAGGCATCTAATGACAGAGGCAGGCAAATAGACCCTCACTGATGGTGTTGACTGTCGCACCTATGCCATATTCAAACCTTGCCTTTCTGGAGTGGTTTGTTAAAGCAGTGGCGACAAATATAGCTGGTGCTTCCAATACTACACTTAAAGCAGAGAAAGTTGTCAACATGGTACATTGGGTGAAAGGTGTCGCATGTGTGCGGTGTTACGACGAGCATCCTTCCGAACCAAGATCTTTATGATGATGGGTGGAAAGAATAAGGAATTCTTGTTTTTTATCAGTATAACAAAGGATAGAATCGTCACCTAATATTTTGGTCACTAGAAACCCTAACTAGTCTTATAGTCTGAATAAGAAGACAGGTTATGTATAGGAAAGACGTATCAACTCTAATACACTTTACATAAGGTAAGATATATTGTTTATTTGTCTAATATAAACTAAGATAATGTTATGTTTTCTAATCGTTAATTTGTCTAATGATTAAAGTCGGTCCACCCCAGTAGAGTGGATCATAGCTTTAGAGATCAAACCTAGTCCTTCTAGAGTCAAAACATAAAAATAAAAGAAACTGTTTTTTTATTCAATATCAAGAATATGTCTTAGGTTCATAATCTCGTATGTTAAAAGAAAAAAAATTAATTTTTATAATATTTTTTAAATGTAGGTAAAGTTCTCATAACTTTAATAAACTAGTGATTAAATCCAATATGCATGTAAAATAAAAACTACTTTTTTTGAATTTTTTGGTATTTTAAAAAAAGACTAAATCATGCCATGTATTTTTTTATTATTATTTATGCATATATAATTTTTCATTTTTATTTTTAAGAGACTTAACTATATTTATTTAAAACATTTAGTTAATTAAATTATTTTTTTAGAAGAACCACTCGTACAAGCGACCAACTTAACATTCAAGAAATTAACTTTATGCATACATATGGGGAATAATAAGTCTGAGCATGTGCATGGCTATAGGATACATCATGCGATTTATATGCAATGAACATAAAATCAAAGGAACTAAGTCCTAAGCATACATATAAAAGAAAACCGTGACTAGACTTTGTTAAGGGTAGAAAAATGCGAGCTGTACTTTTGGCATTGTAAACATTTTTACAACCCAGTAGAGTGCTTTTACGAGAGTATTTAAGAGTGGTTATGGTTCTTTTTTAATTTTATTTTTTTAATATATTAAAATAATTTTAAAAAAAAATTATTTTTGATATTAGCATATCAAAATGATCTAAAAATACTAAAAAAATAATTTAAAATAAAAAAATATATATATATATTTTAATTTTTTCAAAAATATTTTTAAAACATAAAAACAAAGTTATAGGTACGCACATGCATGAATAAATAAATCTACAGCTACTCATACCAAGAAGAAGGACCGTTCCTGAGTTAATTGATGTTGTTGGTTCTAATACTATTATCCCTTCACCACCTTTCTTCTTCTTTGTTTTATTTGTTGCCGCTTCCTTTTCTCTCCATTCTTCCCTTGTTATTCTTGATGAAAATAAAAACATATGGCCCTTGATGACTTGCTAGCAAGATTAATGACTTTGTGAAAAGTCACTGTCATGACAGCAACGGTTTAGTATTCTTGGCTCCCCAAAATTTGTGTTCTGATGCATTGTAAGGGAAAGTTTCTCCCCTGTTATATCTACACCATGCTCCCTTTCTTTATGGTCAAGCAAGAGATTTCATATGAAAGAAAGAAAACTTGGAGTATGGAACTGTTGCTACCAGTGGCAGTGAAGCAAATGTGGTTTCCTATGGCATTGTTGTTGTTAGGTGTGGCTCTCGGTTGGAACATAGGAGATAAGGCTGCTTTGTTGAAAGCTGAAACTAAAGCTCTATTGCTGCTGCAATTGAGCTGCTGGAGAGGACTGAAGAGGTGCAACCTCTTCTAGACTGAAATTGAACCTTTACTAGCGATGGGAACGCTCTGCAGGATTGAAGCTAATTCTTCGTTGATCAATGGCATGATTCTGCTGGAGGTGCAAAGATGGTAACACCACTGGAAACAGGAGCTACCATGGCTGTTGTTGGAAGGTCCTTCTCGGTGCTGAAGCTGCTCATGGTTGGAGTTGTTGGTGTGGCTGAGGAACGCAACTCCTGCTACCCACAGCTGAGAAGATGATGGATGCTGGCCTTTGTTGAAGATATTATCAAATCTACTGAATATAATACTGATACTGAAGATAATCATGATCAGGGATTACTATCATGATCAGGGATCATTGAAGATAATCGTGATATCTAATCATATATGCACAAGAGATTATTACTGATACTGAAGATAATCATGATCAATAATTATTGATACTGAAGATAATCATGATTAGGGATTACTATCATGATCAGGGATCACTGATACTGAAGAGATCATGATCAGGGATCACTGATACTGAAGATAATCATGATCTCTGATCATATATGCACAAGAGATTACTGATACTGAAGATCATTGAAGATCATTGTGATCATATCTGCAACAGATATTCTAGGAATTAAGTGTATATCTTATCATTCATAGCATTCTTAATTATAGCATTTTTGAATCAAGAATTGTAATATATATATATATATATATAGGACCAAGATGTAACAGTATTGATTAAGAAAATACAATTCTGTAATTCTTCTTCCACACATCTCTCTCTCTTTATTCTTTTATCCTGCATGGTATCTGAGTCATTGGCTCACATCACACAAATGGCTTCGTCTTCAATAAACACCTCAAATGCTGCTACTAATAGCAATCCTCCACTTGTTTCTCCTCCAATCATAAATGTTACAAAACTCTTAAAAGACAACTATCATGTCTGGAAAGCTCAATTAATCTCTTTCTTCTGTGGGCAAGGTTTCTTTGGATACCTTGATGGAACCATTCCCATCCCACCCAAAGAAGTCTCCATGGCTGAAACCTCTTCTGTCACCTTCAACCCTCTTTATGAACATTGGCAGCGACAAGATGCCATCATAGTTGTTATTCTCTTCTCTACAATATCAGAAAGTGTCCTTATTCAAGTGGTTTCTCATACCACCTCTGCTACAATCTAGTGTGCTCTAGCCAAATCCTTCTCCTCTCAATCACGTGCTCGGGTTATTCAACTCCGCACTGAACTCGTTAACACTCGTAAAGGTGCACAATCAGCACATGACTTTTTTATGCAGATCAGCGCATGACAGACGAGCTTGTTGTTGCCGGCCATGCTCTTCACTGTGATGAAATCATCTCCTATCTACTATTGGGTCTTAGCCATGATTATGACTCCTTTGTTACTACCATCACAGCCCGCACAGATCCTATCACTTTAGAGAAAGTATATGCCCTCTTACTCACCATAGAGTCACGTCTACTACACAACAATTCACCCATTGTCCAGCCCATTGTCCACGTTGCTACTCGTCAGCCCCCTTCTTCTTCCTACATAGGACAAAATCAATATAGAGGAAGAGGCTGGAATTACAGAGAAGTCTCCTTCTATAATGGCTCCAATGGCAGGAACACATTTCATAGAGATACTATGATATGTCAGGTATGTGATAAACCTGGCCATTCTGCAAAAAAATGCTATCATCGGTTTGATGTTACCTATCGTGACAATGCTGCCAAATCCAGCAATCTTCATGGTCTGATGGCTACAACCAGTGCTGTTTCTAAAACTGATTGGCATCCTGATACAGTTGCTACACATCATCTCACCAATAACATGGCCAACTTGAATCTACGGAGTGAAGACTATACTGGTACAAATCAAGTCCTTGTTGGCAATGGCGTAGGTTTGCATATTTCTCAAATTGGTTCTTCTATTTTAACTCCCTCAAAAACACTGTTTGTGCTAAAACAATTGCTTCTTGTCCCTGAAATTCAAAAAAATCTAATTTCTGTTCAAAAGTTTTGCAGTGATAATCTTGTGTTTTTTGAATTTCATGATTGTTTTTTTCTCATTAAGGACTACTCGGGGAAAATCCTTCATCGTGGCACCTTTAAAGATGGTCTGTATTCATTCTCCAGCCTGTCAGATATACTCCCTCCTCGTGCACTCACTGTTGTACGAGCTTCTTACCAAATATAGCACAACAGGCTTGGTCATGCATCCTTTCCAGTTCTTTAAAAATATATTTCTGCATTTACGTTACCTGTTGCAAATAAAAGACTTCCAGTTTGTTCAGATTGTCAACTAGCTAGAAGCAGTCAATTGTCTTTCAAAACCATCAATCATAAATCTATTAATCCTTTAGACATAGTGCATACTGATGTTTGGGGACCAGCACCCATCTTGTCAAACAGTGGTGCTCGATACTATTTATGTTTTTTAGATGATTGCACTAAATTCATATGGTTGTTTCCTCTTAAACTAAAATCTGATGTTGAGAAAGTCTTTCTTCTCTTTAAAACTTCTGTTGAACGATAATTTAATCGTACAATAAAAAACATTCAATCTGATTGGGGAGGCGAATATCGCCGCATGTCTACACTTCTACCTCAAATTGGCATTCATCATCGTAGAGCATGTCCATACACCCATCAGCAAATGGGTGCAGTTGAACGTCGTCATACACAAATTATTGAAGTCGGTCTTTCATTGCTTTCACATTATAACCTTCCACAACAATTTTGGAAAGATGCTTTTCTCACAGCCACTTATATTATCAATCGTCTCCCTACCCCTATTCTCAATCAAAAATCTTCATACGAAATTGTTTATTGTCATACTCCTGACTATCATTTCTTTAAAGTTTTTGGTTGTGCATGCTGGCCTTATCTTTGACCATATAACAAACACAAAATCGATTTCAGATCTAAAAACTGTATTTTTATTGGTTATAGCTTGGACCATCATGGATATAAATGTCTTGATCTTACAACAGGTGTATCCCGTCATGTCGTTTTTTATGAAAATAATTTTCCATATAAAAGTCCTGATCAACACCCTTATATCTGTCTAGACACAAATTCCACAGTAGTTCCATTTTCAAATATTATTTCTTCCCTGTCACTGACACCTGCAGGTACTTGTGCAACTTCACCATCGCCACACATTGACTCCCATCTGCCAGCATCTTCTTCAACTCCAGAACCAGCACTCAACCATCAACAGATACTACCCCTGCTTCCCCTCCCATACCAGTTCCACATCCCACAGACACAATCTCAGCTGTTTCAAATACTCATCTGATGGTTACCAGGTCAAAAAATCACATTTCCAAGCCAAAAAAAAACCCCTGATGTACACACCTTATATCCTCTGCCCTAAGCACTGCATGTCTCTGCCTCTCCCTCCTACAAAGAACCTACCTCATTTACTGAAGCCTCCAAATCTTGTCACTGGCAATCTACGATGAATTCTGGATTTGATGCCTTGCTCCGCTATCAAACTTGGGAACTGGTTCCTCCATTACGCCATCTTAATGTCATTGGTTGTCACTGGATTTTCAAGATTAAACGGAAAGCTGATGGCTCCATTGAAAGATATAAGGCCCGGCTGGTTGCTAAAGGTTACCATCAGCAACTAGGGGTGGATTTTCATGAAACTTACAGTCCAGTTGTAAAACCTGCAACTATCTGGCTTGTTTTATCCATTGTAGTCTGCAACAATTCGTCAGTTCGTCAGCTGGATGTCCAAAATGCATTTCTCCACGGCAATTTGACAGAAGTGGTTTACATGGATCAACCTTCAGGCTTTAAACATCCTCAGTTTCCTGATCATCTCTGTAAGCTCCAACGCTCCTTATATGGCCTTAAACAGGTGCCTCGCTAGTGGTTTTCCCACTTCGCTGCTGTGTTGATACAATTCGGGTTTGTTGGCAATATGGCAGACTTGTTACTCTTTGTGCACATTGGAACCTCTAGTATCATATACATCCTTATTTATGTTGATAACATTATCATCATTGGTTCTAATGATGTTGTTATCACAGATATCATTCAGCGGTTGCATAAAGAATTCATTATCATTGATCTTGGCCCTCTCAGTTTTTTTTAGGCATTGAAGCTATCCGTGATGCTACAGGACTCTATCTCACTCAACGCAGATACATTGCTAACCTTCTTACAAAATCCAAAATGGATGGTGCCAAGCCGTGTTCCACTCCAATGTCCACCACCGTGGCATTGACAGCCACTGATACTGCACAATTTGATGATCCTACCTTGTACATAAGCATTGTTGACGGCCTTCATTATCTCTCATTCACTCGGCCTGATATTGCTTTCGTCGTTCATCGTGTTAGCAAGTTCATGCATCAACCGAAACAGTCCCATTGGATATGTGTAAAGAGAATCTTGCACTATCTCAAACAGTCCATCTCCTACTATTTACTATTGTCTCGCAGCAGCTCCTTCACATTTCAGGCGTTCTCTGATGCAGATTGGGCAGGGGACACAGATGATCATCTATCTGTTGGTGCCTATTGTGTGTTTCTTGGCTCAAATTTAATTTTCTGGTGTAGCAAACAATAAGCTACAGTTGCTCGTAGCAGTACCGAGGCTGAATATAAAGCTCTCGCAGACACTGCAGCTGAACTCCAATGGTTACAATTTTTAGCTGCAGAACTTGGTTTACACCTATCTCAAAGACCCACTCTTTGGTGTGATAATATTGGTGCCACGTATCAATCCTCCAATCCAGTGTTTCATGCACACACAAAACACATCGAGATTGATTTTCACTTCGTCAGAGATCTTGTTTCTAAAAAAAAATTGACTGTCAATTTTTTGTCTAGTCGTGATCATCTAGCCGATCTCCTTACCAAACCACTTTCTGCTACACGGTTCAACCTTTTGTGCTCCAATCTCAACGTTCGTAACCTCCCATTCAGATTGCAAGGGCGTGTTGAAGATATTATCAAATCTATTGAAGATAATACTGATACTGAAGATAATCATGATCAGGGATTACTATCATGATCAGGGATCACTGATACTGAATATAATCGTGATATCTGATCATATCTGCACAAGAGATTATTATTGATACTGAAGATAATCATGATCAGTGATTATTGATACTGAAGATAATATCATATCTATTGAAGATAATACTGATACCGAAGATAATCATGATCAGGGATTACTATCATGATCAGGGATCACTGATACTGAAGATAATCGTGATCTCTGATCATATCTGCACAAGAGATTATTACTGATACTGAAGATAATCATGATCAGGGATTACTATCATGATCAGGGATCACTGATACTGAAGATAATCTCTGATCATATATGCACAAGAGATTACTGATACTGAAGATAATTGTGATCATATCTACAATAGATATTCTAGGAATTAAGTGTATATCTTATCATTCATTGCATTCTTAATTATAGCATTTTTTAATCAAGAATTGTAATGTATATAGGACCAAGATGTAACAGTAATGATTAAGTAAGAAAATACAATTCTGTAATTCTTCTTCCACACATCTCTCTCTCTCTCTCTTTATTCTTTTATATATCTTGCAGCCTTGGAAAAAGGAGGAGCACGGTGGATCTTGCTGCCAGGGGCTGAATGTTAAGCTGGAGGAAGAGAACAGTCGACTGTTTGCTGGAATGATAGGATAAAGATCTTACAGCTGTTATTGGACTGAGAAGAGAGGGTGGAATTTGTATCACCATGGCTGTTGTGGAAGGAGATATCACTGTGGCTTCTGTGGAGGGGTTGCGATGATTTGAGGGTTGTTTATAGGTTTGTTTTAGGCTGGAAAATTTAGGGAGAAGGTTGCTATAGTCATGGGGGAGATGGTGTTTATGGTGGTGCTTCTGTAACGATCTTGATTTTCCATATCTATTTTCGCAATACATTGGGAGTTTTCGGTGTAAATTACTTATAGAATATATATGTGTAGTTTATTTATCTCACAAGTCACCATTAACATTTATCAATTATCTTCTACAACAACAAACATAATATTCAATTCAAGATATTTCATTCCAGTACATATACACACCTTGTTTATTCCAAGTCTATATATGGAAGGAAAGCTATTATAAAAACCTAATATTATTCGGGCATAAGTTTACATAGAATTTAAAAGGAAAATAAGGAGATCTAAGAACATGCTGACAATATAACTAGAATCTGCAATAAATAATAGCTAAGCAAGAAAGTTCTTTGATGACATCATTAATCATATCATTTAGTTCTAACACAAAATCGAGTAATATAATAATATCATCGTTGTCATTCTTTTAGATAATCACTGTAGTATAATCATTCCGATATTGATCCCACATACAACTATTCCCACTTAATATTTGTTATCTATTCCTCATTCCTTTATAAGGAAAATCATAAGTCGATTTCCCAACATAAACATTCATTCCTTTCTGGTCATAAGTCATTCCCTTTTCCGTAGATATTTCTCAATCATCATTGCTCTCAATAATTCATAATTTATTTCCTTAATCATCAATATTCTCGATAATCCATAATTGATTTCCCTTATCATCGTTATCCTCAACAATCCATAATTGATTTCCTTAATCATCGGTATCCCAATAATCTATAATATCAACGTTGATTCAACAACTAATAATTTATCTCTTTCATGATCGATATTTCGACAATTACATATTGACATCGTTAATATCGTAGTCTCCATCATAGCCATCGACCTTATAATTAATGACCTCGTACTTATTTGCACCGTAACCTTAATCACCCTCCTCTGGGACTAACTGTCCAAACGTACGATACCCGTAGTTACCTATACTACAACAGGTAAGTATTAACAATGCAAGCTTGTTTTAAACATCTTCGGTGACTACATAAGCATTTAAATCATGACCTTACTTACCCACTCCAGGGACTAAGTATAACAACATGCATTATCCTTAGTTATCATCCCTTTGTAACTAAGTATAAGAGTCATAGAAACACATTGGCCATCATTACCTTGATTACCAAGTATAATTCACATACAATCTTAGCTACCGACATTACGGTCACTAAGTATCATTTACATACCACCTTAGTTATTGACACTATAGTCACTAAGTATCATTCATAAATCACATTAGTCACCATCATCACGGTGCTAAGTTTCATTATATACCTTTAGTCACCATCATCATGGCACTAAGTTTCATCATAGAACCTTAGTCACCATCACTATAATTGTAACGTCCTCTATAAACACATGCAATCATTGCTTAGCTTCTCATGAATATTACAACTTTTAGAGTTATTTTTTACCATTAATTAATTAAAATGCCATAAAGTTTTTAAATGCAATATCATAAATTCATGGAATAACTTAAAGTATACACATCCATTAGGAATTAAGTTAACAATTAACTTTATTCCTCTTTTATCTTTTCTTCATATTAATCAAAACAATTTCCTTGACTTCGACCCAGGTAATAGATCCTCATTCAGTGTAACCTCTTTATTGCCTAGAAACAGGGCATTAATCCTATTTAGAATATCTAGTTTCATAACCCAGAACAGGGCACTAGTCTTTAAGCCGAGGAACTAGCCATCCAGCCTAGAATAGGGCACTAGTTCTTAAACCAAGAACTAGTTATCCAACCCATAATAGGGCAGCAATCCCATATCAGATAATAATACAATTGAATAATAAAGAATCTAACTATGATATCTTAATAAATCTAAATAGAACATAATTAATAAGGTGTTAAGCATCTACCTGTTTCTTTGTCTGAACATGCTCTTATTTTAGTAATTAATAGAACATAATTAATTCCTACATGTTATTTTAGTAACTTTTATTTTCCTTTATCAACTAAAACATCTCTAATTCACTTAATTTTCTGCTTAGGTCTCTTTATTAGCCTATCCCTCTCCTAACCCTTATCACTCTTTATCTATATAATTCTTAGTAATTTATTGTTCTATCTAGATAGATGTTATATATAGATAAATATGTAAAACATTTCCTTTGCATATGTGTATGATAAAAAAAAAAGTTAAAATTAATAATGGAATTTACTAAAACTTGCAACCAACATATAATCTTACTAGTGATATAAATAACATAAAAGGTATTATTTAAACTAATATACATATACACACACATACATACATGATGAAGTCATAAAAAAACTTTACTTGAAAATTGAGCTTTCTACGGGCTGCAATCCCAGGTTAAGATGTGTGGGCTTAAATATGGGCTTGGTTATTCTTAAAAATTAATTTCTTCATGAAACAGGTAACTCTCTTATACTTAAATCAATAAACATAAGAGAGAAATAAGAAAAATATAAGAACGAGAGTGAAATATCGAGTTTGAGAAAATTATAACCTGTGTTTTTGTCTGACGATCCAGTATTTATAGACCTTGATCATGCTCACCTTGGGATGTGTAAAGTTTCATGATTAGTGGAAACATTAGCGCTCACCATCGGTTGTAGTGTCTTGCACTCCATTGGTTGAGAAGTGAGTGACTGTCAATGATGCATTTGACGGAAATAACCATTGGTTTTAATGTAGGTGGTTGATTTGAATGGAAAGTAGTCCGTGTTTGCACTATTAATTATTGGATAGAAATTATGGTGTCAACCCTATATAAAAATATGTACTTATAAAGAATATATTACTTAATCATATAAAAAAAAGCATGGGTAGTACGACACCGCGTTCTGACTCCTTAAGACTTAAAAATGTTTAGGTGTGTACATAATGGATAGTCTATATGGTAAAAAACAAGAGAGGAGGAAGAAGATGTTTGGTCATTTAGGCCACGGCCCACAACACAAGGCATGGTAGGGGAGCATGAATAGTGTAGGGGTGGTGACCACCCATGCACTTGTGATGGTGACCGTAAGAAGAAGTGTGGTGGTGATCATACGCGGCGTAGGATGATGACATGTGGTGTGGTGAGTGGTGACCATATATATATAAGGATTTCATGGAGATCTTGCCCGTGGAGACTTTTATGAAGATAAGTTTGTAGATTTTAATGGAGTTTCTTGTTGGATACATTGGAGGTATGGAGAAAAAGTATTGCTTTTATTGAAAGTTTAAAACATAAAGATACAATTCTTAGAGCTAATTTAGAGATTATTTGATCTCAAGTAGATCATCAAGTGTGTAGACTTTCTTCCTTTCATGCTCAGGTTTTGTTTTTTTTCATGAACTATTGAAGATAATCTCTGACAATTAATTTTTTTATCTTTTTTATTGAGGCGTGGCATTCCTCAGTGGCATGCCCATAGTCACGATGAAAAAGGCAAGATTTATTATGGTTCCTCATGTTCACGCCACTTTTTATTGAATGAGGATATTGCATAAACTCTCTTCATTTGAAAATAGTGAGTACCTTAACATGTGGTGGTTCGAAGGGTAGTTAGGAGCTTGGTAAATGTCAAGTGATCATAAGTATGTCTTTTGGTGTTCTTTTTAGATGCTCTGGTTGGAGACTATTAATGTTATAGAAACTCTACTTGGTGAAAACATAGGTGACTTGTTTTGTTATGCTAGCTTTTTCACCCTAATATAATTTTTCGCTACTTGTTTTACATTAAATAGAGTCTTCTTAGGTAGCGTATACAAGTTCTCCCACAATCAGTAGTTATAGACCCCATTGATTAAGACCTCAATGAAAATTAGTTCAAGTTAATTTTTCACATGAAGTATTTTCTCATTAAATCTCTAGAAATATGTTATGTTGCTTTCATAGTTTTTATTACATGATGGAAAAGGGCTTAGTTGTGCTCTTTTTTAGGTAGAATACTGGTGCTAAAATGAGTGATGAGCTTCATGCAAAGATCATGAAGACCTAGGATAGATTTAGGATCAAGGTTATGATACCACACCCTAGTAGATTCATGAAAAGTTATAAGGAAAATATTGCACATGGCATCATTCTTTGTTGTCATTAGCTACATGATGTTTCTGACATTTTGTATGTATAGCCTTTACAGTGACACTCTGTGTGTAACCCTCTATGACAAAATAAAAAGTCTCCCACCTAGCAAGACTGGTGTTCGTTCTTAGGAGTTGATCTTGTCTTGTATATAGTTTTTTTTTCTAAAAGTATACAAGTGAGAGTGAGGGAAGAATTGATGCAAATAGTCATGCCTATGACTAGGATCTATGAAGGAGTGTTTTTTATAGCAAGAGCGGCTCTTTCAGAGAGTATGACTATTGTGCATACTTTCCATGTCATTTTTTTCTTGTTTTTAATTAAACAATAGTTACTTTTATGCTTTTGGTGCTCATAAAGAAGTTGTGTTGAATTTCTTCTTGGTGGAATGGTAGAGTACGAAGATGTTCTAGTATGGTCATAATAACATTATTGAATACATGCATTTGATGAGTGAGTTGGAGATTTATGGAGTTGGAGTCCATGTGATAGGGAGATCAGTCACTCTCCCTTGTCCTAGATTTATTATTAAATTATAAATGGATTGAAGAACATTAGACTAATTATACAACTTGTAAAATTACAAGGACTAATTAATTAGTTTTGATAAATTATAGAGATTAAGTTATAATTAATTCTTTGAGCCACTGTTCTTGATTTTATCACAAGTCCAAAAAATCGTATATCACCAAAACAAAAGGCATATAAAGACCAAGTGCAATATTATAACCACCAAACCTATTTGTTAGCCATCCATTGACGAATATATAGATCTCCCAGAAAAATAACTTTCAGTGAATATATTATTAAAAAAAACTAACTAAGAGGGTTTAATGATTCCATATGCCCTACCAGAGGAATCATTGTAGAATGATTCCTGTTTTTGTTCCTTAATTTTTTTATATTGGTCCCTTTCATATTGCGAGATTCTCATATTTAGACAACCAAAATAAATTGCTAAGTCAAAATAAAGACAACATGAAAGAATCAAATTTTAAAAAAATCTTAAGTGACAAAAAAAAAAGAACATGAACTTTTCTCTTGCTTATGCAAATTAATCCATGATGTTAGGAAAATAAAAAGGACTAAACATTTGTTTAAGCTTCAAATTCGATCCTTGAATCTCTAATTCTTTTAAATCATTAAAATTGAATTTTATTTGTCAAACCAAGTATTAACCAAGCAATAGAATATTTTTTTGATACCATAAGATTCCCTTACATAGAAATAACAAATAAATCACCAAGATCAATCCTAAATTAACACAATATTAAGGTTCGTTGTTAATGATTAGTTTTGCAATATAAAATAAAATTTTATTGATATAAAATAATTAAATATTGAGGGATCAAAATTGAAACTAAAACAAATATGGTTAACTAGAGTCAATAGGTAAGGGAAACTTGGCTACTCGTGCAAAAAATGTCAACATGTGAGGGAAGTCGGCACACTATAGAGGTGCATGTGACTTTCTTCGATGTCCAAACACTACTTTTCTAAGTGGCATTGCAAGGGACACAATAAGATGAGGCAACTCATGTCAGCAAACAAGCATCAATGAGGCTCCAACGACATTTTTTTTATTCTCCTCCTTTTCTCTCTCCTTTCCTCGAATTCCATGTTGTCTTGCCAAAATTGAAAGATGTTATATTATTATTTTTTATGTCAAATATGTTTCTTATTCTTCTGATTGTATTTTTTTTTTTTTATGTTTGTTCCTTTTAAAAAATTAATTTTTTTTGCAATTCATCATTCAATATTAGCTTGATTAGGAACCGAGCTTTATGATTTTTTTGATGAGATAATATCAGTCCATGACCCAGGTCATAGGTTTGTTAACTCGAGTTGACAATATCAGTCTTTTTCTAGGTCCTTCTTTTACACCTATTTTTTTTCAATTTCATCCTTTAACATTAGATTTGTTGAAAATCAAGCTTTATTGTTTTCTTTGCCTTCTTTTCTGTGAGATTATTTCGGCCTCATAACCTGGATTACAGGTTTGGCAATTTAGTCCAAGTTGACTCAAGTCTTTTTTATCATTTTTTAAAATTGAATATTTTTCTTATTTCATTCTTCAATATTTAGTTCGTTTGAGAATCAGGCTTTGTAATCTTCTCTTTTTATTAGGTAATCTCATTCACATGATCTGAGTCGTACAGTTTGGTAATCTTACCGAGGTTTACTAGTTTTTTATTTTTTTAGGGTCCGTTTTGTTAATTGATTTTTTTTTATTTTATCCTTCTACGTTGGGTTTGTTTGGGATTAGATTTCATAATTTTTTTAATTTTATTTTTATGGGATTATCTCAGTTTCACGACCCGGGTCGTGTTATCATGTTAATTCAGGTTAACTTAGATTTTTTTTGTTTTTTTATAAAAGAAAATCAATTTCTTCCTTCAGCGTTACGCTAGCTAGGAATTGAACTTCATAATTCTTTTTTTTGCTTCCTATAAGGTCATCACATTCTCATAACTTCAGTCATGTGTTTGATGTTTAAATCGAGGTTAACTCGACTTTTTTTTATGTTCTATTTTTAGGTTTTGATGTCTTTTTTTTATTTTGGTCTTAAATATTATTTTGATTTCTCTCTTTTTTTTATTCCTACATAACTTAGAAAAGTATTTTACATATTTTTTTTAATTAAATTCCATGTATGTTTTACTTTATTATCTAGTAAAATTGTATAAATCTTTTTGGAATCATGGCAAGGTGTATTTTCATAACATTGATAAATATTTTTTTGCCTCGACATCTTTTTTTACGTTGGAAATAAATTGTAATATGGCCTATGATGTAATGTTGGTCGTCTATCTAAGTAAAATACCAAACAAGTACCTTTAATGAACACTAATATCATTTCATGCAATATGGCAAATATTTATTGGTTGCAATGCTGATAAGGAATTTTTGGATTGATTTCTAAATAACATATTTCTTTTTTGGTTGATTCTATCAAATCTTGCATTTCCTTATTGGATGTGGTCAAATATTCTTTGATAATTTATTATATCCCATCAACAACTTTCATAATAGAAAATTAATTATTTTAAAAACGCTTTTGAATGATTTTTTTTTTTTTTTTTGGTACAAGGAAAATAAAAGGCAGAAACTAAGAACCTCTACAAAAACAAATGTTCATAGAGTCAGCAAGCAGAAAAGAAGATAACCCTATAGGGGGATCATCCTAAATATGAAGCTCTGCCTGATCTTTAGCACCCAATTTGGCAAG
>Ga0307509_10006246_pt1 | contig 16106 bp, 20 predicted proteins | sample 10_EM_MG_FD_202245 | JGI IMG/M metagenome (GOLD analysis project Ga0307509, IMG submission 202245) | Populus trichocarpa ectomycorrhiza microbial communities from riparian zone in the Pacific Northwest, United States - 10_EM | ecosystem: Host-associated > Plants > Roots > Unclassified | place... | reverse complement strand
TGAAGGGAGCTTACTTTGGGCACCACGTAGAGACGATTCCGGCCAGCCAAACTTGCTCGGGATAGTCAGCTATGTAAGGTCCGAGACCAAAGATGGCACATCGGTAGTGACCATCAGGACATTTTACAACTCTGTGGGTCTCCATGTACGGCTTCAGAGGCTCGAAAACAATCGCGAGGCATTGGTGGTATAGCTGACGGCAAAATTTTTGAAATTCAGGTCGATTTCGTTGGCGTTTACTAGCTAATGGTGTGAGGATAAGACAAGATGTTACAGGAGAGTGCGAAATGACAACAAAATACTTACTTTTTGGTATGGGAAGGAAAGCAACTGGGAGGACACCATTTCCATGTCCACAACGGGCCATATTGGATATGATCCCAGGTGAAATATAAACAGGGTGGTATTCTTGATGACCAGTAGCGACAGAGACGGTCGTCTTATCACTTCCAGCTATAACAGGCACAAACATGGAGCCATGGGTGGATGGATCAACTGCGATCTTATCCTAAGATTTGATATTAGCACAAGGACAGATAATAAATTCAAAGAAACTTACTGCTTCACGAGAAGCCCAACGTCCCGACATAAGATTAGAGTAAATCCGATCCCCCTGAGCGTCAAACTCCTGATACGGAACATAATCGGTCTGGCCATCAAAGTCAGATGTGGCCAGCTGCTGTTCAAGCACAAGTAAGGCGTCCCGGGCATTGAGCTCATACGTCTCCTCCATCCAGCGAGGCGGTGTAGTCGGCTTTGGTCCAGAGTAAGAAAACTTGTAGATTTTCCATGGTGCATCACCAGCTTGTATTGCGTCTATTGTCTCATAAAGTGCGTCAGCGTCATGCCACGGAACACCATCCACCGTTGAGTGCTCGGAAGCATGCTTGGCAATCGTGGCACGCCAGAGGTCGAGGCCTTCCAGAATCTCTGATTTTGACGATTGAAGCCGCACGTAGTGATAATAAGCCCAGTCAAATGCTAAGCGATCCTCAAAAGGTGCCCATGGGTTTTCCGGAGTGTCGTCATGATGATTCACAGGTTCAAACAGCGGCTTAGGAGGGTAAGGTTGTTCAAGAAATTTTCCATCTTCGTCGCAAGGTCAGGCTAATTAATGTTATTGTCAGATATATTTTTAGAGTGTATTTTGGAACTTACTGTCCAGGAATTGGTGACGAATACGTTTGTGCTGAGTTGACTCTTTCGGAGTTGGGAATGTGGGATGCGCAGCTCGAGTATGGCGACCAAGACCACCTTTAGAGCGACATTGCTGGCCACATTTTGAGCAGTCAAATGCCTGTGAGTCCATTTCGAGATTCTGAGGCAGTTCAGTATGCGTCAGAAAGAAGTCAGAGCAAAGTCGTCAGAGTAAGGTCACAGTCGAACTTGAGCTGTGATGAAGTTGAAACACTTTCAATTTTCCGGATCATTCTATGGCTTGACCACATCAGCACCTTTGCATCTTTCAACACATCTCGACACAAACACCCATCCATTCCACAGAAATACTCTACGTCCATCCACCTATAACTGTTCTCATGGCTAACACACGCGCCAAGGGCACTTGCAAGGCCAATCTGAATCCTGCTCCAAAATCTCAATCCCCTGAACCTGAAAAAAACGGTCAGTCTCAGAAAAAGAGCAAGGAAGAATTTCTGAACACCAACCAATGACCACTAATACAGATGCGGAGAAACCATGCAAAAGTCGAGGACGACCAAAGAAAACCATGACCGTCGACTCGAACACCGCCAAGGAAGACCAGGAATCTGCACCTACCAAAGCTCCACCGACCAAACGTGTTCGAAAGCCCGCACCATCAGGAGACGCTGACAACCAGCCTCCTTTGAAACGAGCAAAGGCCGATGACACTGCTACGAACCAGCTGGCACTCCAACACGACAAAGCCAACAGCTCCCAAAAACCGGTCGAAGCCCGAGACCCACTTCCAAATCGGAAAGGACGTAATGTCCACCCAGCACCAAGGAAGAAAACACGACGCAGCCCACAGCAGGTCGCTGCTGACCGAGCGGCAAAAGAGAAGGAAATAGAAGACAAGATCCGGGAGTTAGAAGAAGTGAAAAAAAGCCTGGCTGAGACAAATGTCGCTGAAGATATTGAAGACGAAAATATGAATGAGGAAAATCCACAGCGTCTCTCTGCCGCAATTCGGAAACGCCAATATATCGAACTTGAAGATGATAGTGACGCCAGAGAGGCCTTCGACTTCCAGGAGGCTGAGCAGATGGACTCGTCTGAGGGTGAGGAGCCTGTAAAGAAAAAGGCGGTAAGTGCAGGCAACTTCAGACCAGCACTGAATACTGACGAAGAAAATTCTAGCCCAAGAAGACTGGGAAAATCGCTAAAGGCACGCTACGGAAGGACATTTGTGAGATGACTGGGAAGATACGTGGGCACGATGGTGGTCACAAAGACAAGAAGATCAAAACCGCCGACTTAAAGTATGCCTATTGCTGATTAATTGATCAATCATCTGATGTTGGTCTTGTTCCATATTAAGTAGGCTTCCCACTTTGGACGCTGCACCAAAGAAGTATCAAAATGCGGGTTTCCGAAAGGATTTCAAGGTGAAGACGACAGAGAAGGCAATCGATCCCTTCCAAAATGGAGGGTTAGATGACGAGGATGCATCCTCTGTTTGCCCAGCCTTTCCCCGCACTCGAGGACCTCTTCCTCAAGCCCGGAATTATGAGCCAGAAGCCAAAGACCTCAAACGCGATCATTCTCGGAGAAACAATGTGGGTATTTTTGCACTTTCTCACCATATCTCGCTAATGAGAATTCACTAACAGCTTGTTCAGATGCAAGCGCAGCCCCGAGAACGTTTGGATGAGTCTCCTGCCACCAAGAGCAAGTCCAGGATGAAGGTTTGAGTTTCCACTTCCCTTATCATGATTCATCTTTAATCTATTAATGATGTCTACAGGACCCAAAAACCGCGAAACCGACACTTCACCAGCCAAAAGCGGCAGCTGTTACTGCCACGGCTGGGACTAGTGACGGCTCCAGTGAATTTCTCAAGGATCGTCGCTGGGCGCGAGTCTTTATTCCGACCCTCACACATACTCTCTACATATCACGAGAGCCTTTCGTGGACTTTACATCTGATTCTCCGAAGTTCCTAGAGACTGCGCAAAGGGCTTTCAACCTCGCATTTCCCAACATTGATTTTGATTTGTCCATGGCTGATAAGGTTATGACCACGGTACGCCGAATAACCCATTTTCAATTCACCTGAATATTGACAAGGCTTTAAATTAGGCGTATGATCGCATTAAAAGCCGAAAGTCCAAGCTAGCTGCCACCATTCTGGCAGACATCAAGGCTTTTTTTGAACGGCCTGAATTTGCTGGTCATCCAGATAAAATTCGTGACTACGTTTGGTGGGCGTTGCAACCAGGTGGGCCGGCATATTATGCCGAACCTTACCAAAGGATTACAAGGTTTCGCGCAAAGACCCTGCCTATATTGTACGTCGTTTTTATTTCACCATTAGCCGTTTGATCATGACTAAAAGGATTTCAGGCTCCGGAGGGCTTCTTGGAATCTCAATTCATTGCATCGATCGCCAAAAAATACATCCACTACGCTGCCAACTCCGTTCTCCATCCGCCGCTTGATAAGAAGAACCCACCAAAAGGTCTTTACGCCCTAATCTTACTTGCGGTACGTTGTTCTCTCTATTGTAATATCTTAAGTGAGTAACATGAACGCCATGAACTTGAAGGTTGAACGAGGGTTTTCCGCACACATCACTGGCGCCTATGTTGCGCCTAATCAATTTAACCATCAGAACTGCTGGAAGCCACTGCATGCCTTCCTCACGAACATCGACAAAGTGGAGGAAGACGAGTGGGCCTCGCTCCTCCAGTTCCCGGACGCTGATACAGACAATGACGCGGACAATAATGCTCGTGCCGACCTGTCCATGATATCTGCATTCCGCGCAAGGATATATGTTTGCTCTAGCCCAATCAAACCGTAAATCTTTTTTTTTCAATGTCCCATGGTAATCTTTGATAATTGCTTTTATATTCCCCCCACTTTGATTCCTTACTTACGACATTTTTTTCGAGTTAAAATCCTTCGATTGAGCTAGAAAGTGATATATTCATAGAAAAAGCTTTAATAAGCTTGGTAGTAGAAAGAGCCGGTAATTTTTTGTAGGTTTCTTAGGTTTCCGTTGGTTCCTTGGGTTTCCGTACCATACAAATTTGAGAGGTTTCCGGGAAATGGGACATAGGTTTCCAGGTTCCCAAGTTGTGTAGTTTTTACTGGTTGTAGCGGGTTTCCTGGATTGAGAAACCCGTGGAAACCAAATTACCAAATTACTGATGACTGGCTGTACCAAACACTGAAGGGAGTAGGTCGGTCTGGGAGAAAGCGTTGAACGTCGCGTGTTCAGACCGCAATTGGAGGAATTGGCACAGTATGTTTGAGGATGTATCGCGGTACTTATACAAATGGTTGAGGAACGAGGACTGGGACTCTGTAGCAACTGGTGACGATTGAAATATTCAAGAACTGTTACTGTAATAGCCCAGAAAGAGCGTGGCATGCCTCTTCATGCCGAAAGGGCTCCAGTTTCCAAAAAAAATTTACTAAGTCAAAAGCTGAAATCAGTCTTCGTTCGGCGTGTACATCGTAACTTGTCCATTTTGGTAAATATGCGCCGTTCCAACTGTTTCGTTATTCTGCTTAACACTTGAGCCTGGTGTAATCGGGCGATGCAAGAAGACTTACGAAGCACACGTCGCCAGTGAGATGGAGTTCCTGATCCGCAGGACTTTTATGCCAGTATACGCGCATGTAGTCATAGTTAACGGGGTTTTGGCTAACGGCGGCAAGGTACACATCGGTGTCCCTATCAACCTTCTGCTCAATGAAATTTTGGACCTCGCCACACCGGTTGCCCTTTATATCAGGGCCAAATTCGATAGTCATCTATCGAGGCAGGTTAGTAGTGGTCCCAGGAGCATAAATGTGCGACAGTGTGAATCTTACACTGATGTTTTCAAGAAATTTGGGTCTAATCGTCTGAAGAGCAACGCAGATTTTCAAGTAATTGCTGACCTAACAGCGATGGGAGCTAATAGCTGGACTAACAGCAACAGGGAGCTGCAGAATCGTAAGGAGTTCATTTACTCGAGCCTTTCTTGTAACTTCAATAGATGCCGGAACTGGAGAGCCTTGTGACTCCAGGCCAGATAGTAGGATGTACACCGTGACTGCCTCATCCTGGCCTCATGCCAAGCGATGTGGGGATCCGACCTACCTTCTGAGCCTCGTTCTGTCCTCAGCTGATATGTAAGACATATCTGGGGACCTGGCATCTAATTTAGGTAAAATTAAAGTAGAAATTCAAGCCACAACTCCCTCAAGTTGCCGCTCTCTACATGATCTTCCTCGACGTCATCTTGCCCTCATCCGCGCTCGAAGTTCAGTGAACATTGAGAGTGGATGCCAGCAACAAGCGATGTTACCTGAAGCCCGAGGTTCTGGTGGAGTGGAGGATCGAGAAAAAATTGATCGCACTGTTTGCTCCATTCAACAATCATGGAATGCACGAATTTGAATTGGATATCACTTGATTCACTTCCGAGAACATCTGCCCAAATTTTGGGGTTTCTTTCCACATAACGATCGAACATACCCCCCAGTTCCGTCCACACAAAGTCCGGACAGTACTCGGTATTAATCAGGGTCCTCTCCAGATTGGAAGTGAGCATATCGCTGAATAACCAGCATAACTTTTGGTAACAGCACCCAATGACACTGACGCACATAATAGTAAGTCATTCTTAATTCCATCCTATCGCCTCTGGGGTGCCCCCTATTCAATCATATGCTTCTTTTTGACAGCGAGCGCTGAGAAGCAAGGCTTTTGTTTGATACGAACCAGGATCTGGAAGCCCTCAATATATATCTTATGTTCTCTTGGACATTTAAGAAATTGGAATGGCTCAACAAGCTTTGGGAAAACATTATTATGGTAATCTTCGAAGTTTCAACTTTGTGGCCGTGTGAAGTTTTGCACAGCTTCGAACAGAAAAGATGCCCACCAAAATCGTTACCCCGACCCGCCGGAGAGCACCCTCTACCAAAGGTAGCAGGCATAAAAAAAATATACTTGCGTTGGGGTCAGGATATCATATTATCACTGAACACCACCATCGTTGGTGGGCCATTTCTCATGATTTCTGGTTGCAGGGGACTGGATACAAATCACAGGTCTTCTTGTATCGGCAATTACTTACTACATGAACATCTGACTGGTAAGAACGACGACTCGGATGCACATCACTTGACACTAACACTCAATTCTAGCCGATTTCAATACTATCTCTCACTTGAACATCGGTCACTGACTCACTGGCATGATGACCCCTTCTTTCGACCAGTCAATGGCCACGTTTTCGACTGGTGGAGTCTCGGATTTGTGACTGGAGGCCTGAGTAAATGCAGTAACCTCAGATCTTCAGAAAGATGGTGAGTGACGAGTTTCTTGTTGAAATCTCTCAACAACCTAATATGGCCGCTTCCTCTACTCCTTTACAGTGCGACGTAGTATCGCCAAAAGGTGGAATGTGGCATGTAGGTGGGTTTGAATTTCTTCACTGACCCTTGCATACCATGGTGTAGATTACCGTGTTATGGATTTGCACCCATTCTTGACCACAATCGCATAAATAAGGTCGAGCCAACGTTAACATTAGATAACACAGTTCAGGTATTTGTTAATTTTTGGACAAACGTGCATGCTCACAGTTGTTGTAATGGAGCTTCGGGTGCTTTTTGACAGTTCCCATTGGCAAGATGTTCTCAAAAGAATGTTCATGGTATGTTTGCATTAAAACCAAAACTTTAGATCCAAACTGCAACCTTGAAGATTGGGGTGCAACTCTCGTAAGACAAGGACATGTGCACTTACTTTTTCAAACTTATAGATCTTCATTACGTCTCTTCTTTCGGCTCAAAGCCGGCTGTAGGGTACTTAAGGACGTCTTTAAACAGAGTAGGGTTGCTCAAATCACCAACGCACAACTAACACAAGAATATTTTCAACGATGTCTTTTTCCAGGACGCTGAAGTTCAGAACGTGGGTCGAGCATAATTTAGCTCTTATTTCATTAGCTCATTGCCATCCCATTGTAGCGATCAGACGATTACCAGACCGGTGTCACTCCTGTTGACCTTCGACAAAGTTCCATCAACCCCAAGCATGGATCAAGTGGCCTGGCGGTGCATTTTTTACCCAATGTTTTCGTTAATACTAAGCCTTATTGACTTTTTACCAGCGTTCTTGATTTTGGTGGAGGTAAGAGCAAAACTACCTTGCTCAAGTTTGTTGGCGTCAGATGCAATTATTAACCCTTCCGTAGGCGGACAGTGGGCTACAGTGACTTATGTCCAAAAGTAAGTTTCTACTTCCTTCTACGCACACTTTATTTAAAATCGATTTTCAGCCTTATTTTTGCATCGGTCCAGCTTGAGGAAGGAAACAGAGTGTCTGCTGTGGCCGACATTCCGATTCAGGTAAAAGTAATCTTCCATGACGGAATCATTCTTCTCCTGATGTTCGTTGTACAGATTGGCCAAAAGACCGAGTTGGATGCTAGCGGGACCGGTGTCATTTTCAAGGTCAGTATGACATGCTATACGTTAACCTTTGGCATAAACTTAAAGATGGTACAGTCACCCACAGATGGGAACCCTGGCCAGCTTGTGGCTACTAATGACTCTGGCCAGCCGCAAGGCCTGGCTATCGGTAAGTGAAGGTCCCCAAAATGACTTTTATGCCAATAATAAATGACATTGCCAGGTTACATGAACGGGAACTACCCTAATCCTTTGCTAGTTTGGCAGAACGTTGGGTATGTAAATCACCACACACTCTTGCTTTGCACGCTATTAATGCAACCTATAAGGAACACAAATTCCGTCGAAGCGGTATATACTCCGATGTTGAGCGTTTATGCGACATCCGATTATCAGCAAACCGAAGTCATCACCGGGGAAATCGTATCTCCAGTCCTCTTGAATCAGAATCTTGCGAATCTCCCTCCCGAACAAGTGTACAACTTGAAGAGGAACCCCGATGGCTCTTACAGAATTGTAGCTGAGTATCCAGCCCCTGCTGTCATGAAGCCGAGAACCAAGTTTGATCCCGGTTTTGACGATTATCTTTTTGGGAGCCCCGGTAATATCTCGGTTACCAACAACTTATATTCTGTCATATACGTGAAAGTAACTAAAACGACCAATACGGCCAATGGGTCAGATGCCTTCTTTATGGTCCAACCAGGAGCAACCGAGTCCTGGTCCAGGAGTGGACCAGAGGTCATATCTGTCAACGTTGGTGGTGCTGGTCGGCTTGCGAACTACTTTGGTGTCGTTGGGAAGAATCTCCAAATTAACGCTGCTTGAACGTGAGTACCTCGTTGAAGATGTCCTTGCTCTATAAAATTCTGACTACAATGGTTCCTAAGAACTCAAATGTCCACCAACAAGGTGGAATTTTACTGAAGATGGATTTTGATTGTACTTGTAACTTGCTTGTAGGATTGAAACGTGAAATGTGATTTGCTCGTGATTTTTTACCGCGTGATCTTCTGACTGGGAGTGCACGCCACGGCGCTATCACTTTACAAAGTATTATGGGGCCCGCTCATTGTTCGTCGAAGGTGTGTACCGGATGCCCAGCGATTTGGAGATAAAAGGATTCATCTGAACTTTGGTTGACTCGGATCGGACTCATATTTGGAAGGGAATGGAATGGAATGCGTGTACAAAGGTCCTTGTCAATGAGTCGACTCCAGGGTTGTTTCTGGATGGCACCGTGGCAGTGACTAAGTAATGGATTCCGTTCCTCATTATTCGTTTCACCAGTTCCGGGCTGGAGTAGTGTAGAGGTAATTATCGAGTCTCCCTCAGTCGTTTGGCTTCCCAAAGAATGGGATATCAAATGTTTTAGCTAGAGTCTGCCCACCCTTTGCCTTGAAGCAGTCTGGCTTAGTGCCCTAGCAAGCCCGTTGTCTTCGACATTAGGAAATGCTCCTCATTAAAACTTCACGCTTTGCCTTCAACATTGAGACCTCGCAAAGCTCTTGTTAATTCATCGACAAGGGATGGGCTAAATGGGGGTGCTCTCTTCCTCAGCCTGCGCATCACCGCCTCCCAAGGTCATCTCGTCGAAGCCCTCCAAAAGCTCATCCAACTTGATATCTGGGAAGTCCGGCTCCGACTCTTCTCCCTCATCCACACCAACAACCACCACCTCCGATCGCACCAGTTCTACAGGAGCAACCTCATCCACATCCATCGCGAACTGCGCCCTCTTCTTTCCCCTACCCGCTCCACGCTCAGGCGCATCCGGAGCCGCCATCGTCACCTCCGGAGCCTTATACAAATTGATTCCTGAACGCAGTTCTGGATCCTCTTCCAGATCGCGAAGGAATAGCTCGTAGTCTTGTTCCACCTTCTTCTGATCTCTCCCACCCATACGTCCGATCGCACCCCGCGCACCACTCGTCTCCCCATCCTCACCAGCCTCCTTGGCAATACTCCGCAACTTCCAGTTGCGCGCCTTGCTCTTCTTCCGTCGGTTCGGGTACGACTTCTTCACGAGGATAATGTCAGGAATGCGCGATGCCGGCAGAGTCGCGAAGTGGTCCGAGTTATAATTAGAATTCGTGAGGAAGTAACCCAGGGCAGTATCTCCTGGTTGGAGGATCGCTCCTAGGTGTGTCCGTGTATGAAATACTTGATTCGTGAGTCCGGAAGATTCGTAGTCCATCATGCCATCGTCTCGTGCAATGTTCCCGTTTGTAGAGTGGAATGCGCCGGCCAGAGCGACTTGGGCATCGGCGAGGATGAATTTTCCTCTTTTCTTTGTATGGTCTGGTTCGATATCGAGGACGGTGAATTCGATAAGCTCGGTGACGGAAGCAAGCGAATCAAAAGGTGAGCGCCAGTAGATCTGCGCAGGAATGTCACAGCTCTGAAGCGTTTGTGGGTCTAGGAGTTGGATGGAATTGCCGACGCGGATGCACAAGGTCAATGGGCTGATATTGCTCTGCGACCGTGCTTGTTTCAAAGGCATGCATACGAGATCATCCTTGCACACAGGAACGATCTCGACGGAGTAGGTGTATTTGAAGTTGGCGGTACTAGTGTGTATATCCGCCGAAATTATCTGTTCTGACGATTTAGATCTGTGCAAAAAAGTTGCATGAGATCAGGAGCGTTTAGTTATCACAAAGAAAGGGAGAACGTACTTTATAGGAGCGACGCTAGCCAGGAAGTCCAACATTTTCAAGGCGTGGCTTCTCGAACTATAGAAAAAGTCCAAGCCATCGCGCACCTCTTTAATAGCGATTGTGTCTTTTTGAGCGTTATGTTTCAAGATGAGTTGCTCGAGGTATAAAAATGTGCGTTTGTGAGAAACTTTTTGTCGAACTTGGATCAAGGCCTTCCAAGTATTTTTGGCAGCGAGTTTTGCGCAATCTGGGCACTGGCCGTGTTGCACCAAGTACTCGATCTCGAATGTTTGCTCCAGGATCGTGTTCGTTAGAACCTACAGAAGAAGATTAAAAGAAATTTTCATGGGAAAAAAAACGGGCGCAGGCACCTCTTTTTGAATCGTCATCGACACCCGTAGTCGTTTCGAATGGGGTTCTGTCCAGATAAAGTGTGCCTCTGTCAATCGCACTTTGTTCAAGCCTTTGAGCTTCCTCAAGCAGATCGCCAAAAGTTCCGATGACTCTGGTTTCGCAAGGGTCCATGATGTAGGAGGGGAAAGGAATCGTTCGCAATTGCGACAAAATGATACAGAAGCTAACGAGATCGAGGTCAGGATGGAGGGACAAAAGAGGGAACTTGAAATGAGACGAACCTTGTTTTGGGATTCCTTCCGTGATATCGATACTAGGAAAGAAATTATGAAAAAGAACACAGAAAATGAGGTCGATTGAGGACTTACGTATTCCTCAAGCAGGCAACGCAAAGATTCGCGGAATTGGGCACGATAGGTGTACCTAGGCAGGCCAAATGATGAATGAGGTTCAAATTGGAGACATCGAGGGAACGTACCGCAATCAGCACATAGAACTCGGTGAACAGCTGGTCCTGCGATAAAATCCATGATTTGGAAGGTGAACGAGCTTGCGATTTAGTCATCTGCAAACTGGATGATCAAAAAATCTCGACCACGTGCTGATAAGATAAAGCAATATCACATGACTTCGTTCCAATGTAATCGGGCACTGCGGCAGGCGATGCTACGTACATACGCCGACTGTCAGCACTTATACTCACACTGTAAGAAGGAAATCCTGCGACATTCTCACACACAGGAGTATACAGTAGGCTCCTTGGACACAAATTATCTGGAGCCAACTCGAACTGTCACCGTGGCATGCGATTGAAGAATGTCCGAACAGAACCTCGATTCTCACTCTTCTTGCTCACGTCGTGAGAGCTCTGGCCACATTTTCGTGCGGTGGCGCGCTCTTGAGTGACTAAATGGTTAGGTGGTCAAGACTCCAACTGCCGTGAGGCAGCCGATGTGCAGCGTGTCGCGTCTCACTCCCCCATTTGGGGCTGTGTGTCGATTCTTGTACATATTTGAACACCCTCGTTGGACATGGTTCTTTCACCCTCCTTCCAAGTTCCCCCAGCCTTCCACTTGCCCAAGCGTTCAACGATGGGAAAACCCGACCGTAATCCAATTTTCTTCGCTGTGCCAACTTATTCTGCTCCTTGCCCTTGTCCACGGAGGGCGAACTAATGCGCCATACAATTGGATTTTCTTCATCCCGATATTCATCCTAAGCATCTACTCTGTGTTTTTTTGCGCCCCGGGTAGCACATTAATCGACTATGGGGTCATCACATATTTCCTCAACTTGATCCTTACCTCATCCGATTACATTCTCCTACGGAATCGCCAACCCGAACTCAGAAGAATCGGACAAACGAAGGCTACCTCCGAAATGGCATTCAAGGAGCGTCTTATTTGGGCTACATCCCTACTCGCTACTCCACGCGGAATCGGATGGGCGCACGAACCAACAGATCAGATTTCCCCGCGACCCACAGCTTCACGGAGGAGATTCATCGCTTCCCAGTTTCTTTGGATTATATTTTACCTCATACTTGGTCGCGTCGCCAGCATTCCGATACAAGGGAGTCCATCTTTTACAAAAGGTGGACCTTCGTTGGGTGCATTTGGATGGTGGCAGCGCACAATCGCGTGGTCGCTCATCATCAGCGCGTACAGTAGCATAAGCGAGATGTACGCGATTGGGAGTATTATTTTTGTCGCTGCAGGAATATGCGAACCCAGGGATTGGCCTCACATATTCGGATCACCACTCAACGCTTACACGCTGCGAAAATGTTGGGGGTATGTACTTTTACTATTTTCTGTTTTTTTTTTTTAGCAACCCCCGTTGACAATTGTACAGTCGCGTCTGGCACCAGCTTTTTCGCAAGATCTTCACGAGCCATGCAAAATTTCTTGCAAACGCCCTCCATCTCCCGAAAGGCACATTCACGACCTACTTTAAACTCTTCACAGCATTCCTCATCTCTGGACTCCTCCACGCATTTGGAGAACGCGTGTTCTTCCAGAATATTCCTGAAGAAGCGACGGTTGAATTTTTTTTCCTCCAAGCGGTTGCCATCACGTTCGAAGATGCGGTTATTGCTATCGCCTCGCGCCTGGGATATAAGGAATCCAGAGCCTTCAAGCTGATCGGTTTCATATGGGTGTTTGCGTGGTTCACCTTTTGCATTCCGATGTGGTTGGATTGCCAGATACATTCTGGAAAGGTGTATCAAGACGTTCCTTCCAGTTCTACTAGTATTCAGTTCTTGCATGGACTTCGCAGCAAGATTTTCAAAACAGCCATGTAATATGATCCCCTACATAACTCATACTTACCGCATTCCCTATGGTTGCTTACCTTGAGTATATAGAGAACTACTGCAGTACTTGGACACCATGAAACGAGTTTTCACGTTCTTTGGGGATGCCCTCCAATTTTCAGGGAGCGTCACCAATCTACCAGTAAAGGTTGGGCTAAAATGGTTGGCGCCACCATTCCTTGATACTCTTTTTTCTATTAGAGTTTTTTCGTTCTTTAATCGGAATTTTCTGTACAGAGACAGTTTCATTACATAAATAACCCGACTTCTTTTTCCCCTCCAAATTTTCTGCCCAACCTGGACGGAAGAAAATTAAATACTGATTCTTAAAGCTTTCACATTTTAAAGTTATTGCTTGAACAATCGAGAGTCATGACGGAAGCTGACGCGAGGGAAGAGTTCACTGTAGGACTAAATAATGTAGCAGTCTTTCAGTTCTGTCCAAGGATCTAATCGACTAGGTAATCAATCATTAGTAGTAGGGAACGCGGTATAAGTGATGCATCCGACATGCAAACGGATGTATAAGATAAGGGAATGAACGTAATCCCGCGACTTTTGAAGACTGAAATATTCTTGAGACATCTTTCCAGGGATTTGCACTTGACACAAAGCCCTTCATGGTAAGAACCTTTACTGTAAGTTCCAAACTTGAGCCCTTTGACACAGTGACAGATCGGATACCAAAGGGTGTTGGTGAGTAAAAGACTTGTGCGTTCTTTCAAGGCCTCCGGGCCAAAATTTCTGCGAAGAATTCGACACGGAAATTCAAATATCGAGATGTCCTCCCAAAATCGCTGGGCTCAAAGCGGGATCAAGCCGAGCGGAGTTGAATTGCGGCAACAAGATGTAAATCACTTGACCAATCGACTGTAAAGGAGTTCTGAAACGAAGATGCGTATGACGGTTTTTCACAAAATATTATGACTTCTACCACGCTCTCTGAACCCGTCAACGCTGCCTCCTCCCCCTTGCACGTCGTCAAATAGCCACTCGTTGCTGAAATTGTCTCATGCTCGCAGGGCTATATAAGTTGCTCGCCATCGGCAGCCCCTCTCGCGCTGATGCCCTCAGGTAAGCTACTGGAAACAAAGATCAATGATATTTTGTGAAAAAACCGTCATAGTGGTCCATCGCTGAGTTCTACCGTGGAACAACAAATCTCCGAGGCTCTCTCTCTCTGAACCTGTCAACGCTGCCTCTACCCTCTTACATGTCGTCAAACAGCGACCCGATAGGGAAACCGTCTCATGTATCGCAGAGTTATATGAGTCGCTCACCATGGACAACCCCTCTCGCGCTGATGTCCTCGCCCAATCTCTCGTCCTCCTCCGTGACTCTCCGGACGCCCCAATCATATTCAAGAAGCGAAACCCATCCCAGGAGCCCTTCGGCGTTGCCTTCGACTTGTTTTTGTACGAAGTTCTATCCACCACCCTTTCAGAGCCGAACTTAGACCTCGTCATTGAACCCGAAAATTCATTCCTGGTCGGGTCTGTCATCTCTGCTGCAGCAGCCAAACAGGGCCTCTTCACTTCTGCGAGGCAGATAGGTGCGGTTGCTCGAGGGATACAATTCCCGGGCTCCGGGTATGAGCATTCCGATCCAGAAGAATTGGAGGTATCATTTCTTGGAGCTTGTTTGCAGCTCTTGATCGCCGGCTCCGTATTCTGTAATCGAGGACAGCTTGGAAGAAACAAGGAACAGTTCCTTCCATCCATCAAGTCTCTTTCAGCGAAAAAGGTTGTAAAGGACCCCAACGGCAAGAGGCTGCTTCAGGTTCGTACGACTAGAATTTTCGTTCCTGTTTGTTAATTGCTTATTGCTCGTTAGGTCACGATTGAGCATGCAGCGAATGGATTCCCGTCGGATTTATCGTCGGGAGAGGCTTGGATTATTCTATTTCCTTCGCCTGCCTGAGAAGTCTAGAATAGATTGTAGTGTAGTTAGCCTTGGAGATGGAATTGTAAACGAATTTTGATGCCGTGATACAGAGATGGTGCACACCGCAATCCTTTGCATTCAAGTCATCGCAGTTGAATTCTGGGTTCAGGGGATACAAAGTTTCAAAGCTAAAGAGCCCAAAGCAAAGACAACCCAAAGACAGATTTTCCAAAGATGAAGAAAGGCGCCTTTCCGGAGATCTCCCAGGAGGCGGAGTTGATTGGAACTCTGGGAGTCTCTTCTCGATTGGCTAGCATCCCTTTTCGAGATGCCCAGTCGCTATGTGCCTCACCAGAGTGTCGTATCTACTACGACGATGCCACCACGCAGCGTCAGATGACTCGCATCAGAAAAACTTCGCAGCCAGCAGGTTCGACTTCGTATTGTATGTCCTCCAACATAAACAAGACCAGAAGGACATAAACAAAATATTCTGGTCTTGTTTATTACACGTTTTGAAATGTCATACATATATATTTCGGGATCTTGAAATTCGCCCCCATCCACTCTGAAAAATATCCGTGAGATGAATGCAGACGTATGAACGACCCCCCTGCAGATAGCAACCACAGTAAAATTCTCCGTGCGACTGAGTCCGAAAGTCTTCTCGACCGCGATTTGTACCTGTTGGAATCGGGAGGGGAGGTAGCCTGGCGGTGTTAGACGGACGAGGAATTCATTTCTGTCTGCAAATATCAGCTTGTTCTGCGTCTATACAATATATAGCAAAGGAGGACCCACCGCAGCACTTTCACATTGCTCCTTTCCATCAAAACGGGAAAGGTAGTGTCTGACTGCTTTCCCTGCATTCCTGGTATCGTGGGGAAAGAGCGATGCTAGTAAGGAGGGTCGATATGACCACATCTTCGCCAATCCTATAAGCTCCTCCGATCTGGCCGCCTTGTTAAGGAGATAGGGAAGATATTTGAGGGCAGTTACGAGTGCCCAGAAAGGCTCAAGCTTCTTGTTGCACCCTACGTATTCGCTCTGCTGCCACCTGAATCGACTGTTAACATTGGTTATCACACCTTTCGGTTTCCGCCACCTCCATAGCCAAGGTTTGCGTGTAGATTTTCGTGCCCAACGGTGAATTCCAGGAAAGTGTGTTGGTCGATGATTGAGAATATATGAAAAGCAGCGCTCAGTAACCGAGCTGTGCATTTTGTTGTTCACTGCATGATGCTGTGAACGTTGGGGGTTCGACAAAAAAA
>Ga0307509_10006245_pt1 | contig 16108 bp, 9 predicted proteins | sample 10_EM_MG_FD_202245 | JGI IMG/M metagenome (GOLD analysis project Ga0307509, IMG submission 202245) | Populus trichocarpa ectomycorrhiza microbial communities from riparian zone in the Pacific Northwest, United States - 10_EM | ecosystem: Host-associated > Plants > Roots > Unclassified | place... | reverse complement strand
AGAAGAAGAAGAAGAAGAAGAAAAAAACTCTTTTTCACGCAGAAACTTATAAATAGTAGCTCACCTTCTCGGCTGCACTAACAATGAAGCATTCACATGACAGATCGAAAGTCACATATACATATTCTGATGGGTCCAAACCAGATTTTAAATTTGGATATCTTCAATGGAGTTCCAATTATTGTGCACCTAAAAATTTTATCTTCTAGAAAACCTTCATCAAGGAAGAAAAAGTAATACTCTTTTTTGAAGATTATGAACTTTATAGATCATGATATGGTTTATCTCTAAACTTATCATGTTCCCTCTAATCAATTATTCAACAAGACAATAATAGCTTCGTTTTGTCAATATTTTGGTCTAGCTCACTATTAAGAAAAATAAGTCATTATTGGGGTTTTAATTTATCAGCTAGCTAACCATGCATGTTAGGTTTAAAGGATTGTAGAAGCATATATGTCAGCTATCTCGGTTCTTCTCTCTCTCTCTCTCTCTCTCTCTCTCTCTCTCTCTCTCTCTCTCTCTCTCTGTTTTTCAATTACAAAGAAGAAGTTCGACTTCAAAATCTTTTAATAGAAAGGAAGATATTAATGGCAATTGAACTATAATTTATTTGCTCGATTTCTCTGTGTTTACCATGACTCTTATATCAATAACTTGGTATTTCTTGTGATTGATCTGGAAATTCTTTTTCGATCTATTGCAAAAACATATATATTCTTGGCTATTAACGAGTTATCACAAGTATTTGAGCTACCTTTAGTACGTAGTAATAATGCAGGTATTTTTCTGCGAGGACACTTGAAATATGCACACCAAGCCATTACATTATTATTATGCAGTACTTTATATCGTGTTCTAGAAACCATGATAGAGCAAAAGGTGAAGGGTTTTCTTCTTCTTTTCCCCACCTTTTTCTTTGTTCATAATTAATCCCTTTGGGCTTCGAAAATGAAAGGTATTCATCTCCACTGAAACCTGTCATCTTATATCCTTAATATAATGAGAGAGAAAAAATAATGCCATTTTTAGGAAGGATCACTTTTGTTTATACCATATAGTGGGTGTTCTTCTTCTTGAAGGAAAAAGAAAAAGAAAAAGAAAAGGAAAAAGAAAAAAGGAATTTAAGCAAGAAACTTGTCTTATAATTTGCTTTTGCTTCTATCAAATCTTAGAATTCACCATCATAGATCAGAAGAATATGAAATAAACCTTCTTTTTGGTTGACAAAGGTAAGCCAAATTTCTCACGAATCAAACATTTTCTTCATCTTCGTGTTTACATGATAATTATATATCATTGGGCTAAATTATGCAACAAAACTAATCACATATACTATCAATTTTCATATAGAGGAGGTTTATCCATGCTTCATGACTCAATGCTTTCCTTCCTTAATGTCCATGCATTTGAATGTGTTACTAACCCTAACCAAAACCATCCTCCGGTGTTCATATTATGGTGTGCTTAGAAAGAGACAGAAACTAATTAATAAGCCTTTAGTGATGGAATTTAAAATCATAGCAACTTTTAGGTGGTAATAATGGCTCAATTATTGTGAAGTTGCATATCCTTCTCTGCTCCCCAACTCCGATTTTTTATTGTGTTTGTGTTTGTGACAAACCCACCCTAGGCGTTTTGTTAATTTTCTATGCAATCATGTTGGGTTCTTGTCGTGTTTATATTCTTTAACGCAATTGAATATCATCCGTATCTTAATCTCATTGGCATGCCCTCCACTATTTATTCTTCTCTTCTGTTTAATCACGCCTTTCACTGTCCATGAAAGCTCTTTCAAGTGACAAGAAGCAAAGTGGAGACACATGCTTAAGATTTCCACATAAAAATTAAGTTTGTGACATATATAGTTCATTGATTAATCTTCTGAATAAATTAAAGATGAGTTTGTGATACCCTTTGAGCATTCCTTAAGCCTTTCTACCATACTCCTCGTAACATTAGTGGTATATAGAAAGTGTTTAGAAGTGTGATAGTGGTTATTTTTCAAAATATTTTTTGCTCGGAAATGCATTAAAATAATATTTTTTTATTTTAAAAAAATTATTTGTAACATCAACACATCAAAATGATCTGAAAAAACTAAAAAATATTACTTTAAATAAAAAAATTAATTTTTTTCTAAATTTTTTTAAAACACAAAAATAAACAGGTATAATGATGTGCCAAGGTTACATCAAACTCTTGAACGCAGCATGTAAATTAAAGTAGGATCACTGAATCATGTCTAGAGATTTCTACCCAACAAAGTTTTTTTTTTTTTTTGAAAAAAAAATTCTTTTTTCTAATGAAGATGGCAATGGCATGAATCGATGTCTAGACACCTAGCACCTAGGGGTGGGTGAGCACACTATGAAATGTTGAATACCATTCTACAACTTGTAAGAGAAAATCATATATACCATTTAGTGATGCAACCATTCACATGTGATACATTTTAATCTTGATAAAGCTTGAAAGCAATAGAGGATCACCAAATATTGAGTTGAAACTTCAATTTTGCTAGAAGCCAATAGTTGCTATTAGTATACCTAATTAAAAGCATACTATATAAATTAAGCGTAAATATGTGATTTGATAAGAGATTTATATATCCCCTTGATTATAAACCTCGATAATTACTTGGATTCAAATCTTGGGTGATTTTGTGCGGTAGAACTCTGCCAAAAGAATGAGCTCAGCCGCCACGATATAGAGTTAATATACCTATTATAAACAATCCTTTTCTTTTAAACTAAACTTCCACTCAGTGTGAGAAAAAAGGTGATGCCAATGCTGGTTAGTTTCATCTTTAATTTAATTAATGCCTTGTGATACAGCACTAAAAGAAGTGTACCTTTCTATGAGATAAGCCATTCACAAAAAAGAATGTGTATTAAATTGGCCTGTTGCATGCACACACTACTTTAACCGATTTTTGATTATGTATATGAGAGAAGAAAACATAAAAACCTGGACAGCTCTTTGATAATCTACAGCACTAACAGGGATTGGAAGTTCTTGGTTCTAGCTTTGAATTAATTGTTGGTAATTACAGATAGCTATGATCGAGAGACAATGTTTGGTATATGGAATTATATATACATGACTACTTCATTTTGTATTAGTGTTTGGTGTACAAATTGAGTTAAAACAAGCATCGGTTCGTCCTTCCCATGCTTGATTTTACGTTTAATATCAAGAAATTATCTCAATCTAAAAATTTAAAATATTAAATGAGATTTCAAGATATGATTTATATTATTTTCTAATATATTTTCTCAAATAAAAGTTTAAATTTTATGTTTGTAACTTGCACAGGTCCACATTATCTTGTGTTTAATTTTATTCATTGGAATGAAGGTGATGAGATCCAAACTCATAACTGTTTGATTATCAATGATATGAAATATCATGTCAAAAAATATCTCAATCTAAAAATTTAAATTATTATATGAAGCCCCAAGATATAATTTATATTATTTTTTACAATCCAATATCTCCCAAAACAATAATTTGTATTCACAAATCTATTTTTTCATCCAGCTCCATTTACATACCCGACACATAACAACCAAGTTACATTTGCATACATATTATCTAAACATATTTTGCATAAAAATTATATAGAGAGAAATTAGTTGCTGAGATCTATAGGCCCAAAAGTTGAAGTCTGAGTACACTTTGATGGAACATCTTCTGGAATTGTCAGTGAAATTTGTACAAAAATACAAAAGCCACCCACTCCACCTCTCAACACTTGAAATAAAAGTCTATGGTTTAATATAAATCCAGCTCATGATTCATGCTTAGTTCCTCTAATGTCCATCACTCGTAGCTTAAAACACAATGTGACTCAAGGTAAGCTTCGCATGGTTTCTTTCTGTCTCTCACAAGTTGTTTGTGCTGCATAGTCGCTGTTTCGAGTCCTTGTTCTCATCACCTTCACTTCACACACGGACCTTGACCTGAGATATTGCATGACAGTGGGATCTAAAAGCAATAGTCAATAGAGACTGCAATTATTATGCGTATGCTGTAGAAGAATGGTTGTAGCTGTGGTAGAGCAAGCTTTCTTCGAACCATGCATGTCCTGCCTGCACCAGGACGCGTGGACCAAACTGGGGAAATTGCTGACATGATTTTTAGGTCAAGAGGTCAGGTCATTAACTCAGCTGGATCAATGGTTGGTTTTGGTGGTATCTTCCTGCATAAATCAATCCACATTAGGTATTTAAGTGCTCCACTATCAGCCTATGAGTCTCCAATTTGTTGAGCATAAAATGAAACCAACTGGGTCCACTACTCATGCACTTTTGTCCAAACATGGTCTGAGACTTCACTCAAGTTTTAAAAATTTGGACCTTCTAATGGCAAGTTAGATAAAGAGAGCTTCTTGTAGTGGCAAAGCCTTGAGCACTCACCCACCAAACTTGACTTTCTAATTTTCTTTTCTAAAGTATATTGAAATTAAAAAATTGTATTCAATTGATGTTTTTAAACTTTTTTTTTATGATATATATATTAAAACTATCTAAAAATATATATTTTAATCTATAAATATATTTTGAAAAGCATTTTCAAACTCGACTCTACACATCTAATTAATAACAGTAGTGATATACTATATTTGATTAAGAGTTCACCATTAGACCTAATAAATTCTCTTGGATTGTGAACTTTATAACCATGAGAAGATGAAATCTCGAAGAAAATTCTCTTCGGTCCTGAATTTGAATAAACTAGGTGGGATTCACTTTGTGAAAAGGCTATGCCTACGAGGATGGCTGGTTGCTTTGGGTTTATATGAAATGAAATAAAGGCAAAAGGGATTACTTTTTGCTAACCTGGGTTGAAAGATCACTGGTTGTAGTGTTTAATCATCCTTTTGTTATTTTAATCATCACCTATATATCTTTTATGTTATAATTCTTTCATGGGTTTTTTATCCTTTTTTTTATCCTTTAATTTTTTTTAAAAAGGCTCATATTATAAAATTAAACTTGGTCATTCTACATAGACAGTGATTATATATATATAATACATTTCTCTGCCCACTTCTGAAGCCTCCACTCAGCTCCAGGAGCTAATAACAATGGGACACAAGAATGCCTGCGGCTGACTGTGTCTTTTCCTAGGAAGCAGACTTACAAAGTTTGTGTACATATACTATATATGATTAATATGTATAATGTATGTAGCTCAAAGTGATACACTGACCATAGAGGCATAAAATTTCTATTCTGTTTATATCAATTGGCAAGGAAAAAAACACAAAAGAGAATAATTAATGTGTGGGATAATTACAAAAACTATTTTATAGTTTGATCTGAATTTTACTTTACCTCCGTACTTTTATAAATTACACTTTCCATCCTGAATCAAACAAAATATTCAAATAAAATAAATTATTGAGGATGTATACTGTTATTGAACATATAAACTATAAGATAAAAAATGTAATTTTTTAAAGTATAGAGAGAAAGTACAATTTAGATTAAACTATAGAAGGGTTTTTGAAATTATCCATTAATAATTTTAAAACTTGATCGGACTAGCTTAATTACACAAAGAGAGGGAATCAACAAAATCTTTATACATATAACTTTTCTCTAGTGATCAATACAACAAAAAATATTAATTTTTTAAAAATATTTTTAAAACAATGTTATGTTTTTCTTCCATTAGTTACTTGGTTCTTTCAGTTCAGTATTCCACTAGTAACGATAAAGCAGAAACAATCCAAACAGTTGCACATCAACTAGAAAATGGTGAAGGAATCTCACACAAAAGAGGGGAATCTGTAAAAACAAATACTAGAAAAAAGAACCATTTTCTCTCACCACAAAGACACATAAAATACCTCAGTCTCCATTTTTACAACACCAATCGCCCCTTAACAACCACAATAAACACCATACATAGCAGTGTTACCCCTCAACCATTGTTGATGAGACTTTCAAACACCACCAATTGTTTCCCTCTCCCTCTCAGTTCAACTCGCTAGCCACTAATCAGTCATCATCATTGACAACTGATACCTTTTCTTCTTTATTGTTGTTAATACCTCCTCTCTTAATTTTTTTTACCAAAATCAGCCCCTTTAACTGATGCCTCAACATTACTTCTCCACCCTAGATCTACTCTCATGGCAACCATCTCTCTCCAGCAACGTCATGCCCAGTAGCTCCACACTATGAGCCACCATATCCTCAGCAAGCTTAAGTAGCTCCTCCATCAGCACTCATAGCCTCTCTCTCTACCATTAGTCAACTTTTCTCTACATCAACTTCACATACAACAACTCCTCCACATCTTAACCAACGTTGCTTTAGCTCCTCCTCACATAGAAAATAGACAAGGAAACACATCCTCCACTATGGTAAAAACCAGTAAAGAAAGGGAGCTAAAAGTAAGAAAGAGGAGGAGAGAGAAAGTCAAAACTTGAGGTGTCCAAATCTCCTGCCTCGAGTAGCATTAAGTGTCACCACTAGTTTATGAGCGAATAGGACATAGAGGAGCACCAGATCCACCAACCCACTTCCTTCAAGCAGCAACGATAGCGGCGGCGGCGGCGTGTGGATACATGTGTTGCCATTGTTCCAGCAAACTTTCGAACTTGATTTTAGTGGATTCTAAACACACCAAACACCTTGAAAGTTCGATTCATAACCTTAAATAATTTTGTGGACAAATTGCTATAATGTTGTGATATTTAGGATCAAATCTCTCTGGATTTCTAACTTCAGCTCCTTTGTGGCACATGAGTTGTGAATGAGCTTGCTTTCTTCTTATATCTTTTTAAGTCAAGATCTTTTAGACCAATTTCTTGATCTATCAAACTAGAATTTGTTCATCATAGCAAACCCGTCATGGTAGGCTGATATAATTTAGAAACACCATCAAATCATAAAACTCACAAACAAAAAATGATGCAACTTACCTCAAGTAACACGTACTAGGGGTGCTAATATCTTTCATTTACGCAACCAGTCTCTTGCCTAGAATCTCTAAAGACTAGTTAGGTTTTCTAGTAACCATAACACTAGACGGTGACTCCTTATCCAAACAAAGACCTCTCAACTCGCCCGGGAAAGGTTGACGTGATGTCGTGCTCTCGCAAGGGGGTACGACACCTTGTTATCTTGTGCAAAAAATATCAAACTAACAAGTGGTGCAAGTGGAAACTTTTCGTAGTAATATTGTTGAACATGTAGCTTTTTGTTAAAAATTAATATAAAATTATTTTCAGTGTTTTATTCAATAATTAAATTTTTTTAGTTAAAATGATTTTTTAATATATTATTATATTATTGATTTGCAAACAACCACAAATTCAATACTCATCACCCTTTACTAAATAAAAATTAAACAATATTAGAAAATAATATAAAATCTCTTTTAAAGTCTCTTTCAATATGTTAAGTTTAAGTTTTTTAATTGAGATAATTGTTTTGATTTTTTTTTTTCCGAAAACATGAGCCCTTGCTATTTTGAACAATCAAGAGCATAATAACACAACTTTAATTGATAAGCATCATTATTAAGAGAAACAATTATTTGAGTTCTGGTAATTATTAGTCCATTCTATGTTCTATAATGTAATTTGCTGTAATAACAAGTGAAATCATTATCAATCCTTGACCAAATAGAGCACAACAATATATTGTCCCCTTTTACGGTTTTTGAGTTACACGAGTAAAAGGAGCCAGTACTGACCAATTCCTTGCCTTGTTCCCACTATCAAATCCTGATTCCAGGAATGATAATTCTATCTTATTTTGCTCAAAATGTCTCCATAGGGATGGAATGAAGGTGCCATTAGACTACAAGTGCCACTGCTGCCAACACAAAGCTACATCACTAAATAACAAAGATTGCTACTGAAGTATCCTGAGTTAGCCTGGACAGCAAAGATTATGCGTCTAAAACTAATAGCACAGACGGATTAGTTGATCACATATGAATGACAACTCTGCAATAATCCACACGTGAGTTACCTTTGCCATGAGTACGTATATGCTAGTAAAAAATGAAGAGGTTGATCATGAGATGAAGGGAAAAGACAGGAGATAATTAATCGAGAAAATTCACTTCGCTTGCTGCACTAAATATGTGTTGCGAAAGCTAGCTAGGTGGTCAAATTCATGATTCGATGCCCTCTGTGGTCGCCATACATATATGTATACATCAACTTTTCCTAAAAGTAGAAAAGAGATACTGCAAAGTTAAGGAGCAGAAGACCCACTAATTTCTTCTCAAAACAAAACACCTCTCAGTGTCAATCCAAAAACAAAACTCCAAAAGAAACATACAGTAACCCATCACTCCAATTATTTCAAACCCCACACACACCCTTTCTTTCTACACATCCCATGACTCAATCCAAATAAATCCCTCCCTTCCCTCTCGTTCGTTCCCCAGAGCAAGAAGTACTGCTAGCTACCAACCAAAACATTAAAAACATGCCAGCCTCTCAAGCACTACTTGTCTTGGTGGTGGTAATGTTATTACAGCTTGCAATAAGCACCACCACCACCAAAACCTCCACCAACACCTCTACCGCTACCACTCATCATGACAACATTTCCAAAGCCAAAACCAAAACCACTTTATACCCTGATTTTCAACTCTTGAACGTGAAACAAGCATTAACAGAAACAAAAACTAGGCCCATAAAACCATCCCAGTATCAAGAACTATTCAAGACCAATCCAAATGATAGCGAAAGTGGGGGAAAGCAGAAACTAAAACTTGTCCACAGAGACAAGGTATCTTTCAGCAACAAGTTACATAACCATAGCCACGTTTTTCATGCACGCATGCATAGAGACGTGAAGAGGGTGGCTAGCCTTATACACCGCCTTTCAAGTGGCAGCGCCGCCAAGTATGAGGTAGAAGATTTTGGGTCAGATGTGGTGTCAGGCATGAACCAAGGTAGTGGAGAATATTTTGTTAGGATAGGACTTGGTAGTCCGCCGAGAAGTCAATACATGGTTATTGATTCGGGCAGTGATATTGTTTGGGTTCAATGTAAACCCTGCACCCAATGTTATCATCAAACCGACCCGCTATTTGACCCGGCAGACTCAGCATCATTTATGGGGGTGTCTTGTAGCTCGGCAGTTTGTGACCGGGTGGAGAATGCGGGTTGTAATTCGGGTCGGTGTCGCTACGAGGTATCATATGGTGATGGATCGTATACAAAAGGGACTCTTGCCCTCGAAACACTTACATTTGGACGAACCGTGGTTCGAAATGTGGCTATCGGATGCGGGCATAGTAATCGGGGCATGTTTGTTGGTGCTGCCGGCTTATTGGGACTTGGAGGTGGATCCATGTCATTTATGGGTCAATTGAGTGGTCAGACCGGGAATGCATTTAGTTATTGTTTAGTGAGCAGGGGGACTAATACAAATGGATTTTTGGAATTCGGGTCTGAAGCAATGCCCGTGGGAGCTGCATGGATCCCTTTGGTTCGAAACCCGCGGGCACCGAGTTTTTACTATATCAGACTTTTGGGTCTCGGAGTTGGAGACACGAGGGTGCCTGTATCTGAAGATGTATTCCAATTAAATGAACTGGGAAGTGGAGGTGTTGTTATGGACACTGGGACGGCTGTGACTCGGTTCCCTACGGTGGCTTACGAAGCGTTTCGTAATGCCTTTATTGACCAAACCCAAAACCTCCCCCGGGCTTCTGGAGTATCCATATTTGATACTTGTTATAACCTATTCGGGTTTCTGTCAGTTCGGGTACCGACTGTTTCATTTTACTTCTCAGGCGGGCCAATCCTAACCATTCCAGCAAATAACTTCTTAATTCCAGTGGATGATGCAGGAACCTTTTGTTTTGCATTTGCTCCTTCCCCATCAGGGCTTTCCATCCTCGGAAACATTCAACAAGAAGGGATTCAAATTTCTGTTGACGAAGCTAATGAATTCGTAGGCTTTGGCCCGAATATTTGCTGAGTAGGAATTTTGCTAGTCTTTAATTATAGTTACGAAGATATTTATTATGTGTAAGAAGTATTATAGTATACACATAGTTAAGAAGGGGTATGTGTTAATATCCTGTGATGTTTGTCCTAGTATTGAAGTGTTATTATATATAGTATATGGAACTAGAGCTGTGCTTTTCTCCTTGTGAAGAAGTGTGCACAGATCAATGTAATTAATGGTTGATAAAGATTATGCAAAAGAGGTGATTATAAACAAAAGATCAGAGTTTAATAGTCAAACAATCCCAGCTGAAATTCTCCAACGGTCAAAAGCATGATCACCAGAAAAGATAATTTGCATGGGTATTAGGCCACCCATGGTAGGATCCAAGAGGCTCCTTTTACACCCATGTTAGCGTACCAGACGCAATTCAGTCTCCAATAGTGGGTGGAACTGACCCCAACACTGATTTTTGCTCATTGCCTACCACCTTTATTTCCCGTCTTCATAGTACAGAGAGATTCCTCTCCCTTTCTCATCCACAAGTCTATGGCAGTACTGTTAAAATCATGAGGGAAGGGAGCCACCACCAAGGTGGGCATGTGAACGCATCACTAGGAGAGCTTTGGTCTGCCTGGTGTAACCTAAGTTGGAGTGCATTCAAGCAATGACTTTTACAAAGGTGTTGGCTTTTTCCTTCTTTTGATATGTTTGGGAGCATAACAATTGCTTTAGTCCCTTTTCATGTCAGATTAAGGATCAGAACAACTCAATCTGACTACATCCCATTTCCCATTTCCCATTTCTGATCCAACTAACAGATGGTAGCTAGATCGATGGCATTTTATGAGTGCTAAATACTATTGCTTTCTCTGATAACCCTCCTAGGGCTTTGCAAGCACTTTAGAGGCCCACAAAAGTGAGGGTTTGTTGTGGTGAAATTGGTGAAAGTGAAAAGGAATCAATAAAAGCAATCTAAGATTTGCACAGAAATTAGGATCGTTGAGGATATACTTCAAGTTTCTTTCTGGACTTTTGGCGAAAACCTTCACCTTATTGCCAGAACATTGCGTGACCGAGTGTGGCTCAACTTGTCAGTACATGTCTCGACTAAGATTTTGCCTTTTCCTTCAATGTATATCTGTACAGTACTCTTCAGAACATTTTGCAAACATCAATCCCTCAATTTCTGATGCTATGCAGTCCAACTTGCAACCATTCTTATGATTCATGCTAAACTTGGGAAACATAAAATTACCGAGGAATCATGATGAATCCTGAAGGTCAAATTCCACCACTATCGTACATTCTGCAACTCACAGATCGATGCAGTGGTTATGGGAACAAGCAAAAGCCAAAGTGAACATGCATCAACCAATCTGATTATCCATTTAAATTATTACACCAAACAGCTTCACAGGTCAAAGAATCAAGAAACAAGAAGGCAGCAAGGCTAAGAAAGGATCCAAGAAAAAACAGTTCATCCTTAAATACAAATCCCAATTTTAACTATTATAATCAATCATTATTTCATTCTCTTATTAGATAGATTTCAATTTTTTTAATAAATTAACGAGGAAAAAAAAAAGAAGCTTTCAGTTAATTACTATTTTGCAAGTGATGGGTTTTTTTTTTCAAAAAAATAAATGAAGCTTAAAAGGGACAAACAAAAGCAAGTGCACAAAGGTTAAATAGGTTAGATAGATAAAATTCCATCCAATTAGCTTGCTTTTCTGCCATTCCCATGGGACCGATATTCATCCAAAGTAGATAGAAAATATTCTTAGTCATCTTACAAGACAACCTTTCTTAGTCCTCCATCTCCCTTCAACTAAACTAGAATATCTAAAGATGTTTGAACTAACTAGAAAATCTATGAACTTTGATCACATTGTAAATTTTCTTTTAGTCAATTAATTTATAATTTTTTTTAATGATAGTAACTAAATTTTAATAATATTATTCCTCAATTAATTACTAAAAAAAGAAAAGTTGGCCATGATGATCATGTTCAAGGTCAAGCCAGTACTCTTCATCCACTTTTTCCAACCTTCAACCAACAATTAATTATTAAATTGTAAGGATTTTTCTCTTCTTTTTTAAGCTCCGATTCATATTCAACGATGCAAGAAATGCAGGCACTGGTTAATTTCCTATATGTCCTTAACTGTTCACGCATAATCTTGCACAGAAACAAAGAAAATCCGCTGTCCCCCCTGCGAGTCAGTGTTTACAGCTAGTGGCAGGTTCGTAAATATAAACGGAATATTAGACATTCTTTAGTATAAAATGCCGAAGCAAACGACGCCATTTTGATTTCAATTTCAGAACGATGGACATCCTCCCTGATCACAAGAATGCCAAACAAACGAAGTGTCGTTTTGGACCTCGTAACAAAATTGATTACAATTTCAGGGCATGACGTTCATCAAAATTTCCAATGGAATCCTTGTACCTTATTTTTTTTGCCTTAGCTCTTTTACTTTTAAAAAATGATCAACCAGATTTTTCTTTTTCAAAAAATCAATATCTTCATATATGTATATGAAAGGATCTTTCGATAATAATATCGTTACGAATCAACGAGGAGAGAGCTAAGAACCGTGCTGTCGTTTAAATCCTTCACGATCACGACGTCGTTTCTGCTTCAATGGAAGCCTCAGAAACTAACACCGCCACCACATCGACCGCCAATCCAAACCCTAACAACACTAACTGAATACTATCGTCAACACCAGTGTGGTCAACAATCGATGGACCACTAGGTCTAATAGAAGACGAATCGTTAACCTACGCACGTAGATTTTACAAATTCGGATTCGCATTCTTGCCTGGGCTTTGGGCCGTCAGTTGCTTCTACTTCTGGCCCGTTCTCTTCGATTCTCGCACTTTCCCTCGCATTCGTCCTTGTAGGTAAAAAAAATTCCAAATCTCGCAACATTGTAAATGATTTGGATTGTTTCACTTGAAATTTGTATGCCGAGATCGAATTGATTACTTCTTTGCAAGCTTCCATTTTGTTGGTTAGTTTAATGAATAGTTGCTGTCTTTCTTGGATAACAGAGTGTAAACATTGCCTATATTATGTATGAGTAGTGTGTGTTTTGAACGAGTGAGGTATGTGGCTCAAGTGGTATTGTTCTGCCTTCCTTGCAACGTTTAGGGAAAACAGTGTTCCTTACTGAGTCATTTTCTATTGATATTGTTTCACTTTGTTAGTTTTTTTTCTTATTGCAAAAAAAGGGGATTGTGTTATCTTATTTGGGGCTGGTTGACGTTAGGGGAACCTCTGGCAAGAAAAAAAAATTGTTAGGCGAAAAGAATGCCATCAAACTCATCTGTTATGTAGCAATGATCTATAATGTAGTTAATGCTCTCATGAACTTACCATTGAAGCATGAACTTAACTTCTTTCTGTTGAGGTTGGTTTTGGCTGTTGATTATGTTCTTAGATCAGCTAGCAGTTGGGTTCACAGTATTTACAACTCTTCTTCTTTCGTGGGCCTAACATTTTCCATTGGAGGGGAGCAACTCTTTGGCCTTGGCTGGGATAAACTACGAATGTACAATGTTGCTGATAGATTAGGCTTGACAGGTTGGATTTAGTCATATGCTCCTGCATGACAGTCTCAATGTTCTTCCTTACCCTTTCGACTGCAGGGCGTGTAGAAAAACAAGTCAATGAGACCTTTTCAAATCCAGCAGCAGACTCCTGAAACGAAGGAGATAAAGATAACAAGTTTTCAATTTCGAATGTATATCATGTACAGGCTAACTACTAGGATGTTTGTTGCATTTCTGCTCTACCTCTGTCAAACTGAAAGTCTTTTTAAAGACATCTTGAATGCATACAAAATAGTTGCAGAAGAACAAACAAAAGACTCTTTAAACTTTCTCTCCAGTCTCTTTGAGTTTCTATATGACACTATTCAGCTATCATTTAGTTCCTTTTCTTTTTCTTTCCTATATTAGCATTGTTGTCGGGTTTTGAACACATTCTGTCATTGGAGCAACTTAAATTGCTATGTCTTTTTCAGCCACACTGTCTGTGTTGAAGTATTTATCCCCCGAAGTAAATGAAAGAAGATTTATGGTGAGCCTCATATCCTATGCTTGTTTTTTAGAATAAGGTATATGTTTAGTTTCGACTTCCCTTGTTATGTTTTTTCCTACAAGAAGCATCTGGATTGTTTATGTCTGCAATTTTTGAAGTCCCTAGCCCTTACACTGCGATGGCAGTAATTACTTGGATAATAACTTAAGCTGTCATTAGTTGTCTGGTTCGGAGTTGTTGATTGGTTTGATTGATTCAAGAAAGCTACAGAGATTCTTGATTTGCATGCTGTTTAATTCTTAGTCCCATAAAACACAGGTATTAAGCATAATAAGGTTTAAGCTAGTTGCTCAACTAAAAGCCTACCATCACCATGGTTCTGTCTTAAAACTCTGAACCTATATCACATATAGCTCTACCATGAATATCGTGGAGGTCTCTGGACTGTTAAATTTCAAGATGCCCTTGAAGATAATGGGCATGTAAGGTCTTTAGGATGTCCGGCCTTCATTAGTCAATGGGCCTCGTGTTACTAAAGATGGCATATATGCCAGTTGGGTACTCAAGATTCGGAACTTAATATTATCCATATTTATATTCGAATCCAAAACGATTAGATAAATCCAATTCATTACATGGCATTGGCAGGTATGGATTTTAAATATTTGAACCTGATCTTATCAAATTTTTGGATAAAATAGGTACCAAGTTTTGCAAAAATGACTCCTAATCTCAATGCATACTTTAAATAAATTTAATAAGAAAATCATTTTGCAAATTATATAATCAATTTGATTAATTTCAATCGAAATTGCCCAACAAAATTCATAAAACTGTTCAATTTGATTGATTTTAGGTTGTTTTTACTGATATTCCGAATAATTCAATTAATTTTCTCACCCCTGCTTTAGCTTCAGCAGATCGATGAAGCACCACCAAGATCGCCCATATGAATCGATCTCACTGCCTTCAGTATCCATCATGCTAGCAACAACAAAACCTTTCTCTTCATTCAATATCCTCACATGTTCAGTTACTCTTTTATGCCACTCACGCGTCCTATATATGACACATGATAATTTGTGCAACATTCATGCCATCAAAGAACCTCCAATTCCTCAAATCCACAAGTCGCCGGTCGAATGAGCACACCTGTGATATGGATCATGGATGTATCCATATACATATATCAAGTTTCGGGTCAGATAGAATAATATTTATTATTTATAACTTTGGTGGTTTTTGGGTTTTATTATCCAAATTTGATCTAAACAATAACTATTTATAGAATATTTAATTTATTTGGGTCGGTTTGGATGATCCATCATGCATCAATCATTGATGTAATTGTCATCCTAACGATAACAAATGGATGGGGAAGTGTTCATAAAAGACGAAACCTCCCATTGATATGGTGAACGACTTTCATAGGTGTTCTTCTATGTTGTTAAACACTAAGCTTGCATGTCTTCCCTTCAGAGTTGGGATTCATAAATTCAGACTCCCCATTTGCGATGTATTCTACTTATCAGTTTGCAAGAAAAGGGAAGGGGAGTTAGCTAGCTAGCCACCAAATTAATCCCCGTCACCAGATTCTGGCAAAACCTTGAAGACGGGAGCAGCACTACCAGCAGCCACCAACGTTTTTAAGCATCAAAACACAAACCCCATAAGCAATGAACATATGAATTCTCACGATTCCTTGTGACTTATTCTTCAATGTAGAAGCAGGAGTACGGAGGCCACCTCATCCTTGGGATATCTTGTCTAATACTCTTGTTACAGCCCGATCAAGTCTCATATTTAAAATAGCATGTTTTGTGCTGTGAAAATCAAAGGAATGCAACTTAAGAGGTGTAGCTTAACTGGTTAGGTTTTGAGTTTACTCTTTAAAAATTATTAGTTTGAGTTTCATAAATCTCAGGGTTACTGGAGACTTACATGGTTATAACTTCAGGACCTCTGAAATTAGTCCAGGTGTGCGCAAATTGGTCCGAACACCCATGTTAATCAAAAAAAATTTTGAAGGAATGCAATTGCATTTTAGCCCTTCAACTTTACTGGTTTTCTAAGCTGGATTGAAAATGCAGTTTATTTCAAAACGAATGATGCAAGG
>Ga0307509_10006244_pt1 | contig 16110 bp, 20 predicted proteins | sample 10_EM_MG_FD_202245 | JGI IMG/M metagenome (GOLD analysis project Ga0307509, IMG submission 202245) | Populus trichocarpa ectomycorrhiza microbial communities from riparian zone in the Pacific Northwest, United States - 10_EM | ecosystem: Host-associated > Plants > Roots > Unclassified | place... | reverse complement strand
GGTGAGGCGCCGAAGCTGCGTACGTGGGTGAAGGAGGTCAAGGAGACCATGGAGCGCCTCTCCATGGACCCGGCCTTCGCCGAGCGCAACGTCAACGAGGGCTTCTCCGGCGGTGAGAAGAAGCGCCACGAGATCCTTCAGCTGGAGCTGCTCAAGCCGAAGATCGCGATCCTCGACGAGACGGACTCCGGCCTGGACGTCGACGCCCTGCGCGTCGTCTCCGAGGGCGTCAACCGTGTCCGCGAGACCGGCGAGGTCGGCACCCTGCTGATCACGCACTACACGCGCATTCTGCGCTACATCAAGCCCGACTTCGTGCACGTCTTCTCCGGCGGCCGGATCGTCGAGTCCGGCGGCGCCGAACTGGCTGACAAGCTGGAGAACGAGGGCTACGAGGCCTACACCGCGAAGGGTGGCGTATCCGCGTGACGCAACTGCCGGGCCTCCTCGACACTGAGGCGATCCGCAAGGACTTCCCCATCCTGGACCGCACGGTCCACGACGGTAAGAAGCTCGTGTACCTGGACAACGCGGCGACCTCGCAGAAGCCGCGCCAGGTGCTGGACGCCCTGAACGAGTACTACGAGCGCTACAACGCCAACGTCCACCGCGGTGTGCATGTGCTCGCCGAGGAGGCCACGGCGCTGTACGAGGGCGCGCGGGACAAGGTCGCCGCGTTCATCAACGCGCCCTCCCGTGACGAGGTGATCTTCACCAAGAACGCCTCCGAGTCGCTCAACCTCGTGGCCAACATGCTGGGTTGGGCCGACGAGCCCTACCGCGTGGACCACGAGACCGAGATCGTCATCACGGAGATGGAGCACCACTCCAACATCGTGCCGTGGCAGCTGCTCTCGCAGCGCACCGGCGCGAAGCTGAAGTGGTTCGGCCTCACGGACGACGGCCGCCTGGACCTCTCGAACATAGACGAGGTCATCACGGAGAAGACGAAGATCGTCTCCTTCGTGCTGGTGTCCAACATCCTCGGCACGGTCAACCCGGTCGAGAAGATCGTGCGCCGCGCGCAGGAGGTCGGGGCCCTGGTCCTGATCGACGCCTCGCAGGCCGCGCCGCACATGCCGCTGGACGTCCAGGCCCTCCAGGCCGACTTCGTGGCCTTCACCGGCCACAAGATGTGCGGCCCGACCGGCATCGGCGTCCTCTGGGGCCGTCAGGAGCTCCTTGAGGACCTCCCGCCGTTCCTCGGTGGCGGCGAGATGATCGAGACCGTGTCGATGCACTCGTCGACGTACGCCCCCGCCCCGCACAAGTTCGAGGCGGGCACCCCGCCGATCGCCCAGGCGGTCGGTCTCGGTGCGGCGATCGACTATCTGTCGGCGATCGGCATGGACAAGATCCTCGCCCATGAGCACGCGCTGACCGAGTACGCGGTGAAGCGCCTGCTGGACGTCCCCGACCTGAAGATCATCGGCCCCACCACGGCCGAGGACCGGGGCGCGGCGATCTCCTTCACGCTCGGTGACATCCACCCGCACGACGTGGGCCAGGTCCTCGACGAGGAGGGCATCGCGGTCCGGGTCGGCCACCACTGCGCACGGCCTGTCTGCCTGCGCTACGGAATTCCTGCGACCACGCGAGCGTCGTTCTATCTGTACTCCACGCCGGCCGAGATCGACGCACTGGTCGACGGCTTGGAGCACGTACGGAACTTCTTCGGCTGAGGGGCTGGCTGGAATCGTGAAGCTGGATTCGATGTACCAGGAAGTCATCCTGGACCACTACAAGCACCCGCACGGGCGGGGCTTGCGGGATGGCGACGCCGAGGTGCACCACGTCAACCCGACGTGCGGCGACGAGATCACGCTGCGCGTGAAGTACGACGGCGAGCAGATCACCGACATCTCCTACGAGGGTCAGGGCTGCTCCATCAGCCAGGCCTCGGCCTCCGTACTGAACGACCTCCTCGTCGGCAAGGAGCTGTCCGAGGCGCGGAAGATCCAGGAGACCTTCCTGGAGCTGATGCAGTCCAAGGGCCGCATCGAGCCCGACGACGACATGGAGGAGGTGCTGGAGGACGCGGTCGCGTTCGCCGGTGTCTCCAAGTACCCGGCACGGGTGAAGTGCGCCCTCCTCAGCTGGATGGCGTGGAAGGACGCGACGGCCCAGGCCCTGGGCGGAGCCGAAGCCGAAAGGAAGACGGCATGAGCGAGACCATCGAGATCAAGCCCGCCTCCGAGGAGGAGGTCCGCGAGGCCCTGCTCGACGTGGTCGACCCCGAACTGGGCATCGACGTCGTCAATCTCGGTCTCATCTACGGCGTGCACATCGACGACGCGAACATCGCGACCATCGACATGACGCTGACCTCGGCGGCCTGCCCGCTGACGGATGTCATCGAGGACCAGGCCAAGTCCGCCACGGACGGCCTCGTCAACGAACTCCGTATCAACTGGGTCTGGATGCCGCCGTGGGGCCCGGACAAGATCACGGACGACGGCCGCGAGCAGCTTCGGGCGCTGGGCTTCAACGTCTGAGCCTCTGGTTCTTTCGGGTTCACCGGAAACGGCCATACCTTTCGGGTATGGCCGTTTCGCTGCATCACGTAGTCATCGACACGCACGATCTGCCGGGCCTCGCCCGCTTCTGGTGCGGGGTGCTCGACTGGCGGATCCTGTCCGAGAGGGAACACGAAGTCGTCATCGGCCCGGGGGAGTCCGCGGAGACCGGCATCTGCTTCATGCCGGTGAGCGAGCCGAAGACCGTCAAGAACCGGCTGCACTTCGACCTCGCCCCCGACGACCAGCAGACCGAGGTGGAGCGGATCCTCGCGCTGGGCGCACGACGGGTCGACATCGGGCAGAGCGAGACCGTGGGCTGGGTGGTCCTCGCCGACCCGGAGGGCAACGAGTTCTGCGTACTACGGCCCAAGGCCTCGCTGATCGCCTTTCGTGACGCTCCGGACAGGCGCTAGCTCAGCCCGGCCACCAGCCGGAACGCCGAGTCCGCCCGGAACAGGCTGCTGTTCTGGTACTGGTCCAGCTTGAGCTGGAAGTTCTGGTGACGCAGATAGCGGCCCGGGTAGTTGACCGACTCCAGCATCACCGCGCCCGAGTAGGACGAGGTGCGGGGGCAGAAGGTGGCGTCCTGCTTGAAGAGGGACGAGCCGTCGTTGCGTTCCGCGCGGAGGATGAAGTTGCGGTGGCGGAGATAGCTGCCGTCGGCCGTCGTGAACGAGTAACAGGAGCTCTTGGCAAGGCCCTTGACCACTTTGAAGGTCGAGGCGCGGCGCGCCGCGGTGGAACCGGCCGGGTTGAGCTTCACGTAGTCGCCGCTCACCTGCCAGTACCGGTCCGGGTAGTTGACCGAACGGACCGACTTCCAGGCGGACGAGGAGCTCGACGAGCCGCCCGACCCGGACGATCCCCCCGAGCCCGACGAGGACGAACCGCCCTGCGACGACGCCGACTTGGACGGCGCGGGCGCCTTCGCGGAGGGCGTGGAGCCCTGCTCCGCGGCGGTGGCCGACGCGGAGGGTGACTTCTTGGCGGCCGGTGTGTGCGCGCCGGGCGTGGGCGTGCCCGTCTTCGACGGAGAGGCGAAGGAGAGCAGCCCCGGACCCTCCGCTCCGATCGACGACGGGTCCGTCGCCGCCTTGGTGCGTGGCGTGTCGTCAGATTGCTTGTCCGTGATGACGATCGCCGTGGCGCACACGGCGATCGTGGTCAGGGCGAGCGCCCCGGCCAGCCAGAGCCGGCGGGTTCCGGGGGCCCGGGAGCTGTCGGGGGTCCAGCCGTTCTCCCAGGAGGTGGGGTGCGGGGGAGGGTGCTGGGATGTGTTGTCTGGCATGCGCTGTTCCTCCAGCGGCGCCCATGGCGACGGCCGTGGCCGTGAAAACCAGGTGAGTGAACGGTGAAACAGTAGTGGAGCGAGAGGCCTGTGAGCAGCCGTTTCAGTGAGCGGTTTCTACGAGTTCCGAGGCTGGCTTGCGACGTATGGGGACGTGACCTCTCATTCCTCGTGCACTTTTATCAACTCCGTGTGGAGCAGGGCTACTTGGGTGAGACCCGCGCCCCGGTCGAAGAGATGCCGCCGTCATGGGCGAACCGTTCCGCCCACCGTTATGTACACTCGTACACATGGGATTCCTGATGCTCCTCACGGCGATCGCCGCGGAGGTGGGCGGCACCACCGCCATGAAGTTCAGCCACGGCTTCAGCCGGCTGTGGCCGTCGGTCCTCACGGTCGTCGGATACGTGCTCTCCTTCGCCCTGCTCGCACAGACCCTGAAGTCCATGTCGGTCGGTACGGCCTACGCGATCTGGGCCGGACTCGGCACCGCCGCCATCGTGGCCATCGGAACGGTGTTCCTGGGCGAGGAGATGACCTTCGCGAAGGCCGCCGGTATCGCGCTGATCATCATCGGGGTGGTCGTCCTCAACCTGGGCGGTGCGCACTGATGGCCCGGCGCCACGACCCCGAGCGGCGCCAGCGCATCATCGACGCGGCGATCCGGGTCGTAGGACAGAAGGGCATCGCCGGCCTCAGCCACCGCTCCGTCGCCGCCGCGGCCGATGTCCCGCTCGGCTCGACGACGTACCACTTCACGACCCTCGACGAACTGATGGTCGCGGCGCTGCGCCAGGCCAACGAGGGCTTCGCCAAGGTGATCGCCGCGCGCGGCGGCCTGGAGGACCCGCGCACCGACCTGGCCGGAGAACTGGCCGGCTGGATGGGCGAGTGGCTCGCGGGAGACCGTACGGGCGTCGAGCTGGAGTACGAGCTGTACCTCGCCGCCCTGCGCCGCCCCGCGCTGCGCCCCGTCGCCGACGAGTGGGCCCGCGACCTCGCCGAGCGCCTGTCCCGCCGGACGGATCCGGTGACCGCGCGGGCGCTGGTCGCGCTGATGGACGGGATCTGTCTGCAGGTGTTGCTGACGGACGCGGAGTATGACGAGGGGTTTGCGCGGGAGGTGTTGGGGCGGGTGATCCCGCGGTCCGCCGAGAAGTGAAGTGCCTGCCCGCCCCGTGAACTCTCCGGCCCCCATCGGGTAACAGCAGGCGACACGACGGCAATCGGCACTGAGGAATCGGGGGCAGCCTGGTGAGTGGACCACCGCCGACGGCGGAGCGGGCCGGGGACGACGCGGAGATCGTCGTCCAGTCGCTCGAGCGACCGGAGTTGTTCGCCCTGCTCTACGACCGGTACGCGTCGGACATCCACCGCTACGCGGCCCGGCGCCTGGGCGACGGAGCGGCCGACGACATCACGGCTGACACCTTCCTGGCCGCGTTCCGCATCCGCTCGCGCTACGACCGCACGCGCCCCAACGCACGCCCCTGGCTCTACGGCATCGCGGGCAACCTCATCGGCAAGCAGCGCCGTACCGAGGTGCGGGCGCTCAAGGCGCTGGCCCGCACCGGGCGCGACCCCGTCGCCGCGTCCTGGGGCGATTCCTGGGTCGAGGACACCGACAGCCGGATCGCCGCGCAGGGCCCGCTGGCCGGAGCCCTCGCCGCGCTGTCGGCGGGCGACCGGAACGTGCTCCTGCTCGTCGCCTGGGCCGACCTCACCTACCAGGAGGTCGCCGAGGCGCTGGACATCCCGGTCGGCACCGTCCGCTCCCGGCTCAACCGGGCGCGGCGCAAGGTACGTACGGCACTGGGCGCCGATCCCGCGTTCGTGCACGACGCGGCGGAGGTGGCATAGCGATGGACGAGATGACACAGGTGCGCGCACTGCGCGCCGAAGCAGCGGCGCCCGACCGGGCACGGCTCGCGTCGGGACGTACGCGGCTGACCGAGGCGGCACGGGCCGGAGAACGGCACCAAGGGCTGTGGCGACGGCGGGAGTTGGCGATCCTCGCGGTCGTGGCGGCGGTCACCGCCGTGGCCGTCACCGTCACCGTGCTGCTGGGCGGGACCTCTCCCGGGCGGAAGGTGGAGCCCGCAGGCACGCCGAACGCGAGCCTCAAGGGACTCAGTGCGGCCCAACTCCTCAAGCAGGCCGCCGATTTGGTCGAGACGGAGCCGGACTCGGCAGTGCCGGGGGCCGATCAGTGGATCTACACCCTGCAGATGTCCGAGGCGCCCGCGGCGGCGGTGGTCGAGATGCCGAGCTGGATCCGGTACGACGGCAGCGCGTCGGCGTCGGAGGATCTCGCCCGCAAGGGGCAGCGCCCCCAACTCATCGTCACGCCCCTGCACTTGGAGAACGGAGGGGAGGGTGACGACCGTTCGCCGCGCGAGATGTACCGGGTCCTGACAGCGCTCCCGGCCGGGGGTGGAGAGACCCTGAAGTTCCTGCGACGGAAGAACGCCGTCGCCGACAGGGCCGGGCAGACCCGGGCCGAGTCGGACTACACCGAGATCAGCGTCCTCCTGGGCGCCCATGTGATGACGTCCAAGGGGCTGGCCTCGCTCTACCGCGCCCTCGCGACCCTGCCCGGCGGCAAGGTCACCGACCACCTGGTGAAGGACGTCATGGGACGCCGGGTGATCGTCCTGACCTATGTCAGAAGCGGCACCCTCAAGTCCGGGGAAGCGGACCAGTGGCTCTTCGACCCGCAGACGTACCGGATCACCGGGACGCGGATGCTGCTGGACGGCAAGGTCGTCGGCGGCAACTCGACGGCGGCGTGGGCCGTGGTGGACAAGGCCGGCGAACGCGGCTGACCCGGCCGCCCCTCCCGCCACGGGCGCCCCGCACGACGAGGGGAGTGCAGGGCGCCCGTGCAGCCGGAGACCGGACCCGTGCGTGTCGTTCCCTGAGACGCCCCGTCGACGAGTTGGTCCCCGCCGCCCCCTCCAGGTTAGGTTTCCCTCATGACCGACACGACCGCACCTCGCACCACCGGCGCCGTTGCCGCCGGCCTCGCCACCGTCACCGCCGACGGAACCGTCCTCGACACCTGGTTCCCCGCGCCCGAGCTGTCCGCCGAACCCGGCCCCGCCGGTACCGAGCGACTGTCCGCCGGGCGAGCCGTGGAACTGCTCGGCGAGGGTGCGGCGAAGGCGATCGGTCCCGACGCCCGCCGCGGCGTCGAAGTGATCGCGGTCCGTACGGTCATCGCCTCCCTCGACGACAAGCCGCTCGACGCGCACGACGTCTACCTGCGCCTGCACCTCCTCTCGCACCGCCTGGTCCAGCCGCACGGCCAGAGCCTGGACGGCATGTTCGGCTTCCTCGCCAACGTCGCCTGGACCTCGCTCGGCCCGGTCGCGGTCGACGACGTGGAGAAGGTGCGGCTGAACGCCCGCGCCGAGGGTCTGCACCTCCAGGTGACGTCGATCGACAAGTTCCCGCGTATGACGGACTACGTGGCCCCGAAGGGCGTCCGCATCGCCGACGCCGACCGGGTCCGCCTGGGCGCGCACCTCGCCGAGGGCACGACGGTCATGCACGAGGGCTTCGTCAACTTCAACGCCGGCACGCTCGGCACGTCGATGGTCGAGGGCCGGATCTCCGCCGGTGTCGTGGTCGGCGACGGCTCGGACATCGGCGGCGGCGCGTCCACCATGGGCACGCTGTCCGGCGGCGGCAACGTCCGCATCACCATCGGCGAGCGTTGCCTGATCGGCGCCGAGGCCGGCGTCGGCATCGCGCTCGGCGACGAATGCGTCGTGGAGGCCGGCCTCTACGTCACCGCCGGCACCCGCGTCACGATGCCCGACGGCCAGATCGTCAAGGCCCGCGAACTCTCCGGCGCCTCCAACATCCTCTTCCGCCGCAACTCGGTCACCGGCACGGTCGAGGCCCGCCCGAACAACGCGGTCTGGGGCGGCCTGAACGAAATCCTGCACAGCCACAACTAGCAGTGCGGTGACGCGAGTCGAGCGCCCTTCCGGCCACCGGGAGGGCGCTCGACTCGTATCAGGACTCACGCCTGCACGGCCGCCGCGAACCCGCCAGCGCCGCGAAGTCCCCCTCGCGCAAAGCGACCGTTACGGTGTGTGGCCCCGGCGGAAATTCCTCGCCCCGGCAGGCATAGTGGCGCACCCCCGCGAGCGTCACCAGGAGTACAGGGGCGGGGCGCGGGCACCGTCGGGGAAGAGAAGGTGACGATGAAGGCCGAAGGGCTGGAGGGTTTCCGGGACTTCGTGGACAGCAGGTCGTCGGCCCTGCTGAAGACGGCCGTGCTGCTCTGCGGGGGAGACCGGTACGCGGGTGAGGACCTGCTCCAGAACGCTCTGGTCAAGGTCGCCGGACGGTGGCAGCGGATCGACGAACCCGAGGCCTACGTACGGCGGATCCTCTACCGCCAGCAGGTCAGCCGCTGGCGGCTGAAGTGGCGCAGACGCGAGGTCAGCGTCGCCGAACCGCCCGAGGCCGCCGCGGCGCCCGACGCCGCGTCGGCGGCCGAACTGCGCCTGGTGATGCGCGAGGCGCTGTCCAGGCTCACCGCCCGCCAGCGCACCGTGCTCGTGCTCCGCTACTTCGAGGACCTGCCCGAGGCCGACGTGGCCCGCCTCCTCGGCTGCTCCGTCGGCACCGTACGCTCCACCACCCACCGTTCCCTGGCCCGACTGCGCGTGCTCGCACCGGAGTTGGCCGCCCTCGGCCCGGCCGATGCCGAGGAACTGCCGTCCCGTGACTTCTCGCCCGCGGAGGTGCGTCCATGAACATCGAGGAACTGGTGCGTGACTCCCTGCGTGAGCAGGCCTCCGGACAGCCGTCGCCGGCAACGGGGTTCGCCGACCGGGTGCTGGCCGTCCGCCGCCGCCGTATCCGCCGGCTCGCGTCCGTCGCCGCCGCCGCGGCCGCCGTGGTCGCGGTCGCGGTGACCGTGCCGCTGCTGGACTCGGGCCGGACCGACGTACGTCCCGCCGAGGTGATCGACGGGACCGTCGCGCACCCCGACCAGTGGCTTCCGCGCGACATGATCGCGGCCGGCCGGACGACGCTCGCCGCGTACTACACGGAGCAGACCGTGCCGACGACACCCAGTCGGGGAGTCGCCACCCGCACCTACTGGCTGCTCAACCCGCGGACTGAGAAGTACTGGATGACCCCCGCGTTCTCCGACGTCGCCGTCGCGCCCGGAATGCGCACCGCCGCAGTGCTGGAGCAGAGCCTGCCCGCCCACCGGATCGGGATCCTCAACCTCACGACGATGAAGATCGAGCGGTGGATCCCGGTCGCGCACGGGGTCGGCGGCGTCGAGTTCTCGCGCGACGGCAGCAAGCTCCTGGCGACGACCTACATCGAGAACCCCGATGTGCGCGCGCCCTCGGCGGTCAACGAGGAGACCGGGGAGTGGGCCTGGCAGGGGCCGTTGGGTTCGCCCCGCGACGGTTTCTACGTCCTCGACGCCGTCTCCGGGGCCGGCCGGTGGAGCGCCGTCCCGTCGGGCCGCGAGATCAACGGCCGTCAGGACTTCGCCTTCAGCCGGACCGGCGAGCAGGTGTACTCGCGGATCATCGGGAGCCGGGACGGTCTCCAGCAGTTCTACGACCTCGACGGCAACAAGATCGCCGCGCCCGCGAACGAGAAGTACCTGCGGTCCGACGTCGGCGCGCGGCTGTCCCCGAACGGCAGGCTCGCCGCCCTCGGCCTGACGAAGGAGGTGGGCGGATCCCCGGGAAAGTCGTACTCCTCGATCCGTGATCCGCTCACCGGCAAGGAGATCACCAAGGTCCGCGGCGCCCAGCTGCTCGCCTGGGCCGACGACAGGCACCTCATCGCCTGGGAGCGGACCACGAGCCTGGAGGCGCCGTACCTGCCCCGGCTCGTGCTGGTCACGATCGGCAGCGACAAGGTCGTACCCCTCAGCGGCACGTACAAGAACATCGGGAAGGTCGTCTGGGAACCCGTCTTCGCCGAGCGGTGACGACCGCGCACGAGCACGGTCAGGCGGCCACGAACTCCTCATACGCCGCCAGCAGTTCACGGGCCGCCTCGCGGCCGGCGGGCCGCAGCGGTGCGCGGACCGAACCACCGGGCAGGCCCAGGGAGTTGAGGAGCGCCTTGACGGTGACGGTGCCGGGCAGTCCCGCCGCCATCATCAACTCGACGAGGGGCGTGGCGCGTTGCTGGAGGCGGGCGGACACGGGGGTGTCGCCCGCCTCGAACGCGTCGAGGATCGCGCGGAGTTGAGCGGGCACGACATTCGCGACCGTGCTCACATACCCCGTCGCGCCCACCGCGTACAGCGCCAGAATGTGTTCGTCGCAGCCCGCGTAGTACGCCAAGTCGGTGCGGGCCAGCACCTTTTGGGTGCCGAGGAAGTCGTAGGAGCAGTCCTTGACCGCCACGATCCGGGGGTGCTCGGCGAGCCGGATCATGGTCTCCGGTTCGATACGGGTGCCGGTGCGGCCCGGGATGTCGTAGAGCACGAGAGGCAGTCCGGAGGCGTCGGCGACCTCACGGAAGTGGGCCTCCAGGGCGTCCTGCGGGGGCCTGCTGTAGTACGGCGAGACCACCAACACCCCGTCCGCGCCCGCCTTTTCGGCCTGCAGGGCGAGTTCCACGGTGTGCCGGGTGTCGAAGGTGCCCACGCCCGAGACGAGCGGGACGCGGTCGCCGACGGCCTCGCGGACGGCGGTGACGAGCGCCGCCTTCTCCGCGTCCGACGTGGTCGGCGACTCACCGGTGGTCCCGGACAGCACGAGCCCGTCGCACCCCTGCGACACCAGCCGTACGGCGAGGAGCTGGGCCCCGTCGAGGTCGAGTGAACCCGACTCGGTGAAGGGGGTGATCATCGCGCACAGGGCGCGGCCGAAAGGGGACGGGGAGGCGGTCGCGGCGTTCGTCATGGGAGTAGTCTCGGCGGAGCGACAGTGAAGCTCCACTTAAATTTCCTACAGGGTATTGATAAGGGATGCTGCGGAATGGGTGCGGTGGGCAGGGCCGGCGAGAGCATCAGCGGCGAGGGCGAGGGCGAGGGCGAGGGCGAGGGCGGGATCGAGCGGGTCGACCTCGGCGAAGTGCCGTACGAGGAGGCCGTCGAGCGGATGACCGGCTGGGTCGGGCAGCGCCGCGCCGGCGAGATCCCCGACCGGCTCGCCCTGCTCAGCCACCCGCCCGTCATCACCTACGGCTCCCGCACCCCGCCCGCCGAACTCCCCGCCGACTCACCGATCCCCCTGGTCCCGGTCGACCGCGGCGGCCAGGCCACCTACCACGGCCCCGGCCAGCTGATCGGCTACCTGGTCCTGAACCTGCGCGAGCGCGGCCCCGCCGACATCGTGCGCCAGGTCGAGCACGCCCTGATCGACGCCTGCGCCACCCTCGGTTTCGAGACGCTACGACGGGACACCCCGCCCGGCGCCCAGTCCCTGGTCGGCGTGTGGACACCGGACGGCGCCAAACTCGCCTCGATCGGTATGCGCATCAGAGCCGGCGTCACCAGCCACGGCTTCGCCCTGAACATCGCCCCCGACCTCACGGAGTTCACCCGCTTCACAGCCTGCGGCCTGCCCGGCGTACCGATGACCTCCCTCGCCGAACTCGCCGCATACCAGGGCCGATCCGCACCGCCGGAGGCCGAGGTCCGGGACGCGGTGGCGAAGGCGCTGGGGGCGGCGTAGGTCATCCCTGCCGCCCTCTCAACGCCCCCACCTTCACCGGGGTGTTGGTGAAACCGCCCGGTGGTACGCCTCGCGGTACCTGTGCAGCTGAGGCGCGCGTATGGCGGGCAGCCGGACCAACGTGTCCTCGAAGGCGCGGTCGTGGGGTCTCAGCGGGTACCAAGGGCGCGGCGGCAGCGGGTAGTCGTCGCGCAGGACGCCGTCCGGGAGACCCCCGGTCGTGGGTAGCGGCGAGGTCTCGCCGGGGTGGGCGAGATATGCCCAGACCCCGCTGTCCAGCGGCACCACGGGTCCCTCGTCGCCCGGCGGACGCCAGGGCGCCCCGGTGAGGGGGTGGCGGGGGACGAGGAGGACGTCGGGGCGGGGTCGGGGCGGGTGGGTTCCCGGGCCGGCGAGGCCTACGGACCAGGGATCGGGTGCGACCGGTCCGACGGACCGGCCGTCGGGTCCGACCGGTCCTACGGACGAAGCCTCGGGGTCGGCCGGTCCTGCGGGCCGGGACTCGGGTCCGCCCGGTCCCACGGGCCGGGCACCCGGTAGTGCGGGAAGGTACTGGCCGACGGCATGGCCGAGCAACTCCGCGACGGGGCCTGCGGGGAGGCTCACCGGGCTGTCCTCGGTGACCGCCACGAGATGGGCCAGCGCGACCCCGACGGCCGCCTCCCAACGGCGGCTCCACGAACCGTCGGCCTCGACCGGCGGGACGCGGTGCTCGGCGCGTGTCAGGTCGTCCCAGTCGGGAGGCGGACCGGCCGGGAGTCCCGAGGTGCGGCGGGCGACCGCGTCGGGTTCGAGCCACACCGTCTGCCACATTCCGCAGTCGTCCATGCGGGTGGCCACGGCCTGCCCGCATCCTCCGCACGCCAGATTGGGGCCGGCCCGGCCGTCCACGCCCCGGCAGTAACCCTCGCACTTCTCGAGGATCAGGGTCATGGACCGGGAGTCGCCGGGAGCGATGACGATCCGGTTCCGTGCGCCGAAGGAGACGGAGTACACCGGCGCGAACACACCCTGCCGGGCAGCCGCGTCCGCCCCGACCTCCGCCCAGCGCCGCCAGGGCGGTCCGCTGGGCAGGGGCTCGACGGCGTATGTCGAGGGTTCCATCAGCGGCGGGTGGAGTTCCTCCCACCCGCCGTGGTGGACGTGGACGGGCAGGGCGACCCGGGACAGCGGCGCCGTGAGTTCCGTACCGCACCCGGCACACACGAACACGTCCAAAAAGCTCAACAAGCTCCCCCTCGCCCCGAATCCACGGGGATTGTGCCCGGTCCGGATCGGAGATTCCATCGTATTTCGGAACGCCCCCGGTCGAGCCCTCCGGTCGCGTCCCTCGGACCAAGGCCCTATGTCCAATTGGCCCCTTCATGGGTCACCATGGCCAGGAAGGTCACCGGCGTGGGACGTTCACCCACCCCCTGGTCACGGGAGGCGTCATGAAGCTCGGCAAGGCACTGGCCACCGGAGTCGCCGAGGAGCGGCCGCAGATCCGCCACGAGGAAGTCGAACTCCCGGAGAACATCGCGGAGTTCACGGAGGAGAAGACGCCCGAAGAGGTTCCGGCCGCCCGATGAGACTGCGGCTCCCCGAGGAACGCCCGACGGAGCCGCCGACCGGATTCAAGATCGCCCACCCGGTGCTGTCCCAGGACGGCACCCGGGCCGGGTTCACCGGTGTGTCGCTGGGCGGCGCGCTGCCGTACGGAGTCGTGGCCGACGCGTCCTGCGTCTACGGCCGCCGCCACCGTTCGCCCGCGCGGCGCTGCGACTGCGGCTTCCACTGTGTGCATGAACGGGCAACCGCGGAAGCCCTGTTGTGCACCGCCGAGCACCGCGCGGCGGTCCTCCTCGACGTCACCGTCCTCGGCGCCTACATCCGTTTCGAACTCGGCTTCCGCTACGCCCGCCAGCGCGTCCGCGCCGCCACCGTCGGCCCCTGCGCCTGCGGCGCACGAGCCGTCGCGCTCGCCGACGCCGGTTGGGGCAGGCCCGGTTGGCGCGCCCTGGCCGCCGCGTGCGCGGGCTGCGTCCGCAGTCGTACGTCCGTCTCGCTCGCCGAGTTCGCCCGGCTGGCCGGGGACGGGCTGCGGGTGGTGGCGGGGAGCGGCGACCCAGGCGGCCCGGGAGGCCCAGGCGACCCAGGAGACCCGGCGGCGACCGTCGACCCCGGGCTTCCCGACGGGCTCGGTGTGCCCGAACTCGTCGCGGAGGCCGCCCTGTTGCAGGCCCGGCTCGACTGGTTCCAGAGCAGGTTGGCGCGGCTGGAAGGGGGAGGGGCGCAGCAGTAGGGAGCGGGCCTTGACCTCAACTTTGGTCGAGGTTGAAGGCTGCTCGGTGCACACCCGTACCGAGCACCGGAGGCCCGCATGACCACCCGCCGAACCGACTCCCACCCCGACCTCGCCGACCCCCGCGTCGGCGCCCCCTTCTTCAGCACCTGGCGCGTGGGAACACCGCTGCGGCAACGGCTGTCCGTCGAGGCGATCGCCGGTGCCTGGGAGCGCCGCCCCTGGCCTGCCGACGATCTCCTCGGCTACCACGTGTACACCGGCCACGACGCCTCCACCCTCCTGCACTACTCGCAGTGGACGAGCGAGCCGGCGTACGAGGCCTTCGTCAAGACCCGTCGCCAGGAGCGCGTCGACGAGATCGACACCGCCGTACCGCGCATCGAGCGACTCGGCCTGGGCCGCTACCGCCACTACCGCAGCGGTGGACCGGCCGACCGGGGCGGCCGTACCCCCGGCTGCATCGTGATTGTCGACGTCCGGTTCGAGGGACCCGACCCCGACCGCCAACGCGCCTGGGTGGACGCCGTGTTCGAGGCCCTGGAGAACGAACCCGCGCCGCACCCCGGCGGCATCTCCGCCCACTTCCACCTCTCCACCGACGGCACCCGCGTCCTCAACTACGCCGAGTGGGACAGCGCCCAGTCCCACATCGAGGCCCTCGCGGCCCCCGGCGACGGCATCGGCTCCGCCACCGCCCGCTGGGAACGCGTCCAGACCTGGCCGGGGCTGAAGAGCACCACGGTCAGCCGTTACGACCACGCGCTCGGCCTCGTCCCCGGATAGCCACCGCCTCCGAGCCACAGGCACTGCTGCCGACAATCTCACCCCCCTGGACAAAAAAAGTGTTCGGTGGGACGGTGGACGCATGCTGGACGTCACCGTGATCGAGGACCCCGAGGCCGCCGCCGTCTCGCTGGACCCCATAAGGGCTCGGCTGCTCGCCGAGCTGGCGGGTGGACCCGCGTCGGCCACCATGCTGGCCGGCAAGGTCGGACTGCCCCGACAGAAGGTGAACTACCACCTCAAGGCGCTGGAGCGGCACGGCCTGGTCGAGCTGGACGGCGAGCGGCGCAAGGGCAATGTCACCGAGCGGATGATGCGGGCGACCGCCGCGTCGTACGTCATCTCGCCGCTCGCGCTCGCCGCCGTGCAGCCGGATCCGGACCGGTTCCGCGACCAGCTCTCCGCGCGCTGGCTGCTGGCGCTCGGCGCCCGGCTGGTGCGGGACGTCGGTTCGCTGATCACCGGCGCGACCAAGGCCCACCAGCGGCTGGCCACCTACGCGCTGGACGGCGAGGTGCGCTTCGCGTCCGCCGCCGACCGGGCCGCGTTCATCCAGGAGCTGACCGCCGGGGTGAGCGCCCTCATCCGCAAGTACGACGCGGGTGACGTGGAGGAGGGGCGCGACCACCGGATCGTCGTGGCCGTCCACCCCACGCTCAAGACGCCACCCACCCCAGAACTGGACCAGTAGAACCTGTAGAGCCAATAGGACCCGTAGTACTCAGGAGCCAGTCATGTCCAAGGAATTCGAGATCGTCTACGAGTTTGAGGTCGACGCCACGCCGGGGGAGGTGTGGGACGCCATCACGTCCGGTACGGGCGGGTGGCTGTGGCCGATGGAGTTCGACGGGGAGAAGCGGGTCGGGCCCTTCGGGTCCACGCTCACGAACTTCGATCCGCCGCACCGGCTCACCGCCCTCAGTGAGGACGTCGGCTTTCCCACCCAGAGTCTCAACCAGATCGACGAGACCATCGAGCCCCGCGACGACGGTCGGCGGGCCTGGGTGCGGTACGTGCACAGCGGGATCTTCACCGACGACTGGGACAACCAGTACGACGGCGCGCGCAAGCACAACGCGTTCTATCTGCACACCCTGCGGGAGTACGTCACCCACTTCGCGGGCCGCCCGGTCGCGTTCGCGACATTCGACGGTCCCGATGCCTCAACTGCCGCCGACGCCTTCGGAGTTGTCGGCAGGGCGCTCGGCCTCGCGGACGACACCGCCGAGGGAGCACGGGTCGAGGTGCGCGGGCCCGAAGGTCAACTCCTGGCCGCCGTACTCGACTTCCGAGACCCGTACTTCATCGGGCTGCGCACCGACAGCGCACTGATCCGCTTCTTCGGGCGCAACCACTGGGGCGCCCCGGTCGGTATCAGCGTCCACGACTTCGCCCCGGACGCCGACGCCAAGACGAACGAACTCGCCTGGCGGAACTGGCTGGACGGGGCCTTCGCCTGACCTGGTGCAAGTCGGCGAGACCCCGTCCAGCCACCCCCCCGTGACCCCCCGTGGGCCCCGCAGTGGCTACGGCTGGAAGCGCAGCACCTGCGGG
>Ga0307509_10006243_pt1 | contig 16111 bp, 21 predicted proteins | sample 10_EM_MG_FD_202245 | JGI IMG/M metagenome (GOLD analysis project Ga0307509, IMG submission 202245) | Populus trichocarpa ectomycorrhiza microbial communities from riparian zone in the Pacific Northwest, United States - 10_EM | ecosystem: Host-associated > Plants > Roots > Unclassified | place... | reverse complement strand
AAAAAAATTAAATCAATTTTTTAATGCAAAAACAAATATAATTTGAATCTAATAACTTTGGAACAAACTGTGATTTTTCCCAAAAGAATAAGAAATAAGATAAGTATCCACTGCATTGCTAGACCACCATATTCTCCATACACCCCCATTAAATGGCATATCTGTAAATAAAAAACTTCCCAAGCCTTAATTCCAAAACAAAAAATAATAATAATATTAAAATATTATCATACACAAAGACAAATATTTGGCAACCATAAAAAAATAAAACTGAGCTTTCCACCAAAAAAAAAAAAAAAAACACAAAACAAACAAACAACACAAGGGTTTTTAGACCTCTTGGCCTTCCCTCTTCCTCTTTGTCTCTCTGTGCTTATGGCCTCTGCCTCTGCCTCTGCTTCTTTCACAGTCCCACTTGCAATCCACCTCAGATAACACAAACCCCACCCAAGGCTCGATATATTTACACATATGCCACTAAAACCCTTGCTAGACGGCTCTTTTATACAGCAGAAGTAGAGCTGCTAAGCTGGGGAGGTTTGCTGAGGTTTTAGCTATGGGGGTCACCTGCACCACCACTCCTATTAGTCCCTTTAGGCCATTGTGCCCTTCTTATTTCAACTTATCTCGCTCGTGTCCTTGCTTTGCCTCCAGAGCTGCTTCTTCAAGGCCTTTCTCCGTTGCCCTTCACAGGTTTCTTCGCCTTTGCTATTAATGTTAAGGCCTTAATCTGTTGATTTATTAGTTTTTCTAACTTATTTTTTAGTTTTGGAAATTATTTAATACCCAGTTTTATTTTTTATTTGTTTGGGTTTTGAGTGCAGTGCAGTGAAGTGTAGGGCAGTGACGAGTTATCTTGATGGAATTTTCTGTTTTGTAATGAACAATGTGATATTTGTAGGCTTCTCAGTTTAGTCGATACTCACATTTTTGTCGGTTCATGTTGCTTCCTTTATGGCTTGCTTGACTATGAGGATATAAAGGTTCACTTTTTCTTTCGGGGTGTTCCAACAATTTTTGAGCAATCATTAGGGGTTTGTTGTTTTTAAAAAGAAATTGTTGTATTGATTTGGTTTATGTAGACCAGACTGATCAAATTGATTAGTGAGATGAATTCCCTAGTGTTGCATTTGGTAGCAATTTGATTGGTCTTGACTAAAAAAGTCAGTCCATGTTTTTTTACTTTCTTAATGGAATTTCGGTTTTGATGCTTTAATTTCTGTTCACTGTATTTGTTAGGTTTTGGGGGGAAATCCCATTGCGAGTAATTGATGGCATGCAAAGGAGAGACGAGAAGAGGATGGTAGTTTCAAGAATTTATACCCCTCCAGGTTTTGAGGTCACTACGATCCCATGTGATGGTACAAGAGCCTTGTGGAAGCAAAAAAGTATTGAACTGTTCAAGCAGAAACGTGAATATGATTGTAGCCCCTATTCATTTAAATACGAAAAGATGGATATTAATGCAATCAGAATACAGGATAAACCAAAGAGTCAGAAACAATTAATTTCCAGGGATGTTGGTCAGCTGATTGATAACAAAAGGCCAAATGGTTTATCTTCGAAGGACATTTTAAAAGAGGATGTTTTGAATAATGAATCATTCATGCAGAGAATGAAGAATGAGAAACAGTTCCAGTCTAACAAACTTGGACACACAGGGTCTGGTTCAACTGATAAAGCCCAGACCAATGGAAGACCTCATAAGCCTGGCATTCATGAAAGGCTTACTAATATTTATGAGAGGGTTCTGGTTGTTGATAATGCTTCCATGGCAAGGGAGGTTGTTAGTAAGCTTACAAATCAGTATAGGCATCTTATCCATGCTTGCGATACTGAGGTATGCACTTAAATCGTAATAAATTCTGTTTATTATTTTCCTTTCTGATGCAATTGCTCATACAGTAGATAGGCATGCCAGTGTAGACTGTAGGGATGCCCTAAGCAGATGTAGGCATGGACATATAAACTTAAATATATTAGCTCTTTGATGATTCAATGGCAACAAACTAAGCCCAAAATTGCATGATTAAATCAACACAAGATGCATGAATATGAAGCTGTTTCAGAGTGCAAGATTTGTATTGTGAGCAGTAATTTTAGTTAAAGGTTAATTTTTCAAGTTAATCATGCAGTGATTATGGTTTAAAAGGGACAATTTCTAGGGTTTGGAAGGCTGGAAATCGGATGAGTTTAAAAATGCTCAAATTTCTTGCAGACATTAAGAAATTAAACCAAATTCTAAGCCCAAACAGAATATTACTCAGGCTTCATATTGAAGTTCCAGTCAGAAGCAAGATGTTTGAGTTGCATTAAAGCTCAAAAATCCAAGAGAGGTAAAAGTTTCTTAAGACTTCTGTAAAATTAACCTTCATTCTAAACACAAACACTGCAGAAACATGTTTAATAAAAACAGGATATCACCTAGCTATGCAGAGATAGGCATCTCATGCTTGTCTTTAAGATTTATTTGGTTTACTTTAAACTAAATTTTCTCTGTTTTTTAGCTTTCAGCTTTACATTTATGGAATGGTCCTAGATGGCCCTGCTATGAATGTCAAACTTAATCTTACAATATTATGATATTTGAAATTTATCATTTGTGATTCTTGTAGATTCCTCATCACATTTTCTATGTCCATGACTTTTAAAGGATATGCATGTCTATCCATTTTTTGGAAATCCCACCTATGTAGATACTTTAAATTTCTGATCATAGTATCTTTATAGGTTGCCAAGATTGAAGTGAAAGAGGAAACACCCATTGACCATGGAGAGATAACATGCTTTAGTATTTATTCTGGACCGGAGGCAGATTTTGGAAATGGGAAATCTTGTATCTGGGTAGATGTTCTTGATGGTGGCGGCAGGGATCTTTTGCATGAATTTGCTCCGTTTTTTGAATCCCCGGACATAAAAAAGGTAAATTTTGTCAGTTTTGATTTGTTGATGCTCTCTTCATCTGCAGCTTCTTTAAAATAGCACTATGATCATTTAGATGTTTGATGTAATATCAGCATTGAGAGGTTACTGATGTGTATAAGCTTGATGTTGCAATTACTTTAGACCTTTGTATATATTTGGTGTCGGCAAAGACTTGGACTCTGACATTGTTTCCCCCCTTTGGAAATGGCTTGTGCTGTTAGCTAAGCTTAAAGTTAGATCTTATATGCTTTAATACTGGTATTTAGCAGTGAGAGGCATCAACTCTTTCCTTTTCCTTGTAAAGTAACCATCGGTGTCGACTACATTAAACAGTCCAGCCTTGTCTATGTACAGAATTCAACTGTTCATGCCTTGTCTTACATTTGCTTCAATGACTAGGCTGCATGCACAGTCCATGAATACAATTTGGACCAACGTTAAAGTTGCCTATCCTTTCTGCAGGTGTGGCACAACTACAGCTTTGATAACCATGTCATCGAGAACTATGGGATTTCCGTTTCTGGTTTTCATGCTGATACAATGCACATGGCACGATTATGGGATTCATCAAGAAGAATAAATGGTGGATATTCTCTTGAAGCTCTTACAGGTGACCAAAAGGTCATGCGCGGGGCAGAACCATGCTATAAAGAGTTGATTGGTAAAGTATCAATGAAAAACATCTTTGGCAAGAAAAAGGTGAAAAAAGATGGATCTGAAGGCAAATTGACCACCATTGCCCCTGTTGAAGAGCTACAAAGAGAAGCGCGAGAACCATGGATCTGTTATTCTGCTCTAGATGCAATAAGCACTTTGCAGCTTTATAAAAGCTTGGAAAGCCAACTATCAAAAATGCCATGGAATATGGATGGAAAGCCGGTTCTTAAAAAATCTATGTTTGACTTCTACCTGGAATATTGGCAACCATTTGGGGAGATTCTAGTTAGAATGGAAACTGAGGGCATGCTGGTTGATCGAGCATATCTTGCTGTGACGGAGAAGGTGGCCAAAGCAGAACAGGAGGTTGCTGCTAGTAGATTTCGCAAGTGGGCCTCTAGGTATTGCCCTGATGCCAAGTACATGAATGTGGGAAGTGATACTCAACTGCGCCAACTACTTTTTGGTGGTATTTGTAACAGGTAAAAGTTAAATTCTTCTGGAGGTACTTACATTTAGTTGTTCGTCCTTTAACTAAAAATATCAAAATGTTTATGTCATCAATTAGTCTTCTCATTGACTATACTTTCCAAGTATAAATTTGAGTCCTGTCCTGGGAAGGGAACACATTCTCCTAAATGTTAATTTCCTAGCAATTTGAACAACAGTATTTGTACCATGGAATTCTTGAATTCTGTAAATTAAGTTCTCTTGCATTGAAAAGCTTCTGCATGCTGTTGAATTGCAGTGACATTGCACTCTAGTTAGTACTGAATCTGATCTAAGCCAAACTGGGGTGGATGGGAAAAAACACCTTATTTGTTTTAATTGCTTTCCGTTGCAGCAAGGATCCCCTCGTTACTCTTCCCGAAGTTAAAACATTCAAAGTTCCAAATGTTGATAAAGTGATTGAAGAAGGCAAGAAGACTCCCACAAAATTTTGCGACATCAAGTTATGTAGCATTAGAGTTGATCTGCCTGTTGAGACGTATACAGCTTCTGGTTGGCCTTCAGTCAGCGGAGATGCTTTGAAGACCTTGGCCAGGAAGATTTCTTCAGAATATGTTGTCAATGATGCTGCTGGTTCGCAGTTAGATGATGTTGTCTTTGATGATTCTGAGACAATGACAGATGAAGATTTGGAATCAAAAGAGTTATCTGTTGTTGAGAATGAAGATGAATCTGGTCATGTAGGAAATCTGCGCAGGTTTCAAACACCAGAAGAAGGGATTGAGGCTTGCCATGCTATTTCTTCTTTATGTGAACTTTGCTCCATTGATTCTTTGATATCCAACTTCATCCTCCCCCTGCAGGTGATTTTTACTGCTATTTTTAGATGCCATTCCCTTTGATCATTTTGTTTAACATGCGTGATTAGATGCATTTATAGTGCTGTGGTGTTGTGGTTGCCTCAGTGTATTGGGGGCAATGAGGTGTTGTGGTTTGAGATATTTTTTCAATGGAAACATGGTTTGAGATTTTTGTAAAGCTGTAAAAAAAGAGGGTGTTGGGGGGGGGGGGCTATGATTTTGTGATGCAGTGGACTGCACTGTAGTCATGGTAAACTTCATACTGAAATTGACAGTCTACAAGCATATTTATAGACTTGAGTTATTCCTTCTTATAAAGGGAATAAGATTCCTAATAGGGATTCCTATGTCATAAACCTACACAAAGTCCCCCCCTACTATTGAAATTTTCCAACAATCTGTAAAACATAATTGCCCCCTAACTCTACTAACTAGAAGGCAACCTCTGCAGATACTGAAATCAGCTTCCCACATAATTAAAGTTTCTCCTAGAGGGACACATCTAGGTCAATCCAACCATTTAATCTTCCCGCAGAAAACTCAATCCAGCTCCTTTAAGGACACATCTAGCTTCCCACATAATTAAAGCTCAGACATGAATATTTCTTAAACGTTCACCTAAAGTCAAAGTTAAATCCTTAGGAGCATCAGGTTGTCTGCCTAGCCCACTCTGTGGTTCAAGCAAAATAATTGACAAGATAAAAAATGAAACTTTAAGATCCATTGCCAGTCTTCCCAGAAACCCCAATCCCAATAATGACAACGATGATGATGGTTGCTGTTTTCTTCTAATGATACTGTAACATTTTGATTTCAGTGTTTTGTTTAAGCATGTTTCCTGTCCATGCTTTTTTTTATACCTCCAAATCTTCATGGTAGTTCATCCTGATATCATTGTCTTTCTACCACAGAGCAGTAACCTATCAGGTAAGAGTGGGCGTGTTCATTGTTCTCTGAATATCAATACAGAAACCGGGCGCTTATCAGCTAGGAGACCAAATTTGCAGGTTTTTTCACCTCCTTTTTTAACATCTTAGAATGAACTTCTGAATTAATGACATCAATGTTCCATCAAAGATGCCTTTGTGCTTTAGATGAAAATCTTCTCATTCTTATGTGCTGAATGGAACATGACTTATTGTCAGTCAATAATATGTTTGCTGCTTCTATCGAATGTGTGTTTTGTTTTTCTGCTCCAGCTAGTCATAATTCATAACCACTATGAAATCTATTGTTGACATGAGCCCTTTAACTTTATATATATATATCATCCACTATTCCTATCTCGACAGCAAAAGCTCTGATTTTTATTTTTCAGGGGTGTCAATTACCAAGGCATTTTGTAGGATGGTTGGGAGTGTTGTTAGGATACACAATGGTTGAGTTTTCATGGTCGTTTATCAGTTAATTTTACAAAATTTTAAGACAAGAAAAGAAACTTGAATGTTGCTTTCTTTTTATATGCAGTGGAGATTAAAGAGTGTATAAGTTGATTTTACAAAATTTTAAGACAAGAAAAGAAGCTTGGATTTTATTTTATTTCTGAACGCAATAGAGCTTAAAGAGTGCTGACATCTTCTCTTCCATAAATCAGAATCAGCCTGCCTTAGAGAAAGATCGGTACAAGATCCGTCAGGCATTTATAGCTGCACCTGGAAATTCACTTATTGTTGCTGATTATGGGCAAGTAAGCATTTGAGTTATATACATAAATAAATCACTATATGTGAAGGTTGATTGAAATATGTTTTCATATCACAGCTGGAACTTAGGGTTCTTGCACATCTTGCCAACTGTAAGAGCATGTTGGATGCTTTCAAAGCTGGTGGAGATTTCCATTCAAGGACAGCTGTGAACATGTATCCGCATATTCGTGAAGCCATTGAGAAAAAGCGTGTGCTTCTTGAGTGGTATCCTCAACCTGGTGAAGATAAACCCCCAGTTCCACTATTGAAGGTGAATTGTGAATTATTCTTTGAACCTGCTTGTGGATGTGTTTCTCAAGTGAACGAATGGGATCTTTTTTGTGATTTTTTTTGCATGTGTTCTGCTTTAAAGGATTTGGCAATGTTTTTCTATTTTTTTTGTGCATTGTGTTATGTTTAAGTAGAATCATAGAATTTGGCTTACCTAATTTTACTGAATGGGAACTTATATTTCAGGATGCCTTTGCTTCTGAAAGAAGAAAAGCTAAAATGCTTAACTTTTCAATTGCATATGGAAAGACTCCAGTGGGGCTTTCCAGGGATTGGAAGGTAACTTTACCGAATAAACCTAATCTAATTAGTGATCTGTCCTGATTTGCTTTGAGTCGTGTCGATCCACAGCATGGTCTTTACCATCTATTTTTCCAGGTTTCTGTGGCAGAAGCAAAGGAAACTGTTAATCTCTGGTATAAAGAAAGAAAAGAAGTGCTTAAATGGCAACAAGCTCGTAAGAAAGAAGCCAGAGAAGATGGACGTGTTCACACATTGCTGGGACGGGCTCGTGTCTTTCCTTCATTGACTGATGCTAGCTCTTCTCTAAGAGGTCATGTTGAGCGGGCTGCTATCAATACCCCAGTGCAGGTTCTTTCATTCTTTCTTATGCGCTTAAGTTTGCCCAATTCTACTCTCTCTCTCTCTTTCTCTCTCCCTGTCTCTCTCTATCTCATTTGGGTGACTGCTACAGGGTAGTGCTGCTGATGTTGCTATGTGTGCGATGTTAGAAATATCAAAGAACAATCGTCTGAAGGAACTTGGATGGAAGCTGCTTTTACAGGTACATATTATTTTTGTTGTTAACATTTGATGTTCGTTTCCTCTGATGTTTTGGCATATGACAGCAAGTTGCATCCACTTATATCTTAATTTCTACCTTTGATTTGAACCAAGTTGTCTCAATTGTAGTGTTTAGTTACCTTCTTCCAAGGATTTTTCATGCCATTACATAACAGCATGCCATTATAAAAAAAACACAGGTTCATGATGAAGTGATTTTGGAAGGACCAACCGAGTCAGCTGAGGTTGCCAAGGCCATAGTTGTCGATTGCATGTCCAAGCCCTTTGGTGGCAAGAATTTTCTTAAAGTGGACCTAGCTGTTGATGCAAAGTGTGCTCAAAACTGGTATTCCGCCAAGTAGGTATATGGTGCCATTGCGACAATTGGATCTCGATTGGGGTTGTGAAATCATATTTTGAGGTTTCTCCTACCTTGAGAATGGAGTTCTATTCCAGCAGAGTTCACATTTTTTATGTCAAGGCAGATTCCATACTTGGAACTATTTTGCTCCATGCGCAGTTCTCAATACAGCTAGTCAGCTACCATGAAGTCAAATTGCTGCATTTCATGATGTATCTGCACTGTTTTGGCCATGAATAGGCGAGGGTGTTTTTTTGTCCTGCTTCGGTGGCATCTTCAAATCTCATATGCATGGTGAGGACGGACATCTATGAAGTTGTCCTTTATATATAGATGCTATTTTAAGCAACCTGTAAAATCTCTAGTGAGTGGTGAGTTTAGGAGTTAGTACTAGTGCAATTGCATCAAGCATGTAAAAGATTGACCCGAATTTTATGAAAAGTAGTCATGGTAATTTGCAGCTGTTTATCTGTTCAAGAACCACCCACACGTGAGTGTATGAACTATGAAGTTTCTCCTTAACCAGCATCCTTCCAACTGCACAAAAGAATGAATTGATTTTCAGCTTGAACAAATCCACACATTAATGCCCCATTTAACTTGGATTAAATCCATATAACCCGTATGTTTGTTTGAAAAACTTGCCTTCCAATTTACATTTAATTCGTAAAATTCAGGACGTATAACCACATCACCCCAGTCAATTTGTTTATAAAAATACAGTATCCTAGTGCAAAATAGGTGCTTCAGCCATTGATTACTTCTCAAACTGTTGTATTTCAATTCCCCAGGCTGATGCCATCTGCAACAAAAGCTGGTCAGGTGCCCCACCTTCCCAGTCTTCTGGGGGCTCCATCGAGGTAGAAGCTTCATGCAAATTCAACAAAAGATCTTTCTTCAGTTCCATGGGAATGCCAAAGACATCTGATCCATTTTCTAACACAATTTCTGCCAACTGATAAACAAGCACAATCAAACCAGAGTGAGAAATCGGACAAATATATGATCTCCTTTTCCCAGCTTGTATTGGGGCGGGGGGGACACGAGGTATCATAGAGGGTTTGATGTAATGCCAAACATTAAACAGTAAGACAAGTCCATACCTGATGCCATATGTGATTAGCTAGACATTTTTCTCTTATCCATTACATCACACCCAGGCACAACAGGTGTTATTTATTGATGCATGATTCAAAACAGTTGGCGTGTGGCATCAATTTTTTACTGAAATAATGGGTTATTGGCACCTTCTATGACGCCTAGAAGAGGCGGGTGCGTGTGGCATCAATTTTTTACTGTTTTTATTATGCACTCCAAGCAATTTTCTGTAGCAGCTCTAGAGGGAATTTATAAACATTTCTCAACCAGATACTCTGGCTTAGAGTGTTCCGCATGTTATTTATGCTATTAGCCTATTACTACAAGTTTGCGCAAAGAATTACTCAAATGAAGCAACTCGCATTTATATTCAGTGGAGGGAAACCCATACCTGCTGAATCCAAGACAGACATATATCAAACAAGTTCTGCTCCATTAGAAACTGTCCAATAGCATTCAGGACCTCACATGCAGTCTCATTGGAAAGTTGATCAACAACAGGACCTGATTTGTCCATAAGCTTCACAAGCAAGAGATCATCCCCCGTGGACACTACTTCAGCAAAAGCTGTATCCATGTCACCCATTTTGAGGGCATCCATTGCATTACTCCAAGATGTCCAGATAGGGTTCCTTTCTTGCCCAAAATCATCATCTCCCAAAGCTTCTGCAGTCATCTCAGGGATAGCCACTCTTGCTGTCCGAGCTAACCCACTGTCCTCCCCGGCCACCCGAATGGCTTCTAAGGTAGCTTCATCCTTTGAGGCTTGCCAGACACTTCTAGCAGAAGGCCCCTCACCATGCCTAACAGGTCCAGCCCCTTTATCCCAAGCTCTCCTGCTGCCTAACTGATCACTTTCATGTTCTGATCTAGGTGATCTGACATCCAAGGAACCACCACCTGGAGCTCTCCTTGAACCAGCCTGTCCATTCCTGGAAGCACCATATGTGGGAAAATCCCAAGCATCAGATGCATCAGATCTCCAATGAGAGCCCCTTCCTCTCATGCCTGGAGCTGTAACATCCAATTGGGAAAACCTTTCCCCAGAAGGGACCCGCCCATTGTACTTGGTACTAGAGTAGTCAGAGAAGCTATTATACTTCCCTGAAGGTCTATTAGAAGATCCCTCAAAACCCATAGCAAAGCTGTTACCTCTGCGACCTGATGATATTGTCAAATCATGTGCCAGGTCTTCAACAACTCTCTCAAGACCCCTAACTCTGTTTTCCAAAGTTACCATGCTGTTGTGAGACCCACCCATGAAGTCCTAAAACATCAAGTATCTCATTAGCAAAATAAAACATGCATAAGAACAATTTCCTTAAATGTAAAATTATATGCAGACCTGCAACATGTTCATGACATGAGCCTGTTGTCTCTCCAGCTGTAATAACTGTCTCTGGATGGCCAACCAATTTCCTTTATTATTTACAAAGGATCCTTCAGATTGACCATCAGATTTGGAGAAACCTGCACGACTGCCAGAAGACTCCCTCTGGTTTATGTCAAGCCTCTCATCATCAAATGCTCTGGTTCTTAAATCTTTTCCAGTAACTCCTCTCTCCATGGTACGGAATTTGTTGTTGAAAGCTCCATGAATATCATCTGATTGGCTGTTTCCCATGCGGTTTGACCTTCCCCTTGATTCAGAATCATTTGGTTCTGATTCTTCCTCATTGTTTGAATTTGAAGAATTGAGACATCTACGAGGAACTATTACTTCAACTGGAAAATCACCAGAACCCCTTTTTTCAAATTTCTGGAAGAATTCTGGGTTTAATTCTTTATCTGTTAAGGCAGGAGCTTTCTTTTTCAATATTACAACTGCTTTGTCAGGAATGCTTCCACCTTTGCTTTTTAATGCTGAATCTTTGGTTGGAGAAGTACCATTGGATGCATCCCTAGAGAATGACTCCTTTCTTCGGTCACTAGGATTTGAATTCTTATCTGACAACTCTGCTGAGTCATGACGCTCTCCATCTAAACATTAATTATAAAGAAAATGGTGATGAAGTAAAGGTTAGATATTTGAAGCTTCATTTACAGAAAGAAGAATATTACAGAAATACTCACCCTGAGAGGAACTTTTCTGATCATCAGGGACACCTTCTCCTTTCCCAGCAATCTTCTTCCACAATTGCAAGGCCTCTGTCATGCTATCTCTGACAGGTTTTATCTGTTAAGCCAATAAATGGTAACTAAATGGACACATTAATAGTTCAAAAGGCAGCAACAAGAAGCTTGAGCCTGTTTTCCATTATTCTTAAGCATTACATTTTAGTAAAAGCATACTTTTTCATCCTTAAACTATAAAATTTAACATATAGCTCTAAAGACTACACAACAACATAAATCTATGATATAAGAACCACGAGAATTATGTATTTTTGTTAAGTGACAGCTTGTAGAACAGTTTAGAAATGCCCTTCTTATCCTTCATTAGATTCGACATTTCATCCCAGAAAATTCAAGGCAGATTTTATAGGATTTCTTGAATTTTCTTCTGTCATATGAATTCAATAAAATTTTCATTGGAAAGAAATTAAATTAATAAGAGAAAAACGAGGGCCTGTCTTCACCAAATGAGGAGGAGCACTTGATACTTGAAAAGCATAAAAATTAAACAAAATTTTTTTTCCAAGTCAATCTCAATTTAACAAAATAAAAAAATGAGAAATTTTTTCTAAATCCAGAGAAACAAAACTTGGGAGCAGCTTTGTTGGTTTTTTCATCTTTTAACAGTTCCGGCGTTCGCTTCACAACATTAGGAACTATGCACGTTAAACGCAACTTAATTTATGCCTCAACAAGGTTACAAGAAACATTAAATAAAATGTATTCATCAGGCCATCCAACATGAATTCAACAATACAATCATAAAAACCAAGGGAAGCCCATCGTTCTTGAAAATTATTACAGTGAGATAACCAAGAGTAGTCATTAATCCAGTAAAAAGAACATGCAAAGAAACAGTATGTAGAGGGAAAACAGTTTAAATAAGGTACCTTGTCAAAACGACAAGCCTCAAGCACAGTCAGGGTAGAAATAGCAACTCCATCTGCAATCAAGCTGCTCGAATGCAATGCTAAGGCAGTTAAAGCATCAGCTGCAGCTTTACGAGTTGCCCAATCTGTACTCCTGAGGCAGTCATGAATGCTTTGTAACAATGGTTCCAAGCCTTGTGGTGCAATTGATCCCACCTGTAACAAAACACAACTTTCAATAAAATTCCTGGATTTTGCTTCTTTGTTGCTAGAATTTACAACTATCTAATTTGAGTTATGCTACTTCATAATCTCAAGACAATTAAAGTAGCTTCAATAAAAACCAGTAAGTTAGTTCATTGAATGGCACTTCAAACTGCTTAAAAAGTACTGCATTGAAATAAGCAGGAATCAGAGAAAGCTAACTAATTTATTATCACGGCAACTATTTGGAATTTACACCAACAGATTGAGGTTTTCAATCTTTTTCTCTCTCAAGCGCTACAATTTGGAGTAGGACAAATTATGAACCTAAACCAAATAAAAAAAAGTAACAAATGTTATGCCACACTCTAAATTCTCATCTCCTTTTAATTCTTTCAATCAAACATCAACCTTATCACCAAAAGAAAATAATGTACACTTCCAAAACATATATAACTGGTTGACATTGCCCAAACCTGCAACAAACTTTTCAAAACACCAAAAGCACGGCCTTGACCAGGAAATTCTTACTATTCAACAACCATGAAATCCTAGGGCGTAGCTTCTGAAATTCCCCCACACGCTATCTGCTGCAGCACATTCCACCATCTTCACCATATACATAGCAGCACCCAATTGCACACCTTTGTTTGGCGCCTGCGTGGCCTCAAATAATGGCTCAACCAACAACGCACTCTATCCTTCAAATGTAACCCCAACAAAACCCCATACGCGTCACAACAAGCAGTCCTAATACTTGAATCTGAATCTCTCAACCTTTTGATGATGTGGGAAATGATTTTGGTTGAACAGGGTAGTTTTAAATCATGATGACATTGGCAGTAAACCCTTTTGATAATGGGTTTATTGGTGCAGTCAGAGGAGGATTGATAGAGGGAGTTGTGAAGCACAGGAACTGCCTGGGGGCAGGGATTGCATAATGGAACGGAGCTTTTCCAAGGCAGCCTGATGGGTGTCATGATAAGCAAGTTTAAGAGAAAGCATGATTTGTTGCTTGAGTCCAATATTTGCTAACTGCATGGAAAAAGAAAATACTGCTGATGAGGATTTGGTAGGAGATTGGTTTAAGCGTATCACAGGTTTAGGGGATTTGAATACTTGTGTGTTCATTTTGCATGGTTTGCAGAGAAATGGGTTGTATACCAAAAGAGGAAAGAGAGTTTATCCCAGGGAAGAAAATGAGATTTCAGGGAAAGGCAGCTGTTAAGGAAGAGGCAAAAGTGATTGTAGAGAGGGATTACGGAAAACCTATGCCAATGTCCCAAATTTTCAATCCATGCTTTATAGATTATCAATAGATGCTTGGAGCAGATCTTCTTAAGTAATGCTAGAAAACTCAACCTTTTGGTCTCTTTCCTCCCATTTTTTGGCCATTCAAGCAAGTCACAAATTTAGACTAGCTAATTCCGAAAATTGACAAGTTTTTGGCTGGCTGAAGGATACAGTATGTAGTGCCTCCCTCTCCCTCTCTCTCCCTCTGGCACCTTTTAGTTTACAGATCAGAGAAGAAGGAAAAAAAAATATCCAGCCACAATTTATGTCTTCTTTCTTCAATGCTGATTGCCAAGATGATAAACACAGTGCATGATTAAACAAAACGAATGCAAAATTCCAAATTCTCGTTCCTTTCATTTCAATCGCTATTAAGCCTTAACCAAACATTGATCCATGCACAATGCCAAAACCCATATAAATCACACATAAAAACAACCACTTATCAAACCTGGCAAAAGCGTATCCTACAATTCATCATTCAACAGAATCACCACAGAAAGCTTAGATTCAATCACATCATCAGAACAACCAGTTGTTCCTTCTCCTTCCCAACAAAATATATTCGAACCACACAAAGAAAAAAAACAAAACAGAGCTCGAAACAAAAATTCATTTCAGCCACAATTTCTCATAAAACAAACAGACTCGCATAATTAACAATATACACCAACCAAATTATCATAAAAAGGAACACAGTTTACATATTGCCAAAATGAATAATAAAATCAAACAACCAAGTTTCACAAACCTGGGACAAACTCGTTACAACCCCCAATAAAGCTGCTTTGGCCTGGAAAATCTGTCCATTCAACAACTTACAAATCCTTGGACACAGCTTATAAAATGCTCCAATTGGCACATTACCACCACCATTATCCCCGTCTACAGAAGCACACTCCACCATTTTTTCCATACATATAGCAGCACCAGATTGCACAACTTTATTTTGCTCTCCCATTGCTTCAAACAAAGGCCTCACAAACAAACCCACCATAGGCCCCGCACCATTACTATCCCCACAGCTACCATTACCCTTCAAATACAACCCTGATAAAACCCCAATAGCATCCCTACAAGCATCTCTAACACTAGAATCTGAATCTTTAAGCCTCTTAACAATGCAAGAAATGATTTTTGTCAAATGGGGTACTGTTAAATCTCTATGAGATTGACAGGCAAGAGAAAGCAAATGTAAAGATTCTTTCTTCACAGAGGGTTTTGAATTGGAGGATTCAGAAAGTGAGTCATAGAGAGAGTTTAGTAACAGTGGTAATGCATCAGAAGAGATTGTTTCTGTTATTGTGCGAAGGTCTTCAAGGGCGATCTGGTGAGTGTCACGGTCTGCAAGTTTAGAGAGACTAGTTATGATTCTTTGCTTGAGTTCAACCATGGCCAAATGGGTTGATAAAGAGGAGGATCTTGATGTGGGTTGGTTTTGGTTCTGGGGTTTTGATGGTTTACTTGATTTGGGTGCTTGTGAACTCATTCTCAATGGACTCTTTCAAGGAAATGCAAAATGGGTTTTGAAGGAAATGGATGTTTTCAGAGAAAAAGATTGGAGCTTTATAGAGAGAAGTGCTAATGCGGTCGTGTAGAGGAGAAAGATGGGACCTTTTAGAGAGATAAAGGGAAAGAGTGAGAACTAAGGTAAGGAAGAGAGGTCTGGAGATGATTTCATTTGTTGGGGAGAGGAGGACATGTGAATTGTTGAAGAGAAAGAGGGTAGACAAGGTGAGATCTTGTGAGGTGTGAGAGTGAGGCAAGACAAAAAAGGGAGTTTTGCTTGTTTGAAAATCAAAGTGGCTAATTACAGATTAGATCACAGTAATCACTATTGCGATGTGAAAGGAGGAGGAGCCTTCAGCCTTTGTTTTTTCCCAAGTTGTCTTTTTGGGATCATCATGGTGGGGGTCATCCTATGGTCTGAAGTTTGGATCAGATGATCTGGACCATTGATTTGTATGACTGCTTAAGAAGTCAATATCTAATGGTCGAGAGAGTCCAGTTACATAAGTTGGACCCTTCTGAATGAGTTCTTTACTTGTAGGTATTCGCTTTGTACCCAATTTAAATTGTGATTTTTTTATTGTTTTTTTATTGAAAATAAATTAAAAGGTTGTTTTTAATTTTTTGTTGTTTTTTTATATTAACATAAAAAATTATTAAAAAATACTTAAAAATCATCAATTTAATATTTTTTTATACAAAAATAAATTAAACCACGTTTATCAATCCCAGCTTATATAAATCTTGATATGGGTTATATTTTGAAGAAAAATAATATGTTAAGGCAAAATTTAAAATAATATTATTTCATGATATTTAAAGCTAGCTTGAGTTTTTTGGTTTGTAATTATATTCGGGTGTATTTTGAAATTGTGTTTAAAATTGTGTTTGAAAAATATATTAAATTAATATTTTTAATGTATTGATATAAATAAATTTAAAAAGTATTTAATTTATTTTTAAATAAAAAATATTTTGAAAAGAAACGCAAATAAACAAAAATTACAACAC
>Ga0307509_10006241_pt1 | contig 16115 bp, 16 predicted proteins | sample 10_EM_MG_FD_202245 | JGI IMG/M metagenome (GOLD analysis project Ga0307509, IMG submission 202245) | Populus trichocarpa ectomycorrhiza microbial communities from riparian zone in the Pacific Northwest, United States - 10_EM | ecosystem: Host-associated > Plants > Roots > Unclassified | place... | reverse complement strand
GAGCACCCTGTCCTGCTCAGGGTTTGTCCGAGGTCTACCCTCCATCAGGAATTATCCAGCTGGAAGTGTCGGACCAACTCGGGTACACTTAACTCCGTCAATAGGATATGAGTTTCTGCAATGCATGTCCAATACAACCGCAGGTGGAAAAACTCTTCCTATCGAAGTCATACCAGTGGCTAACTGTTATGACAACAACCGGAGTCAATACCTAGGTGGCGGACTCACTGGCCCAGTGGCAGTTTCGTCTATACAAGCTATGCAGTCCATCATTTAATCTACGCGTCTATCCAATGTGATAAATTGACATGCAAGCTCCCCCCGTGAGATGTAGCCGATAGTTGGCTAAGTGGGCGCTACCCATAGCCATCCTCTCAGAACATACTCTACCGTGATAAGACTCCTACCTCTAGAGTCCAATAATAACCCATAGTAATGCTACAAATCAAGGGGAGAAGGTCCGGGCTGGTTACTGAGGTATTTGCCTCGAAAGCACCCTGGCCTTCTGAGACTACCTGAGTACCACTAGGAAGACTACCCTACTACCCGTAGGCTAGAATAGACTCCTAGATGCCCGAGAGACCATATATGGATGACCCCCATTTTGGCGGTTACCCATACTCCCCTTATATATCCTGCGAACGACATTCAGTCGGACGGACGGCGACGACTTATACGGTGTTACGGCAGCTGCTCCAATGACCTCTTTTAACTAGCAAACGAGCAACTACACAGCCGTCTGCCTATGACGCGCCGTCCCAACGCTGGGGCCAGAGGGGGGTGTTAGCAAAACCCGCCCAAGTTCAATAGCATGTTCGGGCCACCCTTATGCAGGCGTGGGGCTTCCCCGCGCAGATGCGTGTGCGCCCAAGAACATCTAAGAGCCCATAGAATGTGAGGCAATCAACCTCTAAGTTCTAGGATGACTTTGCCGGTGAAGGTAGGGTAACTTGGGTTCCTCAGTAGGGTAACTGGGACCCATGGGCATAAAGACCAAATTCCCAAGGTAGGGTAACTTTGCCCTCTTATGCCTTTAACCGCTCAGGAAGTCCTCCAAGCGACCACAGAAGTCGTCTCGGAGGCCCGTGTAACATTCCCATAATTCTCTTGACCTTATGCGAATGTGCTCCCAAAAGGTTACCCTGCCTAGTAGAGTACCTCAAGGCTACTCAACTATTCCCTAGGCCTTATCCTAGGTTTACCAGCTATTTGTATCAAGTATACGAGACCATACCACCTCTGGTTACCTCTAGGTATACCATTTGGGCAAAGGTGATAGTGATTGTAGCTACCTATCGTAGGGTCGTTACAAATGCATTGCAGAAACTCATATCCTATTAACGGAGTTAACTGTACCTCAGTAGGTCCAGTACTTCCAGCAGGATAATTCCTGATAGAGGGTAGACCTCGGACAAGCCCTGAGCAGGACAGGGTGCTCGCACCAGGTCGGAGAAGTGGTTAATGTCAAAGGCTTAAATCTGCTATCTACTTAAGTTTAAGCGTTTGGGATTCTGCTTCGATAACCAACTTTCCTCAAGAGAACTTAGTGAGTGAAGCATTCAGCTTAATGATATTAAGTTTTTCTGTTTGATTCTTTTGAATTCTTTACCTCATCTTTATCTTTTACTTTGAGTGTTTAGTGCGGTCTCAACCTTAGAGTTCACCTCTCTATGGACTGCCTCCATTACAGAATATAAGGCAAATAACCTCTCTAAGTTCCAGAATGCCTTTGCTGGTGAAGGTAGGGTAACTTGGGTACCTCAGTAGGGTAACTGGGTCCTATTGGCATTGTGGCCAAATTCCCAAAGTAGGGTAACTTTGTCCTCTTATGCTTTTAACCTCTCCAGAAGTCCTCCAGTCGACCATAAAAGTCATCTCAGACATCCGTGTAACATTCCCATAATATTCTTGACTTTATGCACATGTTCTCCCCAAAGGTTACCCTGCCTAATAGAGTACCTAATACTACTCTACTGTTCCCTGGGCCTTGCCCCAGGTGAATCAGCATTCTTGTATACCAAGTATACTAGACCATACCACCTTCGGTTACCACTTGGTATACCATTTGGGCTAAGGTGGTAGTTATTGTAGCTACCGATCATAGGGTCGTTACACCCAGGTAGAGGGAATCGTAAAACTAGTGAATGCTTTTTACTTGCCTTTTCACAAAGAGGAATCAAATCCTCCTTTAGTAAGGAGGTATGCAGTGGTTGAATTGTGGTCCAGGTATCAACTTCTTGAGTGCAGTAGCGAGCTAAAGGTCCAAATACACCAATGTCCAGTAGTTGTAAAATATGCATAGCATGAGATGGAAAGAAGAAAAGGATAATGTTCTTTTCCAAGCAGAACTCAAGAAACTTATAGGTAATAGAAGATGAGTTGTCACAAGATAGGAGGTATTTGTTTTCAGATTTTGATGGAGGAGCAAAGCAGTCAAAGTGGGTTTTCTGCCATCTTCAATCAACATAATCCTGAGTCTAGCCATTTTCTGTAAAGCTAAACACAGTTCTACTCTCAATCTCAGACTTATTATGTCATCTAGCATAATGAGACTTACCAGCATAGATGTAAAATGCAGACAGTATCTTTCCAAGGGCTAAGATAGCTTCAATTAATATTACCCACTTCTTATTCCCCTCATGCATTCATTTCCCAGGGTTTTTAACCTGAAAATGGGATATTACTAGTTCATTGACCCCTCCACCCTTTCCCATTTGAAATCCCTTCTCATCAAAGTTCCAGAAGTCCACAAAATCAATTTTCTGACTTATGAGGAAATCACTAAGAGGCTTGAAGATATCTTCTTGTTTTTCAGGATTTTGTGGAAGTATGCTATTACTGTCCCTTTCCTTTGATATAATAGTTGCTACTGCTTTATACGTGGCCAAAAATCTGAAAACTTAATGATTTCCAATGCACATTATTACAGTATCACCTTCATGGTTCTTATTATGAAAATTTTATGACCATTTGAATAAGCTCTTTATGCTTAGAAGGAAAACCTAAAGCATCTCACTTTTCAACACACACCAAAACTCTGATCTCTTCCTCTGATATAAGTGTCATTTGATCTGCATGAGCTTCACTTTCAGGTTTAGTATTTGCAATTTAGTCAGTTGTATAAGGTTTTCTGATTTATTCTATAGAGGAGAGTGAGTTGACTCAGCTTTGCCTCTGAGTTAGATTTCACATCCCCAATTGCATTCTGTAGCTTCCGCTCATGCTCGTCATCTCTAATTCACTTTTTGTTGATTTGTTTCGGTATTGTTCTATTGAAGTTTGTGATATAGAGTTGGTCGCATATAGGAAAAGCTTAACAAATATAAACTACACCATAGGTAATAAGACCACTCTGCATGTTAATACTCATAGGGTATTGTAGAGCATACCTTAGCCATAGGGAATGTGCAAATCCAATTAAAAATTCAATTTGTTGTGATCTTGAGGTCCATTTTGTTACAGCTCATTGATACTGAAAGGGTTTAGGAGAGCATTGTAGGGGGACTTCATGTTAAGGTTATGTTGGAAGGGAGTATCGAGGGTTGTCAGAAAGGTTCCTGGGACAGTTGCAGGGAAGGCTGCCTGGAAGGTTATGTGGAATGCTGAGGGGAAAATTCAGGAGAAGATTGAGGGGAACATTACAGTAAAGACTCAGTGGAAGGTTGACTAGAAGGTTGAGTGAACGGCTCTGAGAAAGGTTCAGTGGAATACTCACTGGAAGATTTATCTAATAGGGAAGAAAAGTTAGGTCAAAGACTCAAACAGAAAACATACAAAATAATAAACTTAAGTAATTAGGAGTAGAACTTGAAGAGACATACCTTTTAGATATTCAGCCAAGATTTCACAGCCAGTTCTATTTCTATTAGTAAGTACAACCCTCACAACTTGATTATCTTTTATACTTTATATATAAATTCAGCTCTATTCCTCTTCTGTAAGTTTGGTTCATGGATTGTATTGGAGCTTGTTAACAAGCTTAAAGGCCTCAAATAATGATATAACCATTTGGTACAAATTGACATCTACACCTTCTAGCCCGGAAAACCCACAGTTATGATCAAGCAACAACTGTAGAAATTAGGTGAGGTTCAGAAACCACTTTCATATCCATTTTATCTGCTTTTTGATGGAGTAGATATAGACATTACACAAGATTTCTATCTTTAATGTAAGAGCCAAGTACTTGGGTATCGGTGGTGATTCTTGTTGATACTATAGGAGATCTATTCTTTGTTTTGCATACACATGTAAGAGTCTTTGCAATTTTTCCCAAACATTCCTCCAATGAATAAGTAGTACTTGTGTAACTCCTTGGTTTTCAGCTATTGTTAGGCAAACTTTTTTATTTTGGGAATCGAGCTGTCGGCAAACTGCAATAACCTGTCATCTAGGCTGAGAAACAGATATATTCACAATGGTATCAAGATTGGAAATGAGCCAATATTTTTTTCTTGATTCTCAACAATCTCATATTTAAGGCCATCAAATGCAATATCAAGCCTGCAAGAAGAATCATCTTGATTATTGTCAAAAATTCAACTCATCAATACTACTAGATGGTAGGGATCAAGATCATTCAACATCACAGTGAATTTAGTGAATAGATGTGAAAACCTGGCAGAAGAAAGACAAAGGGGGGAGGCTGGCAAACACAATTGTTTTGAAGCTTGCAGGGGTGGGAAGAGGAGAGGGAACTCGTGACGAATGAAGATGTACTTTAACGCCGTGCACTGAACAGAGACAGCAAGGACAGGGGAGGATGGGAAGGAGGTAATATGATACCAGATTTCAAGAAGGTGGGGGGACAAGGAGGAGCATGAGGGCTGAGAGTAGCAGCAACACTATGAGAGAATAAAGAGTGAATAGGGAGGTTTTGCAAAGAGAATTCGAGTGCCAAGACCCCAGTTTTTTGTTGACGCTGTGACAATGTGCCACATGTTAATGTATTGATAACAAAAATTCTGTTATCTAGAATTAGTACCCAAGTTAACTTATCCCAGATAATTGTGGGTTTAAAACAAAAATAATACCACAACTGCTATTTGTATCTCAGCACAGTCTAAGTAATTGTTGGACCTAAGAAAGATTTTTCTCATGACAGACTGCTGCTAATGTGAGATTTCAATTACTCACACTACTCTCACTGCCTTCCTCCATCAAAACCTAAACTCTTGATCAGCTGTTCCCTAATACTTTAGCTGTACTACCCAGCACATATTTCTGCTGCTGTAGCTGAAGAAATATTATAGTATTGGCTAAAGCAAGGATTGTAAGCGAGGTAGCTGTTGCTGCAGCTACTTTCCACTCATAGCTTCTTTGAGGCAGGGCAGTAATATTGTGATGTGGTGATAGGAGGTGTAGAGATGTGGAGATATTACGGCTTGCCAAGTAGCTATCTACTCCCCACTCCCCAATCTTCTTTGATTGGCAAAACCTCCTTCTGTCGTTCAGAATTAGAGAACTACCAGCCCCAACCTCGGCGCCAAGGCTCGGTTGTTATTGTTATCAGATACCGAGTGCAAAACCTCCCTAACGGTTGAAGGCCATAAGGGACAAACAAAGTGAACAGATTCCTCAAGCACCATGCCATGACACCCGTTTGTGTAATTATGTAGAGAGCGTCACAGTTCACCCCAGCAGCTAAATTCAAATAAGAAACTTTCAAATAGTCTTGTCCTGATTGGATGAACTATGGCTACTGTAATTAGCCACCACCGCTCATTTCCTCATACAAAACGGTTTGGGTGGACTATGACGTCCGCTAACGCATATTCTCACACCAACCCGGCAACATCGTCACTACCATCACAATCAACCACTCTACTCGGAGTCGCACATCCAATACAGTGCACAATAATCTACTGATCGAACCCTTCATTAGGGAGCAGAAACGCAGCAGAAACACTTCTTCTCCCCACCCCCCACCCCATCCTCCACGCCGTCCCGTTCCTTCTTTACGGCCACACCCCCAGACTCCCCATCCTAGCCCACAGCCGCGTGCCCGAAACCGTGATTATCCTCGCACACGCCCAACCCATCCAGTAACTCCTTCATCTCACCAGGCATGAACGGCCTCAACATGATTCCAGCGATGCGTACCCCATCGGCGGATAGGTAGACTGGTAAATCCTTCTGTGTAGGACCCCAAATGGCCCAGGGTGCAGAGTGCTGCAGGCACTTGTTTGTCTGGAATAAATTAGTTACTGCTGTGAGACGGGAAGTGGTGAATTACTTGGCGAACTACAGTAATAACATCCCCCCAAGGCCATGTTTGGATGTAGACCCTCCATATTCTCCGCCGTTAGGAGAGAGGTATTTTGTAGGAGTGTGTGGTGCCCTTGGTCTTCCGGGGGGGTAGTGACAGGCTGAATTCAACACTGCACTTGATGACTCTTTCTAGGTCGAGCCTCCCCCCGTGGATGCTGCCGGCTAGGTCTCCCAGGCCATCTACACAGCCCTTCTTATAGCCGGTGGTTGTGGTGTGTGCACGTCGTAGTCGCGGTCGTCGCTGGTGCCGCCTTGAATGTAGGATGAAGGAGCTCATGGCATCGAGACCAATTCAGGTAGCACGAAGGGGTTTGGTGGCATTCCCGGCGCTCTTGCTAATTTGGTGGCGGTTCATGATCTAGTGTGAGTGTGTGTGGGGGTGAGGATGTGGGGTGGCAGGGGAGGTTGAGGGTGAGGAGGAAGGCGAGCCAGTAGCTCGCGCCGAAACGGAGCATGTCCTTCCTTATCACGTGTGTGTCTGCTGGCGGGCAGGAGGTTGAGAGGGAGTGGGCCAGGTTGGGAATGTGGTGTTCGTGAGGTAATTTGTCAGCGAGTTGAGCCAGACGTAGATGGTCTGTGAGGGGGTCTGTGGCCATTGAGGTATTCCAGTGGAGGTGGGAGCTCGGGCGCCAGATAGACGGATTATCTAGGAAGTTTTCCACTGCCGCAATGACACCTATGTACCATGCGGGGGGGCACAATCTAGTCTGGGTTCCCCCTGCAGAACTCTAGGAGTCATGGGACAATGGCTGAAAGCCGGAAGTGGCATAATAGTTTGTTACTTCCGCCCATTCCACGACTTTCTGCGTCTCGATGGAGATCTGCAGCTTCCTACCCGATTCTGATCCACTACTGTCCCCTAGTCTGTGCCAGATGTATCTTACTGGTTCAGCATGGGTGGGGGAGGAGATGCGGATGAAGAGCCCGTAGAAGACATTGGCTTCTGCCGCTAGGTTCTATTAATATTAAGGGCTAGTGATGGGTTGTGATGGGGAAAAGGAGGGGCTGGAGACTTTGAACGTGTCAGAAATTGTGTCGTATAATTGCCTAGGCAGGATAATGTGGTTCTATCGGCTTGCTAGATTCAGTGCTCATCTATACCCGCACTTAACAAAGCTTTCCGATGGAGGGGAAGTTGCCTACATTTCAAAACGTCTGCTGGGACCTTGTGTATAAATGCCCGATATTCGGATCTGGCATACCGTAAGAACTCGTGAAATCCACTATCTCCGTGCTGTCACGAATATCCCTGTAAATCGCGACATCAGCCCAAGATAGGTTTAGCTGGCAAAGGTAACAAGATCCAACACAACCGAATGACCCAGGCTATACCGTGTCAGGAAAGCACTAATCCTTCTTAAGAGCTTTTGACTTAGAATCTGGAGATTAGGGGCTGACGGAGATAGTGGATTTCACGAGTTTTTACGGTATTGCCTTAGCCAGTGGACTTCATAAAATCATGATATCGAGAGGGGGATGTGTACTTGCATTGAGGTAAAATGTGGGCTGAGTCACGTAATACGGCATCTCTGACTTTTCTTCTCATTGAATGTGTACTTCCTCTTTCTCATGCTCCCACTACCTTCAGGCAGGGGCAGAATTAAGCGTCTGTTTTTGCGCCGCGAATAAGCAGCTCTGGAAGGTCCAATTTCTCATTAATAGCTGGACAGTGAGAAAAGGCTGTCAGGAAGTAAAGGGAAGAGGAGAGAAATGAAAATTCCAAAACATACAAAAGAGTCGACAGTGGCTACCAACGAACTGGAGCTCTCCCATATTGTCAGCTGGGGGAAATCTAATCCCATCACGCAATGGCCGTATGACGAATAGCACTCCCCGCCGAGACTTTGAATTAGTAGCACCTCTCAAATGCAGCCACAAAGCGATCCTGCCATTCCATTTTCCTTCACAACCTACCAAGATAACTAGTGTTCGAATAATACGGTACGTTACCGTACCTTACAGGATCGATACCATACAGTAAATTACCGTAAATTACACTAAGGGGATAAAATACCGGAAAACGGCCTCTCTCGCCTTAAATTCTGATGTTAGGTAATCTTGCCTTCGTCTTATGTGTTTGTCAAGTTGAAGTAATCTAGCCGACAAAATATCAGCTAGGCTAGGCATTCTTGGCAATGGCAATCCAAGGTCTCAACCAGAAGCTTTATGACAGTCGGCAAACGGTGTCTGGTAAGTTTACGGTATGTTACGGTACGTTACGGTATCGTATCGAATGGTAACTTACCGTACCTTACCGTTCGAACCCTAAAGATAACCGAGTGATCAGGTATGCATGTACCGGTGGGCGGCCCCTTGTGTGCACGTCTATAACACTTGCTGACATTGGCGTGCATGTTGGGTCCCTGCTTTTTGATCCTTTTTTTTCCTCTCAGCTGATCTGCGCAATCAGGCACCACCGTTAAAACTCCCGAAATCAGCCCGGTACAGGTTTAGTTCGACACTTTAATTAAACTCCGAATACCTGTTAACGAGATTCAACATGTCCAATGCGCCATTTTTACTCCATCTCGGGAAAACCCTAATCCTTCTCTGGAGCCCCCAACTCAGAATCTGAGATCACAGGGACGCTGGAGATAGTGGATTTCAAGTGATTTTGATATTGATATTTCCTCGGTCCTGGAAACACCGGGTGTCACTCATTATCAGATTCTTGGCTAAAAATCCCTTATGAAAATAGGGGATCTGCATACAATCGCCAAAATTTACTGCATCTTCTTGCCCCCCCCCCGCCTTAGCCCATTTCCCTTATTACTTCTGTAAATATTCTTGCTTATTAATTTAGAAGCTGCTCACAGAAGGAACAATCCAGCCCCCGAAGTTTGGCTTCTTTGCAGCCGCTGTATGTTGATTCCCAGCGTTCGGAACGGTACCTACGAACTACTCGGAGGGGGACGGGAGGGGCAAACTTCATCCTGGTTTTTTTGGGCGTGCGTTATTGTGCGACATCTTGTATTTTGCCTTAAAAAGGCTACCAGTGGTGGAACGGGGATGCTGAAACGAAATGACCCCCCCCCTCTGCCCTCGAAATACACTTAGATCTCTGTCCTACATCTAACGGCTTTTTTTTCCCTTTCTTACTCCCTTCCTTCCCACCCCAGAGGGGAGGAAAAGCTGTCGTGCAGGTACGATGATGGAAGGGTGGGTTTTTTTTTATCTGCCAGACGCAAAGGTGTGGGTGGGAAATTCCGAGATGGGGTTCCCTTTTTTTTTTTCTTTTTTCTTTTTTTTCTTTCCCTTTCGACAATACCTGTACCGGTACCCGAGTACCGTCCGTACTCCAGTCCAGTGCATGCGGCTCAAGCTTCGACTCGTATCTTGTGGTAGCTGTTGTTAACTTCTGGTCAATTCGTAAAGTTTCCCGACAGAAAATGCTCAGGAACCGCTGCTTTACACCGAAATTCGAGTATCTTGCCACCCCTATTTCCGGATACTTTACAAATTAACGAGCAGCTATGCGAATATGGGGAAAGTGGTGACTTCCGGGGGGAGTGGGCAGGATGTGGCGGTGGTGGGGGAGTTAAGCATCCATCGCGTTTCTTCTTGGAATGCTTAGTTGGCTTGGGAATTACAGAGGGGGTAGATCGCGGGTAAATTCAGATACCGCTAGAGATACCGGTATTTGAATGGAGTGCCGTTATTTCATTACTGTGTTCCTCCTAGGGCCGTTGGGGACTTCAAGAGTAATAATTGTTATTTTGGCTACGCGGAGGAGTCTAGGTAGTTGGGGGAGCCGGTGAAACGGAGGTATCTTTGAACTGTGCTGTGATGTAGCGGCTGCGATGGAATGTACCCTTGTTGCAGGATTGCAGGTATGGTGTTTAGTTCATGTACTCGTACTTGGATAATAGGTTTGACCAATCAATAGGGGTGGGTATACTCGAGTATAAGGTTGAAGTGGATGCCTACAAGTACTCGAGCAAGAGGAGGAATCTTTCAGCCGGAAAAGGGTAGAGGAAAAGTCCAAAGCAATACAACTTGGATACTACTGTAGAGGTTATGTGAGGTAGAATAAGGGAAAGAGTGTGGCATTCACATACTTGATTCGGGGATGGCGGCGATGATTGATTGAAGATGATAGGTGGGATGATTTAACCCCTGTCAACATTTTTCTTACCCCATTCTCTGGCCTTCCCCTTGCATTCTGTCTGTCATGGGGATGTTGTCAACCTCTAATTTCCTGAAAAGGACTGCACCCACAACAGGGCAGGTGCTTGGGCTCGAGGGAAACTCTGATGGAAATTTTCATGGAATAACTTGGGGTACTGCTGTAGGATATGAGCCTGTGTGCACAAGTATGATACTCGTACGAGTAAGGAAAACAATGACTCGAAGGGAAGGTGAAAAAGCGAAAAGGAACAATGGCTACCACAAATAGAAAACGACTGAACATTAATTATTGATCCTCAAGGCCAATGTTACTACTGCACTGGCACTGCACTGTACTGTACTCGAGTACATGCGACAATAATTACAATTTCCTCTGCTGTAGAGCACAGCACAAGTATGGTGGCATTGGCTCCCTATAAGCCTATACAAAAGTTCATTCTCACGGCCGTTATCTGTGTCTATTGTCAAACCCCCCCCCCCCCCCCCACGGTCCCCTCTTCATTTTTTTCTGCGCCTCTGTCCGCCGAGTTCTGTGCGCTCTGAGTTCCCTTTTTTTCTTTTTCTTCATTGCTTTCCCTTCCTCGAAACGCTTCATTTATGTATGTGTACTCGAGTACTCGAGTACCCCTACAGTGCTAGTAGCAGTACTAGTATGATACCTGCTCCGCTGTTATTTACTTTAGACATTAGCTTGGCCCGTGTCCATCGACACTTTGCTCCTGACCCTGGTTCCTCTATCGGGTTATGTGGCATTTGACTGTTTCTTCTTGAAAAGGATGAGCTAGAGTTGTACTCGTACAGTAACACGTATGGCACGGCCTGTCCTGTCCCCCTCCCGCCGTTCTGTCTTCTATTCTCTCTTGGCCTCGCCGGTCTGATCTCACTCACTCGTCGTCCACTCCTCACTCATCCGAACGTTCTCTTCTCTCTTTCACTCTTTCACTGGTCATCATTGGGAATCTCCTCTCACTACCCAAGTCGTAGTCAGTCGTAGTCAGTAAACAGTAGGCAAACGGCGGGAAAAAATATCTCCGAATCCATTCAATTTCAAATCGCAAAACAAGGCTCTCCTATTTTTCTTTTCTTCTTGGTTGCCGTCTCTATATTTTTTGTCGAATCGTCTCGTCGCTGGTTGCTTCGACCCCTCGCCCTCCTTCACTCGTTGCCTTGATGTGCCAACCCATTACGCGCTCTCCTATTTACCCTCTCACCCAACAAAGCTCAAACTCCACAACCTTTGCTCCTCCTCCTCCCCCCCGACAACAAACCTTCGTTGCTTCCTTACATTCTTTATTTAGTCCCGGATATTTCGGTGGAAAAAAAATTCAATCGTTTTATTCTCTCCTTGCTGCTACTTAGCCCCGTCAAAGCTGGCGGCCTCTTCAATCATGGCTCCTGGGTTTGTACCTCTACATTCTTCCCTTGCTCCTGCCCTGTCCTTGTGTTAAGAGAGCATAGTTACTGACCACAAACATGGCAGACTCGGTTCAGGATTCCGCTCCTTTTGGCATGCGATGACTTCAAACGATAGGCATGCAGGCCACGATTCCCCCTATAGATCTCTTTCGAACATGGGCAATCAACACATTGGCGTTGGTCGTAACCCTGAATTACAATCCGTTACCTCACCAGGTGCCGACACTAGCCTCAATCTTAGCTACCACGATGAAAACCGTTCTACTACTGCCCTCTCTTCCCAAAACGGCCTTTATTCTTCAAGGCCTCTAAACGGGAATATCCAAGGTCCAAATTCCCCCTATTCTCCGGGCATGAGGTCCGCTGCTTTGCAGAGTGATGGTTCCCCAGGAGGAATAGCTTTGCAAGACTTCGGCACAGACGGTTTACCCCCGCCTCCCCCTGTAAGTCACTCCTGGAGCAGGATTGACCGGTGGTGCGAGGATAACTACCCTGAGCTCTTCGATCAACTCTGCACGCCCGCGTCGGTGAACGATATCAACGAGTTGGAGTACAACCTAGACTGTTCATTACCGATGGAGGTGAGGGACTCGCTTCAGATTCACGATGGACAGGAACGTGGTGGAATGCCTACTGGTTTGATGTTTGGTGCAATGTTACTGGACTGTGAGGAGATGCTGGATGAGTGGAAAAATTGGAGAAAGGTTGAGAAGGAGTATTTGGCCAAGCCGACACTTGCTCCGCCAACTCCAAATGGGGAAGCTGGTCCATCTAGGTTGGAAACTGGTTCTATTGGACGTCAGAACCTTCAAGCTCGCCAAGAATCACAGCCGGAGGGCGCAGTTGTAAAGGCCTATGCCCATCCGGGCTGGATCCCTATGATCAGAGATTGGGGTGGAAACAACATCGCCGTCGACCTTGCACCCGGGCCAAATGGAACATGGGGACAAGTCATTCTTTTCGGCCGTGACTACGATACCAAGTTTGTTGTTGCAAAGTCATGGGCGCATTTCCTTGCAATGGTAGCAGACGATTTGGCAAGTCCTCATTGGTGGGTAGATGAGGAGACTCAGGAATTGAAGCTCAAGGATCCCAGAGCTCCAAGATCTGAGCCACCATATATGGAAATTCTACGAGTCCGAAATGAGCGCAAATATGGAAGGCGCCGTGTCAGAAAATCAATGTCTCCGACGCAGTCACCGCATCCATCTACCATGTCCCCGACGGCTTTTGGCGTAGTAAATGGACAGGGTCCCCGTGGTGGCTTCACAAGGCCCCTAAGGGAGGAAAAAACAATGTCAGATAACCATCTCAAACCACCTTCCAAGAAACCAAGCAAACCTCTGCGAAGTGTCGCCGAGGAGCTTCCGGCTCCAATTCCTGTCCATACCAAAGTACAGAGTTCTTCAGTAAAGGGGCCCTCAGCCGGTAACCTATTAGACGAGCCTTTACTTGAGGAAAAACTGTCCGACACCGTTCAGAAGCTAGAAGTTGTTGCCCTGGATGATGACAAAAAACTAAAGAGAGCTGCGACCGATATAGCCTCGCACCCTCCGCCACCGGCTGCTGTACAGCGATCCAGTCTTGACGTATAAGTTTCAGGACATAATATGGATGCGAGATAGAATGGTTTGACGTTTCTCATTTGTTGGCATTGGACGGATTAAAGGTCGTATACTTATTAATTGGAGGGTCATGTTGGCGGCACCTAGACACCGCTTGCCAATATCATGGGATATTGGTCTTGGGTCATTTTTCCCAGCCCTCTTCATTCAATTCCTTTCTTGTTTTTCTGTTTCTTATACCTTTGTCCGTTTTTCCTCTTCTTTGCTCTTGTGGGCGGTATTAGTATAAATCATGATGGTCGCATTGAAATGGTTTTCTTTCTCCCCTTTCCCAATTGTTCAACCGTTATATACTTTTTTCTCTATTCCACTTCTCTGTCCTCGGTCTTCATATACTGTGCTATTAGTATCATCACCCTTGTCCCGTCTTTTTTACATGATAACTAAAGTCGGCCCATTTATCCAGGAAGGGAGAAAAAAAGAGGCTGCAAAAAATAATGGTATACACCACGTCATCTCTTTTTTTCCATCCACCCCCATTCATTCATCCATCAATCAATCTCTTGTATACATTCCTCTAGCTTTTTCTTGCCCTTTTTCTTCTGACGCTTTACATTCTTGATACACCGCTGCGCGTGTCTGTCTTCCTTCTTTTCCTCCATCCGCCCGGTAGCGTAAACATAAACCACTGTCTGCCCTGTACCGCACCTTCGGGACAAAAATCTCACCCACATGTCAATCAACTTGTTCAAACCTTAACCTTTAGCTATCATACTTGCATTTTGAATAGAATTTAGCATGAAATACCTTTATTTATTACTAGGGTGCTCGAGTGGCATTGTGTGAGCCCGCTGCTGCGCCTCACGATGGCCAGCGGCCTAACACGGCGGAGTACCGTATGGTAATACATGACGTTCTCGCTTCCCAAGCTTAAAGTGACTTTCATGTGTCATGTTATCATGTTTCTTTAAATAGCCACCGCTCTCACGGTACGGTATTATACCTGGGATGGCAGGAGAATATTTTCCCACGGGAGAGAGGAGGGGACACCATTGGAGATTCCCAGTTGTTGCTCCTTTTTTTTTCTTTTTTTTTGTGGCGAATGAATTACCCAGACGCAGTATGATACGAGTACCGTACTGTACGGGTACCTGGAATATCCCTGTCTAGTGCATCAACTGTGGCGAGAGCGAGGGGAAAATTGAAGGCTGACTGGGGAGGTTTAGGTTAAGTTAGGTTGTCACGCGAGTGAGGGGTTATGATGGTGGCGCTTAACCATATCATACGGTACTCGTCCATGGAATTAGGTATGATATCTTCATGGAATGGGTCTTTGTTCCATTTATATTCTGGGCATGTATCATACCTGGGAAGAGTTCATTGACTGACTGGTATGGTACGTTGGAGTATTGACGGGGGTGGGGCGTTGTTGTTGATCGATGTATTATGGATGCTCTATTATACGTAGTTTACTTTTTTTTTTATTTTTTTTACAAGTGCTAGTTATTGTGGGTGGGGGGGGGGGGCACGGGTACTAGTATTAAGGATGCGGGCCCGCAGGTTTTGAGGGCCGGGGGATTATTAGGCTTGCTGGGTTTGCGGGGTTTGCGGGGTTTGCTTGATAATATATGGCTTGATTGATTGATGATATCATACCTTAGAAATTGGTATGACAGTTTGGAAATGATGTATGGTGGTGGATCTGTGCTTATAAACATGTGCAGTGCAATCTGTTCCGGCGGTCCCATCCCTCCAAGATCTAGCACTCGCTATTGACGACGCAAACTGTAGGTTATACCTCTTAACTAACTGGTCTGGTGGGGCTGGGGAGGGAACAGGAAGCTACTAGCTCGGGAGAAGATCCCCTTCGGTAACTGGATTGTTCTTCTCCTCACCCTCTCAGTCAGCGCACGAGCCAGCGGTACGGTGGACTCGAGGAATACATCCTGTTGGTCACGATGGAGTGAATATATATAAAAAAAGACGACGAAGTACAGTATAATATGATACCCCCTAGCTCTTAAAGCAAGGGGTAGATGTATAGTATGAGCGTCCTGTTCACCTCGCCCACCGCTGGAGGGGGGGGGCACGAGTGAAATATGGGCCTGCTTCTTGATTGGCGGGAGTTGGGCGTGAGAATGAGGTGTTAGTATGAATAAACAAACAATGGAGGGGAGCTGATGCTTTAGTATTTATTTGGTCCTTCGATTACGCGAGTGCACGATACCCACAGTGCAGTCCTCCTGGTCAATTGTGGTTTTGTATGATATGGTGCACCGCCCTACTGGTAGGATGCATGTGTAGTGGTTGATGGGTGTTTAGGAACACGACTGCCACTGTCTGACGGCGAATTTCGCCTTTATACTCGGATCTCTAATTGAAGTCCCGTGAAGTAGCCTGCTGGGCTTGGAGAAGGGAGGGGGGGATAAGGGGGGGCAAGAGATTGAGATATTGACCAACGTATTTCACATACTCCCGTATTGTGACCTTAGGCTATGCTGCCGGTCCGCTGAAGAAGAAAACTGTAGTGTTGTACTCGTATTTTTATTGTTTTTCGTGGCGGGGGATGGCTGTGGTCTAGCTTAACTGATATCCTCTCTCCTCAAGTTCATGAATGGGGAGTAAGTCACTGGTGGGTATTACAGTGCACCTCCGCACTAACCCGGGTATATACATACAGTACATAGAAGGCTGGGATGGCTAATGGATTTCAGGGTGGCTTTGGTAGAATCAAAT
>Ga0307509_10006240_pt1 | contig 16119 bp, 13 predicted proteins | sample 10_EM_MG_FD_202245 | JGI IMG/M metagenome (GOLD analysis project Ga0307509, IMG submission 202245) | Populus trichocarpa ectomycorrhiza microbial communities from riparian zone in the Pacific Northwest, United States - 10_EM | ecosystem: Host-associated > Plants > Roots > Unclassified | place... | reverse complement strand
TTTCACGCGTGCCCTATATTTCTCCATAGCCTCTACCCCTCTAGCACTATATGTTACTCCTCGTTTCGCACTAATCATTTTTCTGTTGTTGTTTGTCGGAACCAATTCCCCTATCTCTCCCACTCATAAAAAAAAAGTGCTTCTCTCTAACTTAATCAACGGGAACACGTACAAAAGACAGCCAAATAAAACACTTTGCACTTTTTCCAATCTCCCTCTTAAATCCTTCCTATAACTGTTTGTGTTGCATATCGTTCCAATAACTCCTGTTGCTAACGAGTTTAAGGGCACTTCTTAAGATGTATTATTATGGCTTGGAAATACGGGTTGTAGATATTGATCATGGGCTGAAAGATATTTCACAGTTCTAGCTGATACTAGGACTTCTAATGACATGGGCATTTCATACTCCTTGTTTCATTCAGGATCGTAGTAGTTCCTAGCTTGTGATTTAGTTGAATATTTGAACTTGTTCAATCACAAATCGAAGATGTGATGCAACTCAAACTCCAATTTCCTCTAGAACTACACATGCCAAACACCCTTCTTCATGCTAAGCAATAAAGGCTGCTTTGATATGTGGTGAGCCTGGTACTGTTAATTGGCAACACGAGTCAGAATAGTTTTCAAGATATGCAAGAATTTGTGGTCTCCAAGGGGACACCTAGCGATTTGAATATCGAATTTAAAGTTGAAGGTACTCTAAAGTTTAAATCTCACTTAGTAGCTAGAGGGTGAACGCTTATAGATTAATTAGATTGCATTTGCATTCTGTACTACAATGGTCAATAAGACTCTTGTTGAATAAACAAAACAAAAACCAAAAATAAAATCAGGGATTAATTAGATTAGATTTTGGGGAAGGATTTATTTATTTCCTTTTGTTTGGTATTAATACCAAGGCAGTACTACAGATTATTTAAGGCAAGTAGATACCTAGTAGTTAGAACACCGCAGCCTGCCGTGCCAAATTACTAAGGGACAAATTCATGCTTATCGTGTATAGAACATCCTCGGGAATTGGAGGAACTAGGAAGTGTGCAAAAACAAAAGTGGAAGTGAACCTAAATTTTGGATCAGTACTGGTGGACCAGGTTACAGAAAAGAATGAGAGTGAGAATTGGAAATAGTAGCCAAGAAATACAAGTTTGAATTGAATTTTGTTGTTTGAGAGGAAATTTAGCGAGAACTGTCACATCTATTCTCAGCACTATTTTTTCTTACAATGTTTACAGACATGAGGTTATGAAGCATACAATCCAGCTTTTATGCTCTATACTTTATTGTTCAATTCGCAATAGCTAGTACAATTTATCTGCAGGTTTCAGGTTTTTGATGCTTAGCCATAAGAGGGACAAGTGTTTTTTAAAGACAGCAGATCATTATTAAATATTCTTATTCTCGAACAAAGTAAGTTCAAATCTTCACGGTCATTTCAAATTTCTATCCTTAACTATCACATAGCAGGATAAAAGAACTTGGCATTGAAATGGTAGGAATCTCAAGATCAATCCCATGCTTTTCCTATAGTCAATATTATCAACTTTAAACTTTTGAATTAGTAGTTGAAGGACAAGCTCTAAAGTACAAGGGCTCACTCACCTAGTGACTGCCCTTTTAAGTTCCCTATTTGAACCAATTAAAAGTAGAAGGCCAAGCAGACAACTAGAAAAAGGGCATGTAGTTGCCAAGGACAGGAGCCACATGACATTAGAAAATACAAGTTTGCTTCCCTTTTTGGTTGCTCATGAGTTGTCTCTCCCAAATCTCAATTCGGAGGCTTTCTTGTCCTTTAGTTTCTGTTCCCACGTCCTTAAAAGCAGGTTTAACCCAACATTATTTGACTGATCTAGCTGTAATTGTTTATAGTCAGCCTAACTAAGTATCAATGTCAGTAGATGTGATCACAATCGTCCAACCAAAATCAGACAATGTGAATTTTGACTTTCATTTCTACAGAAATCTTCTTTACTGACATTCTGAGATTTTTGAACCATCCTGGTGTTGTTTAGCATATATATATATATATATATATATAATTCTAGTTTATAAACAAAACTTGGATTCATCCCCTTGTCACTGTTGGTAATTAATTTGGACCATACTAGATTAATTAGCCTATTATTTAAGCTTTTTTTTTTGTTTTTTATATATAAATAGCCTACTATATAAGCTTGATTAGAAGGCTATATATATATATATTATAAGTTCATCTAGCCATTAACAACATTAGCAACATAATCTATCAATGCACATCAACTTAAGAGGATATATAGAAACCGAAATAGAAGTTCAATTTAGTTTTCTTTAACAGACAAGGATTACTGATTTAAAAGAAAGTAAAATTGGATTGCTCTCATGTCCTGATGGGTTGGATAGTCTACTAAAAACATGACGAACACAACATCAAACAGTACTAAACCCTAGATTAAGCCATATGCAACAGCATCGAGTGCTTACTTTACTGAAAAACACAAACAATATACCCTATCTGTTTGTCTGTCTATGGAGATCAACTCATCAAAGATTTTAAAAAATAGAACAAAGATTCAATGTAATTAATAATACTACAAGATAATAATAATTAACTAATAAGTAGTGATCAAACTTACTTGTTGTCTCTTGTCTGCTCGACGACCAATACGTTGAACAGTGGCAGCTTTTGCGCATGTCTCTCTCTATATTCAAGTGCACAAAAATCCGGGCATGATCAAATCCTTACAAATATTCAGTCTCACACAATCCCTAAAATCAAAGCAGACTGAAATTAATAAACAAAAGTTGTGATTCTGCTATCGTTTGATCACCAATAAAACAAAACAAAAGATAAGTACAAAAAGAAAACAAAAAATAAAGTGTGTGTGTGTGTTAGTGTGTAGTCTATTATATATGCACACGGGGTCTTATCTTTTGAGTTCAGAAGCTCAAAAAGAAAGTTCTCTCATAGACTTGTATCGAAGTCGAAAGAAAGCATCTGAAGCTAACACAGATAATGGAAGAGAGAATGTCAGGCTTTTGTATCACAAAAGCTGGGCGTGGTGGTGGCAGTGGCAATAACTGTGGCACAGGAACTAAATGTGGGCGTTGGAATCCTACTACCGAACAAGTTAAACTTCTAACTGACTTGTTCAGGTCTGGGCTTCGAACCCCAAGTACTGATGAGATCCAGAACATCTCCACCCAGCTTAGTTTTTATGGCAAGATCGAGAGCAAGAACGTTTTTTACTGGTTTCAAAATCATAAAGCTAGAGAAAGACAGAAGCGGCGCAGGGTTTCTGTTGATGAGAAGGATGCCATGATTCGTAGAGATGACAGATTTTCTTCTGCGCGATGTAAATTAGTCTTGCATAAGCCTTTATTCTTCTCAGAAATAAATATGAAGAAAGTTGCATTAAATCTTTTTTTTTTTGGTAATCTTCTTTTGCAGATTTTACTGAGATCAATCATGTGAACGAACCAGAAAGAGTGATTGAGACTCTTCAACTTTTCCCTTTAAACTCCTTTGATGAAGCGGGACCAGAGAAATTCAGGTTCCAAGCAAATGAATGCAATGAAGCTGCAGCTGCATTTTCTTATAAATTTGGTACAGAAATGGATCATCCACATTTAGATCTGCGATTAAGCTTTGTGTAGAATTTAAAATGGTTGTAATAATGATTCGAAGAATATTAGTTTTAGCATGGATGGTAAAAAAATGGGGGTAGCAAGTACTTGAAGTTGGTTTTTTTCTTTTTATTTATTTATATATAGTTCTTTAAATATTAGAAAGTCTTCGACATTCTCCTCTGCATGCTCATAAAAAGATTTTTTTTTCTTTCTCTGTGCTTACTCTGTTGGAGTAATTTACTTTTATTAATGCTTGGAAACAGGAATTTAGCTTCCTCTCACGAGAAATGCTTCCTTGAAGTGCATAAAAGACTGGTAGAAATGGTTCCTGCCTAGGGTTTGCTAACTTTAAAATTCATCATGTGCAACCGATCTCTTCACAGTTCTTAGTCAAGAAAGAACATGATGCGGTTTGAATATAGAAGTCTTTAAAACGTCAATATGATTATTTATATTTATTAGTTTGCACGGCGGAATCAAACTGCTTATGCTCATTAATTTCATTTAATTTTTTCTCATGTTCATCACAATTCTGCAGCCCTCTCTTCCCATGGCGAGTTAAAAAGTTTCTTCATTATATATATTTAAGTGATACTTTAAGAACTAATCAACTCGTAATTACATCCCTAACAAGAGGAATAATAATTTTGTTAATATAATATCCTTGTCCTTCCTAATAAAGTTGTGGCCTTCCCTGAGTACCCATCTTAATTTCTTCTGTTCTAAATTATTATTATTTTTTAGCATGAAGGGAGTTGAAAGGATAACTAATTCAAAAATAGTGGCTGATAATTCTGGTTTTGTTGTTCTTTCCTCTTTAATCTGCAAAAAGAATGAAAAAGTGGTGCAAACATGCTTCAGCGTCACATGGCACCAGGTAGAGTGATATTATGCTTTTCTTTCCAGCAAAAAGAGAGAAGTTTATATATATATATATATATATATATATATATATATATATATGTTGAGGTTTCAAGGAATTCATCAACCTTTTCCATAGCCAGATTAAGTTTGTCTAGCCTCCTTGCGTTATTGGGAAATTCTATCAGCTTTGGTTTCCAGAACACACACACACACAAGCTCTATTACATTATCGTAACTAAACAAACTAAAAACCTTAAAATTCTAATTATAATTAAGTTACAAACACACAACCACTAAACTAAATTTATTTGTATTGAATTTGTCAGTCTACCATAAAACAACACTTCAACACCCCCATATTCTTGCAATCCTCTAATCTGATATATATGCGGTCACCACTACCAGTACTGCAACTTATCAAAATGACATTATTTGTTATTTTTACTATTATTTAACAAAATATGCTTCTCTTCGATTTGTAAGAGAATGGAGGGTAGAGATGACAATTGTATTTGAGAAGTCACACAGCTGACTTTCAGTGCTTCATCACTGAAAATAAGAGCGAAGAGCACTAATGGGCAGTGTCCAACAATTTCTTCTCGAAGAGACTTGAAGGACTTCTGGCTAATTTCCAACAGTCCAGTACAGTACACACACGCACCTCCAGACTAGATCCAAGCAGGCTTCAAGCCCAGTTTACGCCCAATATTTAAGCAGGGGCTAGCATGGGCCTTTTATTACCAAATTCACTGAATTAGACTCGGCCCGTAAGTCAAGTAAGCCCGACCCTAAAACTGAAAAGTAAAATGGAACCCCCCGAATTGAGGAGAAGAAAATAAATTAAAAACAAAATCAACAAATTGGAAAAAATAATAAATAATAAATAAAACAAAGCTTTCCTAGCGAACAAGCAAGAACTTAGAAATTGAATTCTGGGAATAGAAGTCTCCAAGGCCTAGTCTGAGTCTGAGTCGTCCAATCTTGAGCTAAGAATGGATGTAATAAAAACGCAACAAATATCGGCGAGACCGATCGAGAAAGTGATAGTGCATCCTCTAGTTCTACTCAGCATCGTCGACAACTACAATAGAGTAGCTAAGGACACTCGCAAACGTGTTGTTGGGGTCTTGCTTGGTTCCAGTTTTAAGGGCACTGTTGATGTCACTAACAGCTACGCAGGTTTAATTTCTTTTTAACTTTCCGCTTCTCCCTTAGATCTGTCCTCTTCTGACCTCCTTATTTTTTATTTTAAATTTAAATTCAGTCTCTTAAGTTTTTTTTTTTTTTTTTTTATTATTATTATGATATGTGAGTAAAGGAATTTAGAGTTGGAGAGAGCTTTATTTGCTGTCAAATTATGAAAATTTGAAATGGGTTTGTTGATTCTGCCTTTTGAGCTAGCATTTGTTTATTTATAGAAGACTAGCTTTCATATTGCTGTATGCTGTGTGTCAAATTTTTTATTTGATTTTTATTTTAAGGGCAATTAGTTATAACGTATAGGTTTTTACTAGCTAAGAATGTAGATATTCAGAACAGTGTTTAATCAGCGTGGAGGGTTGTAATATTTTTCATACCAATGCACTGTTCCGTGGGATTCAGCAATGTCCCAATTCTAGCTATCATTGTTATATTTGTCGAACTAGCATGTGCCAAATTGGATTTTAATACCATGCTTTAAGATTTTCTTTTGAGAAGTTATTGTCAGCCTATAGCTATAGTCTCATCCTTTTCTTGTTGCAGCTATTTTTCTCTCCTTGTTTTGAAGGGTGTTACGATTCTAGATTGGATGCCATGTTTGACTAAGTTAGTCATGTGATATTTCAATTGTAATTTTTCAGTGCCATTTGAAGAAGATGACAAGGACCCAGGCATCTGGTTTCTTGACCACAATTACCATGAATCAATGTTTTCCATGTTCAAAAGAATAAATGGTAATGCTGGGAACGTGGTACCTTAATTTGCATTTCTCTCTTTGGTGCTTTTTGTGTTATCAAATTGACAAGTTACCTTTTTCAGCCAAGGAGCATGTTGTGGGTTGGTACAGCACAGGGCCAAAACTGAGGGAAAATGACCTGGAGATTCACGGATTATTTAACGAGTAAGAACACCATCCATGATTTTGAAGGTTAATTATCTTTTCAACCTGTGTGGTGATCATGATTAAGTAGTTCTGCCTAACTTTCAAATTCTGTGAACTGATCGCTGATGGAAATTGACTAGTTTGATGAATTAGTACTTGTGAAACTTTCCCCCATTTCTCCTATATTCACAGAGTGTAATCTGGCATTGCAGTTATGCTCCAAATCCTGTCTTGGTCATAATTGATGTCCAACTGGTAGAGTTGGGAATACCCACAAAAGCATACTATGCTGTCGAAGAGGTGAAAGAGGTAAGTACGTAACTTATTAACACCTTGATGATCAATTGGTTAGTTGTTCTGATTAAGTTGTTTATATAGGTGTAATGCTGGATTCACGTACGGCAGGAACTTATAATGGTTGTGTGTTGGTTACAGAATGCTACCCAGAAAAGCCAGAAGGTGTTTGTGCATGTGCCATCAGAAATTGCTGCCCATGAAGTCGAGGAAATTGGTGTGCCACTGAAAGCCAGTTTTCATTGTTTTAAAAATAAAGTTGATTTATGCTTTGGGTGCTTTTAGTGGAGTTTCCTTAGCTAATACTCAACGGATGGAGCTGCTATTTTATGATTTTGCTTCTCTCTCTCCCTCTCCCTCTCCCAGCATTATTATAATCTAACTTTTATCTGAAAAGAATGAAGTTGATTCTTGGCTTCTATTGTATGCATAACAGTGGACACTTCTGGCAGAATAACATGACAACTGGTCTTGAACTCTGAATTCTTCTGTGTGTTAACAGGTGTAGAACACTTATTGAGGGATGTGAAGGACACAACAATTAGTACTCTTGCAACTGAGGTCTTGTTGCTGGACTGCGCTTGATTTACCCTTTTACTTTCTAACTTCGGTAGAAGGGACTCAGTTTTTATTTTCTACTTGCAGGTTACTGGGAAACTCACAGCTCTGAAAGGGTTGGATGCTCGGCTAAAAGAAATACGTGGTTATCTTGACCTCGTCATTGAAGGAAAGCTCCCATTAAACCATGAGATTCTGTACCATCTACAGGTTTAGTTTGCATCTCCCAGATTTTCCTTTTCTGGCCCCTCTTAAATATTTTTTTCTGTTAATTGAGCCATGTCCTGCATGAAGATATCAATTGAATCTGTAACTGAATCATCATTTCAATCATTGTGATAAACTTGAACTTCAAATTTCAGATGTAGTTACCTGAACTATTATCATCTCTCTGAAATTTCACTAGGTTTGACATAGTTTGTTCTGGATAGGAGCTCTCTTAGAAGCTGATTAATGTGGACTGTAGGAATTCTTTGGTGTTAACTTGCTTATTCTGGTGGGCTTCAATTTTCACTACCCTTAGAATGGTTTAAATGGGCTTTCCTATTTTCCTTAAATTTGAATTTCAAATCATTGCTAATGTGCCGATGGTGCTGAAATGGAGTGATTTTTTTTTCTCTGTATGGTTTTGCAAGGACCTGCATGGGTCACACCGCTCATGCTCAATGCTATATTAATATGGTGTTTGGTAATTTGTTTGCATTGTGTTTGAAAGTGCTTTTCAAAGTGTATTTGGGCTGAAAAAGCATCAATTCTGATGTTTTCAGGTGCTTTTGAATGGTTTTTGATATACTGATGTCTAAAACATCAAAAAGCATATGAAAATGCATCCATTTGATGCCTTTTGAGTTCAAACGCACTTTTGCAAATGCACTTGCATTACCAAACACTGCTTTATCATATTTCCATTATATGATCAAAGGTATGGTCAAAGGTATTTCAACAAAATTGTTTTAAACCTACAATCCCCTGATCCTCCAGTGTGTTCAAAGAAAATCCTCACAAGCTCTAGACTGTTGAACATATATCTCACTAGTTCCCTTCCCTTCCCTTCATCCCCCCCCCCCCACCCTTTTTTTGATGTTTGGGCACTGTCTCAGTTTGCCAATCTTCCTGTGATGCCAGCTTATATCAATTCCCTTTTTACATTGTCCAGGATGTGTTCAACCTACTTCCTAACCTTAACGTGGCAGACTTGATTAAGGCTTTTGCAGGTAAATGAATAAAAGGCGCAAATTTCTGTGTCTCGTTTATCATTTTCCATTCATTGCTTTATCATATTTCCATTATGTGCAGTGAAAACAAATGATATGATGTTGGTTATTTATCTTTCGTCTCTCGTCCGAAGTGTAGTCGCTCTCCACAACTTGATCAACAACAAGGTGAGATCACCTTTTTTTTTTTTCCTTTCTGAATCTTCACACAAGCTGCTCATTTTAGTGTAAAACATCTAAATCTTGGTCCAATTGAGATTAGATACAAATATTGCTGTCTGGACTTGTAATTTATGGTGCCCTTGTCTGAACTTGTAACATGATGTTTTTGTGGAAATGATGTGCTCACATCAGTGATAGTAGATCCAGATAGTATTCCTAGGAGCTTTACAATCGATCATGACTTGGGCATCTTAAATTTGTTCTCATGACTTGGACAATCTTATTTAGTTACTGAATATCATGCAAGTCTTACTTCCTTACCAACTCAAACCTCATTTCTAACCTGTGAAACTTTTGACGTTAACGTGTGGGGCATAAATCACTTCACATCAAAGTATCTGTTCTCGATTTTGAAAACCTTCCATACCAGCAAAGATACCATAATCATTATTGCCATTTGCTTCTACCATTGATTTTCTAGGTAAACTAAACCAAGTTCACTTCAGCCTATTCATGTATGTGTGTTAGAGCCTTTAACATCTGGCCATTCTTAATGCACTTCTTTTCTTTGTTTCTGCCCTATGTACATAGCTCTCTAGCAATTTCCATTAGCCTGTTTTATTCAGCATGTTGATGTGCTACTCCACGTGGATCGAAACTTATGTTGAATACTTTCAATTGTCATCCTTAGTACTCTTCTCACTCTCCGTGTTGGTCTAATCTTAGATGCTCAACAAAGAACATGAGAAAGCAGAAGACTCAAAGCTCGTTTCTGTACCTCCTGCTGTCGCAAGCTAGACATGGGAATTTCATCAGCCTGGATTTTATTTGGTTGTCTGTTCTCTAGAAGATTAATTGCAGCCTGAATTTCATCAGCCTTAGATAATCTTTTGTTTCTGGTGCAAGAGATGGGGGAGTTGTTAGGGGTTCTACTGGAAAACATTGCTCAAAGTTGTTTTTCTTGTGATTGAAATACAATAAAAATTCATTTTGACGTCCTCTACGGTATTTGCAAGATTCTAACTTGGTGATAAACAGATGGTCATTCTTTGGCATTAGATTCTTTAGCCGTGTTCCTAGACGATCTTGTACTCTGATTCGCATTGCAATTTTGCAAGAAGGGGTTGGCATTATGCCATCAAATGCCAAATTTAAAATTGACCAATGAGTCACCCTGACTACCACTGTACGGAACTATAGGAATAATGGTTTACGTTCATTCTAGTATGCTAGCACTACTGGTCCTGGAAGCCAGGGTGTTCTGCTGGTTAAAAATGCACGGACATTGCACCATATTGATGGCAGCACCGATGCTTGATCCCTTTGCATGGGGAACAAAGATACGAAGCTGATAGATCTAAAAAGTATGAAAGAGTCAGGTTTTAAATAGATAAAACTACGCTATCCCCCAAACAAAGATATATCTTGTTCAATTTACACCTTACAAGTTAAAACCTGACAGGCACAGGCGATACAGCAAGAACTCAGTTTTTTGAAAGATTCATGCCTTGTTTCTAATCAATCTTCTTCAGTGTAATCAGGTTGAACTGCCTGTTCAAACTCCGCATCCATGATCACCCCATCCATAATATGTACAACAATCTGCCCTCTCCTGAGGTCTACCTTTTCTGATCGAATTCTATTAACTACCAGCATTCCATCTAAATCCTTTGAAATGTACAACGTAAACCCAGATAAGGAATCATAGAAGACCTCTTTACTAGAGGATACTGTAGCTGAAGAAAGAGTTTGAGGAACAGCTGAGAAGCCCAGTATGCGGGAAACTACAGCATATGTATCATTCCTCTTCTCTGCTACCAAACTATCATTCAGCCGTAGCCTCAGATCACGCTGGAAAGCTTTCTCCGACGGGACAAAGACTGTAAAAGCAAGATCTTCTGGCAACATTTCAATCATCATCTCACCAAATCTCCCAATTTCTTCATCCTTGGAAACCTTCCTGATCCTAATGGTTCTGTTAGGGCCTGTTACTTCATTTCTGAGTGATACCTCTGGAAGCTGGAGAACTGATACCATAATCACCAAAAGGCAACAGACAGAAATCACCACTCCTACAAAAGCTATTAAGTTCTTCACAAAGCACCCTCTCCTCATTTTCTTTAACAGTTACTGCATCATTAACAAGTCATCATTAAGCATACGTTGCAAGCAAAACCCCCTCCATGCCAAAAACCAGAAAAAACCTCTTTCAGCAACAAAAGCCGGTGCCTAATATTAGATTATTTAAGCCTTCAAGATATACTTTACTATGGAATTAAGCACAGCCTGAACAGTAAACACTAAACCCAAGAAAAACTCAAGAAATCACAGCAAAAAGGAAAGCGTTTTCAAGAATTTGCAAATGAAGTAGTAGAAGATGGAAATTTACCTTTAAAAGAAGCTAGTGGCAACCGGCAACTAGCAAAGGCCAGGAACTCACATTCCAATTTCCCTGCTGACTATGGGGCTCTTGCCTTCGAAGTTCCATTAATTAAACATCGCGCATCTCAATTGAAGTAATTATAGGTTGGAGCTAGGGTTAGGGTTCGATTCAGCGGATCTGGAAGGAAATTTAAAAAGGCAAGGTGTGCGGGAATTGCACCCTAACCCACACTAATGGGCCTAGATCCAAGAGGCCTATTAATGGACAGTAAAATTATTCGAGGACAGATAACATTATGACAATCATACTTCCAAGATGAATAACATCAGCACGATCACAAAAGGTAGATTTAGTTTCTTTTGTACTTTTTAACCATTTGCTTTCATATTATGCGTTCGAGCTCGGAATTTGATGTTCAAGAGAAAGCGTTGCTCGACTGTATAAATCTTGATAATTTCTTTACATCGCCAAAACTCTTCTCTTATCGAACAAGTTTTTTTTTTTTTTTTTTTTTTTTTGTGATGAACAAAAGTACAAAACCACAAATCATAGCTTTGCCAATGCTTCTAGCAAGGATCTATTTGGAGTTGAGTTTGAGCGATCATAGCTTTGAAAATCATAAATTGTTGCTTTTCCAAAAACTATGATTTTAAATGTATCGAGTTCAGTGTTGAGAAAACTGTCGAAAACCTATATTTTTCTCTACAGGAAATGTGCCTTTGCAAAGTCAATTTATTGAAGACAATCCGTCTTTTATTTTTCTAACACGATTAGTTAATTTTATATCCGATGCACTGATTTAATCACTAACTTATAGTCGCAGATAAACTTCATACCAAGTTGGTCACCTGTACATGACTGGAAGACGACCAACTTTTTTTATATTTTCTGACCAATGTGCTGGGTTGCTGCTAAGTCTTTCCGTCTTTTTTTATTATTATTATTTCAGTTTTTTGGCAATTTAATTAGAAAACGCACGCTCTTACCTTTCTAATAGCACAAGTATTGAAGGCTGTCCCATCTCAGAAGTTCAATAAAACTTAACATAACATAGGATTAAACCAGAAAAAAAAAAGTATGTCAACAGAGTTACAAAAGATAGGCCCCCTTCTTAACCCCCATGAACCAGACAACGGAATCAGATAATCACCACCGTTGTAACTTAACTAACTAGACACAAACTGCATGAACTCGTGATCAGACTCAATCCCAGCCATTGTTTCAGGAGCCAACACAACCTCAAGATCAACGGTTCCATTACCTTCTCTCCCAGGAAAAGCAGAGATTTTACCATCAAACTTGTTGGCCTTACCACTCCTCACTGCCAAAGGTCGACCCCACCCAAAATCATTATCGTACATTGGGAATCTTGGTGAGCTACCCATGGTCATTGATGCACCGTCCAAGTTCCCTAACGGGAAACACCTCGGATTACTTTCCCAGTCCTGAACGAAACGACGTACCGTTCCGTCGTTGTGGGCAGCGACATTTTTATTCAGCTGCTCCGCACACCAGCGTAGATCCCTAGACAACACGTCCTCAGCTGACGCGTATGTGGGTATGCTTTGAATTGCGTTCCCAAAATACAACGGATCGAGTTTGGGGTTCAAACGGTGTCGGCAATTAACAGCCATTCTAAACGTGGTCGTTTTCGACGGGTTCAACTTCCTTGCACGTGTCACCGCACGCCATAGAAGGGCACTCAGTGATTGAAACGACGAAATCTCCCCCGTTTGAAGGTTTGACACAGTTTCTTGCGGTTTGAAAACTGCGTTCTTGAACCAGCTTTCAAGAATTGTAGTCATCTTACCGCTGTTGTGAATCTGAAACAGTGTATCATTGCTTTGTTTTCCCATTAATTCAACAACATCAACATTAGCGTTATCTGAATTTTGACTCCATTTCTTGTTGTTGACTTCGGATTTCAGCTTCAAAATCGCTTCTCTGCTAAAACTGAAAATCCTTTCACTTAATGGCTCGTTTTCATTAAAAGTGACTCGGGGGCCACCTTGAGGAACTTTAAGTACAGCTTCGGAAATCAAGATTGAGTTTCTTGAGAAATCAGGCTTTCTTGATATTTTCTTGATTCCTCTCGAAACTTCAGCGAAGGTATTAAAGAAGTTCCAAAATGACGTACCATCAGTAACAGAATGATTCATTGAACAACCAATGAAAACCCCATCAGCTAATTCTGTGACCTGAACAGCCAAGATTGGTTTATAATGGCCTTGGTAGCTAACAGTGCTCTCGAAAGCAAAAAAGCCCCTGATGCAATCAGGTACATGAAGTGGATAGAGAATATCTTGGATGGAAATATCGGTTGCGGTGGCATGGATGAAATCTACGCCTGCATCGTTGCAGGTAATGTAGATGTGGCCATTGGAATCTGTGTTGAAGCGACCTGCCAGAGGAGGGAAGTGAGAGAGAGTTTGAGAGAGAGATTGTTTTAGGTGGGAGATTAAGGAATCGATGGAGAGTGTTGGAGGGCTAGTGAAAAGGCCACCCTTTTGGATGTAGTGGCAAGAAAGCATAGGGAGGTCAGAGACGGAGAGCTTGAGATCTTGTAGAGTAGATTTTTGGTCTGGGAAGACGGTGCATTTCGAGACAATTGTTAGAGAAGTAGCAGAAGGCATTTTTGTGAAGTTTTTGTTTTTTGGAGGAGAGCAGAGTGCTATTGCTGCTTGGATGATCTCCTCGCTTTGTGTTTGATTGCGAGTGAGTGAGGAGCGATGAACGGAGAAGGAAGTGGGTGATCTATATATAGGGAAATTTTGGGGGTTGGGTACTTGGGTTCATGCACCTGCTCGCTAAGGTGGATTCTTGTTATTGTCAAGTAATTTATTAATTTATTTATTTTAATCATTTATTAAGTTTGATTGAAAGTGGATGTGGAGGATGTTCAATTAAAATAATTAATCTGAGTTATTTTGATGTCAAGGGTTTCAACTTTTTAAATTATTTATTTAATGTGAGCTGAGGGTGAATATATTTATATATGTATATATATTTGCAAGTAGTGTGGTGTTCAAAAACTCTTTTGAAACACCATAGCTAGTGGAATGGAGATATAACAATAAATTCAGTGCCGTTGCTTATTACTACAAATATTTTATGAGTGATTTTAACTGAAGATGAGTGCATATGTTATCATTCAAACACTTCTTAATCATTAATTATTTATGAGCACATACAATTTTAATTTAATATATCCTGTAGTTTTTTTTTCTATAAGCATTATTATTTATTTATTTATTTATTATAATAATATAATAGGAGAGGCGCTACCTTTCACTATATATATAACCCAAAATTTATTGGATCCAAAAAAAAATTCATTCTTGATAATTCTACCTGTAGAATTTAGTCAGAGTTGGTCTGTCATGATTTGAACATTATTAGCAAATGAACCTATACAGAGTAATATATTAATTTGCTCCCTCTATTAATTAGTAGTGCTAATTATAACATGCATGCCTAGCAAGCTAGCATAAAAATATTCAATTCCAGCCCGCTGGAAAATGTATATTAGCTACATATGCATATGCCACGTGTATACTTATCTCGAGCATAAGCAAAATTCGATATTCGGATAACAAAAGGATATATTAATCTCTTCTTTAAATTCAATGGTAAGCACAAGCAGAATGTCTTATCGATTTTTTCTTTTTTAATAATTCAGTATATCTGCGTGTAGGAGAACATCTTGGGAGCGCATACCTTTCGAATGTAGATTAGGGTGAGATTGTAACGCAAACTATTTGCGTTGTGCTAACAATTACTAGGAATTAGATTATTTTAATGTTTTGAAAAAAGAATTTCTTGTTTGTTTGAGCATGAAATTGGATTGTGATGCTTTTAATTTGAGGAAAACTGATGTTTATATTATGCTGTTATGATTCAGAATCCTGTGAGATTTTCCTTCGTATCTCAGCAGTATCAACCCAGGTCTACCTTGAATCACACAATGCCCTCATATACGAGATATGCCTGCTTCGCAAGCATCCAAATATTGGCAACACCCAATAAATCACAGATTTGGTGTCTGCTATATATGCAGACTCTTCAAAGCGAGTTCTGAGTTTCATGTCATCAAGACAAAAAAATGATGGAAACAATTGTTCCTACGTGGCATGCAAGCAGATGTTTGTATCCGACGTGGCAGGCATGCAAGCCTAGGGTTAAGGATTAGTGATCGGTTCAGCTACTTTGCCTTTGGGATCATTAGGCCGCAATTTGTTGCTACTGACACAAGTGTGCCTCTTATTTTCTAGTTCCCAGACTTTTTGGTACTTTATTTGCTTTCAAAACTATTGTGTTTCAATGTTAAGAGACCAAGATTTTGATAGAGAAAATATATGATGTTTCTATAGAGATTAGTAACACATGACTTTGTCTCATTAAAAATAAAATTTTGATATTTAGGTTGTAAAATTTTAACCATTGAAGGACTGTAAGTGATGCTAATGATACTATATATCAAAAAATCATTTCATTCAATAAATTAAGTGATTAGATAAGGTCTCAATATATTATTTATATAATTTTTTCTAACACATCCTTTAAAGTGAAAATTTTTTGAACTTGAAATTAACACAAGCTCACATTATCTTGTGTTAATTTAATTTTGATTAAGTAGAATGAGAGTGGTGAAATTTAAATTCGTGACCGTTTGATCAATAATAATCTAATATTATGTTAAAGAATTATATTATCCAATAATTTAAATTATTATGTAAAACCCCAATATATATAATTTATATAATTTTCTTTAACATTGCCAACGTATAGATAAAAATGAATGGTTTAAAGCTATATTTATACAATTTCTAAAAACCTATATGTGCACGGAATATAAAATTGACAGGTAGGTTTACCACTTTTTCTACCTCGTTGGTCATTTATCATTTCAGGTAACTAAGGGTAAAAAGTGATGTTTCTAAAATCTCTTAAGAAAG
>Ga0307509_10006239_pt1 | contig 16120 bp, 13 predicted proteins | sample 10_EM_MG_FD_202245 | JGI IMG/M metagenome (GOLD analysis project Ga0307509, IMG submission 202245) | Populus trichocarpa ectomycorrhiza microbial communities from riparian zone in the Pacific Northwest, United States - 10_EM | ecosystem: Host-associated > Plants > Roots > Unclassified | place... | reverse complement strand
CTTTCTAGCTTCAAAAGTTTATCTTATATTTCTTGTATCCTTTGTCTTATTTTCTGCTATATACACGTTCTCTTCACAAAAGTTACTTGTCTTTTCTGTTAAGTTATCACTTGTCATCTACATCTTGTGTTCTTTCTTTCCTTCGGCCATCGGGTAGGGCCTTGTACTCCCGATCTTGTCAGAGTCTCTGTATGCGCTTGCGGTCCAGAAACCTTTCGAGTTGTAGCACATTACTGGCCTTGGTTGGTAATTTCTCTTCTCTAGATGACTCTCTGGGTACTACTGCTACGGCAGCAGTTCCCACACACTGCCTGATGTGGGCCTCATTTGCATCCTTTGATGTTGCTCCGCTGTACTGTTCCTTCATCTTAGTTGTTCTCTACCTAGGTAGTTGTCTCCTCACTTGCTGTGTACTTACTCAGGCTCTTCACTGTACTCGTACTGGCCTAGCTTAGCTCAGGTCCCTAAACCAAATATACTTGATTCCTAACCCTAAACCCTAAGACTCGCACTTGCATGTCATCGTTATGTTATGATTGGTTGATGTTTCTATGACTTACGATTGTGAGTCATAATGATGTAATGACTTTCGCGCGTGACTCACATTATGAGTCACGAGTTTCACACAGGTGACGCGCTTTGCGCACCTGATATGTTTTATGTTTTATGATTGGTTTACGGCATGTTGCGCAGTGACTCATAGGAGTCATCTGATGGATTTCGGGCATGACTCACTATGAGTCATAGGACCGCGTGACTCGAGTTATAAGTCACCAGGGTTAGGGTTGTTGGCGTGAAGAGTCTATAAGTAGGAGACTCGGTCACAATAGTTAGAGCTCTTCACGCAACCATCTAAGTACTTTCTTACAATATACCTTTACCTTTACCTCTCGCTTGTATACAAACACTTTAGCTCTTAGCGTCAGAGCAACCAAGTTACGAAGAAGTTCCCTCGCCATCTCTCCCCAATAAGATATTGGAATAAGATACGAAGACTATAAGTTAGTCTAAGAAAAGAAAGAGATTATAAGTTAATCTCAGAAAGAAGACCACTCTCACGATCCAGAAGAGAAGGGAACTATAAGATAGTTCTACAAGAATCAGATAAGTAATTCGTTACCTGTTGCATTACTAACCATATCAGGGTAGGATTGTTACAAGTGTATTTAGGCCTAACTCTACCGCTTTACAGTGAAATCTGCCCTATAATCTCTTCTCTTATTTATTTATTTCACATATCTTACTATTTATTTCACAAAAGGTTTTCTTTATCTGTTATTCTTATTTCTACCTATCTTTCCATATTCAAAAGTTTTTTTCTTATTCTTTTTATATGTTTTCATCTTTGCTCATAGTTGATTGAATTTCAAAAGTTTCTCTTCCTTTACACTTTGTTATTACCGTATTTGTTCTCTTTATAGTGTGTTGTCCCCCTTTCTTTGGCCATCGGGTAGAGCCTTGTAATCCCAATCATGTTGGCCTCTGTATACACTTGACAGTACGGAAATCTTTAGTATGGTAGATAGGGAATCTGTCTTGGCAGCTACCGGTCTCCTCTGAATCACGCTCCAAGTTCTACCACTACAGTGGTAGTACTCAATCTCGTGCCTGATCTAGGCCTTATATGCATTCCTTGAAGCTCCTCTGCTTTGGTCACCTCTATCTCAGTTGTCCCTACCGCTAGAGTAGTGGTCTCCTTACTTGTTGTGTTACTTACTCAGACTCTTCTTTCTACTTGGTCTAGCCGTAGCATAGCTCCAGTCCCTAAGAATCAATATACTTAACTTCTAACACCAAGAATTGTGTTGATAAAGTTTGTGTCCAGACAGAAACGGTATTGCGTCAACCTCTTTCACCGCAAATCAAGCCTCTCTGTATCATGATGAAGGTCAACTGTACTCTTTAGGAACTAGACCTATTGAAGCAGCAGTCATAAGAGTTTCATAATACTACTCTAGTTCATATAATCCCTAGTAGGATATCTAACATATCCCTGCCATATTGAATATTTGGTACAGAGTCTAATATTAATAACTTATTATTTTCAGTATTCTATACTTCAAATTAAATCCATTATATATAGCTGAGCTTTGAGCATTATGAAAATTGCTGCCTTCCAGCTCTGATTTCCACTAAATATAAAGTTTCATCATTTATCATTGTTTTAGTTGCTCCTTATTCTGTCGTCTGACTATGGTCTAGTTGGTAGTAGTTGAGCTTGGCCTCTCAGCTATTCTGGTTAGGCTGTGGGTTCAAATCCTCACGGATTCGAACTTTTCAGGGTGCCGAGAAGATTATGCCGCTGAGCATGAGGGGCGGCTAAGCTGCCCTAATCTGCAAAGCAAACAAATAGTGCCTTGTCCCGTTTAGTGCCTTGTCCCGAATATCCTTATATCATTTGAACATTGTGGTACCCTGGATTTAATAAATGTTCTCTCGGTACAGCATAGAAAGAGGACTAGAGGGCCAGCTCTTTGCTGGAATTTTATAATTATTTGTTCTAAAATATTATGTTTGTTTCAACTGATTATCTAAGGTATGTCATATATTGCAAGCCTACTCAATTGTGGACCTAATATACTTCTTATTCCTAAGATGTATATATTGATATAAGATCCTTTGTCTTGTTGTTTATTCATCAGCATGAAACCAGCAATAATCTGAGATACTCCTCCTTAATGTTTGTGAAAGTGAAGCTTGTATACTAAAGTGGAGATAAAATAGGATATCGACTTCCACAAGGTTTCTAAACTTACTTTGAGAATAATTAGATTTGTCATGCTTGGGGCAATTGATCCCGTGGTAGGTAGGCTCTCTAATCTTTTGAATTAGAATGATTAAGATCAAGTAGTAGCCAAAGTGAAACACACGAGTTTCACATTGGAAGAAGGATAATTCGTAGAAGCAGCAGCAGCTTGCTCAAGCTTCCATACATCTTAGCCAATACTAATTTACTATCCTGTATACACATATCTTGACAAATTATTAAATGAATTGAACCAACATAGTGACCAAATAGGATTACCGATTCCTGGAGTTGTCTACCAATATGGAATCACAGGGAATGTATGAAATTTTGCTAATAATATTGGAAATACCTACCAGTATGGAAGCATGTATACGCAGAGGAGATGCTATTGGACATAGAATGGACTTATAGATCTTTCAACATATTTGTAGAGCCAGAGTATTGTGTATAGCTTCAGAAGCGGACATAGGTAGCGATCAGTAATCGCTCTTATTGACCAAACATGTCAGATAGTGAAGTTTACAACTTGGCAGAGTTAACTACAAGTATACTGGTAAATGGTTCCATGGAAACTAAAGTACTGCTAGAGAAATTAAATAAGACTGAAAACAAACCAAGAAGAGCGGACCCTGGTTTACTCAGGCCATTGGACAACGGCATGATTCCGGGTATATCTGTAGACCTCTTAAGCCAAAGTGAGAGTGAGTCATCTGGTTTAAACCCTTACATGTTGATCCTCGATAGAATACCCTATTCCTACCAATTGGCCTCCCTCATCTCTTTACCTCCATCTCATCTACCTCATCCTCCTTCCATACTCTCTGCTTTATTCTGTCAACTCCATCCCTTGATATCTTGCAATCGGGGTATGTTTATCCTTTTTCTCTTGATGCCTTGGGCTTTCTCAACCCTGTTTTTACTACTGCCAACCCCTTTCAATTGCATTTAACAGAATAGTTGCTAATTCTTGATAGTTTGCAATCATGGAGTACAGAAACGACAACCTTTTCCGGCAGCTCCAGACTGAGTCAAACCTCAATCTTATAGCAAGTCATCCACATGTATGTTACCTTGTATTTAGATGAAATGCAGCTGCTAAAGTATGGATGATGTTATCAGGGTACCGCAATAGTCTGGGAGATAATCGCCCGTTGGCCAGCCACCCGACGCCATGCTTTTATGCGCAATCTCGGATATATCCCCCTTGGCCTGAATATCAACACTGACATGACCACTGGGGGGGTATCCCTTGCCACAACATCAGGTATGTTCTAGCTGATTGTCAAGATTCAATCACTATTCTAATGTTAAATATTAGGAACCACAGTGAACACAAGCGACACCCACCTACCAAGTACAGAACCGAGCACGAGCACGTCCGGGAATGCAGCCACTTCGCACCAACCTAAACAGGGTCATGTCCCAGTCCCGTATTATGTTGGTTACGCAGATCGTGTAGCCACTGCACCAAGCCTACCAGACCCCGATAGGACAGCTGGTACCCAAGGGATTACCCAGCAGAGACTACAGATTCTGGATGATGATGACGATGGTTTGTGCACTACTGATCTCTCGTTACTTACTTGCACTTGATACTAATTATATACTGGTATTAGAATCAATGTCACTGTCCTCTTTGTCCGAGTCGCCCGACAGCCCAACCCCAAGTATGAGCAGCACAACCTTTGTTGCTCAAGGTACTGGATTCCACCCTTGATCGCTATATATTTGGATACACTGGTGACTTGTTCGCTAACTGGAATAGTATACAGGAAAACAACACAGTAGAGTAGGTGCAAGTGGCAAAGCTGGGGAGAGTGCTGCAAGGGGGGCTCAAGGTCAAGCCGGAGTTGCAACCATTGGAGCTCATTCAGCTAGCGTGGTAAGTAGGACTATGTGCATATTCCTCCAAGTACCGATAACTGATCTTTTTGTTGAATTGAACAGGGAAGCCGTATAGAGACTCACTCTGGAAAGGGACTACCACAATCCGCCTTTCGTGCAACACTTCTCCAAAACTACGAGTTGGGTTTGTACAACGCAATCGAGGAGCTTCAATGTCGATACAGTGTCCTCATCAATCCAGCACTCGAGGCTTTGGAGATCAATGATACGGAAAAGGTCGATGACCTGTACGACAGTATCACCTCCCCTGAAAGTGCGAAACGCTTGTGTGACTTTCTCGCCTTGATGTCCCTTCCCACCAATTACGGAACGAGTGATGATAATATAGGGATCGACAAGCTTGCTCTCAAATCCGCACCTGGCACCCAGGGTGTCCCCTTCTCGACGAATGACCGGCTTGCCCAAATGCTTCGTGTGTCGGGTTTCATCGCCCAGTATTTAGGGAACAACCCGATGAGCCAGGAGGTAGAGAAGTTTAAGGTGATGATTGGCTATACGATGCTCTTCATAACCCTCGAACATGGGATTGTCCCAGCCATGAAAGCAAACAATCCACCGTTGGGTGATCAGGCGATAAGTCGTCAGAAGATGAAAATCTTTCGAGAACAACTGGAGGCCCGGCACGGTGTGAGAATCAAAGAAAACTCACTCAAGGAAAAGATCAGGTATGGGAAGGTATTATGGGAGATGACCAAGATGGGGGGGGTTTTAATGCTGCCGATGCTGGCAGTAGCGGGACCAGGAATAACTAGCCTGTCCCACGACCATGGTGTCACGACAAGACACATCCCGTTCCTCGCCTCCCACCTCTCGGAGAATAACCTCTGGATGGCAATGTCCCAATCCCTGGGCCCAGTCGCCGTCGAACTCATCTTTTCCCCTTCCTGCCAAGTCTATACGAGTACAGAGTTAATGCACTACCTCCTGCTTGAACCGCTGAGTGCCCATCTGCGTAGAGATCTCCATCACCTCTTCCTGAACCAAGCTGATGCCGACCCTGTTGCCGTTGCTCAACTTCGACCTTACCGCAACCCGGCGCACCTTGGGCACAAGGCAGCCTCAACAATGCTTCATCAGTTTGGACTGGAGATCTCAATGTTTCCTTTCAACAGTTTCCCTAATCCGACATCTTACCAGGTCAAGTTGGTGCAGTGGATAATCTCCCAAGATGGGCACCGTGTGATAAAGCTTCCTACCAACAATACCACCTCCAGAAGGGTCTCGAGCACAGTCAAGCTCCAAGCTTTTACCTCCTTCCTGCACCCGGCTCAGATTGCTGATGAGCCTGTCAACTTCCTTAGCCATTTGTGGACACTGAGAGGATTGCCAGGATGGGGCATGATCTCGCCGGCAAATACCATGAAGGCCCTGGAGGGACAGTTTGGTGACGATCCAGAGAGCGCCCTTTCCCTCGCCGCAGGAGGCCGTCATTTGGGTGTTCCCTACGCTTACTACCTTCTACCTATCGCCACCAATCTTACAATTCTACCCTTGCTTGTTTCCCTGACCAGACGCAAGATCACCTTGTTGGTACTCCGTGGTTCAGAAACCACCATTGAATGCGCCAATGACTTGCTTAAGGTGAGTATTCCCTCCTTTTACAAGTAAGAATCATTGCTGACCAGAATTCAGGTTCTCATGACTAAGGAAATCTTCCAGCAATGGGGTTCGGAGGTGGAAGATCTTCGCGGGGTTGCGGATATGCATGAGATTACTCGCAACCAGTCCTACCTCGCATACCTAAGCTTCGCGCATGTCCAGGTTACCGGTGCACGCTTGTATACTGTTCTTCCAGACTTTGATGGGATCCCAGACTATCCGGCTATCATTGCTGCATGTTTACACGAAGCATATGAGTTGGGTCGCGAAGGGGAAGATGCGTGTGACATGAGTTCTTTGCGCTTCACTGAGACTTAATGTAGTTAGAGAAACAATGAAAGCTTTGCTTCTTGTGACCATAAACCTGATGATAATGTCACTATTAAATGCTCCACTTGAATTAGCAATGCTTCTCGTGTATGGCATCTCAGAAAGAGAGATGTTTAGAGTCAAGTTTCCCATATTTAATTCATTAAACATAGGAGGCATAGTGCGATAACAGCTTTTTGAGACCAGAATATATACTCAACACAGGGATATTATGCAAAGTGTCTAATTCTGTAACTTTTATATTGCGGATAATATTACTATTACAATAACAGGCTCAATCCTCTGATTTACTCAGGAAAGTAATAACACGCAGTATCCATCAATAAATTACTTTTGATTATCCAAAAATGGACTTCCGCCTCACAGTTCTCCCAAATCCTGTTGCCGGGAAGGTCTTGTGATACTGGTGAGGAAGTTGTCTGTAAGATATCTTTAAGGTGGAGAGAATACCATCTGAGATACCATCATTATAATGCAAATACAATCCTGGATATAATGTTGAAATTGGGAAAAGTGATTTCTCTATGCCGCAAGCTATTGCTTTATGGGTGTGTGCAATAGAGCCTCAGATGGACGATTCCGTTATAGAATATGGAATGAGAAGTAGGCCTGGTGGTACTCGGTTGTACGTGAATGAGTTAGCCATATAGAGGGGTCCCACCAGTCATTCTCTAACAGAATAAGCGACCTCAATCGCTATCCAAGAGATAGAGCAAGGGAACCTATAAAATCATGCAACATCCCCCGGAGAAATAATGGTTGATATCAGACAGGTTTACAAGTACCTGGAAGGAAGCCTATGTTATCATAATATTGCTAGAGGAGGAATCCCATAACTCTAGCCCTGCTCTTTAGCAATCATAGAGGTCTTGTCAACTATACATCCTATAGCCTACGTACAGACCGATATTCTTAAATCGTCAGACATGTTGGAACGCACTTCGTGGCTGGAGCAGGGGGCCTCCTGCTCCAGCCACACCTTTTAGCCACGCTACATTGCCCCCCCTCCCCAGTACCTATGATTACAGAGAGTAGCAAATCAGATTCGCATTTAAGATGATTTAAATTAGACTAACAATTCAGCTCTTTTCAACGATGTTTATGTGGCTGGAGCAGGAAACTCCCTGCTCCAGCCACACCTAACAGCTAATATCTATTGCGAGCCATAGTTGTCAGAAGATTGTGAGTGAGTCTGACAAATATATCCCATCGAGGATCAGTTTAAATTGAAGCCACGACTTTAGGATATCTTAGCCTCTACTGCAGTGCTTGTCGAGTGGATAAACAGACGCGGAGCTATAAGGGCAAAAGTGTCCACAGAATATGGTATATGGCTGGTACAGGAACGATGAGCGCAAGCCACATGCTCTGGCTACTCTGTATGTTGTTCTAGTGCTTATGATCATGAAGACTAGTCATTATTATTTTCATATACTTTGAGATGAATCAAACTTGCAATTCAAGTCTTTCCTTGCTTTTTGTGTGGCTGGAGCAGGGAGGTTCCTGCTTCAGCCACAGACTGCACACCCTGCTCCTTGTGGCTGGAGCAGCAGCCTTCCTGCTCCAGCCACACACTTGACGCCTTACTTTATATGGCTGGAGCAGGAACCTACCTGCCTTAGCCACACCTATCACCTTAGGTCTATTAAGAGATACGCTGTTCAGCGGGTTGTAGTTAAGTCGAGTAAATATTTATCTCTGCTGTTCTTGGTTAATCGTATCCAAGACTTGATATTACAATTATTGGACCCTAGTTCCGCTTATTGAGTGTGGACAGAGAGACATAGTACTTGGAGCTGCAAGAATGGTAATACTTTGTATGGCAGGAGCAGGAACCCTCCTGCTTGAGTCACTAGCTATAGCTACTGCTTCTTGCTCTCTGCTGGAACTCGTCATAATCAAGACAAGTCAGAATTCTTTTACTATAATATGACTTGAATTACACTTGCCATTCAAGCTTTTCTTCCCTCCATATGTGGCTGGAGCAGGAAGCTCCCTGCTGCAGCTATGTATAAAGGCTAATATCCATTGTAAACAATAGGCGTCACTAGTTTCGCAGTAAGTCTGGCAAATATAGCTGACAGGGTTTCTATATAAATTTAGGTCATGACCTGACCTTATAGTTGCTTATTCTGTAGAGCCTGTAGAGTTTGGAACCAGACTTAGAGCTAAAAGGTCAAAGGTATCTTCAGAGTGCTGTATGTGGCAGGCGAAGGCAAGCTCCGGCACAAGTCACATGCTGTGGCCTCTGCTTCTCATTTTATCCTGGTTCTCATTATCCTTAAGACTAGTAATTATCATTTTCATATAATTTGATGTTAATCAAACTTGCAAGTAAAATCTTTCTTTGCTATTTATGTGGCTGGAGCAGGAGCCTTCCTGCTCCAGCCACACACTTGACGCCCTACTTCTTGTGGCTGGAGCAGGAGTCTCCCTGCTCTAGCCACACACTTGATGCCCTACTTCTTGTGGCTGGAGCAGGAGCCTCCCTGCTCCAGCCACAAACTACACACACTGCTTCTTCGGGCTGGAGAAGGAACATCACTGCTTTAGCCACACCTATCATGTAATGTCTGGCGCGAGATTTGCTGTGCAGAGTGTTGTGGTCAAGTCACGCAAATATTGACCCCAGATGCTCTTAGGCAATCATATCCAAGACTTGATATTACCATTACTTGACCCTAGTTGAGCTCATAGCATATATACTGAGATATCGAACTTTGAGCTATGAGCTGTTGGAATACAGTGTATGGCTACAGCTGGAACCCTCCTGCATGAGCAACTTGCTATGGCTACTCCTTCTTGCATTCTCTTCGCACTCGTAATAATCGTGACCAGTGCACATTCTTTTTCTATGATATTACTTGAATTAAACTAGCAATTCAAGCCTCTCTTGACTGTATATGTGGCTGGAGCAGGAACCTCCCTGCTCCAGCCACTCTCATTGGCAAGTCTCTAGACTTGCATCTCCTTTATACTTGTATCTTCTATACTCACACGTTGTTGATCAAAATTAATTTAACCAGAATGCATATCATGGCCGAGGGCAGAAATGTTCCTAGGCCATCCTTAAGCTTTGCACCACTCTACTGACCTATTTAACTACCTATTCTATTGATGATACCTAGCTACCAAGTATAGGTAGTTCTATTACTTTATTCTACAATTAGATCAACAGTCTTGGAATCTGATTGATTGTAAAATCGGTAATCTTTCTTCTTCACCTTAGTAGACCAGCCGACCTCAATACAATATTCTTCTCCATATCGCATTTTCTCCATATAACCTGCTATTACATTCTCTTGTATAACCCATAGCCCGTATTTGGTACCCCTCTAGCGTCTGTCCAGGCTTTCGAGCTCCAACCTGATTCCCTTTCTTCTTGTGATCTATATTGTTGGATATTCCACATTCACTTTAAACTTCTTATTATTTACCTCGCTTCTTATGTTTCCGTTACGAGAAGTAAATGTATCACTACATCTGGAATTGTAAGCCTACCATTTGCACCATCCTGCTTCACCTAGGTCTTCAAATCTATCAATCTTCTGTTACTTCTGGCTCTTCACAATACTTTGCTTTCTCCCTACGAATTCCTTCACTCTCTTCTTCTTCCTCACTACCATTCCATTCACCCACTTCTGTAACTCGCCTTTCCTTCGTCTTACATTCTCCTCTCCTTAAATTGCACTATTAGTTACACACAGATTCACAATCCTTTACCTTAAACACCTTCTATACCTTAGCTTAGCCCCTATCCGACCACCTGCTGTTGAAGTTTCCCCATGTTTGTACACTTCATTCTGTTTCCGTCTGTGTTACCAATATCATCTACCAACTACCATTCGAGATGACCACTTGAAAGAGCCAACTCAGACGATCAAGGAAGCTCTTCAAGTTACACTTCCTCTCCTGACTTCTCAGCTTCAACCAGCTTGACCCGGTCAGCATTATCATCAGGTGATGATGTTGTCTATATATTTACGGTAGGCCCTACATCAATCCCACATCTGTCACGGAACTAATCCGTAATTCTACTTGCAGGCCAGGCTACTCTGCGGGTCCACGTGGTGAAATCAGCATATCAACTACATCTACAGTAGGGTTGGTTGCTAGAACGATTCAGGCACTGATGGGGAAATGAATAGGTTTAATGGTTGTCAGAGAACGATGAGTACACGGTAGTACAAACTTGAACGAACCAGTGTACAGCTTGGGGATCAATGAGAGAAAGTTCTCTCAGTTGTCAAGTGTCAACAAAGGAAAGGCTAATGGACAAAGGGACTTAACAGTGTCGCTGTTGATAGTTGAATCAACAACCAACAAACAATCATGACCGGATTCCATCTTATTCACATGACACTCATTTTGAATGAGAGACAGGATACAAGATACATCTGCGTGCAAGAATAACAAAACAGCTGAGAAGGTGGTGAGAGACAACTTGCGGTACAGGGGCTTGCAAACTATATGGGAATTGTGAGTAATACATGGCCAATTTGCGAAGTGAATTGTTAGTAAGGCTAGTGACCCGGAGACATTGCATTAGAAACTGACACTAGGTCAACTGGATCAATGTCGGATGAGGCGGCATTCACAGCTGATACTGGAGGGCTCTCAGGAACAGCGGGAGCTTGGAATGATTGCCCGCTGATAGAATTTGGAAAGTCGTGATTGCTGTCGGCCATGATGTGTTGTTCAATTGTGGCTTGCGATGAGTGAACCTCGATTGTGCTTGCTGGCTCCTTACCGGGAGTGAATAATTGATTGCTATTGCACTCAAGGGGTATATTGGAGGCATTGTCAACGTGTTCCGCGAGAGAGATGATTCCCTCTTCCTGTGGGCTTCTCGCTTGGCTACTCCTATATGGTATCAATATTGTACATGTCTGACCTCTCTGTTGGCAGGAGGCTTACTTCAAGATCCGGGAAGAAGTATAGGAGTCGGAGTCTGATAGGCTTGGACTATCCTGTTCGGTATTGTCATCGGAACTAGATGCCTCCTCTGATTCCTCTCCTTCAACACGAGAGGCCGAAGATGTGCAACAATCATGTGAGTCCAATATTCTACCACTCTTGCTCTTGGATGGTGGAGACGATAGGTGTTGTGTCAGAATTGCTGATGCCTCAAGGTCTCTACAACCACCACTGGTGGTACTGGAGGAGCTGGCTGAGGAGTCACTGTCTGACGACGTTTCAGTAGTCTGGGTACCCGAGGCATCGACGATTCCTACGGACTGTCTCTTGTTCATCAACCTTCGAACTTTGTTCTTGCCAAGTTGCTGTCCCTTCGCCTTTTCCTGTTCTGGTGAATGGTACCGCTTCCTTCCTGCTGCACCAACATGTGAGGTTTCGGGCAGTCGATGCAAGGATCGCCGCCTTGCATTTGTCTTACTCATTTGTGCATGGGAAAGATTAGGAGGTTCTTGATTCAGATCAATGACGGTTCGCTGGAGTCTTTGATTCCCTTGTGACCGCAGGCATTGGATTTCACGCTGTGCCGATCGTTCAATAGCATCCGCACGTCCCAGGAAGGCTATTCCATCACGTTGGTTTTTCCTCTCCCACTCCTGCCTCACCAACTCGGGAATCTTCTCAGGATTCTCAACTCTTCCATGTGACTGTATAGCTTGCAGTGCATCCGTAATTCTGAGATTCTCGTATGTTTTAAAGCAGGCGTCAAGCTCATTGCGGTTGAGATTGTGGATATTGGTTGGGGATCTCAACTCATATCCGAGGAGAGGGCAGGTAACCAACCCAATCCCCTCGGTACGGATTGCCTGCGAGAGTGGGTTCAGAACTCTAGCTAATTCCAACATTCTGGGACACAGGTTCGGAAGATTGTTGAGAACAAAGCTCCACACAGGATCGGCTGTCTTGCGAACAATATCACCAAAACCAGTCACCGGCAGCAGGAGGAGTAACCCAGCCCCCACTTGTCTAGTCGCTGGACTACTCAAAAGCTCACCCCAGTGACGTCCTTCTTTCACCTGATTCTGGATCTTTTGGACGCTGACTGGCGTGTGCAGCTCCTCTGTAAAGACCTTGACGAGGATGCGATTGACTTCGTGGCGGGCGGTCTGCCATGCTAATCTTCTGGTATCATGAAAGTGCTGAACGTATGCGGCATGGGATTGGAATAGATCGGCAAGGTGGAAGCGGTGAATAATGTTACCAACATCCTGATCAGTGCACGCCCGAAGCACGATGTGGTAGTCACGAACCACCTTCTCCTGCAGTGCGGGCCGAATCCTCCCACTATTTCTCTCAAGGTGAATGTTCGATACCATGTTCCTATTAGTGCGCAAGCGATACAGAACATTGTGCATTGCCGTCATGTGCTCGGGTGCCAAAGATGACCAAATCCAGGATAGCAGTCTATTCCACCAGGATAGGGGGAGATTAACGTGGCCATCATATTTCTGGTACATGTCAAATCGGGAACTCCATTGACGCTTTCCCCAGAATACCCGTAGCTGATTTATCTGGTTCAGTTCACCACATTCTTTAAGGGCTTGATCGTCGGCCTTTGAATCATCTGTCTCTTCTCCCTCCTCAGACTCCTCCCCCTCGCTCGAAGATTCACTGGAACTCCTGCACTCATTGGGTGTCAACCTACTACCACCATGGCGTACCACCTCTTGGCTTGGGCCACCTGACTTAAGTCGATTTCCTTGGTGACTCGAAATAAACCTTTTGAACTCTTCCTCTACGAGTTGCATGGATCGGCGTGCCTGTTGATGATCGAGTCCTTCAAAGTATCCTGCTGGCAAAATGCTGCCATCTGGGAGACGTGCAAATCGGTGTGTGGTGTTCCTATCATGAAAGGAGTCAATATGCTGAACCCAGCTATATGACGTGAGATCACCGCAGGATCTGGTCGGTGTTCTTCAATCGCACATGCCAAAGCAAAAAAGATGATACTAGTGCTTACTGGTTGTTGGATGCCATCATGCATGAAATGGAGGATAACTAGCAATAATAGAGGATGATGGATGGCTCGGCCTGCCAATCGCAATCGAGGAACCCAATATCTCCGTTGTAGTACGGAAATGCTATGCGCCTGTTACATACAGTTAGTTGTGGGGCCTGGCGATAACGTCTGATGTTTAGTTCAGAATGAAGTCATCATGATACTAACCGGTGACAGATCAGTAGTCTAGTGGAAATGAAAACCACTATAAGTAGCACACGTCGCCCTCAACTACCTTGCCCTTGATTGACCTTTCGTGAGATCTTCGTTCTCCTATCTTTATCACCTTCACAGTTACCTTCACGTATCCAGACAGAGCCAAAGTCAAACCCTGGGTTTGACTTTCACGCACACACCATCAATAGTGTAAGAAATTGACAAACGGAAGGTTCAGGAAATATACTCGTATGTGATTGTCGGTTGGTGGGTTGGCACTATCCTATTAGGAAATCCTGATAACCTGTAAGCCTCTGACCAACATCTTTATTATAGCAACCTTACCCGGTAATAAATATCAATACCACCTTGAACACAACCGTTTCTGTTCCCGTGAGCTCCCAACCTATCCCACGGGAATGTCAAACCCAAGGTTTGACTTTTGCGTTGATGTACGTGGTTAACCAAAGGTCTTCAGACTCGGCCGTGAACTCAGAGATAGAGGAGAGGGTAGATTGTGGACGAGGAGTCTTAAGCGCGCAACGGAGGTAATGCCCTCTTTATATATTGACTCTTGCCATTTTATCTGACATCATAGCCTAACCGATTTGGTAAATATCTAGAGTACTATTATAGTCAACTATTTAATAACGTGAGTATATTTTGTATGGGTTGCAACATAGTTCAACAGAAATCGATTAGCTGGTATTCACAGATCTCGCTAACACCCACTACCTGCCTCTAGTACGTCTTAGTTTGACTATCGTTCACACCATTGCAAAGGGCCCGATTTCCTACCAACCGGGGTAGAGAAAGTTAGAATGGGTAGACCTGGCGCTATACCTCCCCGGCTGGAGGATGGAAAGCGGGACTCTGCTGAGCTGCTGCATTCACAAATGAATACCACACTAAAGTGTCCCACTTGCGGTTACCATGACTCCAAACGTGGAGCCTTCAACAAAGATGTAGCCGGAAAGGCCGATGTCGATGGGCGCAGATATAGGCGTTTTGTCTGCCGTTCACACCCATGCTGTGGCAGATCAATTAGTGCAACGGATTTCATCAAACTATGTAATACTACACGGCATACGAACAGCGGGTATGATTGTCTTGGTGGTGTGGTAAGTCTTGTATTACCTAAAGCAACTCATATTTCCAGCCTGCATATAGCAGAAGCCAGCTTTTATAAAATGTACCGTGGTATACCTTATCACATTACTAACCGTTGTATGATTAGTCCTCCAGTAATCGCGGTGGTTATCCTACCGAGCCTCAAGGTTCCTCTGCTATTGCAGCAGAACAGAAAGGTTTGTAATACCAGTATCTATATATTTTAAAATATTTTCTTTCCCATACTAATCGCTCTTATTCATATTATTTCTATTAAAAAACACTGTATTCTCTTACATATATTCTATATAACGAGTACTAACTCTAATGGCCACATGGAATACAGAAAGTACAGATGTCCGTATAAAACAAGTCCTGTTGGAGGTAGCGTCATTAGAACAGTGCTTAAAACAGGAAAAAGCCTCACGTGAGCGGTTGGAAGAGACCGTGACCAGGTTATCCAAAACACTGGATACTCACTTGCGAGCTTCCTGTGAAGGGCAATCGTACTGCACTTCAAGCTCAGGTATATCATATGTAAGTCTCGTAATTCAGACTGGTTGTACCCACAATCCCTGTGCTTTATGATATAACCTTCGTTGGAATATATTATCAACTACATTCACTGTTATTATACATGTAGAAAATATATTAATGAATAAAATAGACACCACCAACAGGATCTAGTCCAGAACATCCAGATAAAAGTGAGAACGATACTCCACTGGCGACATTTAGTGGCGGATCAGACACGTCCAACCAGCATTCTAGTGCTACAATAAATTCCGACACAGGAGGTGATTCGATACCTGAGGGAACCGAAAGTGTGGGTGGGGTGGCAAAGTGACATACATCCAGACCTTCATATGCCTCTGTCATTGGTAGGGCTGGTCTTAAGAGGCCAAAGACTCACAAGCGACTCACTGCAGACTCTATACCAGCTAGAGACCCATTTGACAAGGGAGTAAATAATTGTGAACGGGATTCGCAGTCCCCCTCAGAGCATCCCGAAATCAGTTATGATGTTCCCTCTACGGCTATATATATCCGAGGAATACCATATGTCCCTATCAGCGAAGTCAAGCGTTTGCTCGCACAGCGACCCGTTTGCATACATCTTCGTTATGTCCGAAATGTGTCCTGGATCGATCGAACATTAGTGGAACTTCTTGTGGATAAGAATCATGTTGAACAGATGAAAAATCGCATCTCCAAGAACCACAATTTCCACGTCCGGACATCATTTGATCCTCTCACAACCACCTCATATGATTGGGAGAATGAGGTTACGCCGGAAA
>Ga0307509_10006238_pt1 | contig 16122 bp, 9 predicted proteins | sample 10_EM_MG_FD_202245 | JGI IMG/M metagenome (GOLD analysis project Ga0307509, IMG submission 202245) | Populus trichocarpa ectomycorrhiza microbial communities from riparian zone in the Pacific Northwest, United States - 10_EM | ecosystem: Host-associated > Plants > Roots > Unclassified | place... | reverse complement strand
GTCTAGTCCCACTGTCATGAGGACGATAGGATTACATACCACGAAACGGAAGAACCTGAACGCCAGTCCCTTCAATTTCAAACGAGACGCCCTCATCAATGATATGCCACTTGAAGGCAGGAACCTAAGTTCTATGTCAGCGCGTCTGCGCATCGGATTGCATTAACTCCCTTACGCCCCCTCCGCCGGATGCGATTTCCGTGGACACTAATGATGGGTAAACACACGACCAACGACGGCCAGCACCAACCACCAACCTAGATACGGGAAAGCTTTCTCGACTTCGCTGAAAGTCGCCTGGGAGAGATATAGATCTATATACGGCTGGATCGCCGAGTTTAATGTCCACGCTGGGCGCACCAAAATTCAGATAGCCTGACGCCGGGCGTAGCTTCCCACATGACATACCACGCAAGTCGTCTAAACCGTTAATGGCTGGATGGGGTGTGAATAGAAGGAACGTGACGAACAACGTGGATATATGCACTTACCATCTGCATGGCCGTGGGTGAGCAACACAGCGTCGATACGGCGCAGCCCGTACTTCGGAAACCATTCAAGCGCGGCAGCCTGGAAATTCTTTCCCGCATCGATAAGAATTGTCCTGAGACGATGAAGATAAACGATAATCAGCCTCCGGATCGAAGCGATGGACGAGCCAAATTCCCAACGTACACCTTCTTCCCATCTGTGCCGTCAACCCGAACGATGGCTGACGTATTCCTTCTGATATTTTTCTTGCCCTCGGGGGTCAGCGTCGAGAGACACGTCCGGCATGGTTCCTGCTCAGGCGGGGCAGTCAGACATGAAATGTTGGGCAGACTGCTAGAAGTGCCTGTTCCCAAGAAAATCAGGTCAAACACAGGGGTTGACTCCCGTTGGCACACAGCAGGCATGAGTCGAAGAGTAGGCGAAGGAGCTTGCAAAATCTAGTCGACATGGAGGTTATTTATAAGGTGTGTCTCCATTTTCCCACATTGATGATCCGATCTCCCTATGATTGCAGACCCGCAAAATGAAGCGGTTAAGGTAAAGCGTGTGTTCGGCAGTTCTCATAACAGTACCCACGTAGCAATACAGTGGCAGTGATTAGAGTGCAGTGTAAACGTAAGCCGTTATTTGGTGAAGACTGTGTTATCTTAGTATTCCACCATCGATCAAACGCCAAACACTCACTCGATACGACGTCGTCATCCTGGACCGGGTGGTTCAAACCTACCTTTTGTGCGTGTGGCGCAAACTTCGAAGACTTTCCCTACCAAAGTGTATTCAGCGTTGAGCGGCCTGTCGGGACTTTCAGTAGCAGGAAGGAGATTACCCTACACGGAGAGTACAATTGTGAGTCAGGACCACGGATATCTGGATAATCGAAACCCTACCAGACGAGGGCGTATCGGAAGTTGGTGGCCAAAGAGCGGTGAATTCCATTGCAGACTCCCTGTGGCGGGAATTCAGTGAATTGAATGGGGAAATGTCTGAGTTCTGAGGAACCTCGATGGTAGCGCCGGTTCGCAAACATATTGGATCAGTGAGGTCCGGCTGGGCGCCCCGTTTTTTCGTATACACTTTGACCAATCCCAGGTCCGCCCAGATGCGCTCGATCAAATAATCTATGCTGTGGAGTTGGAATTAGCTCAGATGGGAAGAACTCGACAGATGGGTCTGCGATACCCACTTGAGGTCTTGCTCGGCGCTAATCACCACTGTGTGGTCTTGGCGAGCCAGCTTACCCACCTGCTCGAGGCTGATCGCATCTATCTTGTTGTACACATCTGGGCGAACAGAAAGGAGCTGAGCGACCATCTCTTAAGGCTAATGGAGAGAGCTGACAGAGGGACGGGATGTACTTCCTGGTCCCTATCAGGACGTCAATGAATTCATCGGTAGTTATCTGGAGGATGATGATAAGCGTATCGCAGTATCAGAGCGTCCGAGAAATACTGACGTCCTCTCGAATCATCACGTCGCAGTTGTGCAGTTTGTCTGATTGGAGGTTTCTCCATAAGCAAGGGCCCCAAAGTGTGGTAACGAATACGGACAGCTTGCTAGGATCGTCCGGATGGTCTTTTCATCAGTCCGCGTCAGTTTTACTGTGGCGGTTAGCTATGCGCGGAGCATGAGCTTGAGGGGTAATGAAGGCTTAAGAACATGCGACCCCACCGTGATCTGACACACGATTCACATGAGCGATAAGAAGCGCGTTAACCTAAGGTTGACCTTACTCCTCCTGTTGTTTTACGCTTGAACACGACATCCGGCTTTTTCTTGTTGAGGCGAATTCCCACCGCATCCAGTTCGATTTCCAGCAGCCGGCGCTGTTCGTCTGACTTGGTGGCGTCAAGCATTATCAAAATGAGATCCGCAGTCTTTGCTGTTGACACGACCTGCCGACCGCGACCGCGACCTTGAGAACGTTTAGCCACCGAAGAAATAGGACCGCAGGTAAGCGGGCGTACGTACCTTGACTAGCGCCCTCGACGATTCCAGGAAGGTCAAGTAGTTGGATCCGGGCCCCTTCGAATTCGAGAACGCCGGGTATAGCCTATCAACGATGTATCGGTCTCATGAGTCCCGACTCGGCATTATGGGAGCGGACCGTAAGGGTGGTGAACTCGTATGCGGCGGCCTCCGACGCTGTGTGTGTGCATTTATTCAGGAGGGTACTCTGACGGAATTGAGATAGAAAATGAGTGGGAGTGAGAACCGGTTAACCGGTGCCCATGCCTTTCCGACGGATGGAAACCCAATGAGGGCGACTCTAGCGTCGCCGGATTTCTGGACATCAAAGCCCGTACCGCCTCCGCTGGACTTTCCGACCGGTTCCAGAAGTTGGGCTCTATATCGCGCTAGTTTGGCCTTCAAAAGGCCGAGATGGTACTCGGTCGCCTAGAGGGTCTGGATTGGAGTCGGCTCTCATGAGACGACCGGGGTCGAGCGCACCTTGTTCTTCTGCGCTGCGAGTTATCGAACGGATCTGTTAGTGGTCGCATGGCATGGGGGTGGGGATGGGGAGACCGACTCCGAGCCATCTCCTCCTCAATCTCCTTGATCTGATGGCAAAAATGTCAGAATTACCCTTTGGAGAGTTTTTAATCGACGTGCACCTTTTCGACGATACCCATGGTTGCGGTAGTGGATGTAGCGTGATCAGAGATCGAGCCCAAAAGGGACATTGACGCATCGACGACATCACCAACGCCTGGCTTCCGCTGCGCCACCACGACCGACGACGAGTATGCGACGACACACACCCTCGCTGTACACACACCACGAATCTCCCAACGCCGACGATTGGTCTGGCTCACAAGGCCCACACGCCTATGGCTCGTCGTCCTCCAGCACAGGTTCACTGAAGCGGTCGTCGAAGCTAAAACAGCGGCCTTCGTCATCGTCCACACAGCAAACTCTTCATAACCGCAACTACTCCGATATTTACAACAAATTCCTGCGACGTTACCGTTCCGAACCCGAGGTTGACGACCAGCGTCATGTTTACGATAACCACTATTTCCTGCGCGGTATGGGGGTTCCAGCAGACGGCCTAGATAGTGATGACGAAGATTTGTCCATACTGGCCGCCTCAGGGGAGAGCGATCGTGCTTCAATTCTAATGCTCGATTCCGAACCTATTCGCCCTGAGACGGTAGAGGATAGGGAGCGTCTGGAGTGGCAGACAATGTTGGCCTCCGTCTTGTCCGGAGACGTGCTAAGGACCGAGAAGTCCCGGATCGCTACGGCATTGGAAACCTCCAACGACGAACTCAGCCACATGTATGAGGACATTTGGATGGGTTTGCGCGCCAAGCTGAGAGGTCGGACGGTGGAGGAAGAAAGGGTATCACTGGAGGAACGCCGCCTACGGGTGGTGGATTGCGTTCTCGACGAAATCCTCCACTTTCGTGTCGATATGACCGAGGCGGCGGGGGATCCTTACGAGGCCGCATTGCTCCAGGTGAATCGTGTTATCCACCACCTAGACGTCGCCATGTCGTTGTATCCGTGCCTGAGGGCTTTCTACACTGACAAACCCGCTGCCCAATCCAAGGCTTTCCAGGCTCGCATTGACACACTTAACGCCTGGTCGAATATATTGTCCTCATTACGACATGAGACAGGACTCCTCCGTCGTTGGACTGGGAACGACAACCTTGATGTTATCCAGGAAACCATTGGCAGCGCCAATGAAGCTTTCGGAAATCCCATCTCCAATCAGCCGGAAGCGTCCACCTTCATCGACCGACTTCTGAAGGAAGAAAACGTTCAGCGACAATTCGAAAAGGGGTCCATGACTACCATACACTCTCTCGTTGGCGCGGCTCGCGATACCCAGGTCAACCTGTGGCACCTCTTCACCGAGATGAATCTCCCGACATTTGAAACCGTCCTCGTTCCTCTCGTTTCCTTCGCCACGAACCTTTCTCACCACATGTTGCGCGTCCGTCTGGAGTACGCGAGGAAGCTCAAGGACCCGGAAGTCCTCATCATCGACCAGATGCTCGAGGACATCAAGGTCAAGATCGGCTTTGCCTGTACCCTCAAACGACAGTACGATGCATTTCTGGCCCCCGACTGTAATGGTAACTGGAATCTGCCTCCCTGTATTACCCTCGACTACGATCGCATTATCCTGGAGGCACTCGTCTTCTTCTTCAAACTCATCCACTGGAAGCTTAAAAGCGGTGTCAAAGGCATATACTTTAAGGAGACCGACATCATCGAAAGCCACTGGGCTACCTTCCAGGATGTCAGCCTAACCATCGCCGGGGGCAGCGCTGTGGTTGCCGAAGAACTCTGGTACGTTCTCGCTTATTCTTGTTACAACCGTTACTTCACGCTCAATCAGCGCTCTCACAAACAAGATGATGGTCCGGGTGACAAACTATTTCGAAACCCAAATACGTATGCCAGCCAGCTCGCGCGGCCGTCGAGGCGTGGACGTAACGGCGCTGCCTACCGCTTCAAGGGCCCGGAGCGGTCTATCCGAAGAACAGATAGTTAGTTGGTATGCAACAATTCTGGATGGCGTGCGGATTCGTTACAGGAAGCTACAACGCTTTGGACGGTGAGTTGACTAATTGGTGACAACCTAACCTCCATCGTGACTGAACGACTGGTGTTTCAGGGCACTTGGCCAGCGGCTAAAACTGTCCGCGGAGTATTCCATAGAAAATGTGGAAATGGAGTACCTGGTGACGGCGCTCATCGAGTCCGATCACTTCCTCGTTTACACGCAAACGTACGAGGAGGACAGCACGTACATAATCGCCCCTCCTTCGCTTCGAGATAACCCCAGCGCCATTAGCCGCCTGCTCACCCAGGCTTTTCATATCAGTGAGGAAGAGGAAGTTAGCATGTTCGAGGCCAAGGAAGAAGATCCGGATTCCATCGACTACGTGGATTACATCCTTGTCCTTTCTCCCACCAGCCGTTTCATTTGGAGTGGTCTCGTTCTGTTGCTGGAGTTACCCCGCCTGGACCTCGACATGAAGGAGAACAGGATTCGTCTGATTGCCGATGGTACCCAAGCGCGGTTGACCGCTGCCAAACGACAGTTCTGCGAGGCCTTCATTTTCGTGGACGAGGACGAGGACGAGGACGAGGAACCTCCCGAACCCGTCTGTGGGCCATTGCCCTGCGTGGTCGAAAGCCAGTCACACCTCCCCAATGTTAACAACGAGTTGAGGAAGATTACCCGAGCCACAAATCGACTGGCGCAATCCATCGTCGACTCCGTTCACCACGTGCGGACCTCGTTACAAGGTGCGAAGGGCCACCAAGAACTCTTAGAAAACTGGTATCTCTTTGCTTCGGAACACGGGCAGCATATCCTGAAGCAGATGAGCGGACCCGCTCTCATGAAATTCAACCAACTGCTCATCAAACTCGCAATTTCTTGGGTTGCGTTTATTTGCGACGACTGCGACCCGGACCAACGGGTGACGTTCAAGTGGGCTGTCAACGCTCTCGAGTTCGCCCTCCAACGTACGAAGAGGAACAATATTCTCCAGCTCCCCGATGACCAGTTCGAACTCCTCCGACAAAAGGTCGCGAGCTGCATGACGCTCCTCATCAGCCATTTCGATATCCTTGGGGCGCGCCAAGAGGCGACGCAGGAGAAGGAGAGACAGGAGCTCGTCGAGAGACAAGCGGCGACTGCACTCAGTGAAATCGAGAGTGACGCTCTGCCCGACGTTCCACCTGCCTCGCACTACGTCGACCCTGCCGTACGGATGTTCTGGGAGAGGGCCATGAACGCGGTTCGGGAGTTAGATGCTCGACGTTCCGAGATGGCTTCGAAGGATACCGTCGGTCGGGTATTGGACGAGGAGAAAATGGTTGACCGTTCGCTTGTTTCTCTAGCGGCTTCCAGTTCCAACATCTCCATCCGCTGGCAACAAGGTCGCTTCATTGGCGCTGGCTCATTCGGCTCCGTCTATTTGGCCGTAAATCTTGATACTGGCGCTCTCATGGCGGTCAAGGAGATCAAGTACACGGAGGTAGCAGGGTCACCAAATCTGTATTCGCAAATCAAGGACGAGCTCGCCGTTATGGAGATGCTCCACCACCCGAACGTCGTGGAGTACTACGGAATCGAGGTTCATCGGGACAAGGTTTACATCTTCGAGGAGTATTGCCAGGGTGGCACCTTGGCGTCGCTCTTGGAACACGGGCGAATCGAAGACGAGGGGTTGATACAGGTGTATACCATGCAGATGCTCGAAGGGTTAGCCTACCTTCACGCGCAGGGAGTCGCCCATCGTGATGTAAAACCTGACAGTTCGTGTTGTGTTTGTCGGTCATCTATGCGAGACTGATCTTTGTGTTTGTAGACATCCTGCTGGACCATATGGGCGTCATCAAGTTCGTCGACTTTGGCGCCGCAAAGATTCTAGCGAAGAACCAACGATCCGTGCAGCGGTCTCGTCGTGTCATGGACAGCCTTGGAGCAAAGGGTGGGGGCCTGGGTATGAACAACAGCTTAACCGGCACTCCAATGTACATGTCACCCGAGGTTATTCGGAACGGTCAACGCGGTCGCCATGGAGCGATGGATATCTGGTCGATGGGGTGTGTGGTGTTGGAGTGTGCGACAGGGAAGAAACCTTGGAGCAATCTCGATAACGAATGGTGCGGAAAGCGTCTTTATTCTCCACTATCACGTTGCGTTTCTGATGACGCCAGTAGGGCCATCATGTTCCACATCGGTGTCGCCACCCAGCACCCTCCATTACCCGAACCGGGACAACTGAGCGAGGGCGGCGTCAACTTCCTCAAGGAATGTCTCACCATCGACCCTCTCAAACGACCGTCTGCTAAGGAACTCATGGATTGTCACTGGATGCTCGAGTTCCGAGAGGCTCTACTCAGTTACGAAGAGGTGGAAATGCAGACAAGCCCTCCCGTCCACGTCGACGAAAACTTCGACAACGCCTCCGTCGCCCGACAAGCCGCAATCATTCACGAACAGGAGATCGAAGCGATTCGATCCGTTTCACCGATTTCACCGACAGAAACCCCTTTCGAAACCATGCCACTGATGCCATTGTAGATGCACCACCGATTGTCACCACCATTTCTCATGTAGCCGTACTCACCGATGTAACTGTACACGAGGGTTAATAAGGTTAATTAGCGGGGATCCCACTAGAAACACTCCAGAAAAAAATGCTGTAATTCCCAGCAGCATGCTACGCGAATACAAAAGCTAACAAACGACACGAAAGGGTAGGGTAGCAAGCAAAGCACAGGACAAACACAACCTACTCGATGACCCAACGCTTCCTGCCGCTAGGGTTCCGGCTGACGTGGGAATCAACAGAGGTGGCATCCGAATTGGTACGGGAGTGGTCGCTGACACTCTTGTCGTATTGATACAAATGGGGGGTAGAAGCGGGGGGGTGTTGGCGGGTGTAAACGGGGGGTGGTTGAGAGACGGTCTGCTGGTCAAAAGGAACCGAGGAACCGTTGAAGAAACGAGGGCCCATTTGTGGGTTCGGGAATTGTGATTTCTCCGGTGGGGCTCCCTCGTTGTTGGGCCCGAAGGTGGCGGAGAACGTGGGGATAAGGTACCCCTGGGAAGGGAACTCCACTTTCTCGGTCGAGATCTCGGAGATGTCATCCCGTATGTAAGGCGTGCAGAGTGCGTCCTCATCCTCCGTGTGACGGGTTTCGCTCACTAGACAAGTGTCAACATCAGGGTTGTAGGTTGATGGGAATAGGAAACACATACAATGCTCGGGGAGACCCTTTCCGAATCCTACCCGGCAAACGATCCCAGTGATCAGGGTCGACGAAGTCAACAACACGGAAGCTGAGGTCATGAGCTTGAAGAAACGCCACTCCATGAATGTCCAGCGGAAAGTCATGCTGGCGAACATTGCGCCCCAGCTAGCGACGTAGAGAATGGACATGACGAGGAAGACAGCCATCAATACCCTTCGTTCTTTGCGGACAGAGGTCCATCCCTATGAGGTGTATGTCAGCACCGAAATGTCGCGAAGGCCGGGCAAGTGCTTACCAGTGCAAGCCACGGAACCAACAGCTGAAATCGTGATTAGATACAGTTCATTATCGATTAGAGTAAAACTTACTACGAGGACTAAGACGGTCACAACTTCGTATGCCACCCTCCCCTTCGCGGTCTGCGAGGCAACGCCATTGACCAACTGGTCTAACCAGAGTCCGGCGGATGCGACAATGAAGAACAAAGCGAGCTGGATGGTAACCGAGAGGGTTAAGACGGCGCTGTATTGCCTGCGGATCTGCATGGAAGCACCCATACGCTTGAATGTTCTCCAGCCGAAGGCCTACAAAAGGTTAGAGAGGAGGGTTAAGGGAAGCGAGTGGATAAGTACCTTGACCAGTCTCCACGAGAGGACAATTCCGATTAAAAGAGCGAGGACGTTCAAGGTCAGACTTGCGATTTCCGCGGACCTTCTAAGATTCCAGTATGAAGGCAAGAGGTTGATTCCGCAGGCGCCATTAGTGGTCAAACGGGCGAAACTGGAGCGGAATTCGTTGGTATGGACGATTTGGAAGGCACCCCACCCTGATTGCCGTTTCAGCCAGTCTGTGATTGCGTTCGTGAGTGGTGTACTCACCGGTTGCGGCCATGTGCGTGAGGAGAGCGGCGATGATGTGTGGGATGGATTCGTTCAGGATCTTGATACCGCTTCACTCAGAACATGGCGAAGATTTAGTGGGGAAACCTTACCGCCACAATGGACATTCCGAGCACCCAAAATTGGAAAGTGATAAAAACAATGTCTGGGAGGGGGTTGAATATGGGAGCAGATCAGGTACACCCGGCTCCTCGTACCTTCTCGCTTGGTGTTGTCCAGGCTACCATGATGGTCAGGAAAAAGCTGATCTCATTGCGTATCTCAACTCACTTTGTCGCAGGCCAGTTGAGGGAAATCAGGCATTTACGGCCAAGCACCACGTTGGAACCAGTTTTACCCAATCCTTGAATCTGTACCTCAGTCGTGCCATCGATATCAATTGCGTGGATCCTTCCAAACTCCTCCTGTGGTTTGTCAGTCGCGGTATTGTAAATCGTGGACGTGGATGAACATACGTGTGTGCGGCGCTTCAAGACCACGAGCGGGATGGACTCAGATCGCCCATCATTGCTGCTCCCGCCCCCAATCAAAATGGGAGATGTGGTCGGGAGAGGGGTACCGGGCCTCGTGATAAAGGTGGGGGTCGACCGCAGGGAACTCGAGACGACAATTGTGGTTCTGCTGGGGGTGGCAGTAGGGATCGAGGAGGAGGAGGAGGTGCTGGAGGTGCTGGTCCGAATGCTGGTGGTGGTGCTGGTTGGTGGAAGACTTGAAGACGGACTGAGGGTGGAGATTGGGGAGACTGCGGGGATGATTGAGGTTGAAAGTGGCAGGGCAGACTGCACAGATTTAGATGAGTCTCCCCCCCAGACCAATTGACAGGAATCGCGGGACAAGGCGTTCTCGACGGTATCGCAGACTTGAAGGTCGGTTCCAAAACTCAGCACTCCATGAACCTTGGCGTCACCCTGTACGACAACATCCCACAGGAAAGCGGCGGCTCTGGCGTTGGTCTAGGTGCACATCAGCCTCGACCAATCAGGCAGAGCGGGAGTACACACCGAGAATGCATGCCCCTGCAAACCGAGTTGGATGACACAATGCAAGACGGTGAAAACAAAGTAACAGATGGTCAATTTTGAAAATGTAACCCGCGAAGCCTAGCGTTCGGAAATACTGTCCGTTAGAAAGTCCCGCGAGAAGAGGTCACGGATCACGGAACTCACGAAGAGGTTGTATTTATCGAAGACAAAATGTAGGACGGGGATAGAACGCATGCTGGAAAAAGGCCGGCTATCTGGAAGGTTGGCACGCTGTCGGTCTGCATGAGACGGGTCGACCGAAACTCACCTGGCTGAAAAAAAGAGGGGCAAAAAAGAAGGGGTGCCGCTGGGGCGAAAGAAAGACGAGGACTTCACTTGTGGTGAGTCTTGGCCGGCTGAGGAAGAAAGAGGAAGATGAAGGGAAGGAAGGAAGAGAGTCAAGGAACCTGATATCAAGCTAGGCCCATGCAGGATCGCCTTTCACTTGTTCTCCTACGCGACGCGACGGTTGCCTGACAACGGGCTCAATCCAGAACCCATCATACAATTGTGCCATACACGAATTCATCTAGACGTGGTACCAATGCTGTTCGCCGAGTAGTAACCACACCGAACGCTCCTCAGCGTCATCCAGCGGTCCAACCGATTTCGATCCCACAGAAAGGCCTCGTCGTTCAATCACTTTGCGGTCCTCCAAATACTGAACGAGGTCTTCGAACTCTTGGCGATTGAAGACGCTCTGCAACCTCCAGCGAAGTTCAACCTGTTCCAGGGTCAGCTATTTCCGTCAGGTCCCCGCCTTTCACCGACACTGACCTGGGTAATCGCCGGCCTGGAGACGATCGTCCCCATCACCGCCCTCAATCCTGCCTCCCATACTTCCGGCACCTGAGAACCACGAATATCGATCCACCTCCGTGGCTTCACCATGACTTCCGATGTGGGTACGACGATACTCCACGTCTGGAGGTAAGTCGACGACACCAGAACGACGGACAAGTACCCGGTCCAAAAGAAGAGGGGTGTGCGCCGTGAGATAATTTTATCCACCACGTCGTACACGTCCACAGTGCCCGCTGCTTGTACGCGAACCTGGAAGATTAGGTGGCATCAGAACCTTTGTAAACCGTGAATATTTCTGGGGCTTACTAGAAGTTCTTTCTTCCTTATGCCGTGGTGACCTGCGTCGTTCAGCAATGAAACGATCTCCAAAACACAAGCCTTCTCTGTCTCATCTAAGTATTCGGAAAGTTTCTCGACCTCGCCGTCGAGACAAGCTTGGCAGTCCACCGAGCCCGACGAATTCAGACCACAACAAGCGCTTCTTTCATCTCTGGTAAAGCCATGATTCGTGCCTGGGTCAGCAGGAATGGATAACAACGGAGGTTCTTCCAATGTTTCCATGTGGATAGAAGACCACGATAGGTCCCGACTTCTGATTTGAAGGGCCGTCTCGAGTTCGACGTCATCTGAGTCGGATTTAAACAAAAGCACCCCGAGGAACGAAGTTTACGAACCAGCTTTCTTGCTGTTGTACTCTACAGAGGTTCGTGATTCCTTGGCTTGGGTGGTGTCAATCTTGAAGTCGATCTTCGCGTGGGTAGGTTAATGGTCAATCCTTTTCACCGAGGTCGAACTCACTTTGTCTTCGGATACGAGCTCGATGAGCGCCACCATATCCCCATCGGTCGCTAACAACGGCCATTCTCTCCACTCGACCTCCTCCTCATCCTGGTCGATCCAGAGCTCCTCCAGAGAAGATGCATCTCGGAAGGTTTCACGAGGTACCGGCCCTTTGAGTAACGCTTGGTTTCTAAGATGCAGCCTGAGTACCAGAGTGACCCTTCGTCAAGGTCGATTCATACGTACTGATCAGATATCTTGAGAGATCGACCAGGTTTTGGTTTCTTCGGGTCTCGGACGGCCTTCGAGAATACACCCTCCTCAAGCATGGATTCTGCGACCGAGGACACAGCCTCGTCGCCGAACCGTTTCAATAGCTGGTTCGCGGTTTCGATCACGTATCTCTCATTCGGGGTGCCAAGCACCATCTAAATTCTGGCTCAACAAAGCTCACGCCAGTGCAGCGACCGAGCACACGTACCTTAACAGCGGCCTCCGTAACGTACATCCCATCAGCCTTATACAAAACTTCAACAGATGGGCTGACTTCGTCCACGAGTAGGGATTTCGAGAAAAGAAGTTTTTCCCGCTTGTCCTCGGTCACCGTGTTCCACATAAAATCCCAAGCCGGGGTGACCGGTTGTGTCTCCTTAACGTCCAGAAGCAACAACCCTTCAATACTCGACGGAAGGGCGAGGCTGTCGCTCCCGATTCCCCTATAAATTCCCGGTAAATCGTTTACTCTTTGCGGAGAAGCTTGAAAGAACGCACAGGGATGGTTTGTCAATGTGGGCGCGAAGGAAGGTCAAGTGGGCGATAAGGTCAAAATCCGTCATGCTCTTGGGACACGGGTCAGGTAACTGAGGAGTCCCACGATGGCGCATCCACAGATTATACCAAGCGTCCTCCAACCGTTGGAGGTACGCCCTTGTTGGCGGAGAATCCTTCGTTAGGCCGTCCATTCTCTGTCGTACGGAGTTCTGCGCGAGCACGGGAAAGACCTGTGTGGCCGCACTCCAATCCATTCGTTGCCCGGACCGACAGCGCGCTTTGATGATGACGGACGCGTCTTTTGCAAGTTCGTCGAAGTCGGGGTTCCATTTGAATCGATTCCGTCTCTTCTTCGACTCCTCTGTAGACGAATTATCGGAAAACGCGTCGGGTGAACAAAACCGTAAGACTGACCTGGCTTCCCCTTATCCCCCCGCCTCCTCACAGGCGTTCCCGAAGGGTTCCTCATCTTATTCTGCTCGCTTATGAGTTGAGCTACGCTCTTCTCCCCCGGAATTCCGGAGCCCAATGAAACAGGGACGGGTATCGGACCTTTGGGTCGAGTGGGTCGATTCGTGGCTTCCTCCTGAATCGCAGTTGCGATGCTTCGCTCCCACTGCCTCCCCTGCACCGACGATGCTTTGAGATATTCGTTCCGAATGTGCTGGACCCGTGGCGGGAGGGTTTTTCCTACCAACGCAGGATGCGAATTTGCTAGGAGTTCATCCCAGAGTTTGACTCGATCGGCTCTCCCTCTCGCCGCCTTCTGTGCGACCAAAGCACGCTTCTCGTCCTGGGTCGACTTCTCTTTTGTCCTCCTCCTCTGAAGTTGTCGAGTCCGTCGATCAAGGGTGGTCGTATAAAACTCCTTAATGACGTGCTCTGGGGCAATGGTGACCCAAGAAAGGTGAGCGAGTTGGATTTTTGCCCCTTCGTCATCGGAAAGCGGCGGGTTATCGAGGAATTTGTTGAGGAAAGTCTCTTGATGCGAAGACATGTAGTACGTCGCGAGCCACCCAGCGTCGCGCCGGAGTGAGTTCCTGATAGCAAAGTTGGGTTGATCATCGGGTGCGACCTCTTCCTCGTTCTGGACCTTCTCCGCAAGGCTCGGGTACAGGCAGACCTCCTTTAAGTTATTCCAGAACTCCTCACCCTCCGCATGCGTACGGAGTGGGAAGGTCTTCCAGGGAGGAGGGGGGTTAGTGGGTGATGCCCAGAGGTGGATGGGTGCCGACGGTCGGATATGCCAGTACTTGGGGGCAAGGTTTGCGGCTGATGTGTTCCAGGATTCCTGGGGGACAACGTCGAAACGGGATGGGTGATTTCCATTCTGTTCGCATGTGAGGAACGGCGTTTCGGATTGGGACTGTTGTAATGGAGCCAAGACACCCAGATCCCCGAGAATGGAAAGCAGCTCCATCAGCCGATTGCGACTCCTAGAGGCTCCGAGTCCGAGAGCTGAAAGGATGTTTTCCGGAACGTCCCATAACGCGGGAGAAGAACCACTTTCGGGATGCACAAGGCTAGCCAACCCGTCGATGGGCGAACGAACGGATAACAAAGAACAATAGTCCGCGATCGAGATATCTCGCAGAAAGTAGTCGAGATGAAGTATCCTCGCACTCCTCGAGATAATGTTCGGTGAGTCCTTGTTTTCCAGTTCGAGAGGTCGAAGAGCGAGTAGATGCAACTTTCTGGCCCTCGCGATCTTGCCTACGATAAACCCGTACATCTGAGCAACGCCGTGGCCATGAACGTCCGCGACGATACTTTCCCTGACAGCAGCGTCGTGTGGGACGGCTGCGCCAGTGGACCTTGTGAGGGGAGGGATGCTACGGGTTGGCTGGGGGGGTAAATCGGGGGTTTGGTCTGGTTTTTCCGGTACATCGACTGTCGTCCGATTGGGGTTCCCTTGGTTCAGTGCTGACATGAATCCCTGAACCTTCCCTTCCTCAAGATGGGAAAGGTAAGCGATAGTGACTTTCCGGGTCGTGAAGATTGGTGTAATGAGGACCGTCTTGAGGGTCTTTATTCGACCGTCCTTCTCGAGTTTGGAAAGCGTCGTATCAATGGTCCTGCGATCCACCCGAGTCCCTGGGGGTCCACTCGCCGGCTCTCCAGCCTCGGCCAGAGTAGCAAGGAGGGTAACGTGAGCGTCGGCAAATTCTTTCACGTTGGCAATAGTGATTCCCCCAAACTCTTGGATAACCCGGTAGAACTCGTTGTCCCGACGTGCGTGAGACATGTTGGGTTTCCTTTGCCCTGCAGGGGGTTTGGTAACATTCGCTGTTGTGGGTGGTTCAGTAGGAACGCTCGTCGGATACTAATTGAACCATGAGCAAACCGCAAACGTAAAGGATGGTTCATGAGTTACGCACCCCGTTAGTATCCCGTTGGTTCCCTTCCGTAGGGTCTCGATGTCCAGGGGTAGGTAGTCGCAGCTCGGGGGGTAGGGTTGGTTGTGAAACGCTAGCATGATGCAAAGTGTCGGCTCCGGGAGGGCCGCTCTGCTGGACTGGATCCTCGGTGACTTCCGGGTATGACAGTACGGGTGGTTCATCCTGATCGTGGGCAATCACCGCGACAGCTCCTTGAGCTGAGACCGAAGGGACGGTTGTTGTCAGAGCCTCTGGTCCCGCGGTGGTGGCTGGGGTACGGTTCTTCGGCGGTCGACCCCGCTTCCTCGGAGTAGGTGTAGCAGGAGGCTCGTCTTCCGGTTTCCGCTTCGGAGGCCGCCCGCGTTTCCTAGGAGCAGGCTCCGCGACGGGCACACCTTGACCGGTTCCGACAACCACGTCCCCTCCAGCCGCGGCAGTCTTTGCCTTCTTCGAGGGCCGAGCTTGGCTATCCACTCCATCGTCTTCGGCGAGGTCATCCTGCTTCCGTTTGGTCGCACTGGGCGGGTTTTTCCTGGGCCGACCCCTTTTGACAGTCCCGTCGGGGAGGATGGGATTTTTCGGTGGTTTGCGTTTCTTCTTCGTCTTTTCCTCTCGAGAGTCTGTGTCTTGGCGTTGATGCAACTGGTCTAGCGTACCGTAAAACAGGTCTGGTGAAATGTCGGTGAACCCTCCTGTGTTAGCCAGGTCGACAGGCGGTTCATGCTCGGCTTCGTTGATATTTTCCTGACCTAGGAGCGCTTTGTACCCCTTGAAGGTGAACCAACGATGTCTGCGCTCTCGGCCGTAGGTCTCGTCCATTACCGTAACTCCGAAATCGAGCATATTTGAGTGAGGACGGGACTTATCGAATCCTTGTAGAACGTGCTCCACGATACGAGGGTCGAACCCGTCCATTAGGTCCGAGATTTCCTATGATTCAGGGTTAAGTTCGACCTCCAGTATACCGGGAAATGGTAATCACGGTACGGGTCATCCCCTTTGGGCCGGCTTTGTCCAGCGCTTCGAGGATCTGCCATTGAATCGTTCTGTTCCCCTTCAGGAACTGTTCATCTGATTGACGATCAGACTTCGCGAGATTTTTTGTTCAGGATTCGCATACCAACCTTGCGCTTTATCCAATTGTTTGCTGGAACCAGCCTGTGGAGGGGCCGTTTCTCCCCCTGCTTCTGTGCTCTCTCCGGCATCGGTCTTGATCAGACGAATACATTGGGTAGAAGTTTTTCC
>Ga0307509_10006237_pt1 | contig 16122 bp, 15 predicted proteins | sample 10_EM_MG_FD_202245 | JGI IMG/M metagenome (GOLD analysis project Ga0307509, IMG submission 202245) | Populus trichocarpa ectomycorrhiza microbial communities from riparian zone in the Pacific Northwest, United States - 10_EM | ecosystem: Host-associated > Plants > Roots > Unclassified | place... | reverse complement strand
CTCGGTGTCAAAGGTTCGCTTATACTAAAACATGGGCGTCCATGGTTTGACAACTTACCTGCGAGAAAATAAGCGCCTACTATCACAAACGAAAGTGGTCCCTTCAAAATCGAGTGATTCCATTTCTGTTGTGGTCGATGGTTGGTCGTAAGTCACCAATTCCATCTGAACTGGCCAACTGAAGGAATGCCTCCTGGAGATTCATCTTTGATCTCTACATCACATCCAATCTTCCTTGGGTATATGGAGGTGAATATGACAGATTTGCACAATTAATAAGGACCGTCGTTAAATCGTGGGTCAGCGTTGGCTTTCACGTATACTTTGTCTTTGACGGTACGTTCCCTTTTTGTTTTTGCTCTCCCGCGATTTTTCATTTTGAACGAAATCTTAGGTGCTTGTCCTGAACTGAAGTTTCCCACTGTGGTGTCTCGCTTGGTACAATGCAAAGTTCGGAATGCTCAGCTTTTCTTTCGAACATCCGCGGTATCACGAGCAACAGGACGATTCCTCAATGAGAATCGTATTTTACCCCCTCTGGCTTACTCGACGTGTGTACATGCATTACAAGCACTACGAGCTGAAACGAGTGCGGTCGAATTACACTTTGCAGATGAAGAAGGAGACCCGTACGCTGTCGAACTGGCTGGAAGACTTGGAGGTTATGTGATTGGCAAGGATTCCGATTTTGTGATATTCAACTCAGATGGCTACAAAGGCTACATTCCGATTGACGAGATGGAATGGCAGGCCCCGCTGCCCGATGACCAAGTGTCGGTCGACGGCGAGGATGACGCAGAATTCCAGACAGTCAAAAAACCTAGAGCGAAACGAAAAATCACATCAGCGCCTCAAGGATCGTTGGGAATTGTACCTCCGCAAGGGTCCAATCTCTCTCTGTCATTTACTTCCTACAGCCCTCAAGTTCTTGCAGACCATTTCGACATTCCAGTTACTCTTCTTCCCTTGCTTGGTGCCCTTATCGGAAACGACTTTTCAAAGGACACCGAAGCCAGTTCCCGACGAATCCAATCACTCTTTTTTGACCGAACGTGGACCCTCTCCCAACGGATCGAAAAGGTTGCGAAAACGATTCAATCTGTAATCTCGCCTCACAGACGGAAGGCAAAGCTGCAGGTGGGCAGCGTCATGGACCTGATCGAACGAACGGTGAACGCTCTCCTCTCCAGGTTGCCGCGTACGTCGGTGCTCGGGTCTGGTGAAGTGCAATCCGTGATAGACAAAATCGTCAATGCCACTCTCCAATACGCGATACCAAAGTACGGTGGGGATGTCACAGGTCGAGAAGGGCTCTGGACTAATACCGTTTGTGCACTGCATGATCCCGAGACCTGCACCCTTTTACCGATTATCTCTCGGAACGTCATGCGTCAAGCAGAAGAGTCACTGGCGGATCCAAATATGCTTTCAGCGAGAGAACGGTATCTTGATGCTTATCGCAGTGGATTGCTCTCGCGTGAGAGTATGGATCCTTTGAGCTCGGGGTCGTCATGGAGTCCCTTATTCCTGGAAAATCCGGATGTGGAATCAGTGGGACGGAGTATAGGCAGACCTATTAGAACTTGGATTTTGGCCATCTTGGACGACACTGTTGGTCTTGGTGTTCAAGACGACCAGAATGGGTCAGAGAAGGATGATGGAGACAACGATGACGACGAGCTCATTGATGTTGTCGAATCTGATAGCGACGATAGTCAAGTCGATTATCTTGCGCCGTTGAAAGGAGAGTTGCATCGGTTACGCGGTTCTGACGATGAATCTACGAATCCCCCACTGTCCACCACACCTCATCGACGTCTTCCTACTGGCCGTCCATATATCACAGAATACTTTCGAAGTGGTACCCGTATCGCATCAGAGAAAGTATTGGTGATGCCCATATCGGAACTTCTGTCCTCAATATCTTTACCTGAATACGGAGAAGATGATGCACCACCTTTGATACTCAGATCAGAGGATGATCGTCTTACCATCCTCTTGCGATCCTTAAAATCTGACTATCCGACAATTCGCTCCTTGTCGCCAGCTTGCATCCTTCCTGTACTTGCAGTGCGATGGGTGATCCACTGCTTGCACTCTCGTTTCCTGGAAAATGGCAGCAGAGAACGAGAAATGGAAAGGTGGACTAGAAGGGAGACACGATGTTTCCTTGCTTCCTTCCCTTCGGAGCCCCACAGCTCGTCGGACGCTAATAGTAACAACGGGATTACCGTGTTTCCTCCGATAGACAACCGCAATGTCCAACTTATGGCTCAGGTTCTCATGGCTCTTGACAGCATCGAGCAGCTCTTACAGGCCTTACTCCTGACTAGCCGGATCCGGGTTGACTTCCATCGACTTTCAGGAAAGATTTTCCATGGGTATCTGACAGGATCCATACCTCTTGAAAGGGAACTTCCGCATGATATATGGGAGGCTGCAGAAGAGAACTTGGCGGATGCCTTTAAAGAGGAGGTCCAAAAACCAACGAAGAAGAAAACCAAAGGCAATACACCTTCGCCTGCAGCACAAGGGAAGTCGAGCGGCGGAAATAAAGGATTGTTTTCACTTCTGGCTGATTTGGACGAGTGATCTTGATGGAATACCCTGTCGGCTACATTTAGGACGTACATTTTCAATGCTGAATGCTTTGTACACTGGTTAATTCTATAATAGTGCTTTCGCCTATTGGAATCAGGCTGTTTCATTGTGGCAGTGAGGCACAATCGTGGTGACTTTTTAATGTCAATTGGTTTCAGGATGCCAGGCTGCAAGGAGTTTGGAACGACTTGCATGCCTGCTAAAAATAAAAGCCGCACTGGACTCTGCAGCGCTGGACCTTCATAGGCAAATGAAATGTCCTTGCAAAACGCATGGCCTAAGATCCGTCCCAAAAAACCAATTTAGTGACTGGTAGCTGTGGAATGACAGTGATTATTCGTTACAAGTCATATATCGTCCGTATCCTTCCTATGGTAAAGTAATTCACAGACATATATTTTATCTGTCTATGAGCTCGAACTGTCCAGAGCTTCATGAGCGAGAATGCCGAAGGAGAGCTTTGCTCCTAAACGTGGCGTTGTACTGCAGCAGATTATTGATATCGCGTACCCAGTCATCTTCCTTACCAGGTCCAGCACCTTCGCTATGCCGCATTTGTTCGGCATCTGAAGATGTGATTATTGACGACCGGTTGATGCAAGGTACTGGATAGGGAGAGGCCTGGACTACCACCGATTCTCCAGGGCCGAGAATGTGTGATGAACGACCGTCCATGGATATTCCAGCTGGAGAACGACTACGGTCGCCGATCTGCGGATGCGGCGTCAGGAAATTCCACGATCAGTCACGGAGTGCATACCTTCAGTGTGATGATAGAAGAGGAAGGGAAGACGAGAGGTCTGAAGGACAAACTCCGAGGGCAAATCGGACTCAAAACAAGTGCACTCAAGGATGGATGGACAATTGGGCCACCGGCAGATAAGGAGTATGCGGTCGACCCTGTAGGTGTGGAAACGATAAGACCGTCGGACTCGTATCAATTGTCAATACACGTCTTCTTGCATCTGAAGACCATGAGAAACCCACCACTGCCTCTGTGAGATGTTGGCCATCGACGAATATGTCGATTGTGTTGAGATGAGGGCTTGACCCACGGTGTAGGGCAATTTCATTCATGACCTGCCAATCTGAAAATGGTCAACGGATTGTGCAGACTTGGAATGCTTGCTGTTACCATCAACTTCTGGGCTCTTCCTGGAAAAGTCTTTATTATAAGACATGCAGGCCAATCGCATGCGGTTCAATATGGTAGCTTTCCCAGAGAAGACAGTTTCCAGCGCCGTGTCAAAGTCATCGATGTCTGTAATGTGCGATGAGCGAAGGTGCGTGCTGATTCCAGATACAACAACGGACGGAATGGGAGCAAAAATCCGAGAGTGCCCATGGAGAAACTTAGGACTGGCGGCACTGCGCCGGAACTAAACAGCGATGATGCATGAAGAATTGTTCCGTCTCCTCCTAGCGTCACGACCAAGTCGATTTTCTCGGGACTACCTATTAGTTTCTACTTAGATCTCTGTGAGCAAAGCTGTTATGTGTGAAATCACTCACGAGGGTCCCAAACTTCCGCTCCGTTAGGGATATCATCTCTGTCCTCATGGAAGACTCTCACATCTGGATACTTGGTTTGCATATGCCTGATGATGTGAAGTGAGAACATTGTGGACATAAAACCTTGTTTTTTTACCCGAGTAACGAGTTAATAGCATGCATGACGGGTGTTGTGCGCATTTTGTTCACAATAAGGATACTCCCTGGAGGGCAGCTGATACGTGGATCTCTGTTACCCAGGTTCAATGTCAATTGTGAAGGTTCAGAAAACGCAGATTATACACTGGTTGTGCAGCATTTGCTCGAGTTGAGTGGGTCCGCGTCGATAGAATTGAAGACCGACACATCGTTGTCTGCAGCCATGATTTGAGAAGGCGAGAAGGCTTCCTCTGGCAGCGACGGAGAGAAAACATCTGATGCGGGGGTATCTGGAAAAGAGATTCCGTGAGCAACAACTTGAACAAGTTTCCGAATCCGAATCAACGGTATTTGTCACGTGACTACTATCACGTTTTCCCCATGTCGCGTCTGTTTCGACACACAATCCTTTCAACTGGTTCTTGATCGGTTACAGGACACAGTGGCCGCATAATATAACCGAGGGTTCGTGAATTCCAATATTTTGATAATTGCTAACGAACTTGTTATTGACTTGTAGACTCGGAGCTACTTGGGTATTAGTATTACGGACGAAAGACAGTGACAATATGTCGGAACCTGATAAACGAACGCGATCTCAAGTAGCCCTCCCGGATGATATTCTACGAATGACGCAACGATCTCCAATGAAGGAGGCTAGGACCGCTTTAAAGGCCCAAGCAGCAGCAGATAGCGCTACATCGACGTCCATGGCATATTCGGACGAGACGGAAGACGAATTACTTCTCTCGCCAGGAAAGCATGATTGGAATTCAAGTCGCTCGAAACGTTCTGCGCCCTCTGAAGCACAAGACGACTACTCACGTATCTCTGGCTCGTCTCATGGTCGAGAGCTGAAGCGTGTCAAACGAGACATTCTACCAACACAAGGAGACGACACAAACATCGATGAGTTGTCTCAATTGGCCTCAGTACCCACACGTAACATGTCGGAACCCACAATTCCAACGGCGAAGCGGCGAAACCGCAAGCGGTCCAACACGACGTCCAAGAAACCCATATCCACAGTTACTGCAAGTCCACCACCTTCCCAGTACACTCCCTGTGCATCTCCAATAAAAGGGAGAGCACGATCAGTCCCTATCTTCCCTGTAACCCACGATATTCCCCACATTGACTTCAGAGATTTTCTGAAAACGCCAGTGCGTTCCAGGTCTTCTTCACAGTCTCCGACAAAGGACAAACTACGTGTCGGGTTTCCTGGCTCCTCATCTCTCCCAACTATCCATGATGAATCGACCGCTTCTATGGACGTGTCAGATGCTCCAGCCAGTGTCGAACGCGATATTCCACTGATTGTAGAACTACCACCATCATCCAGTTCTGAAATAATCATTAATCCTCCAACATCTTCTATCACCTTGCCTGTTGTTCCAGCCACTCCCGTGACGGAGTCGCTTAACAGACTAATTCCCATGTCTCCCCTCACCCCAATTCCAGAGACGCCTCTCCCAGGACGCACGGCCGTGGACGTGGAAGATGAAAGCCGTTATGATACGAACAGTGGATGGGGTGGTAATTTATTCACGGTAAGACCTGGAGCCTTCTTCTACCTATCGTCCTTTCTGACCTCTTATATAGAAAAAGCCAGTAAAACCAAATGGTTCAACGAAGGAGAGCCGTCTTCCAAGGCCCATGGCACCTCCCCCTCCAAGACCTTTAACCTTTGTACCTGTTGCCTCTGGATCCAAAAAGCCTATGATTACCGCGACAAAGGTCGGAAAGGCTGGACAGCCTACTAATCGAGCGAACGCTTCAGATATGAAACGACCCTCCTCTGACAAGCCGCAGCCGTCGATCTTTGCCGTGCCCTTTGGTTCTGAGCCTATGACTAGACCAAAAGTAAAGATGAAGGAGAAGATGAAGCCAAAGAAACCGAAAACGGAGAAACCCTTGCTGCCCCTGGACGATGACGAGGAGGAAATGGAAGACTTGCCTTTGGTAGAAAGGGGCGAAGATACGTTTGGCACAGCTTTCTTTTTTTCGAGAAAATCCCTTGGACCACAGCTTTCTATTTCAACTGAAACCATTGAAGCAGTGAAGATGCATGCCGATGCAGAAGAGACACCTATGGATCACGCTACAGTGATGGGAGATGCTCAGGAAGTCCTGAGGCCTGATGGGGGCCAAGGCGGCGACTCGGTCGCTAAACTTGACGCCTTGATAAATACAGGCGACGCACGTTCAAACGCTTCACACTCATTACCAGGGGCTGAAGATGCAGGGCCAGAAAAGGAACAGAGCAAATTGGAGGAGTCTTCTCGTTCGCAAACAAAGAGCAGACTTCCACTGGGAAAGAAGCGACAGCCAATTTCCACGGCCCCTGCTGGTCGAGTGACGCGGAGCACCTCCAAACAGCAGGAGAAGGGTGCGGAGGCATCCCCACAGCGTACATTTTGTTATTTTCCGTTTATTCTGGCAGCACTGATTACATTTCTAGTTTCATTCACGCGAACGAAGACTACAGCAACTTCTGGCGCATCTCTCAAACGCACAGCTTCCGGTAGATTGAAAAAATCTGCACCGCCTGCTGCTGAGGAAGCTCGAATGGACAGTGATCGCATTGAGGAGAGTGATGTCTTACCCCCAGGTTCACCCATGAAAACCAGCTCCCCAATCAAAACGCCTTCTCATAGCCCAGTGGCAAAGAATGGTACACAAACCATCGAATTTGGTGCTGGCAGACTTACTTTGGCCAAGACGCCTGTAAAGTCGAAGGGCTATGTGAAACCTGCTTCCAGTCCATCTCCGAGCAAAATTGCGAGGGCCACATCGCTGTTCATCAAGCCGACTAGTAAGTCGACACTTAGCTTAACTGCTTCTAAAGCATGGCGATACTAATCAATGGTATAGTTACGAGCGTATCTCATACTTCTTCCACGGAATCAGGCAAACCCGTCGCCTCTACTTCAGGTTCTTCGCTATCCACACTTTCTAATGCACTTGAGAAACTACGCATGCCTCCACCTCCGAGACCCAACACTACTATGGGCTTCAATAGAGATACACTTGGTAGCGATGACGACGACGCCTCAAAACCTACCAGTAAAGACGACAGCGCTCTGAACCCTTCAGGAGATACTCGTCCTGCTGTGGGTTTAAAGAGATCAGTGACACTGGGTGCAGGCGCGTTTAGAAAACCGGCCTCTTCGAGTACATCGAATGGAAAGAAACTCGTTCAAAGACCGATTTCCAGTTTCTGGTCTAAACAGGGTAATGGAATAAATGCAGCGAAGGCGACTGGTAATAGCAGGTTTCCACACCTTGGTGTTGGTGGCCCTCCCCGCAAAACCATTAGCAAGAAATCTGACTTGCCTGTGGTGATGGGTAGTCCAGTTAAGGGTGGCGCAAATGGAGATTTGGATTTGACGCTGCAGGAAATTGGGGACGATGAGGCCAACAGAACTGGCGCGACAGGCAACAGCTTCGGCTTGTTCATTGCTCCAGCCAACACCATGACGGGTGAAGACACCGAATGCGAACCTTCTTTCAAGGGGAAGGAGAAGGCAAATTCCAAAACTTCGAATGCATCCCGACGAGTATCAATGGTCTCACATGCTCTTTCTCAATCGTTGAGCTCCCTTCCGCAAACGAGTGGTCTGGGCCAAATGGGCCCACCTCCCACACCTCCTAGTGGTAAACGCAGCACAAGCAGCACCCTCCCTGCAAACTCATCAGCATCAGGAGGTTCACCTTCACAAGCGGGGTCTTCAAATGCTCTTGGGACAAGATCAAGTACACGAATCGCCACGAAGGCGTCTCAGACTAAACTAGGAACGGATGCTCCGATATCGTCTGGACGGAAAGGCGCAGACGCTGTCACCGCAGCCCCAAGTAATCCAGCCCCAGAATCTCTGAAGATCTTAGATGATTGTGTTGTATTTGTCGATGTAAAAACCGATGATGGTGATGAAGCGGGTTCATTATTCGGGGAAATGTTAGAGGGAATGGGTGCCAAAGTAAGTTATCAATTCTTCGCTCACCATTCCTGATCGATTTCATTTCTTATCCTTCGATAGGTTTTAACAAGGGTTGGCCAGACATGCACGCACATCGTGTATAAGAATGGTCTTATGAGCACGTTGACTCGTTATAGGTAGGTCGCTTCCTCACCGTTTATTAACGTCTTATATCCTAATTTTGCCATTTGAGGTTACTCCGTGATCCTAAGCCGTTAGTTGTTGGCATTGGATGGGTTGTAAAATGTGTTGAAGAACGGAAGCACATCGACGAGACGGATTTCCTGGTTGACGTTGAAGGCGTAAATGTAGCAGGCATCAATAAGGTGAGGACTTGTGTGGATAATCGTTGGGAAGTCATTGTTCATTGAGTATATAGCGCCGTCGATCCTTTCTTCCGAAATTATTTGCCGATGCACTTGACACCGGTGATGCCAAGGAAGGAACCGAGGAAGATGAAGGGGATAAATCAGTAGATGTGTCTGCATCCCGTAAGTAACTCATTCACTTGTGATTGGCAACATCACCCTAAAACATTCCATTCTCGCCGCGCGTTAGAGGAGGATTTGGCCCCCTTGGAGAGAGCACGGAGAAGGAAGAGTATGCTCGTCGGTCCGCGTCCGTGAGATTTATGTGATTTGTACTTCGGTGGCTGCTTCACAAAAGGCTTATGAAAGGTTTTGTTTCGTTCCGCGACACGTTTCGGTGTTCTGTTTGGTCATAATATGTCTTACTCATTTGGCACATCTCATATGTTTAAATTCCTCAGCTATCGAATTTGGTGCTACATGTCAACTTCTAATCTATTTTCGCGTTTGTATGCATGCTGCTGGACGTCTGAAGAGCTGACAATCAATGGTCACCTCAACGGGAATTCAAAGTACTCGACCGTCATTTCCGAGCCGCTGATGTACGTTTCGATCGAGCAATCTGTCGATTTACGTTCTCAGTAGCTATGATTGCAGGTGTTTACTACTGGGCGAATCAAGTTCTGAGTCTAAGTATATGACATGTTCATACCACGATTTCCAACAAAGCCTCATTCATGAGCAAATTGTAAAATCACCAGCGCTTTGCGAAATGGAGGTGGCCTTAATCATAAATTTGGATACAGTGCTTGTCTATATGCTGGTCAAAAAGTATTTTCCTTCCCGAAGAAATTAGTCAGACACCTAGACCTTCTAGTGGCAAACTCATGTTTTGCAAACGGAGTGAACAATGTTGTGACCAATACTGTCGAACTTTGAATCAATTGGATCTAAAAATGGGATCTTAAGTTCACCCGACTTGCACAAAGGGTCGGAACCCATGTCGGAGTCGAGATAGGGTAAACGTCCAAGAAACGAGTGCTATCAGCGCAAGGGACCCTTTGAACTGAAATTTCAATTTCATTTAGGAGTCCAAATATAGACCCCCAAGGAGGTATTACATTCTGTGAACACATTGAACGTGCTCAACAGATTTCAGGCTCAGAAAGCCCGCCCGTATTATCAAATATAGGAGATTCTCGTACTGTGAATATTGTTTTGGGCATTAAGGTATCAACAAAGAAAAAATGCATATGAGAAAAAAGGTAAGGGCACAATGCCGCAGTGAATTGAATGAGAAGTAGCGTAGATGGAAAAAAAAAAAAAAGAGAGTTACGAAAAAAAGACAAAATCAGTATGCAGACATCCGGGGTGGGCTTACTTGATAATCAAAGGGGATAAAAACATCCTTCTCCGCGTTCGGGACGACATGGGCGTTATTGGGTCCTCCTTCACTTTTGGAGCCGGGACCATCAAAAAGGGAACCTGCCCAGTGGATGTTAGAAGGGAAGACGGGAAAACAAATAGCGCACCCCAATATGAGCCATGAACTTATTCATATCGTCCGCGTGTGATTCTTCTTCAATCCCCGAAGGTTTCTCCCCGTCAGAAGTCACATCAGGCTCTTCATCCACAATGGGAAGTCCTCTGTCCCTCGGAGGTTTCTCGATTGCGGGGGTAGGGGCCTCGCTCACTAATCCGTAATCACGTAGGAGCTGTCGAGTCTGATCCGGACCCATCGCGAATAAGGAACGTAAGTCAGCAGGGAAGTGGGTCGAAGCGGTCGGTGGCTCTCTGAATGGGTTAGACGTCGACCTTTTGATCGGCGTTGGTGCTGGCACCGAGGGTATGGCAGAGGTTGGTGAGCGCAGAACATTTGAGCCCAATGAAGTCGATCTGCTGAGTGGAAGAACGACTGGGGATTGTTCGGGCGTAGGAAGTGGTCGCAGCAGAGGTCGAAGTGGCGCATTGGACCTTGCCGATGTTTGAAGAGAGTTGTAATGGCGGGCTTCGCTGTTGCCACTCTTGGTTAGAACGTTCTTTTAAATCGAATTAAGGGAAAAAGTCCTTACGAATTATGAAGCGTAGTTTTGACTTCCAGTATCTGCCTCTGGTGAGCGATGACCTGCTGTCGGAGGTTTTCGGGAACCTGGTTTTCCAGCTAAAGAGGACGATTGAAACAGAGTGTAAAAGATATTAAAAAAACTGTGGCCTACCTCCTCCCTGACCTTTTCACGCACTTTGTCTCGGAGAGAGACTTTGACTAATTCACGAAGATGAGTACGAATCCTGGCCTCTACCTCTGCCCTTATCTTGTGTTCCAAGGTGAGACGGACGGTTTCGACATCCTGTGTTTGCTTCGAGATTTGCTGATCAAGGGCCCAACGAAGTTGATTAAGCTATACAATTCCAATAGATCAAAAAAGGAGACGAAGACGGCTTGGAGCGACAAACCTGTTCTGCCGCTTGGATATCCAAAGCGCAAGATACCATTTTTTCACTTTGACCACCGAGTCGGTCAAGGCTACCTTTCATAGAGACCAATGTTTTCTTCATCGTTGAAAACAAGTCTGCTATCGCGACGATATCTTGGTTACTTGAAGCGATGTCGTTAGCATTCAAGAATGGAACAGAAACAGCAGAGGTGTATGCAGGCGGTGGTTCCGATCGAACCCTAGCCGGATCCTCTTGCATCATAACAGACATTGAACGGGGTTCTTCCAGCGCAGGGGTTGCGGGTGAAGTCGGTGGAGTGTGGAACGGCGCAATGCTCGACTGCCGGTCTTCAGAAACCGACCTCTTCCTCTTGAGCGCGATCGTGACAGGAGATCGGACGTCAGGATTGGAGGATGTAGCAGGAGTATGGGGTTCGTTTGGTGGTGGCCCCTTCGCTCGTTTCTTTCCTTTGCCCATAGGCGCTTCTTAAAGCCCGAGTGAATCACCTGTGGTGTGCTCGGGACCTGAGATAGTGTGAAGCTCGAGAGATCAAAACAGCGGCTGAAGAAGAAAGCGCAGTAGTGCAAATGAGAAGTCAGACATACGTACGCTATCCATAAACCTTAGCACCTTTGGGGACTATTATTTGTATTGGTTCAACCGCATGAGGTCAGTGCGTTGGATATGCGTGGGTCCCCCGGGGTTAGATTGGCACGGAGCAAGATATGGAATATCATGGAATGACCGCCATGAGGCATACGACCTAATTTGCGTATGGCCCTCTAACGGTAAGTTGACCCAAAGCTAAGGTAGGCACAGGAAAGTCTCGAATTTGCTGAGTTCTGGTCTAACAAGTCGGGTTCGTCCAGAAAAATGTATTTCTCGGTATGACTGATGTGCATGACATCGACTTCTGTGCTCTGACGCCCAACCATGTTTAGCTCAGCTCACATCCTTCAGTTCATCGACATTTGAGGTGTTCTGAATATGAATGTCAAGGCAATAAGACCGTGTCTCAGGCTTTTTTCTCACTGTCGTTTCCAACACCGCGTTGTTACAACCATCACAATGACACTTGATAGTCGTACCATGTCAGGTTCAAGCTCATCGCGGCGTACGACACAACCACCAGACGTCAGGTTCTCCGTGTCCCAGGTTCCTCGGAATCCACTTGGGGAGGGAAACTATATCAAAAGTGCGGCTGCTCTTATCATTGGGTGCGTTGTTTGCCGTGATTCCTAGATGACTTGGAGTAGTGAACACGTTTCAGAGATGAAATCCTTAACGGCAAGACCCTGGATCGTAACTCACACTGTTTCGCACATTACTGTTTCGAATATGGAATCAACTTGTACGCCTATGAGCTCATGTCTCCCGGCTGGCGTTAACGGATCTAGTGCATGCATTCCAGGAAACGTATAGAGGTGGTCCCGGACATTGAAGGAGAAATGTATGTCAAGCACTTCGTGTTGCTCATATCACACAACTGATGGATCGTCGCCAGTGTCAAGGCAGCACAGCGGCTTGTACAGAAGTATGACTTGGTTGTTACCAGCGGCGGAATCGGACCTACCCATGATGGTACGCCCTCTTTCTTCCATTCCTTGATATTTGCCCACAAGGAAGTTGTGTGTAAAGATATCACATATCAGTCTCTTGCGAAAGCTTTCAATCAAAACCTTGTCCATCATCAGGAGACCATTAGTCGCATGTATGAGTTGAGCAGACAACGGAGCTGGTTGGGAACTCAGAACTCGGAACAAACAGCCGCCATGCTTCGAATGGCCCTGTTTCCAGAGAACTCTGAAGTTCTGTTTGTCGCGGAGGATATTTGGGTGGTACATAACCTTATCTTGTCTTCTGATTCACCACAATTTTCCTGAAACTTGCTTCTAGCCTGTGGTACGTCTGGAAGGAAAACTTTGTGTTTTTCCTGGCATTCCTACTTTGTTCAAGAAAATGTTATACGGGTTGACACCGTTCCTACCTTTACCTCCTAAGCATGAACGACCTTCAAGAATTCAAATTTTTACCAAGTAAGTTCATATATTGTGCTCTAACGCAACCTTGTTGAGTTTTCTCTATTTGTAGACAGCCAGAATCAATGATAGCTCCTTATCTTACATCACTCCAAGAACGCCTGAGACCTAATGGAATTCAGGTGGGATCATATCCCGTCCTGTACAAGGGTGTGTTCGTAAGCTTGATTGGGCGAGATCCGGATTCTAGCCAAGGGAGTACGTTACGACTAGCCGATGTAGCCCAGGAGGTTGAACGCGAGGTTGGAGGTCGGATATGCAGCGAAGAGGAAGTAGCTGCTCAGAAGAAGGACACGGCTGTCGAGAGTTTGAATGAGGTCGATGCCCTCAATGTTAGAGTTAAATTATAATTCCGCTCTTGTGGTTAGCTTTTATTTTCTATCTGGCTATATACTTGATGGCTAACAACATGCATGCGTTGTCAGTAATCCATCCAAGCAGCACGAATAACTATCGGGATGTTGCTACGAGTTTGTTCGCGTGACATGCCCCTTTAGATTATTGATATTGACAGTTTGTCAAGAAAGCTTTCCTCTGTTCATGTGCTCGCATCAACTTCTTCCGTCGACAGTGAATTCATTCGACGGCAAAGGCTTATCATATGCCACCCATACTAGCCGCGTCGGATATGGGCACTGCTTATCTTGATTCAGGGCGGACCATGCCAGATGAAGAGACTCGCGGTTAATACCGCCTGGCACTCTTTATCCTTATATAAGGCTCCTTTGTTGTCGGAGTCACGGAGGCTGCTATAGCACTGCCGCTAACGATAGCGCTAATTTAAGCGCCGACTGCAGTGCTCATTGTCATACCCCTCAAGACGATTGTTTCTCTAGTATGGAATTCGTGTCCGTGGTTCATTTTTGGCCATAGGCTTAACATGCACTCCTTGGCTTCAATACTGCACTCCAACTTTTATATCCCGTACTTGGATCTTACCCACTTGTGCCCTTAGTACGGCCTACCGATAAAAGGAGCCAACTCAAGAGAAATAGATCTTGATTGGAGTAAGTAAGAGGTTCCATTGTGATTTCAGCAGAACTCCAGATATCTCCACATTCGGTGCTATTCAAAAAAAGAAAACAAGCCGCACCTGTTCTGCCATGCCTATCTGGCAACCATTTGAATGGATATTCCAAGTTGGCCATTTTTCAGGCCAAATCCCGCCTGAAGACAACTTCCATATATAGGAATTAATTTTATATCGGTCCGGTTTAATTGAAAACAAGGAACAAATACCTTGGGGGAAAAGGGCACAAGGCTCGATCCTGTGCTGGCTGTCATACGAGATAGTATACCAGTATTCGATCAGGTGTGCACATTGAATTGAGATAACGGGCCTTCGAGCGTCAAAGCACTTCCTTTTGTTCGGCATTTCCCAATTTCTTCCGCCATGAAATCCAAATAAGGAAGGTTCTTGGCGCATCAGCGCCCGCTCTGTTGGCGGAATTCAATGCTTTGTTAGTTTGTCCGTACATTCTTCCTACTCGAGGCTCGAGTTGAGAAACAACAGAAACTGCGGTCGTAAACTGGAGCGCCTTGAGGTGCAATGTGTTGAATTGAATGGGCTGGCAGTTGCACCAGCTAAAACTTCGGAAGAGTAAAGTACGAAATTGTAACATTTAACATAGTATTAAAAATCCTGAAATCCACAGAGATAATAGCGGGCGGACGCGATATGCAGCACGGGGCATTTTATTTGAGTTTCAGTCACCTGAGAAGCCGCGAAGGCCGAAACAGCCACTTTCCAATTCAACTCATCTCGGCGATTCTTGATCACCTTAGCCTCGATTGTGTGTTCAACGCGTACGCATTCTTCTTCCATCTGCTTCTTTGCCAACTAGTTCTTTGACTATGTCCTTTATCGAGCAAATCGACCTCCGAGCTTTGGTCATCGAAGCCTATGTGCCAAGGGGCGTCAGCATCGGGCTGTCGGAGCAAAACTCTAACCATTGCGTATTATCTTCGTTAAATGGGGTGACCGATCATTCCAGCGCCATTCCCGAAACGCAGAAGTATATCTACAACCAGGATTCTTGGGATTCGAATGGACCGCGCATCCCCAAGGTCCACGATTGCTTTGACAATGGTATAATCACGTATCGTCATGGAGTACATCCCGATGCTATCCCGTCAGGATGCTACACTATTGCATCAGAGGACTGCCGACGCCATTGACTGGCTTCGACATCTTCCTTCCATCCGGTGCGAGGATTGGGCCTCTGGGAGGTGGATACGCCCGTCACCGGCTATTTCAGGACTGGTCGGCGCCGCTGCCGTTGAACCTTAGTATCTCACTGAGCGTATTCCGCTCAAACATCTGCCAAAACTCATCCAAATTAAGAATGAGCCACTTGTGTTCAGCCAGTCAGATATGGAGGGCAACGTCGACCTCGATACGTCATAGGCGCTGCCCTTTCGATTTCGGGACTGTGGGATTGCTGCCAGAAACCTTTGTTGTTTACACAGTAACTATGTCGATGAAACCTTTGGACGTGTGCAGATGTCACGCTTGGTTAGCCCATCTTAGCCTATTGATCAGAGGATTCTGGGACCAACGATAGCAACAGGTCTAGATGAGAATAGGCTGATCGGCCCTCGTCCTTAGACTCAACACCTTGTCTTGTGACTTGGGCTAATGTCCTCAGAAACACAGTTCAAGTCTGACTCCGCAACTGGATGGCAATTGTGCCATCAAATTTTGAAATTCAATCCCTTTGGCCCTTATGACTATCAGCTTGAGACCCGAGGGTATCACAGCCAACACAGTATACTCAAATCAAATAGTGGCGTGTAATTAACGACTCATGTTGTGCCAGAGATGGACATTCTGAAGGGTAGAGCAGAGGCATTTGGATGGTTGTGAATGAATTCTGTATATTCCACTGGTTTCTTATGTATAAATGTACAAGCGGGATTGGTTAGGGGCGCCTTAATCACTGCCAACATAGCGAAATGTGAACAAAAGAGTTTGAATATAAAAGAGAATTTTAACAAGAAGAAAAAAGATTCAAGACAAAATAAATATTGAGACCCATAGGTCTACCACTCCGGGAAAGCGTGTCATCCTTGTGCAGGGGCCATGCTAATCTTCTCTGTATCGTTCCA
>Ga0307509_10006235_pt1 | contig 16128 bp, 13 predicted proteins | sample 10_EM_MG_FD_202245 | JGI IMG/M metagenome (GOLD analysis project Ga0307509, IMG submission 202245) | Populus trichocarpa ectomycorrhiza microbial communities from riparian zone in the Pacific Northwest, United States - 10_EM | ecosystem: Host-associated > Plants > Roots > Unclassified | place... | reverse complement strand
TGTGTGTGTGAACTAGCAGTTCTCTGATGATGTCAACACAGATTTAGCAGGAGGTCGCGTTCGCCGACGCCACGGGGCAGGTCGGTATCAACATCTCCCACCATCCCAAAGGCCTTGTCTCCATGCCTCGTGCATCGATCACCCTCCACACCAGCCGGTAGCACGCCCTCGTCGCCTGTTCGTCGCCCCATGCAACCTGGATATCATCGCCACAAAGACGAACTCACCGTTCCATTGCGCCCTTGCTGCGAGGCGTGCGAGCACATCACTGACCAGTCACTTAAAGAGGGTGACCACTGGCAGGAGAAATTCTCAAGGGGTGCTCGACGGCGGCGAAGCCCAAGCCTGGAGAACAACGACCTTCGTGGGGAATCGTACTTTTCACACACAAGAATTAGGAACGAATTCTTTGCCTTGTCGAAATCACTCGACGCGATAGGATCGTCCCAGCACGGCTCGCCTTCCACCTTTTCTTTAACAGTTGACGAGGTCGATAAGCGCAGGAAGTCCCGCGATTTCAGTGAAGAGCCTTCATCCTCCTCCTCTCCATCTCATTTATTCCATTCTCCTGGTTCTCCCTATTCGGGAAGTGCTCGATACCCACGTTACAAACCCCATGAACGTGATGTCTCGTCAAGCTCGACACACTCATCGACGTCAACAACACCAGACGAAATCGTCCCCGAAGGTATTGACCCTCGTGGCAGGCACCGCTCCTCTCCCATCGAAGAAGAAGATGAGGCCGAGCTATTTCCTCTCCCTTCCCCTCGTCGTTCTCCTAGCGGCACCCCATCACCGTCGCCATCACCCAAGATTTCTCCTGCTCCTAGCCCAAACGGGTCGACCTCCTGTTTGCCAGCAGGGTTGATAGCACCAGGTGCTACTTCAGCCAGAAAATCATCATCTACCCAAGAGAACATTTCGCCATCAAAGACAAATTCGTCTCAAGAAAGCCTCCTGAAAGCCTCATTGTCCAGGAAGCAGGCTGGTAGTTATTTGGCGGCCCCCGCAAAATCGACATTGCCTCTTCAATCGAGCAATACAGGCAGATTACCTCCTAATTCCTCCTCTCTAGCAACGTCGCCAATCGCTGCAACTGCTTCGACGTCTCCCACGACGACGGAGGTAATATCAGAGCGAGGGATAGGGGTTCGCACGGCACCCAGGTCCAAAGAAAAATACTTGTCTCCAATCTTGACTTCATCCCCGTCCAGTGAACCTGCGAACGTGTCTCCTACTTCTCAAACAGCAGCTGCGTCGACCCGACTCACACCGGTGTCCATCAAGCCCGTTGTTGGATTCCCGACCTCGGCGGCCATACCCACCCCTTCATCACCGAAGGCACCCACCCATGGAAGGCACGTACAAGGTCATGTGCAGACTGGACACCAACATCTCGGGCCACATTCAAGCGCAACTTCCAGTTCTTCCGAGACCCCAATCTCGCCCCCAGGCCCGCAAAAGCGCAAACACTCGTTTACGCTTCCGTTTATCAAAGCGGGCGAGGTTATTCGGGACGCCAGTGTAGATGTCCTTAAGGGCGTCAGCTCCATATCAGGTGGCGGAGGCCTTGTTGGGAGTGTCTGAACGGCCACCCGCCAAGCGGGAACAGTCGCATCCTTCCTTTTTTTTTGTTCCCGATACAGATACTTCGGCAACCCACTCGTATCTCTGCGTTTTCATCGCATCACACACGCGAACAGCGCGTACCCGCTCCTCCCTCATTTCTTTAATATCATTATGCCTTTTGACGACACACCTCTACGACCAACATGACGACATACCCCCTCGCCGCGTTATTTTTCATATCCTCCTATTCTTCCTTTTTTTTGGAATGGGTTTTTGTCTTTTTTTGCCCCGTATATACCCCCTTTATGCAGCCATCACTTTAACTTTACCCTACCCGCTCCGCAATCCTCCACTTTGCGATCCCTTAAACACATACATAATCCTTGGCAACGGTGATTCCCTAATGATGTCCGACGATTCACTCATAACTACATAAGTAAAGCAGTTTCTCCACTGTACTAATAATACAAGTCCCACTTAGGTGTGACTAGCGATCATGATGTATGTATGTATAGCTTTAGGTAGCTGTACGATATACATACATATGTATGCGTCTTTGCATCTAGCTTCTGAAATCTTGATGTAGATTGCATTCCTCTTTTATGCGAGCCTCTGCAGATCTATCTGCAATGAGAGAGAGAGCCTGATCGCCCCCATGTATGTACGTCGATCCCGTGTACATGCATAATACAAAGGTAGTGCTAAACGTGATTGTAGGATTGAATTGGCCGCTTCACCCCAAAATGGTTCCAATGGTGATCGATCGAAAAGACAATTTATTTGTGATCGATCGTGTTTCTCCGAGCCGATCAAGCGCTGAGCGCTTAGCACTTTGGAGAAATGGGATAGACAAAGCAAAACCGAAAAAAAAAAAGGAAGCATGAATATGGTGCGCCTCAGGTCTTACCGAGATGCCAGTTGTCCCAAAAATTGGTCTTCGTATAGAGGTGTGACAAATGATGATAAAGCTAGGGTAATATAATAGTGGATGAGTTCTATGGGTGCTATGGATAACTTGTAGATCTATATGCTGGGGCTTGGGTGGAGCGAAGGAAGCATAGTTACATAAGGACGAACCAGTGTGATCACTGACTTTGGTATACCCTTCGAATTTCCCATCCGGACAAAGGAACTATTTTAAACCGCTTTCCACTCTTGTAAGTACAGCAGGATTGATACCCGGGCCTTGAGGCCTGAAGCCCGAGGTACTGCCAATGTCCGTGATTCATCCTTGATCCATCCACCTGGGTTGATACTGAGCAGCCTACTTAAGGACTCTGGTCCAAATAAAGCTCTATCAGATCTAAGTTACCCCGCAATGTCCTATTCCCGAAGGTTCTACCCACGCGACTCGCGAGGCACTATGTCTTCTGGAAGAGTGGAGTGGTGGCTATGACTTTAGTATAAGGCAAGTATAAGGTACACTTACTTAATGCCCACGGAGATAAGTCAAGATGGTTGGACCGACTCTCCGTTTCAATTCTTCATTTCTCTAATGTCACTGAACCCCACACGGAATGCACTCACTCGTCACACGCATAAATCCTTTTATTCTTGGATGGCACTTCGAGCCGAGGAAGCCCTTTATCTTTCCATCACCCGGTATGACTTCCCATCTACACATCATACATCTTTGTGTCGGGTAGGGCGTGCTAGTATTTATGGTATCTCACTTCACTTACAACACTGCAATTGACTTCTGTCTGGAATAAAGCGGTCGAAGAACACGCACATCACCCGGTCAAGCGAAAACGTCGTGTCTCACGCATTCAGCGGTGAACACGGACAAATTGGCCGTGTTCTTGGCAATCGAGAAAACCGGACTTACAAAGGAAGGATATTGGAGTCCGGCAAGTGATTTAAATCTCCAGAGTGTCACCAACAATAGAAGAACGACTAAATAAGCGCACGGACATTAGTGCTATCATGGAGCTTTGTAGGCGCCCACCCGCTGATTATCGTGCTTGCCATGTGGTTAACTCTGGTGTTGCATGGGAAGTTGCATCTCTTTAAGCGTCTAGCCGGGAACTATCAAACCGAGTTCCTTCATTGAGGCCTGCCAACTTGGTGGGATGGCAGCCGGCGTGGTGACACCGCGGGGTCAGCTGCTGTTATCGGGCCCAAAGGGTGCTTTTATTCTCATCTTCATGCAATTAGTACAGAAATAACATTAGGAACCTTCTACTTACAGCTAAATGAGTTATGCATATAGACAACTATCATACTGTAGCTGTATCGTCCAAAATCAAGTCGCACTTATGGGTACAGGGTTTCCGCGTTACATGTGAAGTCGTTCAATAATACACTGATAGGCAAGGAGATAGGACCCGAAGCCAGATGGAGTTTCCGGCTTGTCAAACCTAAACAGAAAAAAAAAGAGGGGGAAAGAAGTACTATGCAACGTCCCTGGCGCTGAAACTGGCCTCTGTTGGAGTTGGCGGAGGTTGGCGGTTATGCTCCCTCGACTCGCTCCTTTGAACTGGGCGCATGGCAGGTGGGCTCGATGAAAAGTCTGTGTCGGTCGAAGCTTGCTTGCCCCGATGTTGAGGACGACCTGAAGACTCATTGGCAGAAGCAGAGGATGCTTCGTACGGCGGTGGGTTGTAGCGCGCCCGCTGAGTTGGAGTGGCGGGTCGCATAATGTCCATCCGAAGCGCATTCGGAGGAGGGGCAGACGGGGGGTCGTACACAGGTGCACCACTTGCCTGCTTCCTGTCGAAATTATTGGATGTGGGAGGCAGTGTAAATGGCACGGCATCTTCTGGATTGGAAGGCACTGGAGGTATTTGTAGGCCTGGAGGGAGTGATGCTGTCCCATAAGGAGCGACGCTGCCCGCAATCGAACTCATAAACGGAACAGAACGGACACTCGAGCCATGAGTAAGAATTGTAGGGCTCGTCGGAGGGTTTGTGGTCCCCAATGGTGTCGACGTTAAAGTCGTATAACCAACCGACTTGGCATTGGACACGGTGGTTACATCCGAGATTGAGCGCATATGGTCCGGTTTAGTTGAAAGGGCTGCTTGGGACTGCACTAACTGTCGCTGTCGGCGGAGCATCCAAAATGTGATCCCAAGAGCAATGCAGATGACGATAACTCCACCGACAACACCTCCAACAATTGCACCAATATTTTTTGACTTTTTGGGCGTCGTACTACTACTGCTGTTCATCGTGACGTCGGGGTGGCCTATGTTCGCCGATTAACAAACTGGCAAAAGACAGTGAATTGATCAACCTTCAGATGCAACTTGTTTAGCGTCCGCCACATTGAATGTTTCTCCTGGCCATTTGGTCGCTGATGTAACCCGTTATTGGAAAGTGTGGTTGAGAGAAACAGCTTTTAAACTCACGGTCTCCTGTAGCCCAGAACGGGATAGAGTCGCCCTCAGGTAGGGTCAAATTTTGTGGAAAGAACGTGTTGGTGGAAAGCTTTCCTGCACATTCGATTGAATATGGGGACCACCTGTCCAAATTGTCAGTTTTAGAACGCCCATAAAGAAAGGTTTGCGTTACGCTGAGATTTGCTCAGGGAACCCTTGACAAGCAATACAAGCACTAATGAGATTGTAAGATGCCCACGAGCTTTAAATTGTGTGAATATCAAGCAGGGCCGGCACACACGAGGAATGACGCTTACCAAGTGCAGGGGGACACAGTGCCCGCGCTGACGGAGGGGAGATTATACTTGATCGAAGCGTTCAAAGCGGGGATGATCCAGTCTAGCCCAGTCAGTCATGATTTGAGCCACAACAAAGTTGTTTGAGAGAGAAGGGAATGGCGCGTACTGCCATTGTTGCAAATTGCATCCACATCAGCTGCAACTTGGCAAGGGGACAGGTTTTTTGAATTATCCATCCAAGCAAATGCCTGAGTGCAAACTGCTTGCGACTGAGCCCGCGGGTGAAGACGAAATGCCCCTACAGCCGTCGCTGAGGCCACCAGGCATGACAGAACAATGGGCAACATCGTAAGGAGTTTGGCGATCCGCCTGCGCAGTAAGTGAGGGTGCCGAGCAAGGAGGGATGGTTAGATAAAAGTTAAAACTAATGTAGAGAGTTATCTGTAGCATGTGAGCGGTAATCGTATGGAAGATCGGTGATCAATCGAGATCTGTCTCCGTACTTGAAGCCGTAACTTAGTGTCATATGCAGGATATGCGGCAGTTACGGCAAGGCGGTGCCTGTAATCCCGTTGTGGTTTGCTCTATTTTTCTCTCATGTTCTTCCGATATCTCGCCTTGTATCGGAGCGGTGGCCTGGATCAAGAAGGTTCTTTCATTTAGGACCGAAATCGTAGAAATGAGCATCTCAACGCTTCAGAATTTACTCAACAATTTCATGACGACAAGTACTCCCGACCCGAGAGTCGAGATTCACGAATCCCAAGACTGAAATCGCCATAAATCCAATTCAGATTTCCTTAAGGCGGAGGTAAACACCACTAAGGGTCCGGATACGTGAGATGGACGACATATCCTGAAACTAGCTATATCCGTTTCAGCACTCTGCAACGGGAAAACGTGGATATTTACCGACACATATTCCAATTGAGTGGAGCCGTCGCTCAATTTCAAGTCCTTGATATTTGCAGTACTTAATAGGGCCAACATGAACTGGACACCTGACGAAGCACAATACCCAGGAGCATGCTAGCCTCGAGGCATAAGTCACATCCAACCCAGACCGCCGAACGGCGAGCGACGGTGACCCATCATTTTCCAAGCTGACAGGAGCGCTGAAAATAGTTTATAGTACGATGATGTCGGAGGAATAAGAGCGCTGCACCCTTCTGAGGTGGGATCGTCGAACGTCGGGTATATTTCAGGTTCCAAAATTCCCAATGAAATTGTCTCCCTGTGTTTGAGCACCTACAATCTCCGGGATGGAATGATGGTTGAGAAAAAAATAAGTTGGTGATGGTAGGCAAGCATACAAAGAGCAACTTCACAAAGACATTCAAGTACCATCACAACTTCAAACTGGACCTTCGAGCGGCCGTTCGCTCAACACTTGCCTCGTAATTTCCGTTATAGTCTGAGGGTGAACACGCTTCCCCGCCTTGGTGTCGACGTGCATTTCATCGGACCGTTTTCCATCCTCCAACATTCTCCTGCGTTTGGCGGCCAGGAATTGCATATATACAAGGCTATATCGGGGACCTTTTGCGTGGGACATATTCAATGGGGGTGATGCAAACCATAGAACTTCGTTGGTTTCAGGATCTCGGTCGAATAGTTTTGCTTGAGAAAAGGCAAATAAAATAAAATAACCCGCGTCAACACAAACGTTATAAGAAAAAAAATGGTAGGGGATCCTCGTCCAATCAAGAGGTTTAAGCAACTTACCTGTATCTGGAGGGAGCCTCTCTAAATGTGGGATCCATGTCAGTGGACGGTAGTAGACAGCTTTCGGGTTCACATTACCTGTATCAATCCGGTCACTGAACACCCCTGAGATAGTGTCGGTAAGGCGAGAAGCAGGCATAATTTTGGTGGTCAGTCAATGTGATCAACGTCAAGTGCTGGCAGTCCATGATTTGAGCGTGTCACGATCACATGATCCCTCGCGTCCAATCACCTGACGCTAATTAGACGCGTGTCTTGGCTATGGCAAAGTATTTTGTTGCAGTCAATATAATGGTCCAGATACTTCTATGCGCAATTCAAACTTTGCCTTGTAGCCACAAAATAGGATTGGACTTACGTACCTCCTTTCAATGCCTTGCAAATAAGAATGCGAGATAAAATGGCCCTAAAATCCACAAAATGAGACTTACCTTCTCCCATGCCAACAAAACTTGAAGTTCGGTAAGCTCGAATATAAGCCAAGATTGAGCACAATATTATAGTAAACCCCATAGTAATATCCTGTTAGGTCTTTATTGCCGCTAAGATACCCCTGATATAGTGTCAGTGAGACGAAAAGTAAGTTTAGTTGATTAAAATCCAATACATCACTTGGATAAGGGCTTTCTAAACATTGAAATGGGATTCATATTGCCGTGCGAAGCAGCGGCCTGCATCCCCAAGTCTAGTTTGTGATTGCGAGTAGCACTGTATTTTAAGACCCACTATGTTCATAAATTCATGAATCATCATCATATCATGATTTAGTTCTACCTGGTACTATTTATCCCTTCTATTTGACTAAATCACGAAGGAAAGTGAAAAGAAAAATATGTGCATTGTCCATCATGCTCGTAAGACCCAAATAACCAAATGAACACTAGTCCTACAATATCTTTTAATGTGCGTAAATACCAATGAATCCGTAAATCAAACCCAATCTTCGGTCCTTCATAAGCATCGTAATCAAATCGTAATCATGACAGCTTAACGAACAGCTCTCAGGCCGGAGCCTGGCCATTCACGACCGTCCAACCCATCTCAGTCCAGTCAGCATCGATCGGGTCATCGTTATTAACCCTCAAGCCTGTCCAACCTCTTGTAGCATCTCGGGGTACCACCATTGCACCCGAGATCGAACCCTCAACTTCGTCGTCGATCTCCTGAGCCGTCCAGCTAAGGTTGATACTGAGGTCCGCGTTGAGATCGATATTGAAGCCGATGGCACCACGCAGGTCCTCGCCTGGATCAAAGCGTGCTTCAAAACTAAGCGTTTCATGGGAGCGGAATGGCTGAACCCAGGCAGTCTTGGTGAAATCGAAAGGCTTTGTATGTGTACCGCCGATATCTTTGTTCGTGATCTCCATGTGGATGGTAATGGTCACTTGGCGGTTGATCTCTGGGGGAGGTTGGAGAGCCAGCACAACGTTTGTCGTGGAGCCGGCAGTAATGTGGATGTTTTGGCTCGCGTGTTGGAAAAAACCCGCCTATAATTTCACCGGCGGTAATGGTATAGTCTCCTTCCGCGACAGTAAAGCTGAAGCTACCGTCACCGCTGACAACGATGTCAGGTTGCCCACTTCCAAGGAGAGAAACAGTAGCGCCATCTACCGATCCACCAGAAGCCACCACTGTCCCCACAACTTTTCCCTTTGTTGGAACCTGTTTCCAACGGTAGACTGGAACATTCTCATAGTTCCCCGGGGTATAGAACAAGTCTTCAGCATAGCCGTATACCGACGTGAAGCCATTTTGGTTTCCCGGTCCGGGAGAGTCCCAAAACAGGATGTTCTCTGGGCTCACAGCATTGGCTGCACCTGTGTTCTTCCATTGGTCGGAGTCCTTTCCATCAACGAAATCAGAGGCGAAAGTGTTGACCACCTGGTTAGCTACGTCGTCAGGCGCATCCGTAAGCAGTCTGCCCCAGAAACCCGATTCACTGTGCACCTCATCGTAGATGTGGTTGTAAAGCCAATGAGCTGCTCCCTGGCGCTCTGCGGCGGTATATCGGTAGAGGCCATCAAGGGTGTCAGGCCCTACTTCGGCGCCATGTAAGATGTCGAGAGACTCTAACTCTGCCGCCTAAGTGCGCTAGAACCCTCAGGTTTGATTCCAGCTTTCTGACACGCGAGCCAAATGAACGACGAGCAAACAGTCGGCAACGTTCCTGCCGCCCAGCCAGCCTCAGGTGGAGCAACGCCACTGGGCTCTAATGCCAATTGTGGGCGGGTATAGGCGTAGAACCTGTAGTGCCCATTGATTCCTAATGCGGCATCTGCGATTTGATGGAGGGACTTCCGGACATCAGGCGTTTCCAGATGAGGTATAGGTTTTACGACGAGGGGGACAGACAAGGTATTGGTGTCTCCGCGATTTGCACGGAATGTGAAAGATGATACGCTATACGTCTTGCCTTCCGGAGAGTTCATCAATTCGCCGTACGTGGCATGGTCAATGCTTTGGGTGACAGTACCAGGCCACAGATAACGGAGCGCTGCTGGGTCGAACCCCTCTGTCCCTTGATGACCCAATAACGATCCGGCCTTGTGATCGAGAAGCCAGTCCATCGTAGCTGTCGAATGCCGCACCTCAACGTGATTCTTAGTCATGATTCCTGAGTGAGAATAGTGTTGGGGCGGCTGGACATTTTGTAGCAATTGGCCGATCATCCCTTCTCCACCAGGCGAGAGGAGGACGTCACCTTTCTTCGCATTGAGGATCTGACCAGGAACAAAACGCCATGCAAAAACGCCCGTAAATTGGCATGTGGTTCCCTCGGGAAGATCGTCAGGAACGTTGTCTGGGTCGCATTCGGCACCAATGACTACACCCCTTCGTTGGAGTCGAGAGTTGAGCGGACTCTGTTGGTCCAGGCTAAGGCCACCATCTACGAGGAGGGCGAGAACGGCTGGACTCAAGGGCTCTGCGCCGGTGCAACCGACTTGCCTCGCGGCCGTGATTGTGGACCCAGAAACAGGGACCACACGTTCAGGTCGACTGTTATTTGCAATGAGTTCTATTGGTGGTGCTTTCTGTTTTGCGAGTACAAATTGAATATCGGCGTGGGTGAGGATCCTCGACCCCTGGGATAGAGCATTCAACGCATCCCCCAGAATCGGGGAGATGATGAAGCCGCCAAGTACGAGAGGATTTCTCACTTTCACATACATACTTGAGACGGCTAGTTTCTGCGTCCTCGATCCTTGTCCTTTGAAGTGAGCGGCAAAACCATAAATAGTTCCCTTGAAAGTGGACTTTGGTAGGGTGACAGGAATGCTGTCGGTCTGGAGGGGACCAACGACGATGTCGACGGTGGTTGGGGGCCCTAGGGGTGGGTTTGAGTCAGGCGAACTGTCAAGCAGCTCAATACGACGCTCGGTAAAGACGATTTCTTCATCCTCCAAATTCTTGATGTCGATCGTCCAGGTGGTAACATTCGTTGGAAGCAATGGAAGCAATTTGCCCCACCAAATGGTCGGATGCAGGCTAGCGCGAGGAGTGAGAATTCCATTTTGCTTGTTGCGGCCATAGAGGTTGAACATCGCAATCGTCCTCAACGCAGTTTTGTTGGAGCCATCAGGAAAACGCGCTATAACGGAGATGCGAAATGAGGTCGTCAAATCATCCCTGACAAGGGATGCGGTGTAGTCGTGCTCGATGACGTTGGTCCCTTTAGATGTACCAAAAGTTCCATCTCCAAAATCCCAGTCATACGATGTATCTGACATCGCAGTATCGTTGCTATTGCCAATCCGGAATGCGGCGGCTCGTGGAGTATACCGGCTCTCTGTAGATTGAATCACTGGGAAGGGTTTGGCGCCTTTTTGCAGTTCCTTCACAACGACTTTCACGGTTTTGTACTCAATGCGTCCAACAGACGTGGTCGCCATCACGAATATGTTTCGTGAGCCCGGAAGGCCAATCAGTTGAATGTATTGCTCTGCTCCTTCCACACCGTTGATGGTGATCCTCGCATGTTCCTTGGGGCATTCAACCTTGACGAGAAAGCTCTCTCCGACGACGACAGTGTTTTTCGAGAGGTGGATTTCTCCAATGATTTTGGTGTCCTGGACGGAAGGGGAAAAAGAGTGAGAATCGTGATCGAGTTTGAATGGTGCGAACGACATACATTGCGCGAGCCCAAGATACCTCTCCTAGGAACCACACAACTAGGAGAAACTGAAGCACGAAGGCGTAAGGTGCTGACCGCATCCTGAGGTAGGAGATAGGTCGCAAGAATGCAAGTTGGGAACCATGTCGTTCTGTTAAATATACCTATCGTTCGGGCAGGGCAGGCCACCTGTTGAATTTTGCGTACGTAGTTACTAACGGTTCTGATTGTACCGCCCGAACCCTTGTAACGATGCTAGTGAGGGGGCAGACTTGGGGCAGACCACCTGTCAACTGTTAGGGACTACTATTACGAGTTAGTTGCGGTTCTGTTGAATTCACTGGCCGTAAACGTAGTCTCGACCCACCCTCTCTGGTATGATGAATTTTCAGAAAAATCACCATCCGTCTGAAGAAGTATTGAACCTATAGAGACCAGTTTTGAGTCTACCGGCGCAAGTGGTTGTTACGGTCACATGATCCCTCGCGTCCAATCGACGCAAATTGGACGCGTGTAGCGTCTAAATATAGCCGAGTATTTTATTGTAGTCAATACAATGGTCCAGACGAGATATATTAAAATTACAATAGAGAGGTCCGAAGTTCAAATTAATTCTGATTCGTACAAGATCTGTGCAGAACTCCTATACGCAATTCAAACTTCCCCTTGTAGCCACAAAATAAGATTCACGCACCTCTTTTCAACGCCCTGGAAACAAAAAAATTTGGAAAAATTCAATGGCATCCAAATCCATGAAATGAAACTCACCTTCTCCTCCCATGCCACCAGAATTTGGAGTTCGGTAAGCCCGAATATAAGCACAATATCATAGTAAACCTCATAGTAATGTCCTGTTGGGCCTTTCTTGGCGAGCTGAGGCAGATGAGATATATCGGCTATAACGGTGCACAATTCCGTGTAGTTTTCTGTAAAGGCTCTAAGCAAAGAGTCTCACAACTGCAAGCCTGGGCTCACCACTGTCGACGTCTTTCCACCGAGGATCCTTGTCGTCTCCTCTATATGCCCATATCTTTAGTGTAATGTCCTTCCATGGGGATGGTCCACGATTATGAAATGGCTTTCTAAATTCTTTGGCCTCTGAGACCTGTGTATTCTGTAGTCGATCCACATATAAGAATGGGAGCAGGAACTTCGGTTCTTGGCGTCACCTTTGGTAAAATAACGGTGAAGCGATCAGGGACCCAACTCGTTCCCTGAAGGTTGGTATACGCAGTCGCCAACCTCTGTCGGTGCTCAGGATCGCTCTTGGAGTATGGCACGCTGCCGAACGCGCCATACGTGAGCTTGGACACGCGAGTGGTAACCACATGGTCAAGATAAAACGAGACAGCACCATCAGAGGCTGCCTTGTTACTGAGAAGAATTTAAACTCGTCAAATTCGAAGGAAGGGCGTATCAAAACGTACACATGGTTATCTGGGCGGAGAAATTTTAGTCCATGTTTGCTCAAAGACCTTTGGACGTTGTCGAAGAGCCAATCATTAGCAGCGAAACCTCCAACCAACACCACGTGCTGTCAATATTTGAAAGCATCATAAGACGTTCCCGGCACACACAAGTATGGAATTTAAACTTACCGATATTTTAGGTAAAGCCGTCTTCTGGTCCAGTACTGCTTCGACAATACAAGTTACAGAGGGTTGAAAGAAATGGGCCACTTGCGATCTAGAAAAGATCATGCCAAGTTATCAGGGTAGTCACTTTTATCCAAGAAGATACTGACCCATCGAGTTTCAATTGCCCTAACCGGATATTATATTCCAAGTCGTTGTCGTTCGTCGATCCGAATCTGATGTATTGTGGAACTTCAGACGATCTGAACCTGGGCTTCGTGGTCTTATCAAAACAATCGACGATATGGTCGACGTCTCCCAAGAATTTGGAGTTCGCAAGGAGCGCTAAATAATGAAAATGTCATGATCACCAGCATGGTCAACGAATCGAGACGAACCGGCGATATGCACTCTCGCGTGGACGGCAACGAATACCGACCCATGAAAAAGGCCTATCCAATAAAGTAAGGGAAATTTCGTTCGAAGTTTGAGAGAATGACAAACATTTCGCCGCCGATAATTCCTCAAACGGTTGCTTTCCCTTTCGACTCTGTTGATAGGCGCTCACATCGATCGTACCACCTCCAGCATCAACGATCACAACTCCATTTCCTTTCTAAACCGTCCCTGATTTCAGCACCGACTCGCGGATCAGTAGAAATAAACTCGAATACCTTCACATCTTTCGACAAGATATTATTTCGAAAAGCAAAATGCAAGCTTGCTTCACCTTCCGTCACGAATAGGACACGAGCGCGCCCGGTGGGAGTGTCAGGAACAAGGCGCGCCAATACCGTTGCCTGCCGCATCTGGCTTTGCTCTGCACCCTCCCAGCCATTCGGGTGTGAGAGAACAAAATCGATATTATCTGCAAACGAACGCCAGAGCTCCTCTCCATTCGCATGCGACTGTTGAATATATCTGGATGAACACTTGAACAGGTATTCAAGAAAGTCAGCGAAAACTTCCACGACGGTTTTGTTCAGCGGAAGGGGAGGAATGTAGTCCATGACTTTGGAGATCAGGCTCTCCGACTCTTTCGATCTTTTGGACCGGAGGTGAAGCTTGAACCTGATGCAGAATTCATGTTAGCGACGACTATGAAATAGAGAAGGAGGAAATGAAATACCATTCCGATTTGACCCAACCTTCGGCTTCTGCTGCTTCACGGACCCCGTCGCTAGTGGCCTCAGCACCCACTGCTCGGACTTTTCCTGTTTGGTCATAGTAAATTATCGTAGGTATCTTCGAAGCGCCGCTGATGTTCTCTTGAGCAGGAAATCTGAATCAAATAAATAATAACAGGCGATAGCATGCAACACGCAAACGCACCTTGTTACTGGCTTTATTTGCGGTACTTGTCCGGGGTCAAGAATACTGGAAAGGTAGGATGAATCATCCAAATGGTATACGTAAGAGTAAAGCTGGTCTGCCTACCTGTACGAAATTCCACTGAAAGTGGTACCGAGGTCAAACGCAAGGACAAGCTTGCGACGCGAACCCTTGTAAGGCCCTTTAGATGATAACATGAGATGCGGAGCCTGTCGCCTTAGGTCTAAAGAGAAATGCAGACAGAAAGGGCGGTGTTCCCAAGGGTATGTCTGGTTATTGAGCCTTTAATAGTTCCTTCATTGTCGCGGCTGTGTCCATCATATTATGTTCAGCCAACTATCCTTCCGAAATATCCTCCAATCGTCGAAGCATAGCATGGGGTTAGGCCGGTTTTTGATATACATCAATTCCTGATATTAGGTGTACATACATACAAATGAAACGACCAAAAAAAAACATACACTGAAATTATCACAAATTCATGCCCTCCTCTTCCCCGACCTCGCTCAACACCTGCTTCGTTATCTCTGTTACAGTCTGTGGATAAAAAAGCGGCTTCATACGCTTCGTCGCAGGCTCGTTTGCGCCCGCGCCCCTCCTATCTCCATCAACAATAATCTGATTGGCATCCTCCTCCTCCTCAGTCGTCCCGCGCTTCCGCTTCGTCGCCAGAAACTGCAGATACGCAAGACTGTAACGTGATCCCTTGACACGGGCCATATTCAGCGGAGGCCCAGAAAACCACAAGACTTCGTTCGTTTCTGGATCGCGATCGAATAGTTTCACTGTTTGAAAAAATAGGGGTTAAGAGATCAATATCAATGATATCCGGGGTCAAAAAATATACCGGTTTCCAGAGGTAGCTTCTCTACCTGTGCAGGACCCCCAATGGCAGCTACCCCTCCGGCAGCTGACACCACTGACCTATCAGGACCAGCAACGCGGCCGACTTGTAGTGGTTGCTGCGGGACATAGCTCGTATATTGTGGATAATGACCTGTCGCCGAAGTAACAGCAGCAGGTTGAGAATGAGGAGCACTCGATGCAGCCCTAGACGGTGCTTCTTGTCGAGCAGCCTGGTGTTGCCTCTTCCCTTCCTGAGGCCCCTCAGCCTGGTCATTATTTGGGCCGCTCACGAGTCCTCCAGGCCCCTTGACCGTTGGTTTGGTGGGGGTACCTTTGATCAAGAAAGGACTTGGTAACTTCACTGGATACACCGTCCTCTCAAATGGATAAATCGGCATAAATTCCTCCTTTTGCCGCACTTCCTCAGGAACACACGAGTTCCAATTCTTGATACGCACAAACACGCGTTCGCGATCATTGTATCGCGAGTCGCACACATACAAAGGGAAGCCGGGGTACCAGAAAGGCGGACGAGGCCGGCCCCGAATATGCCGTGCTGTGAATTGGCACGCGATCTTCTCGATGATGTCTTCGACGGGGTGGTCGGCGAAGTGACCTGTAGCATTGATATTGGTACATAATCTAAAAGGTATCTGGGGCGGTGTGCGTACTTGTTTTGAACACTTCATTTTCCCAAAAGACTCTATTTGCTGGATGGAAGGTCTATGGAAATAATGCTGAGCGAGAATACACAGGTTCATGATGCTAATCACCCACCTGCTCCGGTCTATAATACCAAGAAACAGTGATTCCGAGTTGTCCTTTCTTATCGCTGTACGAAGATATCTTCAGCACCTGCTCACGGCCCAAAGAAGAAAACTCACGGTTCCTCCGAAACCCAACACCTGAACACCTGGCCAATGATTGGCCTACTTGGGTCATCCGGATTGCTAAGATGCACACAATCTGCCAACTTGATCTTCCATCCCTTGTAATTGACCTCGTCCACAAACTTCCGGTCCCGAGTAAGGACGCGGTGGGTTGTGACGTTCGCTACACCTTCGCCGTCAGATTTATGGACTGGTTTGACGTTTCCAGGTCCGGCCCGCAAGGATGCGAAGTTCGTTGAAGGGATATAAGGCGGGGCGGGCGGATTGGGCGAGGTGATTGCTTGGTACAGACGCTAGATTTCCTGTCAGATTTTAAGCGGGGGAAAGGAGTAGAGTCATACGATACCTGAAGGAGAAGTGCCCGTCCATAAGCTTCACTGCCTGGTTCATGCCACCGTCGAGCCTTCTCGAACAGACGAGCCATCTCCAGATCGAAATCTTTACTGCTTTTGTACATCT
>Ga0307509_10006234_pt1 | contig 16129 bp, 19 predicted proteins | sample 10_EM_MG_FD_202245 | JGI IMG/M metagenome (GOLD analysis project Ga0307509, IMG submission 202245) | Populus trichocarpa ectomycorrhiza microbial communities from riparian zone in the Pacific Northwest, United States - 10_EM | ecosystem: Host-associated > Plants > Roots > Unclassified | place... | reverse complement strand
GGGCAGGGTCAGAGGGTTTTAGCTTGGGGATGGCGGGATGGACTGTAGTTGGAGGTTTTGGACTACGTGGCCCTTGCTTGGCAGAAAGTCCGTTGTACCTAGGACCGTGGGATGAGCACAGGTGTGCGTTTGCCCCGATAGAAACAATTAATAATCGAGATTAAAAAAAAAGAAAAAAAAAAAAAAAGAAAAAAAAAAAGGTTACAGTAGTGAGACACGAACCATCTCCCCTTCACCAACCATCTCCCCTACACCTCCAGCGATTGAAATCTCAACACCACGGAAGTCATCGTGGGATCCACCACCACCCCCTATCCTCCCCTTTGATGGCTTCTGCCTTGGCGAGTGATGCTATCTTCCCTCCTCTCCCTTAGGGGTTTACCCCCTCCTCTATGGGGTTCTTGTTCCTGTTCATCATTGACTCCCGCTCCTGGAGTTTAGTTCTCCCCCTTACCCCGCCCTTCCTTTGCACCTCCCGTAGGTTTTGCACGGTCGGCGTTTCATCCTCTTCGCTCACGGTCGGCGCTGAGCTTTCCAAGCCCTTTACAAAGTACCTTTCCGTCCCGGTTATGTGGTCCTGTCGGGGAACACTTCAGTTAGTAACTTCAGCACCTCATCTTCGTTTCACATTCGGAAAAGCATCGGCCGCGGTTACTCTAGTCGGTCGTCTCAAGTGTTTGGAAGTCCTTCCTCCTCCCTTCCTCCTCCTACTACCCTCTTGGTCTTCATCCTGTTGCTCGGTTACAGCTACTCCCATCCCCCCTCTTCCCACTCCGTCAGCTGGGACCTTACTGCTCCCCCCCTGCGGTCGATCTTCGGTCGCTATACAAAAACCCACCTCGTTTACGCCCGTCCTCCTGGCCGTCGCTAATGCCGCTTTGGCACACCCTCCAGCGACCCCTCACCAGAGTTGCCTCCATACATTGTCCCATCCTGCCATCCGGCACCGCTTTGTCCCCCGGCACCGCTCCGGTGTGTAGATCCATACTCTCACTTCCTAGCTCTGGCTGATACACGTCGCTTATCATACGTAAATTTCCTTTGTCAGGGGTTCATTCATCTCTTATGTTTTTATACTTTCTGTAGTAGATGTCGCTAAGGGTTCTCCTCACCTTCCTACTTGCTTCTTTCCTTTCTACTTCCTTCTAGTGTAAGCGTATGTTCGTAGGATTTGGTTGGGCGATAGGCGAGATGTGGGGTTGGTCACATACCAGAGGGACTTGGGGGTTTGGATGTTTCCTGAGGTGAGGAGGGAATGGTTTTTGTTGGCCAGAGCGTTAAAGCTGAATGCTGTCTTTGTACCTTTTTTTTCTTCTTTTTTTCTTTCTTGAATCAAGTGATTATTGATTTAGGTACAAAATCCTGAAGGCAGCTCGCGCTATGGCATATAAAAAACCTTAAGTCCAAAACGAACAAAGGAAATAACAAAATTGAAACAAAGCATGCAAAAACTCTCCAAGTGGGATCATCCGAAGCCTGTCGCATCGCTATCGATGACTAACAAACAAAAAGTAAAGCAAAGTACTCCTTACAGCCTATAAGAAAAATACTAATAAGTAATAAAACCTCCCCGCCCCACCTGCCCACTGCCGCAATAAACTAGGAACAAAGGAAACTCATAAATAGTATAGAAAATACCCTTAGGAGAAACTCGAGCAGGGGAGTTTGAAAGAACAATACTTAGAAGGCCGAGGTCGAGCCAGGTAGATTTGTGTTAAGCACTATCTGAGTCCGAACCCGGCTCAGGAGTAGCAGTATTGGCTCGAATGCGCAACATGGTTGGAGGGAAACCAGTGCGAGTAGCGTAGAGATACTCAGCTAACCCCCTGAGGAGGGGAACCGAGAGCCAGAGGGGACCGTCATGGCGAATGTCATCCACACCTGAGAGATGGGTGAGGCGAGGCTGTGCCTTAGCGGGGCAGAGGAGAATCGCATGAAGGAAGGACTAATCGTTTTCCTCACAGAACGGGCAAAGGGTGCTGGTGTCCCTGTTCCACCAGGAGACATGTGCTGCAAGGTAGCTGGCACCTGAGCGCATCTGGTGAATGCGGCCACATATAAATCGAGGGAGGCCAGTGAAGGCATGGGGCGTGAGGCAGGCAGAGTGGGAGAATAGGGATTTCCTCAATAAGGTCAGAAACCTCGTGACATAAGGAGTCTAGTGGTAGGTGCTTGGCGGAATTAACCGCCGGGGCAAGCCATGAAGTAAGGTGGACGGCTTTGGAGGAGCCACGGAGGAGAAAGCGATGATCGTCCCCAGAAGGACCCTGGTCCCAGGTGGGCACAGATTCGCTGATCCTGGCGGTGGTAGGGTTGAATTCCGAAGGGGGGCAGACCAAGCGGATGGCTGCAGACCGACGGCGGTGTTTGCATACGAGGAAATGGGTGGTAGCGAGGCCTTCCGGTACAGAGCACCCTGGGTGGTGGTGTAAAACCAATTAGTTGTCCACGGAGTACTACATGCCAGAACGCGTCGAGTTTTCTAAGAGTGGCTGCGTCCGGAACAAACAGGTCACAGCCGTAGGTAAGGATAGGAAGGATGGCGGCGAAGGCTAGCTTTCTGTTGCACCAGGAGGAGAGGCCTTTGCCAGCAGCACTGAGTTGACGGATCGTAGTGAAAGAGGCTTTGGCTAATGCCAGCCGTCTCAGGAAATGAACAGAGGAGTGTAAAGTAGGTGTGAGCCAATAGCCAAGCCATCTCACAACTTGAGAAGGTTGAAAAAGCATGTCGTTGAGCACAATGGGGGGGAAGGAAACGTCCGAGCGGTCCTTCGGAGTTCTCCAGTGAATGGGTTCATTTTTGGGGACAGAAAAAGCCACCCCCAGGTCGGCACCATGCCTTGGGATGATGCCGAAATAGTATTGAAGAGCGTGGATATTCGAAGGTACAGAGTCCGAGCCGACCGTGATAGTGAAGTTGTCGACATATGAAATCGCCAGACCTTGGGGGATCGTTGGGTGGAGGCTGGAAATATAGAGTACAAAAAGAAGAGGATAAATAGGAGAGCCTTGAGGGGTGCCAACAGCGACCGGGCAGAAAACCTTAGGTGCACCTTGGAATATGAGTTGGCACTGGCGTTTGGAGAGGAAAGACTTGATCCAGGCAACCAGGTAAGCAGAGACACCTCCTCTGGTGAGGACCATAGCCAGCTTGTTTTCGCAAACGTTGTCAAATCCACCTTTGACATGCAGGAAGAGAGTAGATACTTCAAAGGAAGCGGCCTGAAGTAGGCGGACTTCGTTGGCGAGACTAGCAACAGCGTCAAAACAGCCCAGCCCGGCCAGGGACCAACACTGATTGGGGTGCAAGAGACCAAGGGAGCGGGCGGCGGAGGCTAGACGAAGAGCAGAAAGTCTTTCGCGGATTTTGGAGACGGTTTCGAGCAGGACAATAATGCGAAAGGAAGAAGGTGTACGGTAATCAGGTTTGTCTGGTTTATCCAGGACAATGCCGTTGGCTTTCTTCATGGATCGGGGGTGGTACCTGTGGGTGAGGAGAGGATCCAGGAGGGAAAAAATATTGAAGAAGTGTATCGTTAATTTCGGTGGGGGAGGACGCGTTCCCGAGTGTGGGGAAACGATCAGGGGCTCCCCCGGCCGCAATCTTACTGGCATCCCAGACTGATCGCGAGTCGAGGTTGGCCAGAAACTGCGACCAGTGGACTCTTTTGGCAGATTGGATAGCCTTGAAGTACGTGTTTCGAGCCACTCGGGCCAGGGCAGGTGAGGTCTGATTCTTTCACATGATACGGGAGGTATGGTGATGGATGCGTCGTAGCTGTGTGAGTTCTGGAGACCACCACGGTTTAGAGTAGGGGGATGGGCATTTGGTCGGGGTGTTGGAGGTGATGAGGTGAGTGATTATGGAAAGGCAGTTGTCGAACCATAGGTTGAGTGAGTGCGGAGTGAGGAGGACGGGAGGAGCTGCAAGTGTAAGATTGGCGAGCAGGGGGGAGATGTGATCCCAATCCGTGTACTTCCAGTTAAGACCCTTGGGCGGGGGCTTCAGGTGCGGAGTGGAAAGAATAATTGTGAGGGCGGTGTGATCCGAACCGGTTGGCGGGAGGGAGTGGTTCCAGGAGGAGAAATACTGGAGCAAAGCAGTATTGGCGAAGGACAGGTCGAGAGCTACAGGGCGATGATTAGAGGTGAACAGGTACCTAGTGTAAACCCCGGGTGTATTGAGGAGAGAAAACAACTCCGCCGATGCTCTGTCAAAATAAGGAGAACTAATAAACTAATTGTAGTTGAAAAGCAAGCGAGTCGGGTCGGAAGTGGAGTGATGAATGTTGAGGTTCCCAAGAACAAGAGTAGGAAAATCATGCTAGGGAAATAAATCAACAGGAGAAACTGACCTAGTGTGACCACTAGGGATAGAGTAAGCATTGTACAAACGAAACAAATTGTGAGAAGTATCAAAAAGTCCCTCAGGGGAGTGAAAATCCACTGCCATGAGGTTACCCCTTTCAAAAAACAATGGAAGAATAGAAATAACAATTAATAGCCTTTCGTGAACATAAGTTGCAACTCGCGGCTGATAGCTGTCAGTTGCTGGAGGACAAAAACATTTATAGTTGCGAAAAACCGGAGAACAATTCCTATAGAGAGGAATATCCTGAAGAGCCACAATGTGAGGAGAGCTGTCTACCGATGCAAAAAAACGAAAAAGAGTTTGAAAAACATTACTGCTACCGAGACAATTATGTTAAACAATGGAAAGATTTAAACAACCAGGATAATGGAATGATTGGAGAGTAAAGAACTGTGTGTTGGGGCTGGGCTTGTCGACATTTAAAGTTCCATGTTGTCGTCGGTCGGGGCGGGCTCACTCCAGTGGGCACCGGTGCAAGCAGGGAAGAGGGTGCTATCAGCACCAAAATGATTCCTGCGGGGAAGGCGAGCGGCGAGTGTAGGCTGGGCAGATGCACTGCGAACGTGTTTGACTGTCTGAGGCTGGGTAGACTGACTAGAGGGAGGGAAACGGGGGCCATGTTGAGCTGGAGTCGCCGGTACGGTTGGGAGAGCAGTGGGACCTTGAGGGGTTGTCTGAAGAGGGCCCGCATCGGGGGCGGGGGCATCAGGTATGTCTTGGTCCTTGGGCGGACGGAGAGAGGAGAGAATTTCACGAGCGACAGGACAAGTGCCATGGAAAGAGGCATGCTGACCGCCACAGTTGACGCAGAGAGGGGGGAGGCATTGCAGCATCCTACCACAGACTTCTCGAAGCCTCCTTTCGGACAGCCCTAATTAGTACACCTGTTGGCGGAACGGTGGTGGAGGAGAGTGCAGATTGGGCAGGCTTGTGCCTCTTCTTTGCACAGGGGAGCAGAGTGACCAAAGCGCCAGCACTTCCTGCACTGCGTAGACTTGGAGGTGGAGCAGGCGGGAGCGACCGTGCGGGCACGAGAGAAAAGACGAATGGATTTGCCGAAACGGGCAACATGAAGTGGGTTGACCGTAACATCAACCGAAGTTGTGCGCTTCTCAGCCCTCTTCGCCGGATCAGACTGTAGGAACCTAGCCCCGAAGATGGGGACTTCAATACCGTTACCGATTGATTCAAGGAGTGAAGGAAACAAGTCAGCAGGCTTGTCTGGGAGAATAGAAAGCGGGAGGTTATGAATGAGGACTTCGACACTTGTAGGTGCCTCCCTAAAGACCAGGAATGGATTATTTCCAACTGGGAAACTGTGGTTGAGCTTCTTGATCATAGCATCAAAAAACGGGGAGTACGCAGTAGACGGGATGTAGGGGTTTGCAGTAAGAGTGACAGCGCCATTGCGATTAACAGAGGCGGTAAGAGATAAAGGTAGGGAGCTGTTGGCCTCTTTGAGCACAGCGGCCATGATGTCTGGAAGGGTGGGACTCATAATGAACGAATCTTTGGCGGGGGTAGGGGAAGTGCGAGGGGCGAAGAAACGACGTTGAGCAGCTGGGAGCGGCAGGGGTCCTTTTGGGAAACTACTCTTGCTTGACGCAGCGAGTTGTGCTGCAGTGGCGTTTTTCTTGCCCTTTCTGCCCTTCCTGGTAACCTATGCCCAGGTTTGTTCTTGGGGCTGCGGGGGATCGGAGACTGTATAGCCGGAAGGGGGGCCTGTGTGAAAAAGTGAAGTGGCTGGGTATCGTTTGGAGTAGATCTTGGCTTCCTCTGACTGAGGGTGACGAGAGGCAAAGAGGATAGCAGCTTGGGGTGAGTTGGGGGGGCGTTTAGCGTACGTCTCCTGGTTACCATACTATTTCCCCTCGAAGACGACAGGAAAGTCTGGGGCTATGACAGTACGAGATGAAAGGTGGGTAGAGAGTTTCTTCTTCTGCTGAGCTGGCTTGGTCTGGACAGTAGGGGCGGGTGGATGGGGGGCTTGAGGGGGCAGGGGGGCCACCTGTGTGGCGCGGTGGGAGAATAGGGCGGCAACTCGAGAGGACAAATCCTTGAGGGATGCCTCAAGGTTGGATGTGGCTGGTGGTGAGGGGGTGGCTGAGTGCCCCGCCTGGGGGGAGGTGAGGTTCTCAACCTGGGACGTTAGGAAAGTAACGGAGGCACTGAGGTCATTAACCATGGCGACAAGTTGGGCGACAGGAGGGGCGATGGCCAGCTGAGTGTCGGGAAAGTAGCGGCGGAGGCGTTGTAGACAGTGGGGAAAGAAACCGGGTCAACGCGTGCAAGCCTGGCAGGATGCCCAAGAATGTTGATGACATTGTTAGCCTCGACAGAGAGAGAGGCATGGCTGGATTGGGACGACGTTGAGCGAGAGATGGGATCAGCCCTACGGTCCTGGGGGGATGAGGTAGAGCGAGCAGGACCTACAGCCGAGGCAGGGCCTGCACCAGTGGAAGCGAGAGGGGTAGACGACATCAGGGCGAGGCCAGTGGGCCAGGCCAGAGGACAGGGAGGAGAGGGAGAGAGAAAGCAAAGAAAAACTACCAGTCTAACTCTCAAGAATCCTCTCAGCAAAGGTGAAATATATATTTCACTTGAAAATGAAGCCCAAGTGAATAGACAAAATAGATGTGTCGTGACGAAATAGAGACCAAACCCTGAGGTTTATGTTGGCCGAATGCGGTAAGTATTTTAAGCGAGAGGTAAATAGAGGGCGCGGAGCGCGCGGCTGTCTTTGTACCTTAAACAAATGCATATGATTATAAATAACAAAAAAGAAAAAAAAAGAAAAAAAAAGGGGTTACAGTTGTTAGACATCCTCCGTCCCCGCTACACCTTCGGCGATTGAAATCTCAACACCACGAGAAATCATTGTCACTTGCATCCACCTCCCTCTCCTGAGACATGTCACATTGCCTCTCTCTGAGTGAAGCCATCTCCCCTCCCTCTTCCTTTCCCTTCTGCTGGTCAGGCCTGGTGAGCTTGTTCCTAGGGGTAGGTGGAGTCTGCCCTCACCCCCTCTTCTCTGGGCTCGCTTAGGCAGCCCTCCACGGTGGGCAACCCCTCACCCGTCAACGGTCGGTCTTGAGTCTCTGTCGATTGATAAAGTAGTTGTCCCTGGTGGCTCTGCTCTCTGGTATTACATGATCGCCTTTGTGCTCTGCTGGTACGGTCGGACCCTTCGAAACATCATGACCCCGCTTCCGTCGGCCATCCTTGCACTTCTCGTGTCGCTTAGCCCTCCGCCCTCTCCCTCTCCCACGTTTGGATCGGCTGGCACGCAGCTGCTCGCGGCTCTACGGTCACCACCAGGCCTCTGTTCCCTTCTGATGTCCTCGGACTATGGGAGCAAGTTTAAACCTTCTTTCTGGGTCCTGTTTCCCGAAATAGCCGACCGGATCTTCCTCCGGCTGCCATGAGCCTTCCTTCGTCAGGCGGCAATCTCACCAACTCGGTTGCTCTTCCTGAGCCTCGGCTCGCGGGGGTATATGCCTCTGGGAGCTTTTCTCCCCTTGTTGTGTCCCCGAGACCCACCATTCAGGAGTCCCTATTCCCTCGGGAGCTGGGCCTGGTGGGCTTTTACTACGGTTTGGCTTCTAGTTGGTTTGACTTGGGGGAGTGGGTTTGTTTTCCTTTGTCAGTTGTTTCTACTGTCAGTTGGGGATGTTATTCTTTTAGGCTAGGCTTTCGCGGGGGTTATTGGTTCGCCGTTTTCAGGCCCGGGTTCTCATCCCCTTGTAGGTTCTACCCATAGTACCGGGCGGAGTTATCTTTGTCGGGCAGGGTCAGAGGGTTTTAGCTTGGGGATGGCGGGATGGACTGTAGTTGGGGGTTTTGGGCGACATGGTCTTCATTCCGTCCAAATGCCCGTTGTACCTAGGACTGTGGGATTGAGCACTCGTGTGCATTTGCCAAGATCGAAACAATTAATAAACGAGATTCAAAAAAAAAAGAAAAAAAAAGAAAAAAAGAAAAAAAGAAAAAAAGGTTACAGTAGTTAGACACGCTTCCGCTCCCCTCTTTCCCCCCCGCTACATTTCTCAACACCACCTCGTACTACGCAGGATCCCTTCTCACACACATTTCGTCCTTATTGTTGGGCCTCGCGTCCCCACCCACACCTCCAAACATGGCCTCCCACCAGGATGGCCCCTCAAGAAACGCCACTCCAGCTCCTCTCTCCCGCCTTGCCGCCACTGGAAACCTTGACCATCTGGTCTCGATTTTCCACAAGACTGCGGCCGACCTAGGGCTCCCCACCGCAGGTTTCCCCCCAATTACTCCAGCAACCATTTCCACCCTTTCCATCAGGGAACAAATGCTCCTCCCTCTACTCTGCACCTCCATTCAATCGAGCATCTACATTGTGACTGCCCTCAAGAACCTCTCAACCGAAATACACTACTTGTCTTCTCAGGTTGCCAATCTGGAGCTCCCACCGCAACCCCCAAACCTCCCCCTCCTCCAAGCATCCCTCCGGGAGATTGCCTCCCGTCTTCCGTCAGCCGCTCAGTCCTCTTTTTCCCCCCCAACGCCCTGGTGTTCCACAGCAGGCCACACACCCCACTAGTGGATCTTGTCCCACCCCTACTGGCAACACCAACCCCGCTCGCCAAGAGAAAGGGAAAGAAAGAGCTCCTCGGGCTCCACCCCCACCACCACCGAATACAGTCTGGCCCTCCCCACCAGCTGACCCGGATCTCCCAAGATACGACATGTCAACTTTCCCTGCCTCACTATACGGCAACCCTGAAGCGTTTGCCAAGAAGTACCTCCACACCTGGGAGGCGGAAGAGTTCGCCAAAGGGAAATACCCCCCGGGCCCCGCTGGGACGCCTGGCCATCTGGACCCCGACTGGCGACACCCCATCACCATGGCCTCCAAAGCCACCCCCACCTACGCTCAAGCTGTCGCACCCCCGACTAAAGGAAAGAAGGGTTGTCAGGCAAAGGGCTCTGTCTCGGCTTCCTCCATTGCGCTTGCATCGGGTGAGGCTTTTACGAAATCACCCCCTCCTCTCGCCCAAGCTGTCTGCAGATTCTTTGCCTCTAGAAGCCTCTTCGAACCTCACCCGGAGGCGCTTAAAATAGCAGCCCACTTCCCTGACATCGCTGCCTCTGTTCTCAGAGAGGCCAACAGCTGCCTCCCCCTCTCCTTCACCTGCATAGTCAACGACAAAGGCTCGGTGTCATTGCTCGGCACTGACCTTCACACCCCCGCCTCCGCATACACCCCCTACTTTGCTCCCCTCACTACAAGGCTGAACAAGGCTTTCCCGGTGGGCAACTCCCCTTGGGAACTCTTCAAACCCGCTCCGAACGAAACACAACTATTGATTTACTCTATCCCTCTCACCTTCCTCCAATCAGATAATGACCAACTCTTCCCCTGTCTTCATGAGTCTATCCGTAATGCCAGCGGAGTCACCATTCTCTCAGCCCGTTACCTTAACCTGGACCCGGAATCGCGTGGTCAAAAAACAGCACCATCCGTGGTTGTTTCAGTGGCCTCGCCCGACGCTTTCGACCTCCTCCCTTCGTTCAACCTCTTCTCCTGAAATCGGAGAGTGGAACAGATGTTCTCCTCCTCAAGAAACTCCCAGTATAAGAAGTGCTGGAAATTCGGCAACATCTCAAACCGCTGTCCCAGCCCACTGCCCGTTTGTCCCTTCTGCTCGCTCGCACATACAAAAGCGGAGCATCGCTGCCCTAACCCTTCCTGCCCTAAGGGTGGCAACCTTCAACCGATCCTGGCCTGCTGTCCATCCTCGCTGGCATGCTGTCCTAACTGCCAGGAGGAGCACTCTGCGCGCAGCAGGGATTGCCCCTCCCACCTAACAACCACCCCAGATGCTCCAAAGGTGCTATCTCAACAAACGCAGGACAGCATGGATCTCGCTGAAGACCAGGCTGGCCCTTCGACGGTCCTTGGTTCAGCACCAGGTGCCCCTCCTCTAACCCTGAGTGCCCCTGTAATCCCCCGCGATGCTCCACCACCTAGGCAAAGGGCCCACCACACCATCACCGACCTCGCCCCAAGAGAGAGTGGTGATGAATCCCTCGACTTCAACTCCTCCAAGGGCTCTGCCCAATAATGGAGATTTTTTTCACTCAATACATGGACATCAAGGCTGTCTTCCAGTCCTTTCCAATCGTTCAACATAACAGCCTTGGGAGCTGGGATGTTTTTGTTTCACTCTTTCACAGCTTAACCCTGCTGCCCCACCCCCCTGCTTGTTGCTATTCAAGATCCCCCCTCCAGACAGTCGGTTCTCCCGACGTTTCCAGGATTTCTTTCGTTTGCCCCCCCCCCCTCCTGGCTGCCTGCCGGTAGCCATTTATGTTTCTCGAGTTTTGAATCAGCATTTGTCCTGCTCCACTGTCTTTCACAAGTCCTCAGAGATGCTCTCTGTGGATGCTTTTTCACCAGAAGGGCTTTTTGGGTTCCCCCACCGCTCCCTCAGGGTCACCTCAGTATACCTTCTCCAGACAAGCGGTCCTCCCTACTGCTCCATTCCACCTGAACAGCTTTTTTCTTTTCTTTCCTACTGTCATCTTATTTTGGGTGACTTTAACCTTCACCACCCGCTGGCAGATCCCTGCCGCTCCCTCTCCGAAAGGGAAGTTACCCTGTCTGCGCGCTACCTCGATGCCGCTTTCGACATCCCATACCAGCTTCTCAACACCCCCGGGGTTTACATGCGGTTCCCGTTTGACACCGTTTCGAGACCCTCTGTTTTAGAGCTGGCCTTCGCGAATACCGCTCTCTCCCCCCTTGTCTCCTCGTGGGACACACCCCTCCCCTACACCGGTTCAGACCACGTCCCGTGTGTTGTAACACTGAAGCCGCCCGCGATCAGGCTTCCCCCCGCCCACCCCGCATTGGGCCCTCCTCAACCTACACGCAGTAGGCAAGGCACTGGATTCCTTCACCCCATTGCCTTGCCCAACAAAGCACACACCCAGCTCCCTGAGTAGGTGGTTTGACATCTCCTCTACCCGCCTTACTTCCCTCCTGACCTCCCATGCCCCGATCAGATGCCCCTGCCCCCGCTCAAAGCCATGGTGGTCCTCTCACCTAACTTCCCTGAGGAAGGAGTATCACAAGTTCGCCAGGACATCCCATCTCGACCCGTCTCCGACCAACTGAAGCAATGGGAAGAGCTCGAGGAGAACATATTTTAAGGCCATCGCCTCGGCCAAGAGAACTCACTTGTCGGACTTCCTATTCTCGGCCACTCCACACTCCCTCTGGACCTCGAAAATATTCGCGTTTGGCCGCCAACCACAAAGGTTCCCTGACCTACCAGGGGCCTCTGACCCAGGCCAGGTAGCAGAGATGCTCCTTCACCATTTCTTCCCACCCAAGCCCCCGCCCCCCCCGCTTCTCGGCCTCACACGCCATGAGGACTATACCCCCCTCACCTCCGAAGAGATATCCAGGGCCCTCTCCAAATCCTCGAATATCTCCCCCCCTGGCCACGACCACATTCCGTACTCTGTGTGGGAATCTATATACCGCCTCAAACCGTCCCTACTCCCTTCCCTCCTGGACCCTCTGCTAGCCCACAGTTTTCACCCCCCTCCCTCAAGAAAGCCCTTGGTATTGTCCTCGACAAACCAGGCAAACCCTCATACGTCTCACCCACCTCCTTCAGGGTTATTGGCTTGGGCAAGTTTGTTGCGGGAAGGATACACCAGATATGCTCGGGAAAAGGTTACCTCGCGGCTCACCCCTCATAGGACAACCCTGACGCCGAGATGTCCTGCCCGTTATGCTCCGAGGGGCCAGAGACCTTCGAACATGCCATCCTGTCCTGCCCCTCGTCTGCCCACCAGAGATCCCGCCTCCTCCATGGGGTCTCGAACCTGCCCCCTGAGGCCCCAGTCTCCTCCGACCAGCAACTGCTTATTGCACTGGCTGACTTCATTCGCACCACTGCCACCGGTTTCCCTCCTAGAATGTCCCCGCTCGCTCGCTCCCTCCAAACTCCCCTTCTAAACCCCCTTCTTTTCCCTCAACCACCCTGCCCGCCCCTGGCCCTCGAGACTAGTTAGGGGTTTATAATTTTCCTGTTTAGCTACGGCTGCTTTGCGAAGCTTATTGGTCGTGTTAGGGGAATTGGTTATGTTTGTTTCTTTTCTGGATTGTTAGTTTGATTTTCGGTTTTATTTTGGCCATATCGTTAAAGATGCATGTCATTTCTTGTACCGGAGAAACAATGAACATATGATTTAAAAAAAAAGAAAAAAAAAAGAAAAAAAAGGTTACAGTAGGTAGACATCGCACTCCCTTCTTGCTTTCCCTTCTAATGGTCAGGCCTAGCAAGCTTGTTCCTAGGGGTTGGTTGAGTCTGCCTTCACCCCCTCTTCTCTGGGCTTACATAGCCAGCCCTACACTCTTGGCAACCCCTCACCTGTCAACGGTCGGTCTTTAGTCTCCGTCAATCGATAAAGTAGTTGTCCCCGGTGGCACTGCTCTCTGGTATTGCACTATCTCCTTTCTGCTCTGCTGGTACGGTCGGACCTTATGAAACATGGTGACCCGGCTTCCTTCGGGCTTCCTTGCACTTCTTGTGTCAGCTAGACCTCCACCCTCCGCCTCCTCGACGCTTGGATCACAAGGCACCCGACTGGTCGTGGCTCTACGCCCGCACACTGCCTCTGTCTCCCTTCTGATGTCCTTGGACTAGGTGACTAATGTTGGGCTCTCTTTCCCGGCTCCGTTTCCGGGAATATCCAACCGGATCTTCCTTCGACTGCCATGAGCCTTCCTTCTTTGGGCGGCATTCTCTCGAACTTGGCTGCTGGTCCTGAGCCTCGGCTGGCGGGGCTATATGCCTCCGGGAGCTTTTCTCCCCTCGTTGTGTCCCCGAGACCAACTATTCAGGAGTCCCGATTCGCTCGGGGGCTGGGCCCTGTGGGGGTTTACTACGGTTTAGCTTATAGGTTGTTGGCCTAAGGGGAGTGGGTTTGTTTTCCTTTGTTGGTTGTGTCTACTGTCGGTTGTGGATGTTTTTCTTTTAGGCTAGGCTTCCGCGGGAGTTTTTGCTTTGTGGCTCTCAGGCCCGCTTTCTCATCTCATTGTAGTTTCTCCCCATTGAACCGGGCGGGGTTTTCTCTGTCGGGCAGGGTCAGAGGGTTTTAGCTTGGGGATGGCGGGACGGACTGTAGTTGGAGGTTTTGGACAATGTGGCCCATGCTGGGTTGAAGGTCCGTTGTACCTAGGACCGTGGGATTGAGCACAGTTGTGCATTCGCCCAGATAGAAACAATTAATAATCGAGATCAATAAAAAAAACATAAAAAAAGTAAAAAGAAAAGATTACAGTAGTTAGACATGAACCATCTCCCGTACACCTCCGGCGATTGAAATCTCAACACCAGGGAAATTATTGTGGGATCCACCACCCCCGCCTCTCCTCCCCCTTGATGGCTTCTGCCTAGGGGAGTGACGCTATCACCCCACCTCTCCTTTCTGGGGCCTTTCCCTTCCACCACAGGGCTCTTGTTCCCGTTCATCGTTGACTGCGCTCATGAAGTTAGGTGCTCGTCCCTTACCATGCACTTCCTTTGCACCTCGCTTTTGTTTTGTCCGGTCGGCATTTCGCTCGCTTCGTTCACGGTCAGTGCTGAGCTCTCCAAGCCCTTTGCGAAGTACCTTTCTCTCTCGGCTACGTGGTCCTGTCGGGGAACACTCAGGTTAGTAACTTCAGCATCTTGTCCTCGTTTCGCATTCGGAAACGCATTGGCCGCGGTTACTGTGGTCGGTCGTCTCAAGCGTTTGGATTGCCTTCCCCTCTCCATCCTTCCTCCACCATGTTCTTGGTCTTTGTCCCGTTGCTCGGTTACACCTACACCCTTTCCCCTCTCTCCACCTCCTCAGCTGGCACCTTACTGCTCCCCGTTCAGCGGTCAATCCTCGGTCGCTATACAAAAACCCGCCTCGGTTACCCCTGTCCTTTTGGCCCTCGCTAATGCCGCTTTGGCACACCCTCCCGCTACCGCTCATCAGGGTGGCCTCTATTCACCGTTCCATCCTGCTATCAGGCACCGCTTCCTCCCCCAGCATCGCTCCAGTGTGCCGGTCCTAGTCTCACTTCATAGCTCAGGCTAATACATATCACTTATAAGACGTAAATTTCCTTTGTCAGGGGTTCATTTATTCCTTATGTTTTTATACTTTTGTAGTAGATGTCACTAAGGGTTCTCCTCTCTTTCCTGATTGTTTCTTTCCTTTCTACTTCCTTTAGATGTACGAGTATGTTCGTAGGATTTGGTTGGGCGATGGGCGAGATGTGCGGTTGGTCTCATACCAGAGGGACCTGGGGGTTTGGATGTTTCCGAGGGTGCGGAGGGTATGGTTTTTGTTGGCCATAGCGTTAAAGCTGAATGCTGTCTTTGTACCTTTTTTTTTCTTTTTTTTCTTTTTTTTTTGAATTATGTGATTATTGATTTAGGTACAAAATCCTTTTAGAATCTCCCGCTCTGGCATATAAAAAACCTTAATTCCAGAAACTAACAAAAGAAACAACAAAGTTCAAACAACACGTGCAAAAACTCTTGAACCGGGATTATCAGAACCCTGTCACATTACCATCGATGACTCACAAAAGAAAAGTAAAGTAAAGTCCTCCTTATAACTTATAAGAAAAACACTCAAAAGTAATATAACCTCCCGCCCTACCTGCCCACTGCCGCAGTCAACCAGGAACAAAGGAAACTCATGAACGAAAGAGAAAATACCCTGAAGAGAAACTCAAGCAGGGGAGATAAAAGTAGCTATACCTAGAAGGCCAGGGCCGAGGTAGGTAGTTTTTAAGATGTTAAGCACTATGTGAGTCCGATCCCGGCTCAGGAGTAGCAGTACTGGCTCCAATACGCAAGATGGTTGGAGGAAGGCCGGTGCGGCTAGCATAGAGATACTCAGCTCACCCTCTAAGGAGGGGGATCGAGAGCCCGAGAGGAGCGTCAGGGCCAATGTCATGCACACCTGAGAGATGGGTGAGGCGAGGCTGGGCCTTAGCAGGGCCGAGGAGAATCGCGTGTTGGAAGCACTCATCGTCTTCCTCACAGAACCGGCAGAGGGTGCTGGAATCTGTATTCCTCCAGCAGATATGTGCAGCAAGGTGGCTAGCACCTGTACCCAAGTGGTGAATGCGGCCACATATAAACGGTGGAAGGCCAGTAAAGGCGTGGGGAGTGAGGCAGGCAATGTACGGAAACAAAAGGGGCACTGGCAGACGTATGTCTAGCCAGTCAGCGAGGAGTGACTGTATCAGAGGAGTTCTGAGGGCTTGGTAGGTGACAGAGGGTTCCCTCGACAATGGGAGCGCTACAAGATCGGTCGAGGCAAGCAGGAGGATAGGGATTTCCGCAACGAGGTCTGAAACTTCGTGAGATAAGGAGTGTAGTGGCAGGTGCTTGGCGGACTTAACCGCTGGGCGAAGCCATGAAGTAAGGTGGATCGCTTTGGAAGACCCTTGGAGAAGAAAGTGATGATCGGCCGCAGAATGTCCCTGGTCCCAGGTGGCCACAGACTCGGGTATCTGGGGGGTGGCCAGATTGAATGTCGAAGGGGCGCAGACTAGGCGGGCAGCAGCTGACCGACAGCAGTGTTTGCAGATAGACAAAATGTGTGGTAGCGAGGCCTCCCGGTACAGAGCGCCGCTGTCTTTGTACCTTTTTTTTTTTTTTTTTTTTTTTTTTTTTTTTTATAATTTTTTTATTAATTTTTTTTAAAAAAAATGTA
>Ga0307509_10006233_pt1 | contig 16129 bp, 11 predicted proteins | sample 10_EM_MG_FD_202245 | JGI IMG/M metagenome (GOLD analysis project Ga0307509, IMG submission 202245) | Populus trichocarpa ectomycorrhiza microbial communities from riparian zone in the Pacific Northwest, United States - 10_EM | ecosystem: Host-associated > Plants > Roots > Unclassified | place... | reverse complement strand
TGGCGCAGTCCGGACCGGAGCTGATCGTCGCACGGCTGGCGCAAGGCGCGACCGCGGCGCTGATGGTGCCGCAGGTGCTCGCGACCCTGCACGTGTTGTTCGCGGACGAGGCGCGCGGCCGGGCGTTTGGAATCTATGGCGTCGTGCTCGGCCTTGCTGGCGCGGCCGGCTTCGCGCTGGGTGGCGTGCTGGTGACGCTGGATCTCGCCGGCCTCGGCTGGCGCACCGTGTTCTTTGTCAACGTGCCGTTCGGACTTGTCATCCTGGTCCCGGCCTTGTGGATCATGCCGGCGGTGCCGCGCCGGGCCGGCACCAGCCTCGATGCCATTGGCGCTGGCGTACTATTTGCGGGATTGCTGGGCTTGATCGGGCCGCTGTTGTTTGGGCGCGATCTGCGCTGGGCGCCATGGCTTTGGCTGATGATGGCCGCGGCTATCGCGCTGCTGGCGGTTTTCCTGCGGGTCGAGCGTGCAGTGGCCCGTCGCGGCGGGATGCCGGTGATCGATTTGGCACTGCTCTCGGACGGCGCCTTCATGCGGGGCCTTGGCGCGGCCTTCTTCTTCTACTTCGCCAACCTGTCATTCTATCTGGTGATGACCCTCTATATGCAGCAGGGCCTGGGCATTCCGCCGCTGCAGGGCGGCATGGTGTTCGTGCCGCTGGCGCTGACCTTCGTGGTCGCACCGCGACAAAGCGCGGCGCGGGTTCGGCATCGCGGAACTCTGACGTTGATCGAGGGTTGTGTGATCCAGATTGCGGGCCTTGCGACGCTGGTGCTGACGCTTTCAATTGTCTCCACGCCGACGCCGTGGTTGCTCGCGCTGGTGCTGACGATCTTCGGTTACGGACAGGGGATGGTGATGGCACCGCTTTCGAGCGCGGTGCTCTCGACGGTCAGACCGGCCAGCGCCGGCTCGGGCGCGGGTCTGTATGGCACCACGGCGCAGATCGCGAACGCGGCGGGAGTAGCGGTCATCGGCGCGGTGTTCCTTGCGATCGAGGACGCTTTTCCCGCGCGCATCGCGCTGTTCGGGGCGATTGCCCTGTTTGCGTTTGCGATTGTGACCGCCGTCGCATTTCTGTCGTGGATGCGCCGCGCGATTGCTTGAAGGTTAAACCACTGTGGCGCGCTTGTCGCACACGTTTGAATTCTGGGGAACGAGGGCGCACGCCCTTTTTATTTCGCAGTGCAGCAACTATCTGCTGGGAGTAAGATTGAATAGGTCTTCGCTGAATAGATCTTGGCTAAGGAGCTGCTGGTGTCACTCGCCGAAAATGTTGATTACCTGCGACGTCTAAGCGAGCTGAACGGCATCACGGGCTTTGGGAACTACCCACGAAACCTGAGGCCTGGTCCACGCAGCCCGCTGACCGAGGTCGACCGGTTTGGTTCAAACCCGGGCGATCTGAAGATGTACGCCTACGTGCCGTCGCAGCGCGCGCCGTCGCCACCGCTTGTCGTGGTCTTGCACGGCTGTGGTCAGGATGCCGCCGGGTATGATCTCGGCGCCGGCTGGTCGACACTCGCGAAGCATTACGGCTTCGCGTTGCTGATGCCGGAGCAGCAGCGCTCGAACAACGTCAACGGCTGCTTCAACTGGTTCAACGCGCAGGATATCGCGCGCGATCGCGGCGAAGCCGGTTCGATCCGCGAGATGATCGAGCGCATGGTTGCGGATTACGACGTCGACAAGCAGCGTATCTTCGTCACCGGGCTGTCCGCCGGCGGTGCAATGACGTCCGTCATGCTGGCGATCTATCCCGAGCTGTTCGCCGCCGGTGCGATCATTGCCGGCCTTCCTTTCGGCGTTGCGCGATCGATGCAGTCCGCGCTGTATGAAATGCATCGTTCGACGTCCCGTCCCGCGACCGAACTGGGTGACTTGGTTCGCGGCGCGTCGGAGCACGGCGGACCCTGGCCGAAAGTCTCGGTGTGGCACGGCAGCGCCGACCGCACCGTCAATCCCGGCAATGCCGATGCCATCGTCAGGCAATGGCTGGATCTGCACGGGCTTCCGCTGGAGCCGATGTCGGAGGCGATCGTCGATGGCTATCCGCGGCAGGTCTGGTGGGGCGCGGATGGCGATACCATCGTCGAATCCTTCAATATCACCGACATGGCGCACGGTACCCCGCTTGGTCTTGCCGATAACGACCATCGCTATGGCAAGCAAGGCGCGTTCCTGATCGAGGCCGGGATTTCGTCGTCCTACCACATCGCCAAGTTTTTCGGCCTGACCAGCTGGATCCGCGAGCGCAAGCCCGCGGTGGTCGCGGCGGTTGAGTCTCCGAGCGCCAATCTCATTCCGCCGGTCTCGCCGGTGTCGGCGGCGGAGCCGCCGCCCGAACTCGCCAAGATATTCTGGCCGGCAAAGACTCCCGACGAGCGTGCCGAGTCGCAGCGGCGGCGACGCAAGGATCGCGGCGTCCGCGCCGCGCTCAAGCGGGTGCTGAAGGCTGCGGGCTTGAGCAAGTAGGGCGCGGTCAGGCCGGAGTATGAAGCCGTTGATCCGGACCAGCGTCTCATCCGGCTATCCCTTCGAAAACGAGTACGGCTACGCGCGTGCAGTCCGCGTCGGGGATCAGGTCTTCGTGTCAGGCACGACGGCGCGCGCACCGCATCTGGATGGCGACGCGTTCGAGCAGATGACGAGCGCCATTGCCACGGTGGCTGCGGCGCTCAATGAGGCCGGCGCGGAATTGCGCCACGTCGTGCGAACCGTCGTCTATGTTCTCGACATGGCCGATGCTCCCCATGTGGCGCGCGCGCATCGGCAGGCGTTCGACCTGGCGCGTCCGGCAAGCACCCTCGTCCAGGTTGCGGCGCTGACGCCGGCTGCGGCCCGTGTCGAAATCGAGGTGACGGCGATCATCCATGACTAACGGGGCCAGGACGCAACCGCTCCGCCAGTCACATCGAAGCCCCCATCCCTGGTGATCTTGGCTTCGCGGGTTCAGATGCCGAGCGCGCTCTGGTAGGCGAAAAGCGCCGGTGCGCCGCCAGTGTGCAGGAAGACGACATCCTCGTCTCGGCGCCAACGCCCCTCGCGGATCAGGGCGATCAGGCCCGCGAGCCCCTTGCCTGAATAGACCGGATCAAGTGGAAGAGCCTCGAGCCGGCCGGCAAGCCGGATCGCTTCGATGGTGGCTTCGTGCGGGACGCCGTAGGCAGGTCCCGCATGGCCTGCGACGACGTCCACCGTTGCCTCGTCGAACGGAACATCGAGCAGGTCGGACGCTTCCCGCGCAAGTGCTGCGACATCGGCTCGCACGCGAGCTGGCTCGGCGTCGATATCAATCCCGACGATCCGCGTGTCTGGCATGGCCACCGTTGCGCCGGCGACGAGACCAGCCTGGGTGCCGGCACTTCCGGTGCAGTGCACGATAGCTGTTGGCACGAAACCCAATAGCGCGGCCTGCGGTTCGATCTCGGCAATCGTGGTGGCATAAGCGACTGCGCCCAGCGCATTCGAGACCCCGTACGGCACAAAATACGGCCTATGACCTTTCGCTTCGAGATCGCCGACGAGCGTGCGAATGGCTGCATTGCGGTCACCGGTCCACGGCACGTCATGGAGTTGCGCGCCGAACAGCCGATTGAGAAACGCGTTGCCCGAGGTCTTGTATTCGCCCGTCGGCGGTTCGAGCCGGCCGTGGTAGACAGCCAGATGGCAGGCGAGTCCGAGCTTGGCCGCAGCCGCCGCAACCTGCCGCTGGCTGTTCGATTGCACCACGCCGCCCGAGACGATCGTGTCGGCGCCGCTCGACAGCGCCGCGTGCAGGACATAGTCGAGCTTGCGCAACTTGTTGCCGCCAAAACCAAGCCCGGTCGCATCCTCGCGCTTGACCCACAGCCGCGGTCCGCCGAGATGAGTCGTCAGCCGCTTCATCGGCTCGAGCGGGGTCGGCAGATTGGCCAAACCTAGGCGAGGAAAGACGGCGAGGCGGTCGAGCAATGGTCTGCGATCACTTTGCATTGGTCCGTCCGTCTGACCCACAGGCGATATTCCGGCAACATCCCGACGGCCGGTATTATAGCCGTATCGGCGATGGCTGCATGACATTCGAGCAAGCGATGGGAGGCTCAGCGTGGTCCGAAGCGGCAATGAGTCGCGACCGAAGCGCTGATGGAGTCCATCGCGGCGCCGCTGGTCCGTGCGGAAGAGGAGCGGATATGCGGCCTATCCTGAGCGGTGTGGTTGCACGGCGATAAAACTCGGTCGCTAACGGGACCTGGCGGACGTGGCCGGACCGTCTGTCGGCTCGACCTGGTTGCGAATGCGAAGCGGGCATTCACCGACGCGGCTTCTTGATGCAAACCGGTTCGCCATTAGGAACACTCTTGCAATCCCAATCCGGGCCGAAACCTGTCGCCTGATGAACGGCGGGAAATCTCATGAGAAGGAAAGCCGAAATGCAAATCAGGACGAGGGCGAATAAAATGCCCATAATGTCAACGCGCGTCGGATACCACTGAGGCCATCGCATCTTTCGATCCACATTTCTCTCAATTCGAGCCCGTCATACCCGTTTAGGAGCGTATGCGGATAGCGGCGTATGCGGCATCGGTCCAGCCAAACTCGTGCACGGAAACCACATCACAGCCTTCATACGGTCTTCGCTCACGATCTGTTTCTATCAAATGGGAGTGCCTAACTAGGAAATTGAGCAAGGTGGAACAGCGCCGAGGGTTGTGGTACCATGATAGCTCCATCACCGCCCCATCACGGCATCTACGGCAAGAGTCTTCCCCCGAAGAAGTGCAGGATCGTGCTGCGGGTGCTCGATAGTTTGAGCACTTGTTCTGGATCAATGTTCTCCAAAAATGAGCGCCTAACGTTCTGGCGAGCATTTGCCGAGCGGCACACGAGGGAGCTGCTCCGGTGTCTGCGTCAGAGGCCCCGATCACCCCGTCCAGGCCTCGTCGGGCACGGCACCCGTCACACCAACTCCTTGGCGGGGCCGTGCTTCTGTTGCTCCCCTATACGGGCACAACGCGTCCGTCATCTCATTTGATCACCCGAAAGGAGATCAATCATGTCACGTCGAACCATTATCTCGGTTGCTGCATCCGTCATCATTGGCATCGGATGCATTGCGACCATTTCAACTGACGCCTTTGCGTACCGCGGTGGCGGTCGTGTTGGTGTTGGTCGTGCTGGGGTTTATCACGGTGGCGTCCGCCACGGTGGCGTTTACCACGGTGGCGTTTACCGTGGTGCAGCGGTACGCCGTGGGGTGGCCGTAGGCGTCGGTGCTGCAGCGGTCGGTGCTGCTGCTTATGGTGCTTACGGCGCATACGGAGGTTATCGCTGCGGATACTATCCCTATCCAGCCTGCCAATAGAACTGGCGCAGAACCCGGTGTCCCCTGGGGGCCGGGACGCTGGCTTAGAGCTACAACCTGATCGACCTTTGTCAGGCTTGAACAGTGAAGCGGCCTTCGGGCCGCTTTTTGTTTGGCGACATCAATCGGAAGTGCCTCTCAGCTCCGGGCGGCGATGTTTCTTCGTGTGAAGGTTTGCGATGCCGGCAGGCCGAGCCCACCCCCACGCGGGGACAGCCGGCGTCCGAAAAGCGCCAAGGCACGAAATCGCGGGGACCGACACTGCAGCGGGTGCTATGGAGATTTGGCGTCGGCGTGAGCGTTGGGGCGGTTGATCCGACGCTGGCGATCGATGTCGGTTGCTCGGGGTAGACCGGAAGGGGGCGGCCGACGGTCAAAGTGAAGCGATTGGACCCGGAGCCGACATGCGACCACCGGCGTCTCGATCGTCAAATATACCTTCGGGGCGGAGCTTCATCTTGGCCGAGGTTGGGACCATTGCCAGGCGGCCATAGCGGATGCCACGCCCGGCGATAATTCGATCGGCGAAGTGCGGCACGTCTCCGCTCGATTCCTTGAGGGCGGTCACCTCAATGCGGCTATCGTCGTCGAGACGGACGTGGAGCCAATGAAGAAAAGCCCGGCATCGCTGCCGGGTTTCTTATTTAAACGAGCTCTGAACGGTTGGACTAGAAATCCATGCCGCCCATGCCGCCCATGCCGCCGCCACCCGCAGGCATGCTGCTTCCTGCGTTCTTCTTCGGCACTTCCGCCACCATGGCTTCGGTGGTGATCAGCAACGCGGCCACTGAGGCCGCATTCTGGATCGCGACACGAACCACCTTGGTCGGGTCGATGATGCCCTTGGAGATCAGGTTGACGTATTCGCCGGTCTGGGAGTCGAAGCCGTAGGAATACTGATCCTTTTCGAGGATCTTGCCGACGATCACCGAGCCGTCCTCGCCCGCGTTGATCGCGATCTGGCGCGCTGGATAGGATAGCGCCTTGCGCACGATCTCGACGCCGGTCTTCTGGTCATCGTTCTTGGTGCGAATACCCTTGAGATGCTCGGATGCGCGCAGCAGGGCGACGCCGCCGCCCGGCACGATGCCTTCCTCGACCGCAGCGCGGGTCGCATGCATCGCGTCATCAACGCGGTCCTTGCGTTCCCTCACCTCGATCTCGGTCGCGCCGCCGACGCGGATCACCGCGACGCCGCCCGCGAGCTTGGCCAGACGCTCTTGCAGCTTCTCACGGTCGTAGTCCGATGTGGTCTCCTCGATCTGCGCCTTGATCTGCGCCACGCGCGCCTCGATGTCGGCCTTCTTGCCGGCGCCGCTGACGATCGTGGTGTTCTCCTTGTCGATCATCACCTTCTTGGCGCGGCCAAGCATGTTGAGCGTGACGTTCTCGAGCTTGATGCCGAGATCCTCCGAGATCGCCTGGCCACCGGTCAGGACTGCGATGTCCTGCAGCATGGCCTTGCGGCGATCGCCGAAGCCCGGCGCCTTGACGGCCGCGACCTTCAGACCACCGCGCAGACGGTTGACGACCAGGGTAGCGAGCGCTTCGCCTTCGACGTCTTCTGCGATAATGACAAGCGGCTTGCCGCTCTGCACGACGGCTTCGAGCAGCGGAAGCAATTCATTCAATTGAGATAGCTTCTTTTCGTTGATGAGGACATAGGCATCTTCCATTTCAACGCGCATCTTGTCGGCGTTGGTGACGAAGTAGGGCGAGATGTAGCCGCGGTCGAACTGCATGCCCTCGACGACCTCGAGTTCGGTCTCGAGCGACTTGGCTTCCTCAACCGTGATGACGCCTTCGTTGCCGACCTTCTTCATGGCGTCGGAGAGAAACTTGCCGATCTCGGCGTCGCCGTTGGCGGAGATGGTGCCGACCTGGGCGATCTCCTCGTTCGAGGTGACCTTCTTGGAGTTCTTGACGAGATCGGCGACCACGGCTTCCACCGCAAGGTCGATCCCGCGCTTCAGGTCCATCGGGTTCATGCCGGCGGCAACCGCCTTGGCGCCTTCACGGACGATCGCAGCCGCGAGCACGGTCGCAGTGGTGGTGCCGTCGCCGGCCGCGTCCGCGGACTTGGAGGCGACTTCGCGCACCATCTGTGCGCCCATGTTCTCGAACTTGTCGTCGAGTTCGATCTCCTTGGCGACGGTGACGCCGTCCTTGGTGATGCGGGGAGCGCCGAACGACTTGTCGAGCACGACGTTGCGGCCCTTCGGGCCGAGGGTAACCTTCACGGCATTGTTGAGAATGTCGACGCCGCGCAGCATGCGATCGCGGGCATCGACGCCGAATTTGACTTCTTTGGCTGACATAATGATCTCCATTTTCAACTGGTCAGATCCCAAAGACCGCGCAACTGGGCGAGCTCTTCAGGGATGAGATTCGAATTGGCAGGCCTGATCCTTCGAGACGCCGGCTGCGCCGACTTCTCAGGATTAGGAAAGCTGACTGGCGCTTACGCGGCTTTCTTCTCGGCGGCGGACAGATCAGTGAGAACGCCCATGATGTCGCTTTCCTTCATGATCAGTAGTTCCTGGCCGTCGAGCTTGACCTCGGTGCCGGACCATTTGCCAAACAGCACACGATCGCCAACCTTGAGATCGATCGGAATCAGCTTGCCGGCCTCGTCGCGGCCGCCCGGGCCGACCGAGAGGATTTCGCCCTGCGAGGGTTTTTCCTTGGCGCTGTCCGGAATGATGATGCCGCCAGAGGTTTTATCTTCGGCATCGATGCGCTTGACCACGACGCGGTCGTGGAGCGGACGGAATTTCATGCGATCCTCCTTGGTTCTGCTGTTATTTTTAGGATTGGCAGTCGCAATGAGCGAGTGCTAGCCGCTCCACACATAAGCCTGTGACACTGGGGCGCAAGGGCTTCGGCCCGCGATGTTCTGCCCGCAACTTGGGTTTCTTGAGAAGCAACGCTTGCGGCAATTGCTAGCAGGCGAAGGAACATGCTGCTAGCGCATTGATTACTATAATCTATTGAACGTTTTCGTTTTTAGCGAATTGAGAATCATGCAACTGTTTCAGTTGGACTGGAGGTTGGCATGGTCGAGAAAGATGCGGTTTCCAGGGATTTCAGGAAGCAGGTCTTAGGCTACGGACTGACGACAGCGGAAATCGTTTATCGCCGTCCGGATCGTCACTGGTTGCTGCAAACTTACGTTTGGCAGGACTACGATATGTTTCCGAATTTCCCGGCGCTAAGGGATTTCCTCGCGTTCTGGGAAGCAAAGCTCGAAGGCCCGCTGTTTGCAGTGACCGTCGTGCACTCCAAACTGATTAAGCCTGCCGAACTACGCGCCCTGGACGGAGTCTTCCGGCTGAATTAACGCGAGGGAGGAGAGCTTTAGGGTGATCTACGTCGCTCATGCGCAAATTGCCCTCGGCAAATCTACTCTCTTCACGCCGGGCGATCATCCACGAAGCGACGGTGGCAAGACAGCCCGCTATAAGCTGTTAAAACCATTGCGTGGGGAATGCCGGATGTTTCCGGTGGCCTCCGCTGTGAATACTCGAGTGCATACTTTAACTACCCCAGCGCACTCGAGGCTGCGCGCCCTCTGTTTGACAGAAGGGCGACAGGTTCAGACAAAATCTCGGGCGCGTCGCGCCGCGGAGCCATTTCGCATGTGTGTCACGGCGAGTTTGGCGCCGGCCTTCGGTCGACCCGGTTTGGATAAAACGGGACTTGTGTCCCGGACGCGGTGCAGCGTTCTTCACGCTGCGCCGCAGAGCCGGGACCCAGCCCTTCATTGTGCGGCAGCCTGGGCCCCGGCTCAGCAGCACACCACGCCGCAACGGCGGCGCGTTGCTGCGTCCGGGGCACGAAAGCGGTGCGGATGGCGTTGCTTCTTCCTGCGGGACACCGCCGTCGTCTCAATTGTTACGCGGCGCCGGTCACATCTCGCCGGTGAGGAACGGGTTGGTCATCCGCTCCTGCCCGAAGCTCGAGCCGGCGCCGTGGCCGCAGATGAAGCCGATGTCGTCGCCGAGCGGCAACAACTTGTCCTTGATCGAACTGATCAGCGTGGCGTGGCTGCCGCCGGGCAGGTCGGTGCGGCCGACCGAGCCGTTGAACAGGACATCGCCGACATGCGCGAAGCGCAGGTCCCGATTGAAAAACACGACGCTGCCGGGCGAGTGGCCGGGGCAGTGCAGGATCTCGAAGGTCAGCTCGCCGATGCGGACCTTGTCACCTTCCGCGAGCCAGCGGTCGGGGGCGAAGTCACGCACCCCCGTCATGCCAAACCGCGCGCCGCTCGAGACCACGTTGTCGAGCAGGAATTTGTCGGCGACATGCGGCCCCTCGATCGGCACCTTGAGCGCGTCGCGCAATTCGGCCGCGCCGCCGACATGGTCGATATGACCATGGGTCAGCCAGATCTTCTCGACGTTGACCGCGGTCTGCTTGATCGCATCCTGGATCTTCGGAACATCGCCGCCGGGGTCGATCACCACGGCTTTCTTGGTGGTCTCGCACCAGATGATGGTGCAGTTCTGCTCGAACAGCGTCACCGGCACGATGATCGCGCCGGCCTTCGCCTTCGTCTCGGTTTCCTGGGTCATATCAGAACAATGCCGATTTTTTGCACTGCGCCAAGTAAAAAGATCAGTGAAAAGATCAGGAGGGTGGGCTGGTGTCGTTCAGTCTGGTTGAACCTTGCCGGGGTTCCAGCGTTGGCAGGCGATGCAAACGCTGACCAGCCAGGATAGCGCCGACGCCACGTGGTGGCGGAGCGGTATATTCTATCAAATCTATCCGCGCTCCTTTCAGGACAGCGACGGCGACGGCATTGGCGACATCACCGGGATCATTCATCGGCTGCCGTATTTGCTGGCGCTGGGCGTCGACGCGATCTGGCTGTCGCCGATCTTTCCCTCGCCGATGGCCGATTTCGGCTACGACATCTCCGATTACACGGGGATCGATCCGCTGTTCGGCACGATGGAGGATTTCGACGCGCTGGTGAAGGCCGCGCATGACGCCGGCCTGAAGATCATTCTCGATCTCGTTCCAAACCATACCTCGGACCAGCATCCATGGTTTCTCGAGAGCCGGAGTGCGCGCGACAATCCGCGGCGCGACTGGTACATCTGGCGCGATCCGACACCGGACGGCGGCGCGCCCAACAACTGGCTGTCGGAGTTCGGCGGCAGCGCCTGGGAATACGACGACGCAACCGGGCAATATTACTATCACGCGTTTCTTGCCCAGCAGCCCGACCTGAACTGGCGCAATCCGGACGTGCGCCGCGCAATTTATGACGTGATGCGCTTCTGGCTGCGTCAGGGGGTCGACGGTTTCCGGGTCGATGTGATCTGGCACCTGATCAAGGACGCCGAATTTCGCGACAACCCGCCCAACCCGCATTTTCACACAGGCCGGCCGCCGCATGAGGCCATTCTGACGCGGTATTCGACCGATCAGCCCGAAGTCCACGACGTGATCGCGGAGATGCGGCGCGTGACCGACGAGTTCGACCAGCGCGTTCTGATCGGCGAGGTTTACCTGCCGCTGCATCGGATGGTCGCCTATTACGGCAACGATCTCGCCGGGGCGCAGATGCCGTTCAACTTCGCACTCCTGTTGACGCTGTGGAGCGCGCGTCTGATCGAAAAGATCATCGCCGATTACGAAAAAGCACTGCCCGCAGGGGCCTGGCCGAACTGGGTCCTCGGCAACCATGATCGCCCGCGGGTGGCGAGCCGGGTCGGGCACGAACAAGCCCGCGTTGCCGCGATGTTGCTGTTGACCTTGCGCGGGACGCCGACGCTCTATTACGGCGACGAGATCGGCATGCGTCAGGTGGCGATCGCGGCAGAGCATGTGCGCGATCCGTTCGAGAAGAACGTGCCTGGCCTCGGTGTTGGCCGCGATGGCTGCCGAACCCCGATGCAATGGGACGCTACGCAATATGCGGGCTTTTCCAGCGCACCGCCCTGGTTGCCACTCGCCGGCAATGCCGCGCATGAGAATGTGGTCAACCTCGCCGCCGATGCGAGGTCGATCCTGAGCCTCTACAAAGCTCTCGTCAGGCTGCGCAAGCACCGGCCGCAACTCGTCGCCGGCAGCTATGTGCCTGTTGTGGCCGAGGGAGATCTGCTGCTCTATCGTCGCGAAGCCGATGGCGCGGCGATCATGGTCGCATTGAACCTCGGCGCCGAGCCGATATCGCTGTCGTCGGACGCGATCGGGCTTGACGGCGAGATCCTGCTGTCGACCCACATGGACCGCAACGCCGAGCCGGTCAACGGCTCGCTCGACCTGCGTGGCAATGAAGGCGTGGTGATCGGTGAGCGCGCTCAGGCCGGATGAGCGGTCGTACCGGTCGCGTCGGTATCGATATCGCTTCGCTTCAACAGATAGTCCAGTCCGCCGACGCGATACCAGCGGTAGCCATAGGGCTCGAGCACGAGCTTGTGCCGGCCGCGCCCGTCGGCTTGGCTGTGATCCTCGGCCAACAGATTGACCAGGAGCTTGCCGGCCTCACCCGGAAGGCCGGTCGTGAACGCGATTTCCCGCGGCTTGTCGTCGAGATTGTGCACGAACAGCACGGAGTTGTTGCGCCAGTCGTAACGCATGATGAACACGGCCGGGTCGGGCGCCGCGATCACCTTGAAGTCGCCCCAGCCGACCTCGGGAACCTCCTTGCGCATCCGGATGATGCGTTCGGTCCAGTTCAGCATCGAGTTCGGGTCGCGGCGCTGCTTCGCGACGTTGATGTGCTCGAAACCATAGGGACCTTTGTCGATGACCGGTGAGCATGGCTTGTCGCTCTTGGTGAATCCTGCCTGAGGTTCGGTTGACCATTGCATCGGGGTGCGCGCGCAATTGCGTTCGGGCAGCGCCAGATCGTCGCCCATCCCGATCTCGTCGCCGTAGCGGATCACCGGCGTTCCCGGCAGCGTGCACATCAGGCTGTAGGCCAGTTCGAGGCGCCGCCGGTCGCCGCCCAGCATCGGTGCGAGGCGGCGGCGGATGCCCCGGTCATAGAGTTGCATGCTCTTGTCGGGACCGAACTTCTCGAATACCAGGTCGCGCTGCGCCTTGCTCAGTCGTCCGAGGTCGAGTTCGTCGTGATTGCGCAGGAACAGTCCCCATTGCGCCGTCGCGGGACGAGGCTTGGTGGCGGCCAGCGACTTCGCGAGTGGCCGCGAATCTCCGGAGGCCAGGGCATAGAACAGATGCTGGTTGACCTGAAAATTGAACATCATCTGCATGCGGTCGCCGTCACTGCCGAAATACTCCATGTCGGTGTCGGGCAGCACATTGGCTTCCGCCAGAATGATGGCGTCGCCTTCGCGCCACTGCAGGAATTCGCGGAAGGAACGCAGCATGTCGTATTGCTCGATGGCTTTACGGACCTTGGCGCCCTTGGTCGCGATCACGAACGGCACGGCATCCATGCGGAAGCCGGAGACGCCGAGTTGGAGCCAGAATCCCATGATCTTGAGGATTTCCGCCCGCACCAGCGGGTTCGACGTGTTGAGGTCGGGCTGAAAATCGTAGAAGCGATGGAAATACCAGGCCTGCGCCTCCTTATCGTGTGTCCAGGTCGATGTCTGCACGCCGGGAAACACCATGCCCTTGTTGGCATTGGCAGGCTTCTTGTCCGACCAGACGTACCAGTCGCGATAGGGCGAATCCTTGGTGCTGCGCGCATCGCGGAACCAGGGATGCTGGTCCGAGGTATGGTTGACGACGAGATCGATGATGACGCGGATGCCGCGCTGCCCGCAGCCATGGGTGAATTCGACGAAATCGCCGAGTGTGCCGTAGCGCGGATTGACGCCGTAATAGTCGGCGATGTCGTAACCGTCGTCCCTGCCCGGCGAGGGCTGAAACGGCATCAGCCAGATCGTGGTGATGCCGAGCCCGTGCAGATAGTCGAGCCGCCGCAACAGGCCCTTGAAATCGCCGATGCCGTCGCCGTTGGCATCCATGTAGGTGCCGACGGACAGGCAATAGAAGATGCTGTTCTTGTACCAGAGGTCATCGATCATGCAGGCCGCCCCGTTGGTCAGCTAATCAAGTGGCTGCTGTCGGCCGGGTTCCCTGCCGGCCCGCTGAAAGCCTTCGGCTTGGCGCACGCGGCGATGGAGAACGAAACGGGAATCGGCTAGTGTGGTGACATGATGGACTCGAGCGCCCGCCACATCAGCCTTGTTCCCGCGCCGGACGGCCGCCAGTCGGAGACGGCGCTGGCGATCGCGCGCGGCACCGCGCGGCTGCTGCGATCGCTTGGATTCGCCTGCATCAGCGAGTTGCCGCTGCCGTCAGGCCGGCGCGCCGATCTGGTCGCGCTGAACGAGCGCGGCGAGATCTGGATCGTTGAGATCAAGTCGTCGGTCGAGGATCTGCGCGCCGACCAGAAATGGCAGGACTATCGCGCCCATTGCGACCGGCTGTTCTTCGCCTTCACGCAGGATCTGCCGTGCGAGATCTTTCCCAAGGAGACCGGTCTGATCGTCGCCGACGCCTATGGCGCACACATGCATTGCGAGGCGCCTGAGCATCGTCTGCCGGCGCCGACCCGCAAGCTGATGACGGTGCGCTTCGGGATCGTCGCGGCGCAGCGGATGAACCGGCTGGTCGATCCGCAGGGCCACGCGGAGTTTTGAGCGATCAGCGCGGCGCGCGCTTGGCCAGGATCCGCTGCAAGGTGCGGCGGTGCATGTTCAGCCGCCGCGCCGTTTCCGAGACGTTGCGGTTGCACATTTCGTAGATGCGCTGGATGTGCTCCCAGCGGACCCGGTCGGCGGACATCGGATTTTGCGGCAGCTCGGACTTTTCGTCCCCGATGGCCAGCAGCGCGGCGACCACATCATCGGCGTCGGCCGGTTTCGCGAGATAGTCCACCGCGCCCATCTTCACCGCGGTTACGGCGGTTGCGATATTGCCATACCCGGTCAGGACGATCGCGCGGGCCTCGGGGCGCTTGCGCTTGAGCGCGGAGACGACGTCGAGGCCGTTGCCGTCGCCAAGTCGCAGATCGACCACCGCGAAGGCGGGGGCTGCCTTGCCGACCTGCACCAGGCCCTCGGCGACGGTGTCGCAGGAGGTGACGGCGAAGCCGCGGGTCTCCATGGCGCGCGCCAGCCGCTCCAGGAACGGCTTGTCGTCCTCCACGATCAGGAGCGAGCGGTCGAGATGATCGGCAAGTTCTGCAATGGCGGCCAAGGCTCTATTCCTGAAAAAGCTGAGTTCCTAGAGTGCGACGACTTTGGTTCGACTGGTCATCTTGCGCCCTGTCTTGTTGAGCGTGATCTCTTCGAAACAGCAGTATCCACTTTTCCGGATACTGCCCGAAAAATACGCCGGACGGCGGCTAATATGGCGTTGCGAAGGCGGGCTGCCAAGGCCATCGCGAGCCGACGGCCCGCTGTGACGCTACGCCGCGGCTCGGTGGGGATGTTTCACGTTGTCGCGAGCAGGCTCCGTTCCTACGCGCCCGCATCCGACATTCCCTCGCTCCCGGTGGTCTCGAAGCGGCGACGTGGCCAGGAGATCTGCACCACGGCGCCGTGATCCGGGAAAACCCGGTTGGTGAAGGACACCTTCGCACCGGTACGTTCCAGAAGCGTGCGGGCGATGAATACACCAAGCCCGAGACCTCGATTCTGGGTGTCCTCGCTACTGGGCCGTCGCGACAGATAGGGCTCGCCGATCCGCCTCAGGATGTCAGGCGCGAAGCCCGGCCCGTCGTCGGATATGATGATCTCGATCGTGTCATTGTTCCACCATGCGTTCACTTCCACGACGGAGCGGGCGAAATCGACGGCGTTTTCCAGGATATTGCCGACGCCGTAAAGGATTGCCGGATTGCGCGAGCCGGTCGGCTCCTTGCTGCCGGCGACCGCGATGCGGACCTTGATGTCGACTCCGAAATCGCGATGCGGGGCGACCGTTTCCTCGATCAGCGTCGACAGCTTCATGTTGTCGAACGGCGCGCCGCTCGACGACAGTTGCGTGATCTTGGCGAGAATGTCGCGGCAGCGCTGCGCCTGTTCGCGCAGGGTCTTGATGTCGGCGGCCACCTGGCCGTTGTCCTGCAGGGTCCGTTGCAGCTCGCGCGAGATCAGCACGATCGTCGACAACGGCGTGCCGAGTTCGTGCGCTGCCGCGGCGGCAAGGCCGTCGAGCTGGGTCAAATGCTGCTCGTGCGTGAGCACCAGTTCGGTCGCCGCCAGGGCATCGGACAGCTTGCGGGCCTCCTCGGTGACCTGGAACGCGTAGAGGCTCGTGACGCCGATGGCGACCCCGATCGACAGCCAGATGCCGACGAGGTAGATCGGCGGCAGCACCAGCGGCTCTTCGTTGTCCCAGGGCAGCGGCAGGTGAAAGAAGAACAGCGCGGACGCACAGGCCATCGCGAGCAGCCCGAGGCTGACCGTCAAACGCGCCGGCAGGGCGGTAGCCGAAATCAGGACCGGCGCCAGGAACAGGAACGAGAACGGGTTTTGCAGCCCGCCAGTGAAATACAGGAGGCCCGCGAGTTCGACGATGTTGAGGGACAGCAGGGCGGCCGCATAGGGCGGCTCCAGTCGGCGCATCGGGTTGAACACGATCTGCAGCGCAAGATTGAGGATCGCCGACAGGCTGATGATGATGACGCAAGGCACCACGGGCACGTCGAATTCCAGTCCCTGCACGACGACGAAAATCGCGGTGAGCTGGCCCAGCACGGCGAGCCAGCGCAGCCGCAGGATCGTGTCGAGGCGGACGTGGCGATGCGAATGGCGGAAGTCGAAGCTCGCGGAATCGGACATGG
>Ga0307509_10006231_pt1 | contig 16136 bp, 21 predicted proteins | sample 10_EM_MG_FD_202245 | JGI IMG/M metagenome (GOLD analysis project Ga0307509, IMG submission 202245) | Populus trichocarpa ectomycorrhiza microbial communities from riparian zone in the Pacific Northwest, United States - 10_EM | ecosystem: Host-associated > Plants > Roots > Unclassified | place... | reverse complement strand
ATCCAAGGCCATCGATGTAGAGAGAGGAAGATGAACGTGACAGAAGGAAAGGGATCGGATTCAGATTGAAGCCACCACAATTGACTCCTATGCGCTATTGCTGTACTGTACAGTACTAGTAGCGGCGTCCATCTACACGATGACGATGACGTTTCTATTATTCGTATTCCCATCCCTACTTTTGGCGGATTCGCAGACTTGATTCTGAAGACACAAATCCCTTTCGAGTTCCCACCGACGAGTTTCAGGTCGATAATGAAAGAATCAGTATTGATACAGTGTCACCCCCTTCAGTTTCACGGTGGCCCAGCTGGCCACCCTCTACCTCAGGATCCCTCTAGTCCCCATGCACAGCAATTCTAATTTACGATCATCGCATGTCAATCATGCTTACCCGGTGTCACCGGTTTGACTTGCATGTTGTGCACCCCATGTCCGATCCAACAAGCAATGAATCTTGTAAAATGGGCCCTACCCAGGGGGAGAGGGGGAAGAGGGGGAAGTTGATTACGTTTCCACGGACACTGGACATCCGCTGGACAGCCTCCTCATGAACGGGGACAATGCCACTACAACGCCTACCTAAACCGTTTATGATCGATCTGACATTAAGTTCATGGGCATGTCACGTCTTGTCGCACGAGGGTGCAGTGGATACAGTACCATGACAGGCGCAAGTTCAGCGCAAGTTAGGGCCGAGCACTTGGAAATGGCCCGGGGGTTCAAAGTTACGTTCGAGCGGTTTTTGACATAAAGGCACGGAAACGCGTCGCCGAAAATCTATCGGAAAAGCTCGTTAGGTGGTTCGATGAAATTCGTTTCACACTGGCAAGAACGGGACTTGTGAGGACATTGATCAGTCGTCACTGGCATCGCAGGACCATAGGTAATACTAATCCCGGGCCAGTCCGAGCCGAGCGAAAACCCATCAGAGTGCCTGTATTCCGTTCATTCCCCACCTTTAAGAAATTTTTGATTTCAATTATGTGCGTCCGTCTTGGTACAGAACCCTATGTAGCACTTCGTGTCCAGGGGGCCGTTAAATTCCCCCATGACATAACCGTGACAGTTATCGATGTGTAACGTGTACTACTACAGTGCTATCAATGAGCGCGGTGTATGTATGCGAACCGTCTTCGTCGTGGGTGGGAGCGTCTCCATCGGTCGTGATGTGATCAATGGGTGATTCCCGACCTTTACCACTTCTTCTTAAGCTCTCTCAGTCTACCCCCCACTCGAGCGCGTCTTGCGCACACCATGGCTTTACCAATGCACTCAGTTTCAGATCTTACCACTTTCTCCCGGAAAACATCTGGTGACGTTCCCCCGAAACTCATCGTACGTATCTTCGCCGCCGACGCCCGTATTACTCCTTCCATCTTTATCTCTGCTTTACAGGGCGCATCGACCACCGTAGTGGGAGACAAGGTCTACCTATATGCGAGCCCTCCTCTCGATCTTCTCCCAACTTCCTTTCACCTTACACCTCATCCTCATCCCAGGGCGGCCGTCTTTGGACCGGACGTCGAATAGTCACAGACATGTACGTCTTTGATCTCAAGACCCTGGTTTGGGAAAAGGTCGTTGCTCCCGCGGACGATTACACTCCTGTCCAGCGCTATTTCCACAGCGCTGATTATTGTGAGCACCACCATTCCCCGACCAGGTTATCCCTTTTGATTTTGACTATTCCGACAGGGGTTCAATATCTCATCATATTTGGTGGTATGGGCCTTAAGCCAGGGGCCGACGACAACACGGAGGATCTCTGCGTCTTGAATGATGTCTGTTTCTACGACATCCTAGCGAGGCGCTGGATGCCACCCTCTTGGTCCAACGACGGAAATCCCCTCACTCCCCTTCCCCAATCCCGCTATGCTCACCTCTCCTGCGTGTCTGGGGATAGGCTCTTTATCATCGGCGGCCAAAACTTGGACAGCGTCTGGATCGAAGACGTTTACATCTACGAGTTGGGCAGTAGAACCTGGATTCTCAAACGCGAGTATCCTCACCACCATGGCATATATCGCAGTGTCGCTGTATCCGCCGACTTGCGTGTCCATCTACCACGAGAGGAGAACCGAGATACTCCTCCTGGCCACGTGGCGCTACGCTTTCGTGCCGGGAAATCTCATGTCCCAACCTCTCTGACATCACGAGCCACTCCTATTCACCTTCCCTATTCAACTCAGTCTACGGACGACGACTTACCCAACGAGATATTTTTGTACAGCAATTACAACGTATGTAAAAATTTTGGCTTATTTGTTCGAATGGCTCACTTATTCTGGACCTTCTTACCAGTTTACTGACATAAAACGGGAACTTGAGGTACTCACGCCGTTGGCTAATGGCGATTTCAGACACCGGGACGCCTCGTCATCAATAAACGGCCCCGCTTGTCCTCAGGGCTTGCGTTTCCCTGCCGGCCCCATTCTTGGCTCTCACCTCATCATTGCAGGAACGTACCTCGCCCAAAACTTTCAATCCTTCGGTGTTTGGGCACTTAATCTAATGGATATGAGCTGGTCCCGTATTGACACCAGCAGCACACTTGCCACTGGCTCATGGTTCCGCAGTGGTCTATGGGCGAAGGCCAACAAATTTATCGTGTTTGGTAACCGGCAGGGGAATTTCGTTGAGGACTATAATCGGCGGCTCCTCAGTTGGGATGACATTGCTATGATTGACCTCGAGGCCTTCGGTATACATCTGAGAATACCTACTTTGATAATTTCAATAGGCTAGTGCTAAATTATCAATAATTTTCAACTAGCAAGCATAAATTATTGCCATTATCGTTGATAATTGATTGTGATACTGTAGTGCAGTGCAGCGCAGTGCAACAGCACTCAATAATGGGCACGAGATAGATAATTTTGGGTAATTTTGAAGTGTTAATTGTTGGGGTTATGCAGCTCTACTGTATGTACGCGTGTTTATACAGTACACACTAGATTCCCAGGCCCCGCCCTGCGCGCATCTACGGATTACTCGGACTCACCAGTCACCACTACTTTTTCCCTCTTCAGCATCGACGGAGCGACACGCCCAATCGATCTGCCCCCATGGCACTGCTCAGCTCCATCCTCGGCTTTTCCCTCTTCGGGCTCGGCGCCCGCATAGGCCAACTCGGCATCCAAAAGCGCAACCTCCTCGAAAGTGCGTTTCCTCCCCACCACCCTTCCCCTTCCACCAATCCTCCCATACATCCCTCTCTCGCTTAAAACATCACTCCTGACCTTTCTTTTTGCATGTGTTTGATTCGCGCGCGGTTCTCATTCTTTGTCGGAGAACAGACCCGGGCGGACACATCATCTCCATGCTCGCTTTTGGCTACCTCGGTTACTGGGCGCATCGATGGGACGAACGCGCATCGGTGCTCATCACCGAGAAACGTGCGGAGATCGCGGAGCGGCGCAAGCTGAGGATCGCGCAGGCTGAAGAGGCGTCTGCCGCTGCGCTGGCAGAGGCCTCATAAGCGCTTCTCACTGTGCGTGGCCCCCCGTTTTTTTATTTGTCTTTTGCTTACCGTGTGGTGCTGAGGCAGGCAATCGCTTATTCCTTATTCTGTATAGGAGGATGAGATGGAGCCCGTCTATTCTGTGGCGTATACGTCCTCCACCATCCGTACCTTTCAGGCGTGTCGTATAGATGAATATTCCATTCTAGTGAACTATGATCTGAATTAGGCCAGCTATTTGTGCAGGGTCGCTCCACACACTTATTTTCCTTTCCCCTTGTCCCCTCCCCGACAACTCGGTGGTCGCCTCCTAGACATGTCATTAAGACGAGAATGTTTAGATCACACCCGTGGAGTATAACTGAATAAAACGAACCACGGGGCTGTTTCCCACCGACCCATTTACACTGATAGTGGTTGCTCTCTATCACAACTGGGTTTATTTCATCGTAAGCGCCATACACAATGGAAATCTACGTATCCAATTACATCACCCGAAATATGATATAGTACATCGATACGTTGATCGAGGGTTTCTCCCAGTCCTGGCTTGACAGACATTCTCAGACGTCGGTACGTGGTTTCGGGAGGCTCGTGGTGTTAGTTCTCCACCGAAACTTGAGGAAAATAAATGCGAGGCACCCTCTCTCATAAATCACAGATCTGTATATTGGAGTAGCAGGACCAGCGCTGCAAACGTCCTTCTGCCTCGACCCTATCAAGAAAAGAGAGACAATAGCGAGAGACCGGAACGAGATATTCGAAGGAAAGAATGTACACAAAGTGTAGGATTTGTGAGGGAGTGGAAAGGGCACGCGGCCGGAAAGTGATGATGGTAGTTACAAGCCAAAGTATGGACAGCCACACACGCCAGGAGCCGTGGGCGACAACAGAATTAAGCGGACGGACGCGTGTATGGATGCCCGGAGGAACTTGTACATGGCAACAAACTGATTTTTTTTTCTTTATAATGCACGGTGTTGTACAGGTGATATTGATCAATGAAGGGATATGTGCAAGTAGGGGTAGGGGTGTGGGAAATGTGAAATGTGCTGTGAGCGCATAGGGGTGGATCCGGGTGAAACAAGGGAAGTGCCGGGTGAAGTTTGGCCGCGGAGAAAGTACAACCTTGATGGAGGGAAAAGCACTACGATTTGAGGATAACATGGCACAGAATGAAGCTGAAGGCAACGAGTGTGACGATCCCGAAGCAATGACAGGGATAAATGAGCGTGTGAAGGAGTGATGTCAGGGACAAAGCTAGTGAACCGAAGGAGCGAGATAGTGTTTGAAGGTGGGTTGTTTGCCGCATTTAAAGGCAGGGTTTGAAGAATCAATGCTGGAGAGTCGAGTATGGGAGCACAGAAATCAGCGCAACTGGAAGGCGCTAGCAAGCCCATTACCGAGACCTTGGGCGGGGATAATGTCCACGGGATCGGACGCTATTTCGTTCTCACCTTGACTACCGAAACTGATGCGGCGTGGGGCGCGTGAAGGGAAAGGGCGCATACGCCGAAGAGTACGCTGGGTACAGGGAGTACGGGGAGAGTGAGTAGGTGGGGGAGGGTGAGCGCCCATAGCCGGAATTGGCCCCAGTAGATCGGCAGATGCAGGCTGCGGACACGTGGTAGGCTGTGGAGACCGGTGAGGAAGCTCAGGGCCAAACATGGAAGGATTTCTCTGAAGGTTCATACGAGGCCGACGAGCCGGACTTTCGTCCTGGATCGACGGCGTCTTGTTAGTTCGATGCTCAGCACCACGACGCGCCTTCTTCGTCTGTTTCGTGCGAAGGTTCTCCTCTTCGTCAGAACTCACGTCCGAGTATTTCGCAGCAACGCTAAACGAGGGAGCGCGCTTCATTGACTTGCAGGTCTCACCGAACGAATCGGTGCGCCGCACAGGAGCACGTGGAAGGGACCGCAGAGAAGAAGAAGAATTGGTGGACATGGTAGACAAAGAGCGGCAGATAGACGAACGCGACGGCGGCGCTTTCCACTGAGGCTCCGCCGTACCACAAGAAATCAATGTAGTAGAGGAAGGTGTTGAGATGTTCAGGGTTTGAGAATCAGCAGATGAAGGGCGTGCATAAGGGTGATAAGCCGGGTTAGGGAACGAGCGGTCAGCGTGATGAAGACGGCGAGAGGTCCTACAATAAGGCAGATTTGTGAGAATGTCAAAACGAGCGATATAGGGATGGGGTCAAGTAATTTACCTAGAAAACGCGTCCGTACCGCGTAATTCGGGTTTGGCAGATTGCATGAAGTCCATACTGTTTTGACGGTATAGGGGACGCCTGACGTTAGTGGTGCGTTTGAGCACCTCACGAAACTGTTCGAGATCCTGGTCCATATCTTCCTCTTCGATGGTGTTGTATCGTTTTTGCTCAGCGGAAACTTCCTTCGCGCGAGCACGACAAAGCTCGACAAGTTTGGCGCGCGTAGCGCGCAGTGAGTAAGGCCATTCACTGGGGCCTTTGGCCTGAGCTACACCGCGAGCAATCTTGTCAAGCAGGTTCGAAGGGGGGACAGGACCGATGAAGGGGGTGAGTACGTTAGCAGGAAGAGCGTCGAGGGTCTGAAAAAAAGGTAGAGACATACGGTCAGTGGATAAAGACAATATGAAAAAGAACGCGAGGATATACCCTTGTGAGGAGAAGGACGTGATCAGATTTCCATTCGAGGTCAGAATCATCTGCTAGGTCATAATTTGAACTATTCCAGCTGTCCGAGCTCTTCCTGTTGTCAGTTGATGGTATGTGCAGAGGTGTTTGAATTGGGGAACGCATAGAGGGAGTCCTTGGAGAAGGAGCGCGGGATAGCAAGGCAGATCTGCGCCTTGTGAGGGGAGGATTAGGAATAATAATAGGGAGAGGAGTGACTGAAGTGGGAGGCATAGATGGACGAAAAGAGAGGGAGGGGAAAGGTTAGTTAGTTAAGAGATGAGCTAGAGCAAGAGCCAAAAGCTGAGACGAGACCGAACGGAAACCAACAAATCGAAATGAGAATGTTGAAACTCAATTTGGCGCCCGAACATGTCAATTTCAATCTCAGCCCATTTCAGCCACAGCGACTTTATTCATAATGTCACATGACCCAACCTCGTGTCTAACTCTATCGCCGCAAATTGCGAAATTACATCATTTTTCGCGTTAAGCTCCTCAGCCTCTCCGCATTTCGCCTCCTCCTCTCAGTATCCATATCAACACTGACGTTGTTCTTCAGTACCCCAGCGTTGGACCGCGGCGCCACTGTGTATGATCCGAGTTCCCGTTGAGGAATCATCACAGCGTTCTTCCGTACGCGATTCCGCTCGCCCTCTTTGGCCCGTGCTAGGATCACGTTCAGGCGTTCATGTGTAGCACCACCATCGGCCGCAGACATATCCGCCGTCGGTATCGCCCGGTCACGGTATGACGCAGATCTTTTGATAATTGGACGTGACCATGCAGACACGAGCGAGTCAGCTATCCGTGTGATATCCGGTGTGACTCGTTTGCACTTGGTGTAGAATAGCACAATACGGCCGAGTTTTGACTCCTTGAGAACGGCTGTATCGATGTCCAATGTGGGTAGAATGCCAAAAATTTCTTTCTGTATGTTCAGGGCGGGTAGTGATTTGTCCGGCAATGGCTCCAACCACCGCCGCACACCCTCCAAGAGGTTATTATCGACGATAGACTGCCAGAGAGAGGTCCTGTGAAAGGATAAAGCCGAAGAGTGAGTGTCGTCATAAGAACCAGCAAACAAAACACGCACTTTCGAAGCGCACCCATGACCTTGGGTAGTGACTTTAGCTTCAACGTTGCGGGCAACTTTTCGCGGTTGGCCTGCTCGTCGAGCTCGGCCGCGTTCAACATCTCTTCTCGCAGTTGAGACACCTCCGCATCTGCAAACTGGTCCAGGTCATCCTCTTTCTTGCGTTTCTTCGGCCGGGACGCCTTGTTACTCTTCAGAATCGTATCAATCTCCATATCAAGCCGTAGCTTCTTCGCTATCCATGCCGCACCGACGTTGACCCACCGAGGTATCTCGTCAGCCTAAATATATCAAAATGCCATGGGGCAATGAGAGCGCACCTTCTTCGGGGGGGAGATTTAACAGATCTTCCTCAGTGGGACCCTTCTTCACCTTTGCCTTGCGCTTGCGTTGCGCCTTACCTACGCGCACCACCCGTCCCTCATCCTCAACGTGTTCACGTCGCTTCTGCCGCCTCCGCTTCTGGGGTATCGCCCGTGATTGCCTGTACTCGTCTAGTGAGTCATCGGAAGACCCCTCTCCCACCTCTGGTGGCAACGAAGTCGGGCGTGAGCGTGGTGGGAGATTTTCCTCTGCAGAAAGAACAGATGGTCACAAAGACGGCCCTGATTATGATAGAACTGCGTACCATCTGCATCGGGAGCGTCGGAAAGCTCAGAGTCACTGCCGAAAATGTCCTTTGCGAGGTACCGTTGCTGAGGCCCAGCACGCGCCTACAAAGAAACGCAAGTTAGCTTCGTCAAATGAGAATTAGAAACCAATGATACGGTGTATCGTTCTTCGTCGTCAGACATGATGGTGGTACAATGAAGAGGTTGAGGAGATCGGCAACTGGCTGAGCGCCGCCACTCTGGGCATGGTCGCAGGTTCTCACGGGTGCGTGATCAAACACGTGATGATCAATTTCAACACTTCACACATCCATCTTTTGATCTTTTGACGTGACTACAGTAGAGCGTTCCGATTATGCATGTGTCCTCGCAACTCATTCCGATTCCGAATAATACATAGGGAATTTCGTATCAAGATCTTTTCTTTGTACACATTTAAATACTGTACATATGTCCTTTAGAGAGGAGACCTAGTCCTTCCACCTCCAAGCCATTCAAATTTTCGGGTTCCGTCGGCTATTGGGGAGAGCACCGGGACGATGGCCGGAGGCTTATAGCAAATTATAGTATGTGGCGCAGGAACGTCTTTGTTGAATACCATCGGATTTCTCACGTTGCCAGCGCACCTGGGTGCCTTTGACTAGACTAAAAGAGAGACCGTGGTGAGGGGGGATGATATCCAGTAGCAGAGGCAAACCCCGAAGGCTACGATGCTGTGCCTCAGATACCCGCTGAACTACAGTAACTTACGAAGATACTGTTTAACGGCTTCTATGATTGCTGTGCCCCTCACGTCATCAATGCTAGTAGGAGAGTATGGATAAGCCTTATTAACATTCGTAACAGGCTAACAGTCCTGACCTCGTAAGTCGCGAACAAACAAGAGTCATGGGAGCTTCGTGGCATGGCATCAAGCCCGGCTGGAACTAGATGACACCCAAGGTGATCTAGCAGCTAAATCATTGGGGCCGTTTGAACGTGAAGCAAGACCCATGTGTGACACGAATGGCCATCAGGAACCCTTTTGGCTCTTTAAACGTCTTAGCGAGCCCATTTCAGGCTCGCTAAGGACATTAAGATACTGACAGGCTTCCTGATATATCCCACTGGGATTAAGTGGTTAACTGCGGGTTGCTTCGTCCATGGCTCGACCTTGCATATTCGGACGCCTCAGAGTCTAGTCGGGTCTGGGGGCAGGCAGAGTTCTGGGCCAGGACGAGATTTAAAAAGGCGAGGGATGCGGTGGTGAATCTCTGTAGATGGGTCCAAAACGAAGATAAGATATTCGCTAAGATACATGCACCCACCGGGGCAGACATGAAGTGCATGCCCAAGGTGACAATCAAACTAGTCGTCGCACATCCTACCTTTTCACGAGTGCCTCCGTTTTCGAAGTCAAGAACGAATTGAGTCCATGACTCGGAGGCAGTAACCACAACGCAGGTCATCGGCGATTCGGCATTGCATCAACGATCATCTACCACACGACGAGACCATTTACGTGATGGAGCGAAATTGCAAGCCAGAGCATTGCCATTCATTGAAGAGGGTATGACATTGGGGGCATACGGACAAAGATCTGCGCATCCAACAAACCAGAACAGCTGCACAAGCTGATCAGAACCACGGAGGCGCGAACAACCAGCCGCGCTGCTGCCGACGGCATTCTGTAAAGCCGGCGGCAGTGTGTCCTTCTAGTGGTTCTTCTCGCGTGGCCAGTGAGTAGAAGAAACCAGAACGAGTGGATGCCGAGAAGAGCGCCCCGCTCTTATGATTGCCGAATCGGCGGCAGACTAGATATCAGAACATCCAGCCATGCAAAACCCCCAACGGGTAAATGCAAAGACAAAGATATGAGAGGCCTGTGCTGTGGTAGGATTAGAATGAGCGTACAAGACAGTCCCGCATGCTGTACTGCAGCCCGTAATAGGCGCCAACATCCGACGGTTTACGTGGGAGTAGCCGCTGTGCTGCAATCGGGACCTGATTCGAAACAGGCTTTTAACTAGAAGGTGTACTGTATACAAGTAGAGTGATTTTTTTTTTTTGGTCGATTCGATGGCTGTCATTTTCTGCGAAGATCGATTTCTGGCCTCACTTGCCTCCTGTTACAGCAGTCTCAGTCAGCCCGAGAACGAAATCTGAATCAGGTGATGTGTCGGCGCAAAACGGGATGGATTGACAGCGAAGGAGAAGAGAAGCGAAGACAGGTACAGTCCAGTACAGCAAGGGTGGCACCTGCCAGTCCTGAAAAACCCAACTCAATTGTTACGTAAGTACAGGATGTGAGATCGTCACTGCAGACCTGCAGCAGCGCGCTTGTGGGTGTATGAACGTTTTTGTGCACTGGGTAAATGGACAAAACCCCCTCTTTCCTAATGAGGGATAAAGATGTCCAGCTTGGGCTCATGGGCAAGGATCCAGAAAATGTTGATAGGGACCAGAGCAGGACGTAGGCACGCATGATAGCAGGTGCCAGTGCCATTGTTACCACTTCTCACCCGCGTTGCCTAGGTTTAGCTAAATTCGGATGCACTGCCAGCGATTCTGATCCGCTGTTGAGGCCCGCTTTTACAAATTCCTGCAGGAAGTGGCGATCGGAATGGAGGGAGGAAGAGCGGCCCGGAGCCAGATGACAGATGACGAGACTTGACAAAAGTCATATGTCGAGTGTCGAGAGGAGCTATCACTTGTTGTGTACAATGGGTCGGTGCCTTTGGTTCTATTAATACTTGTGCCGTTGTTCGGCAGGGCACGCGCACGTTGGTTGGTGCGTGTGAATTACGCGATTGGCATCAAAGTTGGGGGAATTGAACCCGTCAAACTGGCAGTGATGCGATGCTCGAGGAGAGCACAGACTGACCGGACTTCGGCGGTGAACACGTGTAAAGGAGAGTCGTCGGACGGCGTCTCGGCGTCTCAGGATTACCTTTAACGGTAAGCTCCTTAGGGACGACAAGTGGATGACACGGCACGGCTAAAGCGTGCTGTGTGGAAACATTGTTATTTATTTCACCCAGTAAACGCTCCCTGACTCCTTTCACCTATGGATACACCGCGCACCCCATTCTTTCCTGCCATTTCTCCCACCCATGCCCACCCTCGTTCTCCCATGTCCCGTTGCCAATCCCTCGTCTTCCAATCCATTCCAATCCATTCCGATGTCACAATTACTCGGATCGTCAAAACCCCTTCCCTTACTCCCAACCCATAAGCGTCGTCATGCTGCTGCGCCAAAATCAAGACCAAGACCATCATCAACGTATCGTTCCCCTATGTTCACTTGGACCCCTATCTCCCTTGTTAGCGTGCTTCAGGAGCCTCGCATCCTTGCCAACTTTCTTCGCTACGTTCGATGGGATGACTTTCAGTCGCTTGTCCAGACCTGCGCAGCATATAGCCACGTTCTGCAGCACCCCAATCTCCGGGATGTCGTATTATCCGCTTATGTCCCCGGCTACTCATATTGTCTTCGTCACGCCGATATCGACACTCGCCGCAGTATCGCAGTTCAATTCAGTGATCTCAACCATTTCAGTGAGTATGGCACCGGTCATCTCCATGACATCTATGATAATGATAGCCCATCAGTGATCTCGCAGCAGTTACCTCTGCATCATTACCCCACTGATGCCCTCGCGGCTCTTTCGGCTCAGCACGAAATTGAAGACCTGGAAGAGAAAATACGAAAATACGTCATGCTTTGCCAAGCCCATTCACGCATGGCCCTACTCTTGCAGGCCCTCATCCATAGTTCCTCATCACTGGTCCCGGAGGAGTTGGAGGACCCTTCGTTGCGATACCGTAATGCCACTCAACAGGGTGGACGGGAACTCGTGTTTCCCGCTCCCTTGTCTTTCCTCTCAAATGACGGGGACAGTAAGAACCATGCACCACAGAAGGTGACCAGAGCACATAACCGATTCTCCTCTGCGCCTACTACCCCAGGACGTCTTCGTCGCAAGGAAGCCGACCCCCCCAGGCGGAGCCTTTCTCGCCTGTCCATATTGGGAAGAAACAAGGTCCCCCCGCCACCTCCATCCGCGGATCCTCTCAGCTTGAAGATTTATTCTGGGAGCTGGAGGGGCCCGAGGCGTACGTCCATGATGCCCAGTCCAGCATCTGATGTCCAGTCACTCCTTCGGCGAACAAAGCTCAGCTTTGAACGCACGAGAGATTCGAGTGGGTCGTCGACAGACAACAGTCGGGATAGCCCTTCGCCAAATCCGACTCGTCTAACCGAGTTGTTCCCGACCCTCGCCTCACATACACCACATGACATTCGCACTGCTGTATCACGCTTGCGCGCGCCGGTCCTGCGTGTCTACTTTCCTTGTTCGGAGATGGATCACCGCGCAATAGCCGCATGCGAAGCACAATTGGAAGATGCTGAGCTCTGGCAGCACCTTTCGGTCGGGGACATTGTCTGCAATTTGGGATATCTGCCCCCCGTCAGTACGGAGGTTTTCGTGAACGAAGGCGACCCACCATGTGATGACACCTTCGGCTCTGAGTCATGGATGATCTTTGATGGCACCAGCCTTATGCCGTACATCCCCTCGGCACCGCTCCCGTTACCGGAGCCCCTCTCACTCCCTTCGCCCTTCTACTACGCCCACATTACTTCTCCGCCAATCAACCCGAGGTTTATCGCAACGTTGCCCCACGGGGAACCAGAGCTTTCCCTTGTCCTTCTTCCTGTGAGGGTGCGCAGCCCACATTCCCCCAATGGCTTTGCCCGTACCAAAAGGTACCTGTGGCTGGCGCGTCTACCCCCGCACGTGCGTCCCGGACTTGGCGAGAGATGGCACTGTGAGTGGATTCTAGAAGGTGAAGGCACCAAGGAAGGGCGTCAATTTCTCTTGGATGCCCTGCGTGGAGATGCCCGCGCCGAGCGGGAATGGGAAATAGTTATGGAGAGGTGCACACCGTCCCGAATCTGGCTCAGGTCTGTCCTTCCCTCCATGGTGTCAAATTTCGGGGTGCTAATACATGACTTCCGCTTGCCCGTTGCAGGCTCGTGTCAAACATGCTTCCGGCCTGAGTTTCGCCTTCCAGTCAACGGTGGGGTCCACTTGGCATCGGTTCCACCCGCAAGCTCCAATTGCACCCACCCCTTTGCCCGAACCTGGAATTTGCCAATTTTCTGCTTATATCAATCCATCAACTTTCTCCGAGAATACGGCCGCATATTAAATCATTATATTAATTATGCATCGCTCTCACAGACAACAGGTTTCATTCGGTTTTCGCTGCTTAGATCCCCAATCACGTGGCTCTGTATATTCTAGAAGTACAAATACCATCTTTCACGTTTTGCTCTAGGATCGCAAAGGATATACGGACATAATTGCTCATTTATACTTTTTCATGTTAAGTTCACCACTGTCATATCGATAAAGTTCTTTACATCAAATTGATGCCCATCTGGCGTTTTCACGGCACCTGCCTTCTCAAGCGTGCTGCCCCATAAGAAGGACCATGTTAACGAGTCACGGTGCTTTAGTTGTGTGTAGCGCTTACGCCAGCGTATCGAGTATAACCTTCTCCGGGATGATGGAGCAATTCTTGGGGTAGGAAACAGTGTCGAGCCAGGCCTAGGTTGGTGCCAAGTCAACACGAGTGATGCATCACCAGTGCGTATAAGGATAAACTCAACGCCAATGTCTTCCTCGGGGTACCCAAACGTTTTCTTGATGAATTCAACGTTCGGTCCAGCCCGGTTCTCAGGCGCGTCGAAAGCGACCACATATGTCGAAAGGGCCTCGAGGAAAGTGCGCAGCTCGTGCGACGGTGCACGGTCTGGCGATGGATGAGCAGCGATCAACCACGAGGGCCACGGGGTGGGGACCGAGCCGATCTGTAGAAATTAAACCGAACCATCATCATCACGTCGAGCCGCGTGATTATGCAGGTGGTGCATTATCATATGGGCGCGTGCCGCCGGGTCAAATGACAGGGGGTTGCGTGACGTACAAATTTCGCTTGGCCGGCGTCGACGAACGGTTTGGTGGTGAACCATTCCCACATGAAAGCGCTCGTGGATCCGCCGTTGACCGAGTCGATCAACCCGCGAATGTCGTTGTTGACTAGACCGAAAAAGGGGGATCGAGTCATTTTCGGGAAATCAGAATGCTTAAGTTACAACGAGTGCAGTATGGGGCGTGGGCGCCGTCGAAGCGAAAAATGGCGCGCGCGTGCGCCGTGTTTAGTGCGGCACAAACGCACCTTTGAACTGCAGCGCGTCCGTCGCCCAGCCTTGCTGAAGGGCCATGACATACGCCATGGTCTGGTTGCCACTACCGAGGCGCGAGATGCCGATGGGCGTTCCCTCAAGGTCGGCGATGCTCTGATATTCGGACTTTGCGCCAGTGATGACCGCCCTGTGCGCAGCATCCGTGTGAGCTGGACGCATTGGGATAGCAAACGTGGGGAGGGAGACCAGTTCAACGGTGTGCTAACATAGCTTCCGACAAGTCTGCATGCTTTCGATCCGTTCGCTATGCCGGCAATAAGTGCGTCGGTAAGAGCACTGCCAAAATATTTTGATCGCTTCGAATTACGGTGACAATTGACGCCAGGAACTTTGAAACTCACATCGCCACGTCTATCTCATCGTTGGTTAAGCGCGATATGAGCTGGCCTGTGCCACCTTTTTGTTCGCGTCAACGCACAGGGGCGATTCGACGATGATCCGAGACGGCATACTGGGGGATTCGACGAGCGTGAAGGTCTTGTTCTGATCTTCTGCGGCAAATTGCAGGAGCGGGGACGAGAAATGTTCACGAACTGAGATGAGGACAGAATGAGGGATCTATTCGTGGTCATGGTGTTCTCGCCTCATCTGCACGTACCGTAGCCAACCCTGAGAGGCATGTCTATGAGAGTGAGATAAGATAGATGAAAGCGGGCCGACTTTGATGGAGCGACACGTATCACCGCTCCCCGGGCCCGTCTGGCTCTGGTCATTGATCACAACGTTCTTCGGATGACCCGAATTGCACGGGCTGCAACTCGAATGGCTTCCATCACAAAGTATCCCGTATCTGCCCTCCCACTTCCTCCGTCCTCTAAGATTCTCATTCACAACCTCACCCCGGATCAAGTGACTCCTTCGGTGTCTGTTTTCAAATACACATTGAAGAACGATCCGTCCATACAACGTCGCGCGCGTCTCACCGCCCCGCAGTCCCATTTCTCTCACGTCTCCCCATTCCCCTTACCGTTTCCGTACGAGATCGAACCCCCAGAAAACCCTGGCGAAGCGTTCGACCACGCGGAGTACGTCGAGCAATGGCTCTCGGAGCGGGAAGCCTTGAACCCAAGGGAAGCGGTGGAGCCGGCAGAATCGGACACCAGCGAGCCTCTGCAGAAGCTTTACCCCGCTAGCAGGCATAACGATATGGAACTTCTGGGTCTATCTGACACGTCCCTGCGGGATTGCCTGCCACATCTAGATGTCGGGGACGCCTTCGAAGTCCTCGGGAAGCCTTCTCTACTGGCTCGTCCTGACTCTCAGGAGAAACCAGAAGAGGACGGAAAATCGAAGGCAGCCGCGACGCGCCAGGAGCTCATCGACGTCCTCGGAGGCCACGCGATGCTCATATCGGGCGACGACGCAGACGTCTCCTTCGCACCCTGGTCGCTCCGCTACAGCGGGCACCAATTTGGAGTGTGGGCAGGACAACTCGGGGACGGTCGTGCGATCTCGATCCGTGTGTCCCTTTTCTTCTTTTCTTCCTTCTGCGCTTTCCGTGTGCATCTTCCAACGATGGTCGCGCAGACGTCACACCACATCCTTCCGACCCCGAGACCACGTACGAGCTTCAATTGAAAGGAGCGGGTCGAACGCCTTTCTCGCGCCGTGCCGATGGCCTCGCAGTTATCCGCTCGTCCGTACGCGAGTACCTGTGTGCAGAAGGTGGGCGCTCCTCTCCTTTTTTTCATATTTTTTGTCCCCTCCTCATCGCGAGGACGCAGCCGTAAACGCTCTCGGAATATCCACCACGCGCTCCCTCTCCATCATATCCGTCCCTTCGATACCCGTCGTACGGGAACGCGTCGAGCCCGCTTGTATCGTCACGCGAGTCGCGCCTTCTTTTCTGCGTATTGGGTCTTTCGAGGCGCTGAACCCACCCGTGGACCAGTTCTTCCTCGGTGGCGGCCAGCAGCCGGCTGACCTAGAGGCGCTCCGCGTGCTCGGCGAGTGGGTCGTCGATCAAGTATTACGTATCGAGAGACCCGAAGGGAGCGCGTGGGGACGTGCGCTGGTATTGGAGTCCACGAGGAGAAACGCGAGAATGGTTG
>Ga0307509_10006230_pt1 | contig 16137 bp, 12 predicted proteins | sample 10_EM_MG_FD_202245 | JGI IMG/M metagenome (GOLD analysis project Ga0307509, IMG submission 202245) | Populus trichocarpa ectomycorrhiza microbial communities from riparian zone in the Pacific Northwest, United States - 10_EM | ecosystem: Host-associated > Plants > Roots > Unclassified | place... | reverse complement strand
TGACGCATCGTGCCTCGAACCATCAGGCCGGGTTCGGCGAACTGGTTGCCGCTGCGGCGCTTCTGCCGGTGCCGAAGGACGTCGCGCTGAAGACGGGCAACTACACGTTCATCGGCAAGAACGCGGCGCGCGTCGACAGCCGCGCAAAGTCGACGGGCGCTGCGATCTTCACTCAGGACGTCCAGCTCCCGGGCATGCTCACGGCCGTCGTGGCGCATCCACCGCGTTTCGGCGCCAAGCTGAAAAGCTTCGATGCGACCAAGGCCAAGGCGTTGCCCGGAGTGAAGTCGGTCGTCGCATTCACAACGCCGGTGCGTACAGGTGTCGCAGTGCTCGCCACGGATTTCTGGACGGCGAAGCAGGCGCGCGACCAGCTCGTCATCGAATGGGACGAGTCGGCCGCGTACAAAGGCAACTCGGCGGACCAGCTGAAAGAGTATCGGGCATTGGCGCAGCAGCCCGGCGCCTCGGCGCGCAAGGAAGGTGACGTCGACAAGGCCTTCGCCGGCGCCGCGAAAGTCATGGAAGCCACCTACGAGTTCCCGTATCTCGCGCACGCATCGATGGAGCCGTTGAACTGCGTCGTGCGCATCGGGGCGCAGGAATGCGAAGTCTGGAACGGCGAGCAGTTCCAGAGCATCGACCAGGGCGCGGTCGCGGCCCTGCTCGGCATCCCACCGCAGAAGGTCACGCTGCACATGCTGTATGCGGGCGGCAGTTTCGGTCGCCGCGCCAATCCACAGGCCGACTACGTGCTGGAAGCGGTGAGCATCGCCCAGGCGGCGAACCTCAGCGTGCCCGTGAAGATGGTGTGGACCCGCGAGGACGATACCCGCGCCGGATTCTATCGGCCCATGTACGTGCACACGCTGAAAGCCGGCCTGGATAAGGACGGCAAAATCATTGCGTGGCAAAACCGCATCGTCGGCCAGTCCATCATGGCGGGCACGGCCTTCGCGAAGCCGGGCCCCATAGACGACTCGTCGGTGGAAGGCGCGGCGAACCTGCCGTACTCCATTCCCAATCTATCCGTCGATCTGCACACAACGACGTCGCAGGTGCCGGTGCAATGGTGGCGTTCCGTCGGTTCGACGCACACCGCGTTCGCGACCGAATGCTTCCTCGACGACATCGCGCGCGCGACCAACAAGGATCCGTACACGCTGCGGCGCGAGCTGCTGTCCGAAAAGCATGCGCGTCATCGCGCGTTGCTGGATCTGGTGGCGAACAAATCAGGTTGGCAGAAGCCGCGGCCCAAGGACGAAGTGTGGGGCCTCGCGCTGCACGAGTCGTTCGGCACGATCGTGGCGCAGGTCGCGCAGCTCAAGCGCGCGCCGGCCGGCCTGAAGCTCGCCAAGGTGATTTGCGCCGTCGATTGCGGCCTTGCCGTGAATCCGAACATCGTCGCGATGCAGATGGAGTCCGGCATCGGCTACGGCCTCGCCGCCGCGCTGAGCGGGGCGATCACGCTGAAGGACGGCAAGGTGGAGCAGGGCAACTTCGACGACTACCCGGTGCTGCGCATGAACCAGATGCCGGCCATCGAGGTGCACATCATGCCGTCCACCGAGAAACCCAGCGGGGTCGGTGAACCGGGAACGCCGGTGATCGCACCGGCGCTCGGCAACGCACTGGCCTTGGCGACCGGCAAGCCGGTGCGGTCGCTGCCGCTGTCGGCGCAGGGAATCACGCTCGTTTGAAGGTTTCCTAATCACCCTCCCCCGCTCCGCGGGGGAGGGCCGGGGAGGGGGCGCGCCGACCATACCCTTCTACCTGTACGTGATCATCTCCCGATTCCCCACGCAATCCAGGTGCGGCAATCCATTGAACATCGACAGCGAAATCTTCTCGGCGCTATAGATCAGCCGCGTGATGGATGCGTTGTGCACCGCCCAGTTCAGCTCGATGCCGGCATGGTTCGCGAGCCCAAGCACATGCGCGACGACGGTGCCGATCACGCCGCCCGAAGTGCTGATCACCAACGTCTTCGAGCGGCCTTCGTTGCGCATGATGGTGTCGAGTGCTGCGACGATACGACTGTGAAAGTGCTGCCAGGTCAGCATCCCGGGCGCTTCGATCTGCGCTTCCACCCAGGCGCGCGCGCCACGTTCCAGGAAGAGCTGGAACTTGCGCCGGTCGGTGCGCAATCCCGGCCAGCCGGCGGCATCGCGCTGCTCGGCGTTCAGCGACTTGGCGTACTCGCGCAGGATGGCGTCGCCGTCGTATTCATCCAAGGCCGGCTCGATCAAAATTGGCGGTGTTGGCCGCAGCGCGGCAGCGATGATTTGCGCTGTCTCGCGCTGGCGTTGCAGCGTGCCGCTGTAGATGCCGTCGATGCGTTCGTCCGACGCTGCGAAATATCCGGCCAGCACCTGCACCTGCTCGCGGCCGAGGGCGGAAAGCTGATCGTAGTTGTCGGTGCCGAAGGAAGCCTGGCCGTGGCGGACTAGATAGAGAGTGCTCATTGACGTGTGAGTGCAGCGCGATGACGCGTTGCAGCTATCTTAACGTCATGACTTCCATGCCGTTGTTTTCATGACGTTTCCCCATAAAACAAAACCGCGGGGCGATCCTTCGTGGGACGGCTCCGCGGCGAGTGACGGAAGAAAACTTAGCGGGTGACGGCGGCCGTCTTGGTCGTATCGGCCGGCGCGGGTTGTTCTCCGAGATCCTTCACCTCGACTGCCCACGAGCGTTCTTGCACCTGCTGCACTTCCACGCTGCCGCTTTGCTCAGGCGGCGTCGTCAGCATTGCCGAGCCCCACAGCGCCGCACCGACAAGGGCAAGCGCGGCGGCGGCGCCGACCACAGTTCGCGATTGAATCACCATGACAACCTCCTGGTTCCGCAGCCTTGCTGCGGTGCGCACCCATTGCTCGAAATCCATGCCTGGATGCGCGGCCATTGGACTAAAAAAATTGCTGCACCAAAGATAGTCGCTCGTATTAAACGCCGTGTGCGCCACGTCACATAGCGTACGAGTCGCGATCAGTAATTTCCGGGGACCGAGATTCAGGTCTCGCCGCAACGGCGCATGAGGCAGTGCCGCAATTCTGGGAGCTTTGTAAAGCCCTATTATGTCGTTATATGCATGGTCGGAAACGTGTCAGCAGCTCACCTGAGCGCGCGCTTCAAAACAACTCGATCTCGCCGGTCTTTGGCGGTTGCTGCGCATCGCTGGTCGTCGTGGTCAGGTCCACCGATATGCCTTCGGTGATCATCTCGAAAATCTTGCGTTCCTCTTCCGTGCGGTACAGGCGGCGCAGCGCATTCAACAGGCGGCGCCACTGGTCGCGTTCGGATGACTGCGCGCGGTCGCACACGAACTGCGCGAGGGAGGAGAGGCTGTAGCGCACGTGCCCGAGGCGCTGCGTCAGCTTGTCGTAGAACTGGAACGACACGACGGCCGCGGCGATCTGGCGCGTGATTTCGTCGAGTTGCTTGTTGAGTGCCTGTTCGATGTGCTGGCGTGCTTCGGCCGGGAGCTGTTCGGCCATCGAGTTCATCACGCGCGCGGTTTCGGCGACGCTGGTGAACGCCTTGATCAGCGCGTCGACCGCCACGTCGGAGTCCTGTAGCGCCGACTCCATCTGCACGCCGCACAACTCGAGCATGTTGGCGATCTGCTGCTCCGGCGTCCAGGCGCGGGCAGTTTGCATCTCGGCGGTATCTGCAGTGTCGATTGGGCTGGCCAGCATTGAATTATCCGGTGCGCGCTGGTTACAGAACGCGGGCGATGGTCGCGAGCAACTGTTCGGGGTTGAACGGCTTGACGAGCCAGCCGGTCGCGCCCGCCTGCTTGCCGCGCAGCTTGGTGTCCTGGCCGGACTCGGTAGTCAGCACAAGCATGGGAACAAATTTGTAGCTGGCCAATGCGCGCAGTTCGCGCACCAGCGAGATGCCGTCCATGCGGGGCATGTTCACATCCGTGAGCACGAGATCCACGGAACCTTCTTTGGCCCGCTCCAATGCTTCGACGCCGTCGGCGGCCTGCACCACTTTATAACCCGCGCCTTCGAGGGTATGGCGGACCATCTGCCGCATGGAGGCAGAGTCGTCTACTGCGAGAATGACACCGGACATCGATAACTCCGCTGGGGGATGCATATTGGTCCTCCTTGTTGCGGCCACATGGCCGCCGTTCCCTGGGTGGACGATCAGGATAGTTAACGGCAGACGGGATCGGTAGTTGAGGGGTTGGATGAGGGTCGGCTGCGGATAGTGAGGTGGGTCTCAGAATGCGGCTGCCGGTTACGCTGTTTGCTGGTTTCAGAACATAAGAAGCTCGCTGCATTCAAGAGCGCTTCGCTCTTTCCCTTGGGAAACTTCTTATCTTGATACGTAGTGCCACGGCGCAGCCTTGACCCGGAAGGTGTTTTCAGGACCGGCGTGAATACGGGACCGACTAACTGCGGTCGCGTTACGCTCTTCCAGGCGCATAACCGCTGTAACGCTCGATCAGGAAGTAGCCTTCAAATCGCAACATCCTGTTGCTCATGATCCTGAAAACACCTTCCGGATCAAGACTGCGCGATGCGTTCGGGATTCGGATGGCGTTGGAGCGATCGATTACGCTGCGGTGCGTTTCAGCGGTATGTCATAAGTCACAGTTGCGCCGTACGCTTCGGGCGACTGGGGGTCGTGGCGGCGCTTGTCGAAGACCAGCAGTCTTGTGCCGAGCTGGAAACTTTCCTTGATGTCGTGCGAGATCATGAAGATGGTCATGCGGTTCATCGCCCACAGCTTCAGCACGATGGCGTGCATGTCGGCGGTGATGCCGGGGTCGAGGGCGCCGAAGGGTTCGTCGAGCAGCAGGATTTTCGGCTCGCAGATGACGGACTGTGCGATCGACAGGCGCTGTTGCATGCCGCCGGAAAGCTGCGCGGGATATTTGTCGCGAGCGGTGTGCAGGCCGATCGCTTCGAGCAATGCGTCGGCCTTCTCGCGTGCCGCACGCTGCTTGGCGCCGAACAATCGGCCGATGACTCGCGAGCCTGCGAACTGCGGGCCGAGCAGCAGGTTCTGCAACACGGTGAGATGCGGGAACAGCGAATAACGCTGGAACACGATGCCGCGGTCCGGGCCGGGTTCGGCTGGCACGGGTTGGCCGTCGATCAGCAGTTGGCCGCGCGTCGGTTTGTCGACGCCTAGCAGCATGCGCAGGAACGTGGTCTTGCCGCAGCCCGACGCGCCGACGATGGTGACGAATTCGCGGTCGGCGATTTCCAGGTTCAGATTTTCCAGGACGACCTGTTCGCCGTACTCCTTCCACAGCCGTTTGACGGTGACGGCGGCCATCAGCGGGCCACCTCGGCCCACGGAAATAATTTCGCGCGCGTGTAACGCAGCAGCCAGTCCGTGCCGAAGGCGAGCAGCGTGATCCAGGCGACATACGGCAGGATCACATCCATCGCGAGGTAGCGGCGCACCAGAAATATCCGGTAGCCCAGGCCTTCGGTGGATGCGATGGCTTCCGCCGCGATCAGGAACAGCCACGCGCAGCCGAGATTCAGGCGCAGCGCGTCGATGAGCCGCGGCCACAGTTGCGGCAGGATGATGCGCGTCGACAGCAGCCAGCTCGAGGCGCCGAGCGTTTGGGCCTTGATGAGTTGTTCGGCCGGCAACTCCGCCGCGCGCAAGGCAAGATCGCGGGTGATGATGGGAGCGACGCCGATGACGATGAGCGCGATCTTGGCGACCTCGCCGAGGCCCGCGACGATGAACAGCACCGGCAGAATCGCCAGCGGCGGAATCATCGACACCGCCGCGACGAACGGCGCCATCACTGCGCGCAGGTAGGGAATCGAGCCGATGGTCAGTCCCGCGGCGAGCCCGATCGCCGCGCTGATGCCCAGCGCGATGAGCAATCGCTTGAGGCTCGCCCAGGTATCGGCCCACAGCAGCACCTGGCCGCTGCGCGTATCTTCCTCGAACGCATAGGTATGGATGGTGTGGGCCAGCGTGCTGAACGAGGGCAGCAGCTTGTCGTCCGGATTCACGGCGAGGCGCGCGTTGGAGCCCAACAGGTACGCCGCCAACAGGATCAGAAAGGGCAGCACGCCGAGCGCCAGCGCGCCGCCCCTGCTGGGTTGGAGATTGACCAGGCGAGGCATGGAGGGACTACAGCTTGCCCTCGGCCGCCATCTGCATGTAGCCCGCGTCGAAACGCATCTTGAGGTTCTTCGCGTTGCCCAGCGTCTTGCCGCCCGGGAACTCGATGCCCACGGCGTCGACGGTCTTCGCGCCTTCGCCCAGCAGGCCGTGGTCGAAGGAGAACTTGCGCACCAGGTCCATCGTCTTCAGGACGGCGGGGCTGGTGGCGAAAGCCTGTGCTTCGGCCGGTGTCCAGAACATCTTCGTCGTGGCGAGCTGGCTGTTGAATCCCGGGATGTCGGTGCCCGAGGCCTTCGCCATGCTGGCGAGCGCCTTGGGATCCTTCTTGGCCAGCAGCGCGAGCGTTTCATACCATGCACCGACCAGCGCCTTCGCCAGCTTCGGGTTGTCCTTCAGCGTTGCGCTGTTCACGACCATCAGATCGATGATCTCGCCCGGAATCTTGCTGGAGTCGAACACCAGTTGCGCGTCGGGCGCGGCGAGAATTTCGCTGAGCTGCGGCTTCCAGGTGACGGTCGCTTTCGTGCCGGCCGCCGCATACGCGCCGACGATGTCTGCGTCCGAAGTGTTGACCACTTTGATGTCGCGCTCCTTCAGGCCCACCGTTTCCAGGCCGCGCGCCAGCAGGTAGTGCGACACCGAGAGTTCGACCAGGTTGATCGGCAGTCCCTTGATGTCCGCCAGCTTCTTGCCCTTGCCCTTCAGCACGACACCGTCGTTGCCGTTGGAGAAGTCGCCGACGATGAGCGCGGTGGAGTCCACGCCACCCGCCGCCGGAATCGTCAGCATGTCCATGTTGGTCATCACGCAGCCGTCGAAACCGCCGGCCGTGTACTGGTTGATGGACTCGACGTAGTCGTTGACCTGAGTGAGCTGGATGGTGATGCCGTACTTATCGGCCCACTTCTTCAGGATGCCGCTCTCACCGGCGTAATCCCATGGCATCCAGCCGACGTAGATGCTCCACGCAATCTTGAACGATTTCTTTTCCGCGGCGGCGGCGGAATGGGTGAACGCCACGGCAGCCAAGGCGCAGGTGAAAATGGCGGTGCGCGCCAGCATTCTTATACGTGAACTCATTCGGCGACTCCTCAATCTTGTGGGTATGGCCACTACGAAGCGCCGAAACGACAGGCCGGAGGCCGCCGCGCCGACGCGCTGCTCGAACCTCCCGGGCTTTTATCCCGCCGTGTATCCAGAAACGATCTGGACTGCCTCTCTCGGACCAGCACTGCAAACGCAGCCGGAACCCTAGACGCACATTTGTGAATAGCCGAAGTGCAAGCACCGTGCCGTCGCCGATCCACCGATCAAACTCTCACGCCCGATTCGGCGCAACGCATCCGCGCAGTCTGGGTCCGGGGGGTATTTTCAGGATCATGAGCAACAGGACGTTGCGATTGAAGGCTCCAGGGACGGATTCACGCCGGTCCTGAAAATACCCCCCGGACCCGGACAGCGCATTGGCACCAACTTTCAAACGTACATCTTCATCCGGACAGACCCAATTTGGAGCACACGGGCAACATGCAAGCACCGCAACAGTGCGAAGCAGACAGAGGACTTCACACTTCGGTGCACGATTCTCACGCAGGAGCCCTGGTACGTTCCTTGCTACCGCTCAATCAGGCAGAACCGAAATCGTCGCGAGGCAAACTGATCGAATGGCAGAAGGCGCTCCATACTGGATGCTGTGGGAAGAACTCGTCGCCGCCGGATCGCACTGGTCCGGGCTGTTGCGGCGAGGCACGACTATGCGCGTCATGGACGTGGCAGGCGGCGGCAACATCGCGATGCTGCTGTACAACTACGACGATCGCCTTGAACGCTACAACATGCCGGACACCCTCAAGGCGCAGCACACCGCGTACCTGACGCGCGGCTGCGTGTGCTATTCGGACATGGGCCGCGTGCTGTGCTCGATCACCGACGACACCTGCGGCTGGCACGACACCCTCTGCGGCGTGACGCATGCCGATGAAGTCAGCGAGAAATTCGGCGCGGGCCGCTTCCAGGAAAAGCGCAACGCGTATTACAAGAACGGCTACGAAAGCCTGCTGGTCGAACTCGGCAAGTACGGCTTGGGCAAGCGCGACCTGATGGCCAACGTCAACCTGTTCAGCAAGGTCACCGCCACCGACAGCGGCGAGTTGCAGTTTCATTCCGGGTTCTCCAAGCCCGGCGCCTACATCGACCTGCGCTTCGAGATGAATACGCTGGTGGTGCTGGCGAGCTGCCAGCATCCGCTCGATCCCGACACGACGTATGCGCCGCGCGAAGCGCGCCTGACCGCCTGGCATTCGCGCCCCGCGCCGCGCAACGATCCATGCCGCACGCGCTGCGCGGAGAACGAGCGCGGCTTCAGGAACACCGAAGTGTGGTTCAGGTGATCCATGCCGCTCCTTGAAAGCCCATTAGACCCGCGTAACGCGGTGCATCGTGAAATCATCGCCGCCGGTGAACCGTGGATGGGCACGGTCGCACAAGGCCAGCACCTGCGCATCGTCGATCTCGAAGGCAACCAGGCCGTCGACACGCTCTTCTATCGCGCCGGCACACTGGAAGAACGTTACAGCGCACAGGACACCATCCGCGCGCAGGGCAACATCTATCTGACGACTGGCACTGCGCTGCGGTCGAACGAGGGCAGCACGATGCTGACCATCGTCGCCGACACATGCGGTCGACACGATACGCTCGGCGGCGCCTGCTCCGCGGAGAGCAACACCGTACGCTACGCGCTGGAGAAGCGGCAGATGCACAGTTGCCGCGACAATTTCCTGGTCGCGCTCGCCCGCTGGGGCGCGCGGCACGACTGCGCGTTCAGCAAGCGCGACCTGTCCAGCAACATCAATTTCTTCATGAACGTCCCGGTCACGCCCGACGGCAAACTCAGCTTCGCCGACGGCATTTCCGGCGCGGGCCGCTACGTCGAGATGCGCGCCGCGATGGATGTCACCGTGCTGATCTCGAACTGCCCGCAACTCAACAACCCCTGCAACGCGTACAACCCGACGCCGGTGGAAGTGCTGCTGTGGGATGCTCCAGGGACGACCCTGAAGTAACGCATCCACGCCGGGACGACCCGGCACCTTGGGATCGTAATGACTCATGTTCGACAAGGTGCTGATCGCCAACCGGGGCGCGATTGCCTGCCGGATTCTGCGCACGCTGCGGCGGCTGAAGATCGCCTCGGTTGCGGTGTACTCGGACGCCGACCGGCATTCGCCGCATGTCGCGGACGCCGATGAAGCGATAAGACTCGGACCGGCCGCCGCGAGCGAAAGCTATCTGCGGCAGGACTTGATCGTCGCCGCCGCGCTCAGGACCGGCGCGCAGGCAATTCATCCCGGCTATGGATTCCTGAGCGAGAACGCCGGCTTCGCGGAACGCTGCGCCGCGGCAGGTCTCGTCTTCATCGGGCCGACGCCGGCGCAGATGCGCGACTTCGGCCTCAAGCACACCGCGCGCGAACTCGCATTGGCCCACGACGTGCCTCTGCTTCCAGGCAGCGGTTTGCTCGACGGCGTTGCAAACGCATTGAGCGCGGCGCAGCAGATCGGCTATCCGGTCATGCTCAAAAGCACGGCGGGCGGCGGGGGCATTGGCATGCAGCTGTGCCGGTCGGCCGCCGAACTCGGCGAAGCGTTTCATTCGGTCGAGCGCCTCGCGCAGAGCAACTTCAGCCAGGGCGGCGTGTTCCTGGAAAAATACGTCGAGCGTGCCCGCCACCTCGAAGTGCAGATTTTCGGCGACGGCCGCGGGCACGTCATCGCGCTCGGCGAGCGCGATTGCTCCGTGCAGCGGCGCAACCAGAAGGTCATCGAAGAAACACCCGCGCCACTGCTGGACGACGCGACCCGAACGCAACTGCTGAACTGCGCGCAACGTCTGGGCGCCGCCGTGGGCTATCGATCCGCGGGAACGGTCGAGTTCGTCTACGACGACAGCAACGGCGACGACAGCAGCGGCAAGTTCTATTTTCTCGAAGTGAACACGCGCTTGCAGGTGGAGCACGGCGTGACCGAAGAAGTCACCGGCATCGACCTGGTCGAATGGATGATCCGCGTCGCCGCCGATGAGCCGCCGGACCTCGCCGCGTATCGCCCGGCGCCGCGCGGGCACGCGATTCAAGTGCGCATCTACGCGGAAGATCCCGCCCATAACTTCCGTCCGTCGAGCGGCCTGCTGTCGTATGTGACGCTGCCGCAAAGCGTGCGCGTCGACTCGTGGATCGAAACCGGCGCGGAGATTTCCTCGTACTACGATCCCATGCTGGCGAAAGTCATAGCGAAAGGGGCCACGCGCGCCGAGGCGCTCGCTGCGTTGGACGACGCACTCGGCGATCTGCAGATTTACGGGATCGAGACGAACCAGGCCTATCTGCGCGCGATCCTGGCGGACGAAGTGTTTCGCGGCGGCCGGCAGTTCACTCGCTACCTGGCCGAATTCAAATATCAGCCTCGCACCGTCGAAGTGTTACAGCCCGGCACGCATTCGACGGTGCAGGATTTTCCAGGGCGCATCGGCTACTGGGACATCGGCGTGCCGCCGTCCGGCCCGATGGACGACCTGGCGTTTCGGCTTGCCAATCGTATCGTCGGCAACGCCGTCGCCGCGCCTGGTCTGGAGCTGACGGTGGCGGGGCCGACGCTGAAGTTCAACTCACCGACCGTCATCGCGCTTACTGGCGCGAACATGACGGCCGAACTCGACGGCGTTGCCGTGCCGTACTGGACGCCGGTACACGTGCAGCGCGGCAGCCAATTGCGAATGCGCTCCGTCGATGGCGCCGGACAGCGCGCGTACCTCGCGATTCGGGGCGGCTTCGACGTGCCACCTTACATGGGCAGTCGCGCGACGTTCACGCTCGGCCAGTTCGGCGGGCACGGTGGTCGCGCATTGCGCGCCGGCGATACGCTGCGGATGGGGACTGCCGCAGCGGGCGTTGCAATGACGTTGCCCGAAACCGCGATTCCGCGCTACGGCAAGCAGTGGGAGATCTGCGTGATGTACGGGCCGCATGGCGCGCCGGATTTCTTCACGCCTCAGGACGTGGAGGAATTTTTTCGCGCGAATTGGCAAGTGCACTACAACTCCAGCCGCACCGGCGTGCGGCTCATCGGGCCGAAGCCGCAGTGGGCGCGCGCGGATGGCGGCGAGGCCGGGCTGCATCCGTCGAACATTCACGACAACGCTTATGCGATCGGTGCCGTAGATTTCACCGGAGACATGCCGGTGATACTGGGGCCGGATGGGCCGAGCCTCGGCGGGTTCGTGTGTCCTGCGACCATCGTGCGTGCCGAACGCTGGAAGATGGGACAGTTGCGGCCCGGGGACGATGTGAGGTTTCGGTGTGTGTCGGTGGAGGAGGCGGAAGCGCTGGAGCGGCAGGCCGAGCGGTTGCTTGCGGACCTTTCTTTCTCGCATCAAGCGCGCCCCCTCCCTAGCCCTCCCCCTGCGACAGGGGGAGGGGACAGGATGGTGGAGGCGCCTGCATTCAACTGGAACACCGGCTCTCATTCCTACTCCCTCCCCCGGTCGGCCGTGACCAACGGGAATCCCGCGGGAGGGGAGGGTGGGGGAGGGGGCGGCTCACCGATTCTGCGAACGATCAACTCAACTCCCTCCGTCTCCTACCGCCAAGCCGGCGACAAGTACCTGCTCGTCGAATACGGCCCGCTCGTTCTGGACCTCGACCTGCGTTTCCGCGTCCACACCTTGATGCAATGGCTGCAGCGCGCACGGATTCCTGGCGTGCTCGAACTCACGCCCGGCATCCGCTCACTGCAGGTTCATTACGAGAGCCTCACTCTCTCGCAGCGCGAGCTGCTTGAAATCCTGGTGCGAGCCGAAGGCGAGCTCCCCGCCATCGACGACATCGAAGTGCCAAGCCGTATCGTGCATCTGCCGCTGTCCTGGGATGATCCGGCGACGCGACTGGCCATCGACAAGTACACGCAGTCGGTGCGCAAAGATGCGCCCTGGTGTCCCAGCAACATCGAGTTCATCCGCCGCATCAATGGCCTTGATTCGATCGAGGACGTGCAGCGCGTCGTGTTCGACGCCAGCTATCTGGTGATGGGATTGGGCGACGTCTATCTCGGCGCACCGGTTGCGACACCGCTCGATCCGCGCCATCGGCTCGTGACGACGAAGTACAACCCGGCCCGCACCTGGACACCGGAGAACGCCGTCGGCATCGGCGGCGCGTATCTGTGCGTGTACGGCATGGAAGGTCCGGGCGGCTATCAATTCGTCGGCCGGACCGTGCAGATGTGGAATCGCCATCATCAGACCGCCGATTTCAAGGACGGCAAGCAATGGCTGCTGCGCTTCTTCGACCAGCTACGCTTCTATCCAGTGTCGGCCGAGGAATTGCTGGATCTGCGCGAGGATTTCATTCGCGGCGCGTTCAAGCTCAAGATCGAAGACACCACGCTGAAGCTGCGCGAGTACCGCGCGTTTCTCAGCCGCAACCGTGCGTCGATCGATTCGTTCAAGCAGCGCCAGCAGGCGGCTTTCGAAGCGGAGCGCGAACGCTGGCAGCAAAGCGGCCAACTGACGTTCGATTCCGAGCCGGTGGCAAGCGATGGCGACGCGCAGCTTGCTGTCCCCGCTGGCGCCACGGGCATCGCCTCGCCGGTGACGGGCAATGTCTGGCAGCTCACGGCGCAGATCGGTCAGCGCGTCATGCAAGGCGATGAGTTGCTGGTGATCGAAGCCATGAAGATGGAGATTCCCGTCGTCGCCGACGACGCAGGTGAGATCGTCGAAATTCGCTGCGAAGCCGGCAAGCCGGTGAAGGCAGGTGACATCGTGGTGGTGATGAAATGACAATACAAGCCGCAACCATTGCCGACCTGCTGGACGGCTATCGCACCGGGCGTTTCACGCCGACGCAGGTCGTCGATGACGTGCTGCAACGCATCGACGCAGCGCCCGAACGCAACGTATGGATCACGCGACTGTCACGCGAGCAGGTGATTGCGTACGCGGACGCGCTGCAGTCGCGCAGTATCGATGATCTGCCTCTCTACGGTATTCCGTTCGCGATCAAGGACAACATCGACCTGGCTGGCGTGCCGACGACGGCGGGTTGTCCTGCGTATGCGTATGTGCCGGCGCAGTCCGCCTTTGTCGTACAGAAGCTGATCGACGCGGGCGCGATTCCCATCGGCAAGACCAACCTGGATCAATTCGCGACCGGCCTGGTCGGCACACGCTCACCCTACGGGGCCTGCCGGAACAGCTTCGACGGCAGCTACATTTCAGGCGGTTCCAGCAGCGGGTCGGCCGTTGCCGTCGCGACAGGGCTGGTCAGCTTCTCGCTCGGCACCGACACGGCAGGTTCGGGACGTATTCCCGCGGGGTTCAACAACATCGTCGGGCTGAAGGCTTCGTGCGGGATGCTCAGCACGAGCGGTGTAGTGCCGGCGTGCCGTTCGCTGGACTGCGTATCTATTTTTGCGCTGACAGCCGCTGACGCTGCACTGGTGTTGAACGCGGCGCGCGGCTTCGATGCGGCGGATTCGTACTCGCGATCGTTTCCCGCAAGTGACGTCCTGGACGTCGTCGCGCCGCGGATCGGAATTCCCCGCGGCGAGCAGTTGCAGTTCTTCGGCGATGCCGAGTACGCACGACTGTTCTCGGCCGCAACAGCACACGCGCGCGAGTGCGGAGCGACGCTGGTCGAACTGGATTTCGCACCGCTGCTGGAGGTGGCGCAGCTGCTGTACGAAGGCCCGTGGGTGGCCGAGCGCTACGCCGGCATCGCAGACTTCATCCAATCGAACGGCGCTGCCATGCATCCCGTCACGCGCGCCATCATCGCTGCCGGAGCGAAACCGACGGCCGCCGATGCATTTCGCGCACAGTATCGACTGCAGGAGCTGCGTCGCCGCGCGGCCGCGCTCTGGCAGCACGCCGACGTGCTCATGACGCCGACCGCCGGGACGATCTACACCATCGAGCAGCTGCTTGCCGATCCGGTCACGCTGAATTCCAACCTGGGCTACTACACCAACTTCGTGAACCTGCTCGATCTCGCCGCAGTCGCCGCGCCCGCGGGATTCCGCGCGGATGGCATGCCGTTCGGCGTCACGCTGATCGGGCGCGCCTCGACCGAGCGGCAGTTGTTGCGGTTCGCGGCGAAGGTGCAAGCCGCCAGCACCGCCACCTTGGGAGCACTCGCTATGTCCGTGCCGAAAACCCTTGACGCTGCTCCGCAACTGCTCGATGGCTACATACCGGTGGTCGTGTGCGGGGCGCACATGAGTGGGCTGCCGCTGAATCACCAATTGCAGGATCGCGCTGCGTACCTGCTCAAGACGACGCGCACCAGCGCGCGCTACGAGTTCTTTGCGCTGCCCGGTGGTCCGCCGCAGCGGCCTGGGTTGATTCGAGTACAGCAGGGCGGAGGGGCCATCGACGTTGAAGTATGGGCGGTGCCGCAGCAGCACTTCGGTTCATTCGTCGCAGGCATTCCTTCGCCGTTGGGGATCGGCAAGGTGGAACTGGCGGACGGCAGCTTGTGTTCGGGATTCCTGTGCGAGGCGTGGGCGGTCGAGGGCGCGCGGAACATCACCGGGCTGGGAAGCTGGCGAAAGTTCATGGCGGGCGCGCTGCCTTGATTCATCACGATCCGCCCGCGTCGTTCCGTCATCGCCCGCTAGTCTTGCGGGCATGAAAGCATCAACCTCGCGCTTGAAAGTCGGTGTGCTGTTCGGCAGGCGTTCGGCCGAACACGAAGTGTCCATTCTGTCGGCGCGCAGTGCGCACACTGCATTTGCTTTGATGTCAATCCAATGTCGCGTCCCGTCCACAAAAACAAGGCTATTCCGCAACCTTTACGTTTCCAAGGCAACGCGGCGCGGAAAACTGCCGACCACTTGGCAGTGGCGTGTGACGGAACTGAATAAAGTGCGCCGGTCTCACCAGACATAATTTGCGTTGCCGGCGGCGTTCCCTTGTCATGGAGTGGTCATGGGGCTTTCTGAAACCATCGTTGCAGCAATGATCGGCGCCATCGCCACGGTCAGCACCGCGCTGTTCCAGATCTTCACGGCATTGAAGAACCGCAACAAAGTCGACGTGAAGCCGCGCCGCGGCTCGGCGATGCGTTCGGTGCTCGCGGTGCTTGCGCTGATGATCGCTTCGGCGGCCGGCGGATTTCTCTATTCCGAGTTGCTGCGCCAGCGTGGCGGCGAAGACATTCGCGCCATGCGGCAGGAACTGCGCGAGCTGCGCGACCTGACCGCGGCGACGGTGCGCGAACGCGGCAATCAGGAAATTCCTATCAACGCTCCGGCCGATGTGCCTGCGCTGGCTAAGGCGAGCGAGACTCTAGCTTCGCTGGAACCCGTGAGCGGTAGCGCCGAGTCGGTCGCCTACGTGCCGGCATGCCGGCGCGGTGCTTTGGTCAATGCGGCTGCGACGACAGAGTCGGTGGATTGCAGCGAGGGCGACGCGCAGCGCATCGCCCTGTGCGGCACGATTCCCGCCGCCGCGCGCGTGGAGCAGATTCAGCTGTTCGCGCAACCCGATGCCGTGCAGCAGTCTTGGACGCAGCATGTGGCCAGCGTCGAACAGGACGTTGGCGGTGCGCGGTTCACCGGCAAGACTTTCGAATACGCGCAGGGTGACGATCTGAAATCGGTGTGCGTGAATTTCATGCATTGGAGCGGCCAGCATCCGCACATCGCGCGCATTCTCGTGCAGTATCGACTGGGCGCGGAACCCGAACCCGCGCCTCCCGCCGCGGCTGACGCGGCGCCCGTGATGACTCAGACGTTGATCAAGGTCGATACGACCCAAGCTGCTCCGCAGGCCGCATCGTTCGCGAACTCCGGCGCCGCCGAGTAGCCGGCCCCTTCTTTATCCGCCGCGGCTGTCCCCGCCCGGCGGCCTTCAATACAATCGCCCCAGAACGAGCGGTTTGGGGGGGTGGCTCATGTTCGGACAAATGATGGACCGGCCGCTGCTCATCAGCGCGCTGCTGCGGCATGCCGATCTCATGCATCC
>Ga0307509_10006229_pt1 | contig 16139 bp, 21 predicted proteins | sample 10_EM_MG_FD_202245 | JGI IMG/M metagenome (GOLD analysis project Ga0307509, IMG submission 202245) | Populus trichocarpa ectomycorrhiza microbial communities from riparian zone in the Pacific Northwest, United States - 10_EM | ecosystem: Host-associated > Plants > Roots > Unclassified | place... | reverse complement strand
ATAAACCGAGACACTGACGGCGTGTACCACTTGAGCCATACCTGGATTCCCTGGTGCGATCCCTGTCGCGAGCCCGGAACTCTTCGGCCTCGCGTTCGAGAGCTTCTCGGTCTTTGCGTTCGCGCTGCCCCTTTTCCTTCCGTTCCTGTTCTTCCTGGTTACGCTTGGCGAGCGCGAGTTGCTCCCGTTGGGCCTTGGTTAGGAACTTGGGCTGTGGGAAGGCGGTCAAAGTTGACCCAGCGAGGACACATTGTGGGGTTTGCGGTGGACTTACTCTGGACGCGGCTTCCTTTTCCTCCTTCTGTTTCTGGAGGAGTGTTTCGATGGATACTGGCTGAGCCCGGTCGACCATGATCGTGGTGTGTGGGAGATCACGAAATCTGGGGTTTCGAATGGGCCATGGTTTACGCTTCCGCTATTTTTGCGAGGAAGGCGGCCGACCGCACTTCACGCTGCATTCCGGGCTTTCGTTGACGTCTGTGCCGACCTAGGCCGCGCCAAGGTTCGCAGAGCCCAGGGGGGTATATATGCCTCCCCTGAGATCCGAGAACCCCTCATCATTGCCAACCATCCCGGTTCTACCTCCTCCAACATCTACGACACCTCCTTGACAATGCAACAGTGCTTCGACGTCGCGTATGGTTTCGACCAACTCCATCGTTTTGACGCATTTGTTCCGGCAAATCACAAGTCAAAGTGTATCGTATTTGTACACGGAGGGGCATGGAGATCGTAAGTTTACACCCCCCCCCCTCTCTCTGTGTTCCCCTCGTTGCTGACACCCCGCTTTCTCGACCTCCAGAGAGGATAAAAGCCATCACACTGACCTGGCTCGAAGGATCGCAAAAAGTACTCAAAGCGTTGTTCTGGTGCCAAATTATCGCCTTACACCGGAAGACCCTACGCCGGCGAATAGCATCTACCACCCGTCGCATGCGAATGATATTCTTCTCTTCCTGACCAGGATCCTCGTCTGGGACGGCCCCCCTGGCACCGACATCCAGGAGGCCCTGAAGGATATCCACCTCATCGGACATAGCTGCAGCGCACATATGATCGCCTCGATCGTCCTCGACTCGACTTCCATTACTCCTTCGCTCAATACTCCTCCCAGACTGCTTGATGCCATCAAAGGTGTCATTATGTCTGAGGGGATCTTCGACCTCGACCAACTCGTTGCATGCTTCCCTCAGTACCGCGAGTGGTTCGTAGCCAACGCATTTGGCGGTATCTCCAAGTTCTCCGACTTCTCCGCCCTCAACTACTCCTCCCGCGAACACATAGACTCCACCCGTTGGCTCATCATCCATTCCAAGGGCGACACCCTGATCGACGTTGGCCAAAGCCAGTCCATGTACGAGCACATCTCAAGATTATACCTTCAACAAAACCTCCCTATCAACAAGCACGTATACTTTGACACCGATGGGCTCCAGGCCGGGCACGACGACATTTTCAAGGAGGATAAATACATCGAGATGGTCTCATCCTTTATCCTCAGCGCTTAGATCTTCTCTTCCTTCCGTCCACCACCTATTTCTTGCTCTTACCTATATATGTACGCGTTACCATACACTCTTTCTCGGATTTAATTTTTGTACGTGCCCATCTATATTCGTACCCATAAATCCTCGTCATCTATATCCTCGGCAGCCGGCTCAGACTTGGTCACGCCGCTACCGCCCCGCTTGGCTCGTCCACCTGGTGTGGGAGCACCTGAAGCCCGATTGGCGGTCTGGCGGGCGAAAAGGTCCTTTTTTCATTTGCCAGTTCTGTCAACACCTGCCAATCCCGGTAGAACCTGTCGGAGCTGCCATCTGCCTGGCAGATCCCTCACTGAGCAACTGCGCTCAACGCTAAGCCTGATTGATGATAGAACCATGGTCCGCCCGAGGCCCGACGGGCCAACAGTATCACCGAGGGGCCTTAAAAAGCCCGTACGGCTCTCTCATTTCGACACTGACACCCGCCGCCAAAACCTTTCATTGACACGAGAACCCCCCTACCGCAAAAATGTCTTCGACCGACAAAACCTACAGAAACGAATTCATCCTTCCCGACAACAGGGGCGTTGGCGCGATCAACGTGGCGGCAGAGAACCAAGGTGAGCCAACCTTGCCCACACCCACGGGCTGGGTTCAAACCGCTTTAGACTCGGCTTGCGTCTACCTCTGCGGTAACTCTCTGGGTGTGTGCCCGAAACAATCTGTGGCCCTTGTTCGAGAGGAGCTGGAAGTCTGGGGCAAACGGTGTGTCCGGAGCGCTGGCTCGTTCAATTCCTCAGAACTGAATGTGATCTACAGCGCTGTCGAAGGCCACTTTCATCATCCTCATGGAAGGGCTTGGTCGGAAATGGTGGACCACGTCCACCCCCTGATGGCCGAAATCGTAGGTAAGAACAGCCCGGGTGTGTTCCGGAGGCGGCCTCGGTGACCTCCAGAGTTTCAGGTGCGAAACCCGAGGAAGTCTGCGTGATGAGCACCTTGACCGCGAATCTACACTTGATGATGTCACAATTCTACAAGCCCACATCAGAGCGGTACAAGATCCTTTGTGAGGCCAAGGCCTTCCCTTCGGATCAGGTTAGTGGTGGCCCCGGAAAACAAATAAAAACAGGCGCACACGTTGTATGCGGCCGGTTACTCACACGTTCATCTTAGTATGCTTTCGCTTCTCAAGCCCAGAGCAACGGCTTTGATCCTCAGGATGCCATCATCGAGATCGCGCCTAGGGAAGGCGAGTTTTGGCTCCGGGAGGATGACATATTGGACGTCATCGAGAAGGAAGGTTCAAAGATCGCTCTTGTTCTCTTCGGCGGCATCTCGTACTATACGGGACAATGGTACCCCATGAAGTCGGTCACCAAAGCCGCAAAGGCTAAGGTACCTTCATTGGGTTCTGATTACCGGTGTTCAAGCTGACAGTTACCTCTAGGGGTGCATTTGCGGATGGGACTTGGCCCATGCGGTTGGGAACGTGCCGCTGTCCTTACACGACTGGGACGTGGACTTCGCCGTCTGGTGCACATACAAGTACCTGAACTCTGGACCTGGAGGAATCGGAGGACTATTTCTTCACGAGAAATGGGACAGAAAAGAAACACCGAAGTAAGTCACCATCGATCTCTCGCTTCCATTCCATCTGAGTCCCATCAAACAGATACGCCGGTTGGTGGGGACAAGCTGTGGATACCCGATTCCGGATGGGCCCGAAGTTCTCTCCGATCCCCGGCGCACAAGGATTCCAACAATCAAACCCAGCGACCCTGACCATCGCGTCCCTTCTGGGGTCGCTACAAATCTTCAAGAAAGCAGGGATGATGGGCCCGCTTCGCGAACGGTCTAAGATGCTCACGGGGAAACTCGAGAGTCTCCTACGCCAGTCTACCTTCTTTGTGCCTCCCGAACAGGCGTCGGCGAGGAAGACCCCAGGTTTCACCATCATCACTCCCACCGACCCCGAGTCTCGAGGTGCCCAACTGTCGCTCCTATTTTTACCGCAGGGATCTACCGTGATGGACAGAGTATTTGTTGGATTGAAGGAGGGGGGAGTCATTGGTGACGACCGCAAACCGGACGTTATCAGGTTGGCACCAGCACCGCTGTACAACACTGAAGAGGATGTGGAAGCCGCCGTGAGGTACTTGAACGTCGTTCTGGGTCGCCTGATTCGCCGGGCCCGCCTGTAGGGGAAGGGTGTGGATAGTATACCGATGGATGTCGAATACCCTGAGGCACACTCGTGACTATACATATACTCCGGGGAGCTCGATGGTTTCTTTGGGACGGTGACAAGTGATCGGGTAAGTCAGTAGTCTCTTGCGCTTTGAGCCTCGGATCGGAACGGCATCCGTGGAAAACTGCGTCCCGGAATGTCCAAAGGTGTCTGGGTGGGTCTCCCTGCGCGGAAGGGGATGAGGCCCCTGATTATCCAAGCATGTCGAGGTGCACAGCAACGGCACCACGGAGGCGGTACCCGGATGGGTCAGCCCGTCATCGCGTCATCCGGCAAACCCATCTCGTACAAAGATCTCTGGGATGGTTGTGAGCAATTTTTCCCACTCGACTCAGGCGGCATAGGTGAAAGAGCCCAAGGAAACACCCAACACTCGTATTCTCCTTTCCCCCTCTTCGATGACGGTGATCCCGGTACAAAACGGCCACGCCAACGGCGAGGCTAGCGGTCGTGCCGACTATTTTCCGCGGGCTTCTTGCCGGACGAGGCGGCGCAAAGCAGTCATTGTGGGTGCTGGGCCAGTGGGGTGCTTGGCGGCGATCGCCCTGGCGAACAAGGGCTGGACTGTGGAGGTGTATGAGGGGCGTGCGGGTGCGGCTTGTTTTTCATCCCCTCGCCACCTTACATATCTTGTTTTTTTCTAGACAAGCGCCTGAAGAAGTCGGAAGAGGGGCAGCGATCGATTAACTTGGTGTTGTCCTCGCGTGGGCTGGCGGCCCTGCACGCGATTGACCCCCTCCTGGAGGAGAGGGTGATGGACCACACAATTCCAATCCACTCCCGGATGATTCACATGAAAGACGGAAGCTCGAGTAGCCTCCAATATGACCCACACAACCAGGCAAGTTCCGTTTTTTCAACTAACCAAAATAAAGCAAGTAAAAATATAACGAAACTGACCTATGCCTATCGCCCATTTGACTCTCCGAACAGACGATCAATTCCATAAGCCGCTCGCTCCTGAACGAGAAGCTCATGGAAGAGGCGCTCCTCGTACCGAACATCCGGTTCTTCTCTGAGCACAAGGCGCAGACGGTGGATTTCCACCGGAGGATCGTGGACGTGCACGATGTGGTGGGGGACAGGACGAAGCAAGTCGAATTCGATTTGTGCATTGGGGCAGATGGCAGCCATTCACTCGTCCGTCGCCAATTGATGAGGGTCACAAGGTATGTGTTGTGGGTTCCATACGTTCTTTGCCCTGTCACGCCTTCGCGAACCGTCGGGATGATGGAATCCTGTCAGTTGGGCCGTTCCGTTGATCCTTGCGTCTGTTACCCAGAATGGACTATCAACAAGAGTACATTCCCCACGAATATATGGAACTCAAGATGCCAGCGGCCCATGATGAGGGCGGCAACCCAACGTTCGCTCTTGATCCAAATCACCTCCACATATGGCCACGCCATTCATTTATGCTTATGGGACTGCCGAATAAGGTGCGCCCTCTTTCCTATACATTATTATCTCGCACCTCTTTTCCTCAACCCCATCCTGCGGGATTTAATAGGATAAATCATTTACATGTACCTTGTTCGCACCAACGGCAGACTTCGCGCGGATTACGAACCCGGCCGTGTTCGTGAAATGGATGGGGGAATTCTTCCGAGACGTTGTCCCGCTGATAGGCGAGCAAAGGTTGGCAGAGATGTGGGTTAACAATCCTCGCGGTTCCTTGGTCACTGTCAAGGTGGGCACCTTACCCCTCGCCTCTCTCGCCCCCCTCGTCTCTCCCCGCTCCCTGTGTCTTTGTGTTTTCCACGGCGTTGGCACCTTCGATCTGTTCATCCGCCCATCCTCCTTGTTTCTCTGACCGAATAAATTCTCCAGGCGACACCATACCATTACAAAGACTGTGGTCTCATCATCGGGGATGCGGCGCACTCGCAGGTTCCGTTTTATGGCCAAGGACTGAACTGTGGGCTGGAGGATGTACGGGTTCTAGACCACTTGCTGAAAGAATGCAGAGTCGATCCCGTGGCCGAACTGAACGAGTCAGAGAGAAAGCCAGAAGACGAGAAGGTGTCTGCCGCGCTCACCAAATACACCGAAACGAGACACGGGGATCTTGTCGCCATTTGTGATATGGCCATGAGGCAATAGTGAGTCGTCGGTGATCAGTTCACCATCGCCTGGATATTTGCTCACCCTCTGCACCACCGACTTCCCTCGCCCTTAACCCTCGCCTCACCTCACCTGTTGGAATTTATTTGGTGATCTTATCTGTGGCGTGTTTACAGCATTGAGATGAGGCACGATGTCACAACCTCATCCTTCCGTCTTCGGAAGGAGATCGACAACATCCTATACAAGCTGAGTGGGAAACGGCCAGAAACGCTCGCATCCCTTGGGCATCGGTTCCAGACGGCCGTGTACCCATCCCGCCAGCCCAGGGGATGGATGCCGTTATATACAATGGTCACGTTTAGACCCGATATCGGATACGCGACGGCGAAATCAAAGGCAGAACGTCAGACGAACATTCTGAACGGACTTGGGTTCGGAGCAGGAGTTTTGGGGGTAATATCTCTTGTTGCAGGGGTGGCATACCATCGATTTCGTGGGGAGTGGTAGAGATGTTTGAGGTCGGCGTTTTACGTACTTTACAGAATAGGTTACCTTTTCTCCTTGCGGTATAGCTCGGGAAAGAATGTTACAATGAGTGGCCGGGAAAATTACGATTGATGGATGGGATCGTGCGGCTCTGGGCACTTACGGCGGAAGGAAAAAGGGAGAGGGAAAGTAGGGAGGAAAAGAAAATACTGATGGAAGAAAAAGGGCAAGATCAGGGATCATTCAATGTGAATGAATCGATCGGTCATATAATAATGGGAGCGTCCCACTAGCGCAGTGAGAGTGGACAATGGGGTCGTGATGCAAGGGAGTAATTATTACGCTAATCGAGAACAGCTGCCAGTGCGTGTGTATTCTTCAATATACAGGTAAGACAAAGCAATCAAGAGAGGAGGCCGACAGGAGGGGGGGCGATGATGATCTTCCATCCATGGAACCGATCGTAGAATGGAGTGTGGAACGTGGGGGAAAAGCGGAGAGAGGGGGGCAGGGAAAAGAAGGAGACGAAGATTCATCGTGAACAAGACAGGCAGATAGGAGTAGGCATGACAACAAACACATCGGGCGAGAGATAGAGAGAGAGAAATACACGCGGGAGGAGATTGGAGACAGAACCCACATATGCCAGGAGGTACTAGGGAGTGTGGTGAGATATTATGGACGGGGGAGTCCTGTGCATGAGGGATTAACCGTTCTTGGGCGATCGTAGTCGCTTCGAAATGGGAAGCTAGTTGTTGGTATCAATCGTCCGCGACCTTGCGAGGTCGACCCGCCCTCTTCTTCCTCGTCGCGGTGCTAGATTCAGCAGGAGCAGCAGCGGGCTCGACGTGATCGGCGTCTTCATCGGCGTCCGGTTTGGGGTTCTTGGGAGGGCGACCGCGTTTGCGCTTGGGTGGAGGATCGACGGCCTCATCCTCAGCCTTTCTCTGCGCGGGTGTGGGAAAGTGAATAGGGGAGGGTGACGAATGATGAGACGGGTGGACGTGATAGGCAGGTGAGATAAGAATGATGCGTACCTTGGGGGGCCGGCCTCGTTTCCTCTTGGGTGCCTCCTCGCCGGTGGCCTCTGTGGCGGAAGTACCGGACTTCTTGTTCTTGGAGCCCTTGGGACGGCCTCTACCACGCTTTGCGGGAGCTTCTGTGGCAGCGGCTGAGGAAACGGAGGCGAGGGTGTGATAAGGAGAGGAGGGAGGACGATAAGGAGTGAGCTTGGGTACGGAAGCAAACCGGGATACTGAATGTGGTACAGACCGGTATTGGAGGCAGGGTCGACCGCGGTGCCTGGCCCGCGAGCCTCGTCGGTTGGTTCGTGCGGAGGAGAACCAGACATCGATAGCGGATTGTTAGGACTCGGTTGAGGAGGGGGAAACGGGGAGGGAAAGGAGGGGGAGGAAGAAGGATTGGAAAAGCGGGCCCTCTTTTTTTGAAGAAGAGGGAGAGTTGGGAATGATTAAAAAAAGGCGGTTATTATAACAGAATAGAATATTCTCGCGTGGAAAATGATATCAACAAACAACAAAGTCCTATACTCATTCATCTGTTTCCCCTTCCAATCATAAAATACCGATAATGTTATTTTTCGCTTTTTCTCTCTCTCTCTCCCCGCCGGAGAGTGCTTGGGCGAGGACGAGGGAGGATGAGGGCGGACGGGCGTCTGTTGCAATCGGCGGTACCCACGGATATTACCGGTAACTAAACCGGCAATTTCCCCACCACTGTCAAATTATTGTTCCCGCTCTCGTCCACTGTCGGGCACTTGTTGGAATAAAAAATAATTCCGGCTGGTCAAAGCGTCTCTCTCGGATTGGTGGAAAGTTCCGGCGGCTTCGATTGACCACGTGCACCCCATCAATCGTACACAACACATCTCGCGACAGCCCTCCGACAGCTCGCCGGCCCCAGCACAAGGTCAGGCGGAATGCCTTCCTCCCTCTATCTCCTCTTCACCATCCTCGGTCTCTATTCTGCGCACGCTACAGCTGGTCGGATCCACGCCTCCCTCGTCCCAGAAGACCCCCACGCCTTCCCGAAATACGACGTCACGTTCGTCAACGGTCTCCCGGTCTTGAACGAGACCGCGGAACGCTGGTTGCACGATGGGCTGCAGGGCGGACTGCTGGAGTTCCTCGAGGAGCCCTGGGTGTCCAAGAACTCTCCATGGAGTAAATTCAAGGAAATAGATCCGACCGAGGTATTCTCGTTCCTGCTTCCGTCCATGCTGGGCTAAACTCACGAATAAAATAACAGCCATCACAATCCCTATCGTCGCCCCCATCACACGAGCCAGAGTCGGTGTTTAAACTAGAACTAATGAAGATGGGACCAGACCATTCTTATCTCTGTCTCATTCCACCGGAGCCACCGGTGTCAGATAATCCATCTCACCTGGAGGATTCTTCCGAAGAGACCACCCTCATTCAGAGTTGGAACTTGCTCCAGGCCCTCTCCGGTAAATGCCTCTATGTTAGTTTCTTACGTTTCGCCTTTGTTCCCTTGTTCGCCCTAAATGATGTCCTCTCCCCTTTCAGCACAGACAAGGCTGGTTTACATATTCCTATTGCCACAATTCCCACGTTCGCCAATTCAGAGAAGCGGTACATACGCACCCTCACCCTATCGGTGAGCCCCTCTCCCTTCACCCGCTCATCCGTCCCTCTCCTCAATTCGTACTATCCTCTGCCGCCTCCAGGCTACAAGCCTGAGGAGGACACCGAGGTCTGTCCGCTCCCCTTCCCTACCCGTGCCGTCATCTTTAACCACATTTACTTGACACAGTGGGAGGCCTATACCCTCGGGCAGGCCCCAGCAACGACCCCTGAGTCGGGCGCCGATCTAACCGTCGCAGAGCAGAATGCTCTCGCCGTCAATCTCGAACTCGCCCGAGGTGCCGGTAGTCGTTATCTCATCCAGCGATGGGGAGATGGCACAATGTGCGACAAGACTGGAAGAGAGCGAGAGATTGAAATTCAGGTACCCCGATCCCCTCCCCCGGTCGAGTGGATGAGGTTGACGCGCTAACCGACCCATTGTGCATTCCCGACAGTTTCACTGCTCGATGACCGTCACGGACACCATCTTATTTATCAAGGAGACGACTACCTGCCACTATATCCTTGTCATTCAGACGCCGCGGTTGTGCGGCGACCCTGCCTTTCGTTCCCGGCGCGACTCCCAGGAACAATCGACCATTCGGTGCAGGGAAGTCATCCAATCCGCTGAAGAGCTCAAGGGTAACAACCTCCAGCCCGAGGTAGAGGCTCAGGTCCCTCTACACGTCTGGGCTTCCGAAAAGGAGTTCAGGGATCAGATGTCTCAGCCGCTCCCCAAAGAAAAGAGCAAGAAAAACGGCAAGGTGTCAGCGATTGACGATGCGTTGTTGGCTAAAATTGTCGACCAGCTGCGAAGCAAAGGAATCGGCAACTTCGACCGAGAAAAAATGGTCGTCCTCGATGACCCAGACAGCGATGACACCGTTTTCCTCGTCGAGCTCGACGGCGACGGCGCGCAGGGGCAGGGCCGAGGGCAGCGGGAACAACTGGAGATCGAAGTTACCGAGGAAACGATGCAGGCCCTGTTGGACCAGGCGAGGAACACCGAGCCGACCACAGACGGAGACGAGGATGAGCATCAATGACCGGTACCCGGGGATTGCGTAACCCTGTGCCCTCCTCCGGGGCGGGGCCACGGGGTCTGTCTGGTGTACACCCCTGACGTCTGGAATTCTACCTGCATGATGTAAGTTATTATGGATTGCCACCGGAACGACCGCCCTTCCAGACCAGAAGATTCTGCTGATATATGTCGCATGTGTATAGAGCGTCGTTTGTAATGATCTCTCCCATTTTCTGACAAAACACACTTGATGTTGCTACATAATTGCCGTCACGATTTTTTTCATGATGCTTGGTCCTTACTCGCTCTCGTTATCCCTCACTTTTGAATCTCATGTCGGTATCGGTCCACACCGACCGAGCGCGTGAAAGTGCCAAATCCAATCGTGTTCAGTAACTAATTAACGGCCAGGGAGGCCAGATCCCGGGCCGAAGGTGAGACTACATATACTTAAGAATAAATTACGACTCGTTTCATTAAGGCCTCGACGCGTAACGCCAAGGAGAGGTGGGTGGGAGGTTACTTCCTTTAGGATTCAATTATTCATGGATTCACAAATGGGCATGGCTATGAACTTGTTGGTCGATGGCGCGCTTGACGGCACCCTGAGGGGGGGCCTTGGAGGTAGGTCCGTGCGGGCCGATGGAAACACCAAGGTCGGTGACGTCTCCAGTGCTGATATCGTAGACGAAACCTGAGAAAAGCCAAAAAAGCATGAGTCAATCTCGTCCAGGTACGGAAGATCGGCTCGGGTGGGGGAGGATCCGAAAAGAGAGCTGACTCACCGTGGACGTAAACCGGCTTGAGGTCGGCCTTGGGGGGATCAGCACGACGATGAGGAGAGGAGGAAGTGCCGTTCTGGGCTTTCTCCTGAGCGGTGTAGGCGTTCCAGTGTTGTTGCATCACCGGGCTGGTGACGATGTTGAACACCGAGTCCTTGACGTTCTCCTCGACCAGAGCACGGAAGGCGGGGTCCTCGATCTTGGGTGGGTCGATGGCGGTTTTGTCCTTGTTAGCCTCTCGCCACGATACGATCTCCGGGCTAAACCACGCAAAACACGAGGGTACCAAAAGACAAAAGAAACAGGTCCGGACATCAGAAATTTCAAATTTCAAACGAGCGGGAGAGGGCGCCAAAAACAAGCAGGCGTCACTGACCGGGAAGAGTTGGCGAAAGTGTAACGGATCGGGTTAATCCAACTCTGAACCGAGTCGCCCGAGAAACCATCGGTCGTATTAGGCTTGGGCAACATGGCGGCTTGAACACCGCCACATCCGTAGTGACCCATGACGATCACATGTCCGACGTCCAAAGACTGAACTCCGTACGCCAAAACGCTGATCGCGTTGTTATCGACGGGCTGGAACTGGTTCGCGATGTTCCTCTGGGTGAAGATGGTAGCTGGTGGTGCGCTGAAGACCGTACCCTCGGAAACTCGGGAATCACTAGCGGACGCAAACGATCATCGCGGAACCGCAAGACAGAATGTAAGGGATCAGCTATCGAAAACGATGAGATCTGATAAAGAAGGATATCACGAACCTGCATCCCAAAAACAAGAAACCTGGGGACTGTCCGTTCGCCGCGAGGTCCTTCAACATGTCTGGGTTGGAGGAATTCCCGACTATCGAGCGGAACACCTGGTTTCCCTTGGCCAGAGGTGCAATATCCGGGAACCTCGTAGCCGTATCGCTCAAAGGAACACCGACTTGAACGTTGGAGTTCTTTTCATCTCTGGCGGCGATGGTGGGGAACGGGAGCGAAAAGGCGGGGGTGACGGCAGAAGAAACGACCAACAAAACGGGGACGAAGAGCTTCATGAACATGATTATTGTGAATGAGTGTTGAACAGACCGGCTGAGATGAATGTGGAAGGTTGTTGGGAGGAGCAGTAAGAGGAAGGGGTCGTTAAAGTTACTGAAACAGAAGGGGAAGGGGAGTATGCGAACGCTCAGCGTTGCTCGAATGGAAATGGCGTGGCTCGGGGGGGCGAACGAAGAAATCGAGACGGGCGACCCCCCACATTCTTAAAGCGTCTCGGCTAGATTTCACCCTCAACGCAACACCCCCTTCGCCCACCATGATGCGCATCTGTCGTGAAAAAGCTTATGTGTTTCATTCAAACTGTCATGCGAAAAAAGGGGAGGGAATGCCGGCTTACCGCATCCCAAGCATTGATGGGATGACGATGGCGCTGATGAACCGCACTTGCCCCCCGAAGGGCGATGCGCTAAACAAAACATGCAAGACGTGATCTTGGGGGGTAAGCAGTTGGGATTGAAACGACCGACTTCGTTTGCATGCTGCGGAGGAATCGGTCGAAAGTGAATGAGCGCGACCCTACACCTGATCACAGATTCGGGCTTGAGCAAGAATCAGACTCCCAAACAATTTCCTCAATGCACTTACGCCACAGATTCACCTTGGCCATCAACCGACGTTGTCAAGTTCGTCTATGGCGCGTTGGTGTGACGGGGCGCATTGGCTGGGAGGCATGTGGTCGGCGACTTGAAACTCGGTCAGAACGATCCGCCACCCCGCGTATCGAGAAAGAAAAGGACTGAGCCCGGCCCACCGTCAGTTTTGATCCAAGTTTTCGTCTCACGCACCCGTTGGCAGTACGAAGCGCACGCCGACGTGGAACTGTGCGGGGCCGTTTCTAGGCACCACTGCAGTGCGCCGCTTTGGGTAACTCGGACGGAAGCAGTGCGCCGAGCTGGGACCCAAACACTTAACTAGATGACGTGGTTCCCGACAGAAACGCGAGATCTGGTGGAGAGCGCGAAGGTTACGGACAGAAAACCCGGATTCGGTTGGAGCGCCAGGATTGGTATTGCTTGTTGATTAAATAAACGCCAGCCGCCCAGGGGTTTGACAGTTGGAAATAGGGCCCGACGAGGGGACACCAACGAGGAATGCACCGGGGAGTCAGGGAGTGAGCCGACCCTGCAATTCTCGATCACCGGCGCCTAGCCATCAGAATCGATTCGATGATGGCTCGGTCTGGTCGTAACATGATGCAGCGAGCACCGAACTGTTTTACTTGCGGCGTACCTGAAGAGCACGGACGTAAGATAGATAGGCACGAAAGGGGTCTATAAAACCTCATAAGGTGCGGGTTCAGAGCTGACCAATATCTACACCAAACAGGCGATCGCATGTACAACATATCCGTAGCAGAGAGAGGAACATAAAAACGAATGAAAGGTCGAGGCCCATCCAGCATGCGTATCGTCCGAAGGGGGGCGGAAGTAGATGGCAGCGATCGAGCACAGGATATGGGACGGAGGGGCAATCGACTTGAAACCTGGTAGGCACGTACGATCTGTAGCGGTTATCCGTACTCTGGAATTATCAGTGAATCTACGTAGTTCGAAGAGAGCGAAGAGGAAAGGCTGTGTAAGGACGGACAAAGAAAACGCAGAGCACCAATAGAGTAACATAGAATGAGCATATAAAGACGCGCGAGCTAGTGAGCGGAGAATGCGATCCGGGCGGTTTGACTTCCCAGCAACAGCGGCGGCGAGGGCCCAATTCTTATTCACAATGTTAGAAGAATCTCTTCTTGTGTTGTTTCTCGTCGATCGCGATCTTCGTGTGTACGTGGTTTGGAACGGTACCTGGGATGGAGCAGCACTCGACATTCTTTAACCACTCGTCACCGTCATCCTCCTCCCCGAATCTGTGGTCTTCGCACTCGAACGAAGGAGGGGTGTCAACCCCCTTGATACTACCCGCGTGGTTCTTGCACCCGCACAGGAGATCTGGGAGTTTTCCACGGCCCTTGAGCAGGTCCGTCAACGTGCAGCGCTGGGCAGGATCCAAGTGCATCATCCTCCGTAAAGCGCTCCTCGTTTCTCTTGGGAGTAGTCGGAAGACTGAATCCGCACCGGCGTTGTGGTAGAAGGTGGCAACTGAAGCACCGCTATCCGCTCGCCGCCGCCTTGTAGACTTCTTGGGTTCTGGAAGCTCCAGGGCGGAAGAGTCGATGACAAGTTCCGGACTCTTTCCAGTACCAAGGGATGGAGTCAACGGGCCGTTGAAGGTGGCGGATCTGTTGCGAGGGGTGACTGGGGGGGCTGATATTTTAGTCGCGGGTTCGGGAGGTGTGGGTTCGGTGTCTTGAGCGAATTGAGCAGAAAGGGGCGGGGCGGACGCCATCGAAATCGCTGGTGGTCGGGATTGAAGATGGGCTTCCAGAAGAGGGTGGGCCGACGCAGTGGTGGGAAGGGATTCTGTTGAAGTCCCGGGGCGGGCAAACTTTTGGACGGAAGCGTCCAGATCCTCCGGGCTGTCTACGTGCCGTAGGTGTAGCGAAACCCCATTGGTAGCAGCATCGGGGTGGCCGTTAACGAAGGCCGGTAACGTCACAGTGGAATTGGCCATGCCATCTGTTTGTAACAGGTTCCTGCGAAACTCGTCCTCGCGTGTCTCCTTGGTTGACGCGGCATCGCACGATACATTCGGCGGAGTGGTGGAGCCGGTGATACTGGAGGACCGATCTACGTCATCGCTGGACGAAGAGCGGGAGAAAGAGCTCGACACGTCGGTGTTCATGCTAACCATGTCTGCGCCGTGCGAGAGTTCGCTGTCGGCGCTGCTACCACTCTTCCTCGTCGCTGAAGAATCAACGGTCCCCACCGAGATCTGTCTGGTACGGTTCATTAGCTCAGGAACCTCAAGAGTTCCCACGGCCGGTGCGGGGGTCTTCTTGGGTGATGGGGGTCGTGTCCGAGGTCCTGCCGCGAGATCCGGGTGTGCCGCGACGAACGCCCTGAAGCTAGGGTCCGTCTTGGGGTCAGGAATGGTCCAGGGGAACCGACGCAAGATCATGCACATGAAGATGATGGCCACGCTCCACACATCGGTCTTCCTCGGATCGTACGTCTCATCAGCCAACACCTCTGGGGCGAGGTAGGGGTCCGAACCGACGATACCACTGGCCTTGGTGAGCTTCTTCCCAGGGTAGTGGAAGACGGTGGCTGTGCCAAAGTCGATAAGTTTGACAACATTGCTGGTTGTCATGACGCAGTTGTCGAGTTTGAGATCACGATGGGCGAGGCCAATAGAGTGGAGGTAATCTACGCCTTCACAGATCTGGCGGAAGACGCAGTAGATCTCCGGACGGCACATCTTCTGCGACATGACGACGCTAAAGAGGTCATAAGGTGCATACTCCATAACCTACATCGCTGGTCAAAGGATGCTCAGGACGTAAGGATGGGAAGTACCTCGTAGTAATGACCGCGATCGCAGACGATGTCGAGGGTTTCGATGATGTTGGGATGTTTGAGAGTGGAACCGACACAAAACTCGGCAGTAACCTTCTTCTGGTAGTCCTTCTGACTCTCGCCAGATCGTTTAGGCCTAAACTCTTTGACAGCGAAGATATTGCCGTTTTGTTTTCCCTTGATCAGCCGGACGGTACCGCCCGCGCCCGACCCGAGGACCCGGCCCCATTTGCCATACTTCTTGGCGAGGTGTGCCTGTGTGGCCTCAGAAAGTGACGTGATCGGGTGGACGGCAGGGATGGATGCCCTGCTGCTAGTGGAGATGGCCGAGGACTGTGAGATACGAGAGTCTACGCTGGGGCGAGCCGGCTTGGGTTCCAGTACGGATTGTGGAGGGCTACCTTCCGGAGGGTCAGTCCTGAAAGGACCCCCGCTGGAGTTGGACAGGGAAGAGGCGCGGACGGGAGGTCGCTCGTGGGAAGGGCCAGGAGACTTGGACTTGGCGTTCTTATCACGGTCGCGGCGCAAGAAGCCCGTCAAACGACCGTCCTTGCGTGATTCGGGTACTGAATGTGCGTCATCACTCTTCGACTCGGGAGAGGAGGTGGGCGAATCTTTCGCAGGGTTGTCAACAGCCGGTACGGAGAGAAAGTCGTTGAGCGCAGATTCTGTGGTCGGTGTTTCCAGTGCATGGAAGGGGGATGGAGAGGAGACCTGAATGGAGGGTGAGGTGGGATTGCTGTGATCGTCGTTGTTAGTTGGGTGGTGATGATGTAAGTGGTTGTTGAGGAAGCGTTTAAGATCAGGCAGGTGGTGCTTATGCACCTTGACCGCTTGAGGTGGGGTCATGGGAGTCTGTGGGTGTTGTTCTTGAGTGGGAGAACCGAGGGCTGGGGACTTTGGAGGTGTGGTGGTGGAGGACTTTGGAGACTTTTTAAAGAACCACGACCCAGATCTCCTGAGCGGGGGCTGTGTGGAAGAGGGTG
>Ga0307509_10006228_pt1 | contig 16139 bp, 16 predicted proteins | sample 10_EM_MG_FD_202245 | JGI IMG/M metagenome (GOLD analysis project Ga0307509, IMG submission 202245) | Populus trichocarpa ectomycorrhiza microbial communities from riparian zone in the Pacific Northwest, United States - 10_EM | ecosystem: Host-associated > Plants > Roots > Unclassified | place... | reverse complement strand
TATAGGAACAAAAGGAATAATAAAGAAAGTGTAAAGAAAACAAAAAGTTGTACTCGGCTTGAGAATAATATAGAAACTTAGAAGAAGCATTTGAGAGGAGAAAGAAACCTTATACCAACATGTTCCGGTGGTGAGTTGGCGAGTGATGTGTTGTGGTGCTCTTTGGAGACTTGAATTGATTTTTGGTTTGGTTAGGCATCATGGGGTGCCACCTGTGGCGCGTGTCTATGTGAATCATGAATGAGTCGCGGAATATCAAGTTACATACTACAGTATGGCGCAGCACCACACAGGCTACAGCATACCACGAACATTCACTTCGGTTCAAGTACCGCCTTTGTTCGCGCAAGAAAGCAAGCTCCATGCTACGAATACCGATATCGATATCAATATCTATTAGCCTACTTTTTTATCCTCACCCGCAGTAAAAGTACTAAAAATTCGAGCCAGAAATCTACTAACCAATGCATATCCATCCAGCCGTAGAGGGCGTAAGAGAGAAAGAAAGACACCCCAGTTTTCATACTTACTATACCACATCATAACCGTACAGACCAACGCCACGCCGGACCGGACCTTGCAAACATGACATAGCAAGGTACAGTTCCCGCAACAAAACCACAAAGCCGACAGGTAATAAAAAAAGAGGTAGGAAAAAGGAAAAAAAAAACAGAAAACAGAAAACCAGAATATGTGCTCAAGCCAGTATGAGTAATAATAAGGTGATGGAAGAAAAGGGCCCCAGAGGTTATTTTGCTACGGAAGAAAGAGGGAATGAGAAAACACCCAAAGCCCTCAATCCATCCATACTTGCATGTCCATCACACTCATACCATCTTACAGAGCTCTCCCAGGGCGGACCAACTAGTCCTCTTCAGAACTATCATCATAATCGGCCGGCACGAGATTCCTATACGTCCGACTTCTCAAGTCTTCTTCTAGCCCACCATAGCTATCGTCCGGGATATATCCCTCGCCGCCGAGGTAACTCAGTGCAACGGGTAAGAAGATCAAGGCGTGCGTAGCGGCGACAATGACCAAGGCAAGCCACATCCTGAAGTAGTATATTTCGAAAATCTTGGAGCGGGTGAATGCGAGTACACAAACGCCTATTAGTTTTGTCACGGTGATGCCGGTGAATACCTTTTTTTTTGTTAGCATGGGGGAATGCATGGAGAGGAGGAAAGGAGGGGACCTACGGAACCGCCGACCTGGGTGAGGGCGCTGAGTGCTCTAGCGTCTTTCCCGCGGAAGCCGCGAGCGCGGTCAACGGCGCTGCGACTGGGAAACATGAAGGCTCGAGCAACATGCGAGCAGAACTCAACGCCGATACCAACGCAGATCACCAAGTTCACTAGACTGACTGCGTTAAGGCTTACGCCCCAGAGCGCCATTATGCCCAGAATATCCACAACGATCATTAATACGGTAGCACTAACCACCAGTCCCGTTTGCGCGCTTCCAAGTAATATAGAAGAGACTAGAAATATACATGCTAGTGCTGCGAGTAAGAGCGCCTCTGTAAGGCCGACTATGGAAGAGTATTGGTCGAAAAAGATGTAGAATGTGGAGTAAGGGAAGACTTCAAGGCCGGACTTTTGCGAGAGAACCTGGGAGATACGGCGGGCGGAGGCGTAGGCGTTTATAAAGTCCTTCTGGCTGCGGAGCGGAGTGTGGGACGTGCGGAAGTGGCTGGCTTTTATGGTCGTGCGGTTGTGGTCGGGAACGATTGCGTGTGAGTAGGCAGCCTTGCCGGCTACTGGGCATTCCTCCCCTGTGGGAGCTTGCAGCCAGATGTCCAAGTAGCCCAGAAACTCGTCGCCTTCTGGCATATCGTTGAGGGTGATATTCCAAGCCGAATCCCGGTCTTCGAAGCAGACCTTGCAGACGTGGTCACTGTCAAACTCGTCGCAGAGTTCGGAAGGGTTCTTCTTCCTGACTCTGCAGCATCGATCAAGGGAGGGATTCAACCATAGGAAGAAGTCGTCGATCCAACTAGCGACAGGTTCCGCAATATATGAAATCTCAAGACGTTTTCTTTCCTGTTCTAAAACATTGGAAAGTGAAAATGTGTCACATGTCGAAAAGCGCCCGCAAAGTGATTGCTGCTCTTGCCTAGCGGTAATGTTATAATCCCTGGTCACAAAGTAGGTTGGTGGTCCAACGTCTAGGTAATCATAAAGGTCGTTAAAGTAGCCGATCAGGTACGAATCACTCGGAATGGCAATTCTCTGGTCTAAACACCAAAATGTTAATATCCGGGCTTGATGACAAAATGGGGTGTATCATACCCAGCCCAAGCTCGACCTTTGGCAAAAGCGCGATTCCGGCGGTGAACAACCCTAAGAACAAGCCCACGATAACCCGCTTAGTGCGTTTCTGCAACAGAGCTGGCGCATATCCCTTCCTTATGAATTTCTGCAAAACCCCTTCCTCCTCCATAGAGAATCCGGGTGCATTCCGAATACCCTCCCCTCTCGGATTTGACATTGTTCCTCCTCCAACATTAGTAGCAGAACCATTACTCTCATAACCGCCAGGCGCTCTGAAGCAGGGGAAACAATCCATCCTGTTGCTCTCGACCCTCTTCTGGTTCAACGACAACACAGCCACGAACATGGTAACCTGTAACAAAGCATTGACGAACACTGCGCCAGCAGCATAAATAGCAAAGTTCCTAACCGCAGGCATAGAGACGACAGCTCCCAGTGCAAAGGCCATAGTTTCGCAAGTTGCAGAAAGTAAAATGCTTGGACCCATTCTGCCCATTGCCTTTCCAACGCGAACTTCCACTCCCTCATCCGGATGCGAATAGTTGACTCTCTCGAACTCGTGAACGATCAAGAAGATATTATCCACACCGACAGCAAGGACAAGGAACGGGATGACCTCGGCGATAATAAGGGTTACTTTAACGCCCATTGCCGAGAACAACCCCACACTTGCAGAGACGCTCATAAGGACAATGACGATTCCAGAGATTCCGAGAGTGAATTTGCTCTCCACAAGGAGTCTACTGCTCTGGCTTAGGACATGAGGGATTGTCAAACTTGCGCTTCCCAGTGCGAGGCTGGCGTAGATGAACATGGCGATATAGCTGATAACGACGATCTTGGCGTCAGTGTTAGTGCTCTTGTTCAATTCCTCCTCGAGACTAACTTCCGTCGAAAAGCTCAATCTCAACCCCCTCTCCTTAGCTTCGCCCTGGACAGCAAGTAGCGTACTTTTCAAGCTCTGCTCCCAATCCATAGTCTTCACAAGCGCCTTGGATCCCTCTGCATGGTTGTTTAGAACCCAAGTAACGATCATAGCCCTAGAATCCACGACATCGCCAGTATCTTGCCATCCTCCAAGAATCAAGTTCTTATTCAATGGCTGTCCGAAGTCCGGCAGGCACCGACTCTGAACGGGCTGCGCCGCGCAAGATCTCAAATCCCTCTGCCACGCCCCCTCTTTGACATTCCAGAAGCTGTTCCCAAAATATCCGGCAACACTCTGAACAACGCATCCGGCATCCGTAGGCTTCAAACAAACATCGTCTAAAGTGACCCCATAATTCAAACTCTTTAATCTCCTGATGCGATTCTCAACATCGAACCACCAACTCAACACATCATAACTCAGAACCGGAGAAGCTCCGGCTTCCGTGGTATCGTTAACCAAGAACACCTGCTGTGAGCGGTAGAACGGATCGAAATTGTCGTCAAAGAATTTCTTCTCCAAAGCAGCTTCAGATGTAGGGCTAACCCACAGCCTCACGGGGTCTGTCTCGATGCTGAACCTGAGCCAACCTAGACTCAACAAGCCAACAATTATGATGCTAGTCGAGACCGTAACAGCGGGGAAAGATGCGCATGTATGTCCCAACCAGGAAAACAAATCGTCCAAACGTGAATTCAAGAAATATTCCCTGTAAGGTCTATCCATCATTCCAGCCCCCACGACATCGCCTTCATCCTCATCATCACTCGGTGCACTATCTTGCAATAGCCTGGCACGCTCAGAATTCCTCTTTTTCAAATTCTGGTAGGTTTTGGTGGCGGTATATACTCCGACAAGAATGAATAGCGAAATTGAGTAGATGAGTATAACTGCGAAGCTAAGGCAAGGAATTACCCCGACCTTGCATTCCTTCCCCACTTCAACTTCTTGAAGGGTTGGACAGACAGCGGGACAATCAACACAAGAACATCTGTAGGCCACATCCCGGTCATTGCATCTCTTGGGCGAATGGTCCATTGCCTTCATTGGGGCACCCAATTTGTCTTTGGGGGGAAAGTCGATCTGGAACGGTGATCCAAACGGCTTCTCATCTCCCAGAAACTTTAGAAATGCAGGGTAATCCTTCGCACCCCCGCCAATAAGATCCATAGCATATCCGTTGGTGCCAGAAAACTTGACGTCCTTGCACGAGTCAAAGAATCCGCTTCCATAGGAATGGGAGACAAAGTAATCTAGCTCTGTTACGATCTCCTTCCCAGTGCTCACAGTTTGGGTAGCGGTGACGTTGAGGAACAATGATTGATCGGGTGAGCAAGTAAAGGTGCAGAAGAGGTCGAAGAAGTTTGCCTCACAAGCAGGGCAGGAAGCGACGAGCGCTTCAGCTCTCTTCAAACTCTTTGACAAATCCTCCAACTAGATCCCAAACCACCTAGAGTAAGCAAAGCTCCAGAAACAAGCAGAGAGAATTCCTCCCAACGCACCTGAGAATCCTCACAGCAGACCGGTCCCTTTTTCCAAGTATCCCCACAAATCTCCACCAACCGTTTCCTCGTCTTGGGGCTCGGTTCAGTAGCTGGCGTGTTATCGGGACAGGGCAATTGCCCCCCGAAGAAGGATTTCTTGCCACACTACGAACCATCGTTAGCCCCGTCGAGCCCAAGTGTGCCCCAGAAGATAACCTCGGAAAGCCCAAGAAGTAGAAGTTGAGAACGGTACCTGACCACGCAGTGCACAAACCCCAGCTTTATGCACACTTGTCACCGGGCCCGACTTGTCAGCCTGCGCCGGGTTCGACCACGAGAGCAAACATAGGAAAATGAGTGCTGGTAGTAGTAACCGGGGTGTGTGAAGCATCAGGAGATGCTTCTTCATCTTTAGAGAGGGTTTTTGGGGTGTGCAACAGTAAAAATAGCGGTTGCCGGTAACTTTCAGCAATTGAGTCACGAGTTGGACGAAATCCGGAATATCTCGAAGCCAGGACGACCGACTAAGTGGGCTATGCACGAGGTACCGGTAGTACTATCCGATTCTGTAATGAGCGGGCTCAAAAAGATATGCAAACTAGGGCAGAAGGAGGGTGACAAATAGTGCGTTGAGTGGAAAGTCCGGGTGGAAGGAGGATGGAAGGAAAGGTTGGCTGAGGAGAGAGATTGGGGGGTGGTCGAAGCGGCGGATGACGAGAACCGACGCAAGGGCAGCGGAGAGAGACGCGAGATGAGGCAACAGCCAAGCGAGCAAGAGATAGGCCCTGGGTGATATGTGCGGGGGAAAAGGTAAAGAAACAGAGAGAGTGTGAGTGAGAGAGAAGGAGAGAATGGGGAGCCAGAAGACGAAGGCGATGGTGAGAAGGAGAGAGAGAGGCTGAAGGCTGAACGGTTAAACCACACCCTTCTTTTCTATTACTTTTCGCTTCCTGCCTTACGGGAATCCTGGCTCCGTCGATTAATAATTAAACGGTGAAGCACAGCAACTTTTAAAGAAATCGAAAGGAAATCCCAGTAAGGCAAAAGAGTCAATAAAAAGGCAGAGGAAAGGCCTCCTTTTATTTTTTTCTTTTTCTTTTTACTTTTGCTTCCCCATTTCTTTCCTCCCCACATTCCACATCCAACTCTATAAGACCAAGTAACAGTGACAGCAATAACAAGAGTAATACTTACTTCTCTCCCCTTGAACCCCCCCCTGACCAAACTCACCAGAAATTCAGGCAGAAAAGAAAGAACGAAAAGGAAAAAAAAAGTAGAGATGCTGGCTCGTTGATGACCGTCTGATGACGTGCTGCTGCAGGATTGGGCAAGACCTCAATCCCCTTGGCAGGAGAAAGAGAAGAAAAAGAAGAAAAAGAAGAGGGAAAAACATCCATCGAGGAATCCCCCCCGCATTCAGCGAATCAGTGGCCAGAATTTAATCGCCATCGATAAAAGCAGTCTTCCATGGTCCCGTGATTGTCATTTTCTTTTCTTTTCTTTCCTCTTTTTTTCTTCTTTCTCTTCCTGTCAGATTACCGGACAAGTAGTTTTGCTGATGGCCCTGGCAGGAGCAATTATTGTGAGCCGGAACCCAACCTAATATTCGGTCCATCTGCCGGGTGGATGACCGACACGCTCAGTAGTCATCTGGTTATCCAACTCGTGATCTGGTGCGAGAGAAAGTCTATATAAACACAAAAATACCTCTAGTCGCAGGTGTACCGGTATAATGCACTCGCACAGTGCCTAGGTACAACTCGGCTTCGTAGTTTATCATAATATCGTTATTATAGCTCACGAGAGTGCAACCTTCAATCCCAACTCATACAACACGAAACCGCGCAACCCAAATCGAGTCCCACCCAATTCAATTCGATTCAACCCGAGCACCGGTAGCACCTACAAAATCCCACGGCAAACGCATCCAGACTCAGATGTACCGGTAGGATGAAAAAGAAAGGGAAAAAAGTAAACATGATTCATGAAAAAAGAATCTCAATTGCCTTTCCCATCACGAACGCCCGGCTCTTTCAAGTGATGACACAAGGAATAGGAATGCTGCGTGGATTCCCACAACAACAGTTAGCAACATTTTTGCACTCCGTTCCGGAAGGGGAGGGGGGGGAAAGAATAGAGAAAAGGCTTGGGGTAGAAAAGGCCTACCAGCAACACGAGTAATCACCGCAATCGACACACTTCTGTCCTGGGGGTTTTCCTAAACCACCAGTGCCCAAGACACCACCGCCAGCGAGGGGTGACTTTTCTTTATTCGTGTCGACCAATTGCTGAGCGGAAGAGGAGCACATGGTGTCTAACTGGGATGAGATGAATGGGGACAGAGGTTAAGTGTTTGAATTGCACTGCGCTGCCCTATGAGAAACGGACGTCGTCAAGCTTGGTCAACAAATTTTGTTACCCGTAAAAGAAATTGTTTTAGCGAGGAAATGATAACGAAAGCTCAAATTTTAACATTGAGTGATGGCTCAGAATCTAACAGCAAAGAATACCTCATCAAGGTGAATACAGATGGGGTTGTAACATATTTGACACGGGAGGCAGTTTCTCAGGCCGCTCCCGTGGACGCGATATCATCATTGGGAATTTCAAGAGTTCCTAAGGCGAAAAAAGGCGATAGAAATTAGGATATCTCACCTTTTGTGTTTGCGCAGTAAGGGGTTCCACACAGGCAGTTCTGAGCGTGTATTGCGGCCAAAGCAAAGACGATGGTGGAGGAGGGAGATGGGGGGGGGAGAAGGGACGGGTGGATGCCGCCCAGACAATCAACGAAGAGGAGGACACAAGAGTTCGGGTGCCGGCAAGCAACAACACATTCTTTCAATTGTTGAGCCACATCACTGCGCTGCGCCACTCTGGTATCAAGTAAAGTCGTCATACGCATCAACCCCCTCCCTTGGGCAAGACTGGTTGAAGTACGGTATTCGCCCTTAACCTGTTTTTCAGATGCTAGTCTAGCTCTACCTCCTGACCCCAAAAGGTATAAGCGGTGGCTTACCTTCAACGAGAGGAAGGCCAAGTTCGTCGATTGGCTGGGTCGGTTTTTTCTGTGAGCAAAATTCGGCATGATGCAGATGAGGGTATTGAGAGGGTTTAACCCCTCCATTGATTTCCTTGTCTTGTACTACTTGGGACGTTATTGGAGAAGGAAATATCTTCAAGTCACTTTGAAAAGACCTTTCCAATACTACTGTAGTCAATCCTGGGCCTGTAGAACGCCAGCAATGTTTTTTATCTCAGCAAGAGCGCAATGTTTCACCCAATGATTCTCCGGGGCGCCAAAGAGGTAATAAGCATGATCTTGACACAATTTGGCAGGATGCCCCGGAATTTTCTTGAAGAGTATATTTTTGAGATACAGGCTATCTGCATGGCTGTCTTTCGGCATGAGAGAAAACTCTAGCGTTCAGTGGGGATGTTTCTGGTCTATTTTCTCTATTAGATTTTTTGTGATTGTGTTTTCTTGCTTAGAAGTTGAAACACTAGCATTATTTTCTTAACTGTGAGCGGAACGTTGTGTTTTGCTGGGGTGAGGAAGCATTGCTGGCATTCTACAGGGAGGGCCCGGTATTGACTGGTAGAATACCGGTAGGGTTTCTCGATACTTTGTCTCCGCATCCGTGTTCCCTGTTTAATGACGGTCTGTACCCGTACACTTAAGAGCCATGAAATTCGGGAACAAACGGGGGAAAACATCACCCTGTTGCTCGAGTAAACAAGTGCCTCAAGCTCCGTGAGCAAGGTCTCAGCTCCATGCATGGTAAATGCCACCCAATTGCTGGGAGATCACAACAACTCGAGCACAGTACCCTCCAGTATGATGCAATTTCAACCCTGGGCTGAATGCTTCTGCGGTAATATTATACTAAGGCCCACCCTGAGTGGGGGAATGGGGGTCGCAGACTTGTACTTACGGGTGGTCAGTCAAAGACAGCGGTGCCATGTCCTAGTTAAACAGTAATAACTAGTCTCCATTATAGTCGACCCGTACGGTACAATATTGTACCGACACCTCATGCTCAAGCACATGTGAGACGGCTAGAGATCGCAGAATTGCGCGCTCCTCGGGTACTTCTCATACCAGTGCCTCTGGTATGATACTGTGCATGTCGACTTCTCTCTTCTTCCTCTGGTTCAGGTTCTTCCTAAGCCCTGCTGCTGTCTGTTAGCAAGGAAACGCCCGGACCGATCGCCTCTCTTCACCAGTACTGGACAGCCGTCTTCCGTCAAAGTGTCCTGCAAGTCGGACGAAATTAACCCTACATTCGTATCAGTGCAAATGGATCGCGACATGAGTTCCGCAAAGTCTGTTTCGATTGCTGGAAGCACAGGCCTGGTGGTGAGTGCATTCACATTCATCCCTGTGCTTGCCTTTATCACCACATCTTTCATCTCATCCCTTAGGCCCCCTAGAGAAACATGTTTTTTTTGAAAGAAAGAAAAACACTCACAATGAAATTTCACTAACACTCTTATGAGAAGGGCTCTTTCGCACTCCAATACTTTCTCTCAAACCCACAGGCTTCCCAAGTGTATTCCTTGATGCGCCGTCCTTACCCTCACCCCATTACCGACCCCGGGTCAAAGCTTAAGCCTCTCATCTCGAGCGATATCGCGACATGGCCTGCAACGCTTGGTTCTATCCCCACGACCGTCTTTGTCTCTAGTCTTGGAACTACCCGCGCGGATGCCGGCTCTTTCGAGGATCAGCGTAAAATTGACCTTGACCTCAACCTTGATTTAGCAAAGGCAGCCAAGGCAGCCGGTGCAAAATGCTACGTCCTGGTATCCACCCACGGTGCAGACTCAGCATCACGGCTCCCTTACATGAAGATGAAGGGAGAATTGGAAGATGCAGTTATCGAGATAGGATTTGAAAAGACGGCAATCTTAAGGCCAGGACTAATTATCGGGTCGCGGGAGAAGGCTAGGTTGCTGGACTACCCTCTCCATGGTGTGGCCAATCTCTTTGGTGCTATCTCGGGTGGAAAGCTGAGGGATTGCTGGGCTCAGGATGCAGATACCGTTGCGAAGGCTGCTGTCAGGGCAGCCTTAGAGGAGGCTGTTTGGGAAGGCAAGGGGGAGCAGGAAGGCGGAAAGACAGTTTGGCACATCACTCAAGCTGATATCATTGCCCTTGGGAAACATGCGACATGTTAAGCGATAAGTGCCCGAGTATTGGGTGGGAAAGGTGTGAGTGCAGGTGCGGGTGCAAGTGCCTTTATGTGTTTTTTTTTGTTCCTTCCCCAACTGGCGTGAGGGTCGCAGGCTAAGGTGATTACGAATTTAGCATAATATCGGATTGGACCGTATCAGTAATTGGATTCAGGCGAACTTAGGCTATCTCTATTGTTTGCTTCGATAATTAAATCTCATTAATTTTTGTATGCATAGTATTATTACCCATTTAGGGCATTTCCCAGCAGGACAGGAGCACGGAAAGCAATGGAATCAAGTTCTGTTCTCAAAGGCACATACAGTAGGCAGGGTAATCCAAGGGCCGAGGGAATAGCTCACATTTATGCGAATTCCAACCCGGGTTTGAAGCGAGAATGCAATACGGGAGGCGTGATACATGGATATGATGGAGCGAGGGCAAAGCAACGTGTGACCAACTATTTGGGTGGGGTGCTTCCATGTAGAGCGCGGCTTCCGAAATATTTAATGCAGGGCACGAGAACTGGAGAGCTCGGCGGGTATCATACAGCCAGCCATCATCATGGGAAGGGGAAGGAGGGGAAAGAAACAAAAGGAGGGCCTGAAATGCACAGTGCAAACAAGGGAGTGCAGCCAACAGATACCCTATCACTCTGCCTCATGATTTATATATAACTCATATCTATGTATGCGAGGGGATGCGAGGGATTGAACCAGCGAACGGGTAGCCTAACTTAAATACTTGTGCTTACTCCAAAGAGGGGAGCGGTATGATACTGTAACTTATCATAATGTTTTTTCAACTTTTGCCTGTCATATCGCCTTCTCTATGCGATCAGTTAGGCCTGCTTTCTAGCTACGCTGCTGTTGCTACTATTGCTTGCGCTGCTACGGTTTGCTATAATAGCATTAGACTGGCCATGACACCTTACTAGCCAATCCATAAAGTATCCGGACACTCTTTGGTCCACTTTGTATCAGCCTTGGCGCCAAGTGTCCGGATACTTTATGGATTGGCCAGTACTTGTGTGCCCTAGCCTGCAATCACATACTCCAGCAGAATCATCAACTGCCAACAGCCTCTCTCTCCCCCCCTCCACCTGATCACCTCCCCCCCCCCTCAACCCTCACCCACAACCCTTTCCACAGCGCCTTGCCTCGCCCGCTCTGCTCTCTCCTCCAATCCCCGCACTCAACCCTGCCTCTCACCGCGTGGTACTGCTGTCCACAACCATCATCCTTTGCTCCACCTCACTCCACCGCTGTCACCACCACCACCACCACCACCACCACCACCACCACCTCACCGTTCCCACTGTTTGCACCTTCATTACCCTCAACCCACAACTCACCAATTTTTACCACCACCGCCACTACCACCCTCGGCTTGTATTAACCTAACCTCTCTGCTTTCATCCAACGCGCTATTCGTATAATACTGCTCGATCTTTCATCAACCCCTATTCCTCTTGCTCTCGAAGCATCTCTCATCTCCTCTCCCATCTCTCCCATCTCCTCCACCTCTTAAATCCCCAAACCACCCCCCTCTCTTACATCCATTAACGCATCAAATTTCCATCGACGCAGCCTCTCAAACACCTGATGGCTTCCGTAAGTTGCATCCATGAATCCTTGCAGATCGCCCTCTAGTCCAAGTGTCCGCCGCTATTTCTAGGCGCTATTGTCTCTCGTTCCGCTCTTGGCGGCTTCACACTCCAACGGTTCCCCCTTCTAACAATGTCACAGGTACCCCCGCAATCCCGCCCTCCTCAATTCGGCGCACATCACCAGTACGTCCCAAATGGCTCTGTGCCTGGAATGCCCCCTCAACCTGTCCAACTTCCACCCCAAAAGGTGATTGAGAAGGCAGGTGTGCGGATTTTGTGCATTGCCGATGTTAGAGGTATGAATTTCGTCCTTCTCTGTCATGTGGATTTTGGCCATCTCTCAAGCTGTTCGGCTGTGATATGCCCCGGAGATTGACACTAAATCGTTATCTACTTTTTTGCAGGGAATCTTAGATCTTTAAATGAATTGGCCAAGAAGGCAAACGCAGACCACATCCTTCACACTGGTGACTTTGGCTTTTATGATGATAGCTCCCTCGAGAGAATTGCCGACAAGTTAGACTTTAACCCTAATACGGAGTGAACGTCGGCTAACTTTTCTTTTCTTTTTTCTTCCAAGGACCCTGCGACATGTCGCACAGTACTCCCCCCTGCTCGAAGATGGCCTCAAAAAGCGTATCCAGGCCCCTGGCCCCAGTAGCCATTCTATAAAGCAGCTCTTTGCTCAGGTCGAACACCCATTGTCCGAGCTTCCCCTGTTTCTCAATAAGAAGTACACCTTGGACGTACCTGTATACACAGTGTGGGGGGCGTGCGAAGATGTCCGTGTCCTTGAGAAATTCCGCTCAGGCGAATACAAGATCAACAATCTCCACATCATCGACGAAGCGAATTCGCGGCTGTTAGATGTTGGCGGTGTCAAGCTTAGGTTGTTAGGTCTTGGGGGAGCTGTAGTCATGCATAAGTTGTTTGACAACGGCGAAGGAAGGACCACGATTCCTGGAGGACAAGGGACTATGTGGACTACGCTTTTGCAAATGGGCGAGCTCGTTGACACAGCAAACCGGGTGTATGACCCTGCAGAAACTCGAATTTTTGTCACCCATGCTTCGCCGGCAAGGGAGGGCTTGTTAAATCAATTGTCGGTTACTCTAAAAGCGGATTTCTCGATATCCGCTGGATTGCATTTCCGATATGGTAGCTCGTACAACGAGTTTAGTGTAAACCCAACTCTAGATCATTATCGGGGCAAGCTGGCCTCGTCGAAGGCGTCATTCAATGATGTTTGGGAAACCGTCAAGGGCGAAGTCCTGCCCGCCGTTCAGCAAAACGAAGCTCAACAGACACTCTTGAATAATGCCTTGGACATCGTAGAGAAGATGCCTACAAGTGCCAATGGTGGAAACCCGTTTGGTGGTCCCGCATCGAACACTGCTCCTGGAGCTGGACAAGTCGATGAGTCCGCATTTAAGAATATGTGGAATTTCAACTTGGCAGATGCTGCATTTGGCTGGCTTGTTCTAGAAGTTGAGGGTGGCCGCATTGGGACCGAGATGAGAGCGCAAGGGTTTAATTTCGCCCATAGGACTGCAAAGGGAGCTCCTCAGCAGCAGCAACAACAACAACAGCAGCACCAACAGCACCCACAGCATCAACAGCACCAACAGCACCAACAGCAGCAGCCTCAACAGCAACAGCAACAGCAACAATCATCGGTCGCGCCTGCTACATCAACTGCTACGTCAGCACCAACTTCGAATGCTGGAACTGTCAATGTGAATGTGCCATCTGGACCCTCTGGGGCCAGCAACACCACTCCGCAAAATGGCCCGGCGGTTCCCTTCACTCCGTCAGGGCCAAGGAGTCAACAGCAGCCAAAGCCCGCCCCCCCTCAACCAAAGCCTGCTGTGACCCCAACTGCGCCGAAGCAGCCTACCCCACCTCCCGCTCAGGTCGAACCACCGGCCGCCCCGAAGCCAGCAACACCTCGCCCAGTACCAAGTGGTCCTGCGAACAGAACTACCACCCCGGTCGCCACGCCTCTGCCGATAGCAGCGGCAGAGAAGCCATCTGCCAGTAACGGCACACGTACCCAATCTCCAGCCCCCCCTGCCGTGCCCAAGATTGATACTCCTGCTACGGCTCTGGTCGCGGCTCCGACCGGACCTCAACATCATCAAGAGGCTAGCTCCCCACAGGACCGCTCAAAACAGTTCGGGCTCTTTGTAAACGGCGTAGATAACGAAGAGGCAGTCCGTGCTCTATTCTCCCCGGAAGTCCAGAGCAAGATTCGGCGCATAGAAAAAAAACATCCCAGAACCAGACCAGACTCCACTTATTTCTTTGCGTACTTTGAGAGCGCTGAAGTTGCCAAAGAAACGCTGGAACAGCTACCAGAGGATTTGAAAACAAAGCGTTCCATGAGTGAGAACAAGCCGTGGGTTAAACTGATGGATGAACACAGCCCGTTCAACCACCCAAGGCCCGGCATGTCGGACAGCAAATGGGGTCGCGGAACCGGCACCGGCGGCGGCAACACCAGCGAGAGCGATAACAACATGGGTGGTGGATACAGGCGTGGATACCAAGGCCGTGGTAGAAGAAGCACTTATGGTTTAGACCGCGGCGGTGGGCGGGGAGGTAGGGGTGGTGGGGCCAAGCGTGGAAGGGGCTTTGACGGCGGGGATGGAGGATCGCAACATCAATCTACAGACTAGATAAAATAACTTTCCCTTTTTCCTCTCTTATTTCTTTTCTTTTCTTTTTCCTTTCTTCTAATGATTTCTTTTTTCCTAGCCCCTTTGTGGGACCTGTGGAGGAGAGGGAGGAACGAGGTTTGAGAAAAGGAAAAAAGTTCTCTGATAGTTGGTTTGTTTTTCCGGTCTGTTTTTTTTTTTCCTTCTGTGTGTGGCTTAGGCTGCCTGGCTGGTTGGTCGGTTTGTACGTTGTTGTAACTGAAAATGGCAGTTGCCATCATCGCCGTGGTTTAGTAGCAGCTCATGGTATGGTAGTTAGGGAATGAATTCCCAAGACGGGGCAGACGAATGAGACATCTTTCGAAGCAGGCACCTAGTAGGGAGGAAGAGAGGGGGTGGGGGGATGAGCGGTTCTTTTGGCGTGCGGTTGTTTCTTATGGTGCTCTGTTATATTTTCATCTTTTTTACATTTTTCCATCAAAACTTTGGGGCTTTTACCATACTTTTTACTTTAGCTTAGTTCCTACAGTACTTTATCGGGGACTACCGTGTTACCTACCCACTCGCTGGAATTCTTGCTACGAGCATTATTATTACCCGAAACAAACAAACCGTGGTACGGTTCTGCGGAACTCCACACAACAATAATATTATTATCATGATATATGATAACTCCAAAGTTGCCAAGCACAGCACAACGTGACATAGTCATAACTTCTCACTCGTGAAGCGCTTCTAACACGATACTGCACACAGACCAGTGCGCACTGCTCAGTTAGACACAAAAAGCCCAAAACACACACATAATTATCATACCGGTACGGTACACACTAAAAGCGAGGGTTTTTGAACGACTACTGATTAAAGCCATCACACGGGGGAGTGTTTCTTTTTTCCCAAAGAAAGTCCGAAGGGGGAAAATGGATAAGTGCTTGAAATGCCGGTACTGTGTAGTATAGCACTGGTGCCGTTACAATTGTTTAATTTCTTTTTCCTTTCCGATCTCTACTACCGCAGCCGGAGAGACTGATCGAGGCCCGTTGTGGTATTATAGTAATTATTATTATGTGCGCATTCGTTGCGAAGAGGCCCAATTTATCTTAGTATGATATGATACACAGGTGTGTAGCTATATACGGTAGCGTAGGGGACTAGGGTTGGTTTGTTGAGAATTGTTTCCCGTAGTTTTCGTTTTATATATATATATATATATATATTTACTCGTTCTGTGCTGCATTGCATAGAATGTAACTGTGGTAGGTGTGTGGTTTTCGGGATTTTTTTTGTAGGACTTATGTGCAGTGCTTTCTGTGTGTTGAATTTAATATATCATAATACGGTGGGCTCTCTGGGAATGGGAGTTAGTTGCCTCGACGTTCCCCTCTGCACTACCTAGCCTAACCCCCACCTTCTCCTAAAGATTACCCGGCTGCAGAGAACCCCTTCCACCACCACCACAAACAACCACGACTCAAACACCCACTTATCATACATACGAGAGAAGGAAACTTCCGATCTATCATACATATCCCAACCCATCACCAACCAACCAACCAACCAACCAACCAAAGAAAGAAAGGGAAAAAAAAAAACAGTTACCAAAAATGCCGAAAAGGAAAAACCCCTTCACCAATCCGCCCAGCAAATCCCGGTGCCTAACTCATCCCTCCACCACCACCACCGCTACCACAACCCTACCAGCGCGCGCTCACGCCCAGGTCACCAAATCACTAACCTCCGCCCTCCCAACCTACCACAAGCGCATCCTCCGCGTCCTGAAGAAGGCCCGCGGCTTCGAAACCGTGAAGCTGATCCGGCGGATAAAGTCCTCCCGCACCTCCAAAGCGCCAGCGACGCGGCCAACGGCAAGGCTGGAGGCGGAATTGGAAGCGCTGAAGAAGATGAAGCTGGATGTGCTTGCGCGGGCGCATTTACGTCGATGCGTGGGGAGGGATGGGAGGTGTGTTCGGAGTGGAGTTTTGGATTGGGGGGTTTGGGGCGTGGAGGGGGACGGG
>Ga0307509_10006227_pt1 | contig 16140 bp, 9 predicted proteins | sample 10_EM_MG_FD_202245 | JGI IMG/M metagenome (GOLD analysis project Ga0307509, IMG submission 202245) | Populus trichocarpa ectomycorrhiza microbial communities from riparian zone in the Pacific Northwest, United States - 10_EM | ecosystem: Host-associated > Plants > Roots > Unclassified | place... | reverse complement strand
TGCTCCAGGCGGTGCTCCACCTCGGCCACCGGAAGCGCCACGGAAACCATGCCACCGGTACCCGCCAACCGCAGCAACGCCTGACTGCGCAACGCGACCACCCGGGCCGCATCCTCCAACGAGAGCACACCCGCCACACAAGCCGCCGCGATCTCACCCTGCGAATGCCCCACCACAGCAGCCGGCTCCACACCGTACGACCGCCACAACGCAGCCAACGACACCATCACCGCAAACAACACCGGCTGCACCACATCGACCCGCTCCAACGACGGCGCACCCTCGACCTGCCGCAACACATCCACCAACGACCAGTCGACATACACCTCCAACGCACGGGCACACTCCTCCACCCGCCCGGCGAACACAGCAGAAGCCCCCATCAACTCCGTCGCCATCCCCACCCACTGCGACCCCTGCCCCGGAAAGACGAACACGGGCCGCATCTCCTGGGGCGCGATGCCACGCACCAGGAGATCGTCGGAGCCGCCGCTCTCCAGGGCACGCAACGCCCGCAGGAAGTGGCCAGGATCGTCGGCGGTGACGACGGCCCGGTGCTCGAACCGGGCGCGTCCCTCGGCGAGGGTGCGGCCGACGGTGACGGTGTCGAGCGGGCCGCCCGCGGCCACCAGATCGGCGAGTCGGCCCGCCTGAGCACGCAGCGCCGTCTCGTCCCGGGCGCTCAGCAGCCAGGGCACCACGGATCCGGCCGCGACGTCCGGCCGTACTCCATCGGGACCCGGAACGTCCCGCACGGTGGCCTCGGGGGCCTCCTCGACGATCAGATGGGCGTTGGTTCCACTGATCCCGAAGGAGGAGACGGCGGCCCGGCGCGGACGTTCGCCGCGTTCCCAGGGGGTGGCGTCCTCCAGCAGCGCGACCGCACCGCTCTGCCAGTCGACGTGCGAGGTCGGCCGGTCCACGTGCAGGGTGGCGGGCAGCACGCCGTGCTGCAGCGCCATGACCATCTTGACTACGCCGCCGACGCCTGCGGCGGCCTGCGAGTGGCCGATGTTGGACTTGAGCGAGCCGAGTCGCAGCGGGTTGTGCGGGTCGCGGCCCTGTCCGTAGGTGGCCAGCAGGGCGCGGGCCTCGATCGGGTCGCCCAGAGTGGTGCCCGTGCCGTGCGCCTCGACGGCGTCCACGTCCGCGGTGGTCAGCCCGGCGGCGGCCAGCGCCTGGCGGATGACCCGCTCCTGGGCCGGTCCGCTCGGTGCGGAAAGGCCGTTGCTCGCACCGTCCTGGTTGATCGCTGAGCCGCGGATCACGGCGAGCACCCGGTGTCCGCGGCGCTCGGCCTCGGACAGTCGCATCAGGAGGATCATGCCGACGCCCTCAGCCCAGGCGGTGCCGTCCGCTGCCTCGGCGAAGGCCTTGGCCCGGCCGTCGGGAGCCAGTCCGCGCTGTCGGCTGAACTCCACGAACATGCCGGGCGAGCTCATCACGGTGGCCCCGCCGGCCAGGGCCATGTCGCACTCCCCCTGGCGCAGCGACTGGGCCGCCATGTGCAGGGCCACGAGCGACGAGGAGCACGCCGTGTCCACGGTGATGGCCGGGCCCTGCAGGCCCAGCGTGTAGGCCACCCGGCCCGATGCCACGCTGGAGGTGCTGCCGGTCAGCAGGTAGCCGTCGTACCCCTGGGCCCCCTGGTGCAGCCGGGGACCGTACTCGGGGGCGACCGCGCCGACGAACACGCCGGTCTGGCTGCCGCGCAGGACGGCCGGATCGATTCCGGCGCGCTCCAGCGTCTCCCAGGAGGTCTCCAGAAGCAGTCGCTGCTGGGGGTCCATCGCGGCAGCCTCGCGCGGGCTGATGCCGAAGAAACCCGGCTCGAAGCGGTCCGCGTCATAGAGGAAGCCGCCGACACCGACGTAGGAGTGCCCGGCCCGGTCCGGATCGGCGTCGAAGAGGGTGTCGAGGTTCCAGCCGCGGTTGTCGGGGAAACCGCCGACCGCGTCGGTACCGGACTCGACCAGCTGCCACAGGTCCTCGGGCGAGGCCACTCCGCCCGGATACCGGCACGCCATGGCGACGATCGCTATCGGCTCGTCGGCGGCCGTGGCCGGCGCCGGGGCAGCCTCGACCGTACGGTCGCCGCCGTGCAGCAGATCCTGGAGGTGGCTGCCGAGGGCCTGCGGGCTCGGGTGGTCGTAGAGGAGGGTGGTCGGCAGGTCGAGGCCGGTGGCGAGGGAGAGCCGCTCGCACAGGTCGACCGACATGAGGGAGTCGAGGCCGAGGTCACGGAAGACGGCCGAGACGTCGACATCGTGCGCGGAGGCGTGGCCGAGGACGGCGGCCACCTCCGAGCGGACCAGGGCCAGGACGGCAGCGGAGCGGTCGGGGCCGGCGAGTGCGGCGGCGGGCTCGCTCCGGTCCGGGGCGGCAGGAGTACGGACGGGTACGGGCTCGGCGTCCGAGAGGTCGGAGAGGTCGGAGAGGTCGGGCCAGAAACTCTGCCGCTGGAACGCGTACGTCGGCAGCGGGACGAGATGGGCGTCGGCCAGTGCGAAGAAGGCGGCCCAGTCCACTTCCGTTCCTGCCGTGGACATCTGGGCGAGAGCGCGGACGAAGGTCTCCCGTTCGGGGCGCTCCCGGCGCTGGGCTGCGGCCACGAGCGGGCGCGGTGCGTCGGCGGGTACGGTCTGCCGGATCATGTGGACGAGCACGGAGTCCGGGCCGATCTCCAGATAACGGGTGACGCCCAGGTCGTGCAGCGTGCGGACACCGTCGGTGAAGCGGACGGCCGCGCGTACGTGTGCGGCCCAGTATTCGGGGGAGGCCAGCTCGTCGGCCGTGGCGAGGGTACCGCTGACGTTCGAGACCACGGGCATGGTGGGCGCCGCGAACTCCAGGTCCGCGGCGACCTCGCGAAGGCCTTCGAGGGCGGGCTCCATGAGCCGGGAGTGGAAGGCGTGGCTGACCTGGAGCCTGCGGGTGCGGCGCCCGCGGTCGGCGAAGTGCGCGGTCACCGCGAGGACCGACTCCTCCGGGCCGGACACGATGGTCGACTCGGGTCCGTTGAGCGCCGCGATCTCGGCGTCGCCGTCGAGTTCGGTGAGCGCCTGGAGCACCTCGGCCTCGGTGGCCTCGACGGCTGCCATCGCCCCGCCGGCGGGCAGTGCCTGCATCAGCGCACCACGGCTCGCGACGAGTCGGCAGGCGTCGGCGCGGGAGAGCACTCCGGCGACGTGCGCGGCGGCGAGTTCGCCGATCGAGTGGCCGATCAGGTAGTCGGGGTGCAGGCCGAGGGAGACGAGCAGCTGGTGCAGGGAGACCTCGAAGGTGAACAGTGCCGGCTGCGTGTAGGCGGTCTGGTCGAGCAGGGCGGCGTCGGCCGTACCGGCATCGGCGAACATCAGCGTGCGCAGCGGGCGGTCGAGCAGGCCGTCGAACTCGGCGCAGAGTTCGTCCACGGAGTTCCGGAACACCTCGAAAGACGCGTACAGCTCACGCCCCATGCCGGCCCGCTGCGCGCCCTGGCCGGAGAAGACCAGCGCCAGTGGGCCGTGTTCCTCGGCGGTGCCGGTGAGTACGCCCGTCGACGGCCTGCCCTCGGCGAGTGCGGCCAGCCCGTCCAGCAGGGCATCGCGGTCCGCGGCGACGACGGCGGCACGGTGGTCGAAGGCGGTTCGGGTGGTGGCGAGCGACAGTCCGATGTCGGCCGGCCTGTCGCCGGGTACGGCCGACAGGTGCTCCCGCAGCCGCGCGGCCTGTCCGCGTACGGCCTCGGCGGTCCGTCCGGACAGCAGCCAGGGAACGACGGCATCAGCTTCTGCGCCTGCCCCGGACTCCTGGCCCCCGGCGCCCGCGGCGGCGGCCTCGACCGGGACCGTGTCGGCGGAGCCCGGCTCCGGCTCCTGGTGGGGCGCGTGCTCCGCGAGGACCACGTGGCAGTTGGTGCCGCCCATGCTGAAGGAGCTCACGCCGGCCACCAGCCGGTCGTCGGGGCGGGGCCAGGCGCCACGCTCGTTCTGGACGCGCAGACGGAGGTCTTCGAGCGGGATGTCCGGGTTCGGCGTCTCGAAGTGCAGGCTTGCGGGCAGTTCGCGGTTGCCGATGCTCAGCGCCGCCTTGAGCAGACCCGCGATACCGGCGGCGGCCTCAAGGTGCCCGATGTTGGTCTTGGCGGAGCCCACCCTCAGGGGCGCGTCCGGCTCCCGGCCGGCCGCGAACACCGCGCCGAGAGCGGCGGCCTCGATGGGGTCGCCGATCCGGGTGCCGGTGCCGTGCAGTTCGACGTACTGCACCTCGGACGGGGTGAGGCCGGCCGCGGCCTGCGCCCGCCTGACGGCCTCGGCCTGGTACTCGGTGCTCGGCACGGTCAGGCCGTTGGTCCTGCCGTCGTTGGTCACGGCGCTGCCCAGGATGACGCACTGGATGCGGTCACCGTCCCGCACCGCCTGCTCCAGCGGCTTGAGCAGCACCAGGCCGGCACCCTCGCCCCGTACGTACCCGTCCGCGGCGGCGTCGAAGGTACGGCAGCGTCCGGTCGGGGACAGCGCGCCGAACTTGGAACTGGCCACCGTGGTCTCGGTGAGCAGATTGAGGTTGACGCCACCCGCGATCGCGAGCTCCGACTCCCCCGTCCGCAGACTCTCGCAGGCGAGGTGGACGGCGACCAGGGACGAGGACTGACCGGCGTCCACGGCGAGGCTCGGGCCGTGCAGACCGAGGATGTAGGAGACCCGGTTGGCGATGATGCTCCGGTGCGTGCCGGTCACGGTGTGACTGGTGCTGCCGTCCGGCCCGCGTCGGCCGAGGAGATCCGCGTAGTCGTCCCAGATGGCCCCGACGAAGACACCGGTACGGGAGTCACGGATCCGCGCGGGGACGATCCCGGCGTTCTCCAGGACCTCCCAGCCGAGTTCGAGGACCAGCCGCTGCTGTGGGTCCATCTCTACGGCCTCGCGCGGGGAGATCCCGAAGAACGTCGCGTCGAATCCGTCGACCTGGTCGAGGAACGCGCCGAACCAGCGCCGGTCGCCGTCGGTCGGCCAGCGGTGCCCGGGGGCGGGGACGACCGCGTCCCCGCCTTCGTGGAGGAGCTGCCAGAAGGCCTGCGGACTGTCCGCCTGCGGCAGCCGGCACGCCATGCCGATGACCGCGACGGCATCCTGCCGCCGTACGGCCGACTCGTTCGCGTCCATGTCCGAGGTTCCTGCAAACACCTTGTTTCTCCTCCGTCGAAACCGTGGCCGAGCGTCTGTCGCGAGCTAGTTCTTGCGGGCGAGGCCCGCGTGGATGACCATGGCGCTGACCTTGCGGGGGGCCGACTCGGCGGACCGCCACTCGGTGGTCTCCACCAGGCCGGGCTCCAGCAGTTCGAGGCCGTCGAAGAAGCGCCCGATCTCCTCCTTCGTGCGGTTCGCGTTGAGCTCGATGTCCCGCTTCTCGAAGGCCCGGTCGGTGGTGTCGGCAAGTTCGTCGAGCTCGGCCAGGGAGACGTGGGACAGCACCAGATAGCTGCCGGCCGGCAGGGCGTCGACCAGGACACGGACGGCGGCCCAGGGGTCCTCACCGTCCGGGACGAAGTGGAGGACGGCGACGAGCAACAGGGCCATCGGCTGGTCGAAGTCGATCAGCCGGCGCACTCGGGGGTCGTCCAGGATGTCCTGCGGCCGGGCGGCGTCGCCGAGCACCACCTCGACGTTCTCCCGGCCGCGCACCAGGGACTCGGCGTGTGCCGCAACCGTGGCGTCGTTGTCCACGTACACCACACGCGCCGACGGATCGATGGCCTGTGCGATCGCGTGCACGTTGTCCTGTGTGGGCAGTCCCGAGCCGATGTCGAGGAACTGGCGGATCCCCGCCTCCCCGGCCAGGTGGGTGACGGCCCGGATGAGGAAGTCGCGGTTGGCTCGTGCGGCGGCGAAGACGCCCGGGTCGGTCGCGGCGATCTCGTCGACCAGCGCACGGTCGACCGGGTGGTTCTCGGTGCCGCCGAGGAGGTAGTCGTACATGCGGGCGAGACCCGGTCGTGTGGTGTCGATCTCGATGGTTGTCTCGGTCACTGGATCGTCCGTTCTTCGTAGGGGAGTTCGGGGAGAGTCCTCGGGCGTGGCAGATCGGTGCGGGTACCGGAACGCACGTTGTTTCAGCGGCGCAGGCCCCGTAGGCGGCGCCGCAGCCTGAGCGCGCCGGCGGCCAACGCCAGCGCGGCGGTCCGCGGTCCACCCATCCGGCGCATCCGCAACAGCGACAGGAAGATCCACAACCTGGTCTCCAGGGCGTTGCCCGGGCCGGCGTGGGCGTCTCGGTACTCCAGGACCTTGGTGCCGGCGACCGTGGCCTTCAGCCGGGCCACGTCCTCGCCGGGGATGATCGCGTCCTCGTGCGTGGCCAGGTAGTGGACCGGGATGTCCAGTGCCGCGAGCTCGGCGTCGGTCAGTGCCCAGGGGCTCAGGTCACCCCTGATGTCGGCCGGGGTCGTGCGGGTCAGCCCGGCCAGCGTCTCGACGGTGATTCGCGGCAGCCCCAGCCGCCAGACGGGATCGGTGAAGAAGGCCGTGACGGGCGCGGCGATGGTGATGACGCCCTTGATCCGCCGGTCGTGGACCGCGCAGCGCAGCGCGGCGTGACCGCTGAAGCTGAGGGTGAGCCCGTAGGTGTGCTCGACGTCGGCGCGGTCGCGGACGGCATCGAGCAGCTGCGGGATCATCCGCCAGCTGTCGGCGGCATAGGGCAGTGGGTTCTCGCCGACGCCCGGCAGCTCGGCCACCAGGACCGCCATGCCCAGCCTGGACGCCTGCGTGAGCAGAGGCATCCACTGCTCCTTGACGCTGATGATGCCGCCCATCACCAGGAGCAGCGGGCGGGGTTCGGTGGCTGACAGACCACTCGCCCAGCAGGGCACGGTGGTACCCGGGACAGGTACGTCGAGCCGGATCACGTCGTGGTCGGCCGCCCAGGCGGCGCATGTCTCGACGCACTTCTTCAGGGCACGCTCCCTGGCCGGACCGTCCACGGCCGGAAAGCGGGCCAGGTTGTAGTAGCCGCACGCCTGCAGCAGCCTGCCCTCGTCCTCGAGCGCGGCCGCCGCCCTGCTCCACTCCCCCGCCCAGGAACCCGGCGCGTCCTCGTCGTCCGAGTGGATCCGGCCACAGACCGCCTCGTACGTGCTCTGCGAGATGTTCTGGGCGCGCGCGTGGGCCAGGCCGTACAGCTTCAGTTCCGCCACATCGTTCATCACAGGCCTCCCAGCGACACGCTGCGGTCCTCGGCTCCGTGCACGACGGGCAGTTCGAAGTCCTCCAGCGCGGCCTTGATGTCGGCGAGCAGGTCGGCCGCCTCGGCCCCGTCCACCACGCGGTGGTCGAAGGCGAGGTTGAGCCGCATCACCGGGGCGATGGCCACCTGGCCGTCGCGCGCAACCGGCCGGTCGGTGATCCGGCCCAGGCCGAGGGTGATGGTGGTGCCGCCGACCGAGTGGAAGCCGTTGACCGGCCGGTGACCGAGGGAGGACACGGCGAGTGTTCCCATGACCCGGCGTCGGCCCGCCGGCGGGCGGACGGTCCGCCAGAACAGCAGGGAGCCCAGCCATACGGGCAGTTGCTGCAGCCGTCGGACGGGGGCGAACTCGGGCATCCGCCCGGCGTCGCCGGTCCGGTGGTGGGCGAGCTGCGCCTGGATCTCGTCGAGGTCGGCGGCATCGGCGCCGCGCAGTACGGCGGAGAGCACGACCCGCTCACCGTCCAGCGTCTTGTCGAGGGCGACTTTCACGTCGACCCCGTCGTACGTCTGGATCCGCGGGCGCAGTATGCCGTGCAGCGCCGCGTTGGCCCGCGGGTGGGCGGCCAGGGCCCGGGCCGCGGCGAGGATCGCGACCGCGACCGCCGAGTAGCGGCGGCCGCTCTCCTCGGCCGCCTCGCGCAGCTGCTGAACCCGGGTCATGTCGACGTCGGTGTCCAGGAAGACCGGGGAGAAGCCGCGGATCGTGCGCAGGAAGTAGTACGTGTGGCGTCGCTGACGCGTCAGGGGCCGGATGCTCATGGCGCCACCGCCATTTCGTAGACGTGGGCGAGGGTGGGGGCCTCGATCACCTGCGGGAGGGAGAGGCGTCGGCCGGTCTCCCGTTCCAGGAGGGTCAGCAGCCACATGACGTGGAGGGAGTCCCAGCCGGGGACCTCGTCCACGCCGCGGCGCAGGTCCTTGCTGGTGACCGGGATGCCGATCTGGTCACTGATCAGCTGCGCGAAGTCGTCCAGGCTGTTCAACGCTCCTCCTTCTCCGTGCGGTCGATCAGTCGGATGTGGCCGGGTACGGCGGGCAGGTCGCCCAGCAGGTGACGGAAGGCCGTGTACGTCTCGTCGCCGCCGGTCTGCTCGAAGCCGTGGCCGGGGTAGAGCCCGCGCACCTTGGCGTTCTTGGCGGTGGCGCGGTAGGCGGCGTCGACCGCGTGGACGCCCCGTGCCTTGGCCTGGTGCAACACCGCTGCCAGGCAGGCCTGTTCGACTCCGCGGGCCAGGACGCGGCAGCTCAGCAGGAAGTTCTCGATGGTCAGCAACGTCTCCGCGTGCCGCAGGAACACGGCGCCGGTCAGTCCGCTCCTGCCGAAACGGTCGCTGACGTGGACCGAGAGCACGGTGCGGGCCGGATCCTCCACCCACTGCTGTACGTCGGCCGGTTGGAGCCGTTCGGTGGTCAGGTTGAACTGGTTGGTACGCAGCGTCAGTTGGGACACGCGGGCGATCTCGGACGGCTCGACGGCTCCGATGGTGACCGAGATCCCGAGGTCGTTCAGGTAGTCGTCGACGCTGGTGTGCACGGCCCGCAGTTCGCCACGGGCCGCGTCGGCCCGGTACAGCGAGGTCCGCTCGGTGTCCTCCTGAGTGACCGTCCGGACGTTGAACCAGCCGTCGGCGAGCAGCTTCTCGATGTGCAGCACCGGCTCCTGGTCGAGCGGGACGACATCCACTTCGGGGCACTGGGCGCGGACCACACCGCACTCGTGGGGACTGTCGTCGACGAAGACGAAGCTGTCGAGGCCGACGCCGATGGTGCCGGAGAGTTCCCGCAGATGCCGGTGCTTTCCGGTCCAGTCGGCCCTGACCTGGACGAAGTCCTCCTCGCCGAGCACCATGCCTGGGTGCGAGCGCAGTACCTCGCGAACGGGTTCCAGGTCGTTCTTGCTGACCGCGCTGAGCAGGACGCCCTGCGAGACGAGTTGCCGGACGACCTTCTGGAACGAGGCGAACGCCTTGCCGCGCAGCCCTTCGCCCACCTCGATGCCCTCGGGGCCGTCCTCACTGAGGACGCCTCCCCACAGGGTCTCGTCCAGGTCGACCGCGAGGCACTTCTTGGTCCGGCCGGTCAGGTGTCTGGCAAGGTGGGCGACGTCCTTGGCGTACGCGGCGAGCAGCGGGGCCGAGAGATGGGCGCCGGCGTAGGCGCTGAGCCGCGGGTCCGAGGCGGGCAGGCCGTCGGCCAGCAGCGGGTCGAGGTCGACGACCACGACCTGGGGCCGATCGTCGCCGAGGCGGAGCAGCCGGGCGTTGGCCTCCCGCCACAGCACGCCCAGCCGGGCCCGCGAGCGGTAGTCGACGAGCTGGGCCGCGAACCGCCGTATCAGCGGCAGGGTGTTGAGGACCAGGGTGGCGTCGCTCTGGGCCACGAAGCGTTCGACGAGGCCCTCGACGAGGGAGATCCGGTGGTCCAGTGCGGTCCGCACCGCGTCGACGTCCCAGGGGGTGGGCAGGTCGTCGAGCACCACCATGGGGTCGAGGACGCAGAGCACGAGGCGAGGGTGGGCGGCGTAGGTCTCGCTGGCCGGGTCGGTGAGTTCGGACACGTAGCTGTCGAAATCGGTGACGGTGGGGCGCAACAGCAGCCCGTGCCGGGCGAGTTCAGCGGTCAGCGGCGGTACCAGCATGGCGAGGTTGCCGTGCCCGGTGACCGCGACGGCGACCTCGGGGACCTGGGCGTGTGCTGCCAGCACCTCGTCCGGGTCGAGCCGGGCGAGCAGTTGTCCGGCCTGCTGGAACGCGGCCCCGTCGGCCTCCGCGAGCCGGGCCCGCACCTGCGGGTAGTCGGCCGCCAGCCGGCCTGCGCGGTGCAGGTCGAGCAGGGATCCGGAGATCGGCTCGGTCGTGGTCATGGCCGTCACACCCGCTCGATCGCGAAGCCGGCCCTGATCCACTTGCTGGACTCCACGGAGATGCCGAGTGCCTTGTCGCCGGGGCTCATCAGCTCCAGTGCCCGTTCGAGCTGGAAGAACGGCGTGGCGTTACCAGTGTTGCCGGTCTGCGCGACGCAGCTGATCTCCTTGGCACCGAGCAGGTCGAGGGCCTCGACCACTCGCCGGGTCATCCGTCCGGACAGCTGGGGCGGCAGGATGTAGTCGACGTCCTCGCGTGCCCAGCCGAGCTCCGCCAGGAGCTGTTCGAGGATCTCGCGGCTCATCCCCGGCACGGAGGCCTCGATGGCCTTGTAGTCCTCGACCGCCGGTGTCCGGTCGGAGAACCGGTCGGCCGGGCCGAACCATTCGAGGATCTGGCCCGCGGCCCGGCCGAGGCCGGTGAGCCGCGCGGAGCTGAGACGGACGGTGGCTTGCGCCTCCGCCGGCTCGGTGGAGAGCACCAGGGCGCCGGCGCCGTCGCCGAACAGTACGTAGTTGATGAGCTGTTCGGGCCGCATCGCGGCGAAGTCCTGGCCGAGGTCGAAGTATTTCTCGTTCAGCTCGCCGCCGATCACCAGCGCCCTGCCGTAGGCACCGGTGGTCAGCAGTTGATGGGCGACGGTGAGTGCCTGGAAGGCTCCGGTGCATCCGGACTGCAGCTGGAAGACGGGTACACCGTCGATGCCGAGCCGGTCCGCGACCACCGAGGCGGTGGTCGGCAGGAGCTGATCCGGGGTGGCCGTGCCCATGACCAGCAGGTCGATGTCCTGCGCCGCGAGCCCGGCCGAGTCGAGGGCGCGGCGGGCGGCGAGCTCCCCCAGATCGGCGAGCGAGTTGCGCCGCTCGCCGGTGTCCAGGTCGACCGAGAGGTGGCGGGTGTCCGTGCCGATGAAGACCTGGATCCACTCCTCCCACTGGTCACTCATGCCGAACCGTCGGGCAAGAGCGGCGTTGTCGACGGGCGTGCCGGGAACGGCGGTGCCCGTGGAGACGATGTGGATTGCCTGGGGTGTCATCTGATCCCTCCGTGTGGTCGCCGTCGCCGCCCGTCCGGATTGGTGCTGGGAACGGCTCATAGCGGGGCGCTTCACCGGACCGGCTTCGGGCCGTACCCGGTGAGAGAAATCCTGGAAGAGACCGCTTAAGTGGTCTTAAGGCCCTACTAGTGCTTCGTCGCGTTCCTCCAGGCCCTGCGGCAGCCGTCGCCTCCTGTCACCCGAGGTGACGAAGCGTTGGTGGACGCACGCGAAAGTGCCCCGGGCCCGGGTGTCGGGCCTGGGGCATCTGGGTCGCGCCGCGCCCTCCCGAGGGGCGCCGAGTCGGCTGTGCTAGTGCGGCACCAGCACCGGCGCCGGCTGTCCGACGTACTCGGCGAGCGCGCTGCGCCAGGGGCGCTGCAGCTGCCCGGCCCAGCCGGGCAGCCCGCCGATCAGCGGGGTGTAGGAGGGCCGGGGGGCGTCGACGTGATCCTGCGGCTGCGCACGGCTGATCGGTACGTCGTAGCCGGCGAGCTCGACGGCGGCCTCGGCCAGTTCGTACCAGGAGGCGCTGCCGGAGTTCACCACGTGATACGTACCGGACGACGGCTCGTCGAGGGCGAGCGCCAGGGTCATCCTGGCCAGGTCGACGGTGTACGTCGGCGACATCACGATGGAGTCGACGATGCTCAGTGGTTTGCCCGCGTGGGCCATGCCGAGGATCCTGCCGACGAAGCAGGGCCGGGCGCTCGCGCTGCTGGGGGTGGGCCCGAACAGGCCTGCGGTACGGGCCACGATGTGCCGGGAGCTGCCGAGCCGGGTCTCGTGCTCCCCCGCCAGCTTCGTCACACCGTAGGTGAGCAGCGGCGAGGTGGCGGAGTCGGGGCCGTACGGGGTGCTGCTGACGCCGTCGAAGACGAAGTCCGTGCTGATGTAGATCGGCAGGGCGCCGAGCCGGGCGCAGGTGCGACTCACCCAGCGGGCGCCCAGCGCGTGGGTGCGATAGGCGATGTCCGGGTGCCGCTCGCAGAGGTCGGCGGGCATCAGAGCCGCCGCGTTGACCACGGCATCGGGCCGGTTGCTCTCCAAATAGCGTTCGACTTGGACCTGTTCGGTTATGTCGAGTTCCCTGCGCCCGGGAAACAATGCTTCCGTGATGGCCGGGAATTCCCGGACAGCCGTCCGAAAAGCCGTTCCGAGCAGGCCGCCCGAACCAATGACGACGACGCGCATGCGATCATCCACCGTTCTGTTCTGGGGGCCTGGTCTCCGCTGTGGCGGCGGCCCGTTGGGGTCTCATTGGACTCTTTCCGAACCTGTTTCCCAGGAGTGCTCACTGCGGCTCGGGGGATGGCGCCGCAGTGAGCTGCTCAGGGGTATTCCGCTGTCCTGCTTCGTGTTGTCGCCCGCTGTGCGGGACCTACTTGCCGGAGACCGCCTCGGGGAGCGGTTCCCCGCCGGAGGCCGCGAGCACCCTGCCGTCCTCGCGGAAGAGCGCGAGGGCCGCCACCATGGTCACGACCATGAGCCCGGCGGCGACGGCAAACCCGATCTGGAGGCCGCTGTTGAGCGATTCGAGGACGGGGTGGCCCTGCTCCAGCAGATGGTCGGTGCGCGTGGTGGCCAGCGTGGAGATCACCGCGAGGCCGACCGAACCGCCCACGAACCGGGTCATGTTGACCATGGCTGAGGCGACACCGCTCTGCTCCTCGGGCACGCCGTTCAGCGCTGCCATCGTCATCGGGATGAACAGGACGCCGAAGCCGACGCTCAGCACGATCGACGGAAGGATGACGTCCGTGAACAGGCTGCCGTTCTCCGAGATACGGGCGAACAGGCCCAGACCCACGGCCGAGACGATGGCGCCGATCGCGATGACCGGCCGCATCCCGATCTTCGCCACCAGCTTGGGGCCGACCGGGGCGGCACACAGCAGGAGCACCGTCAGCGGGATGAAGCCGAGTCCCGTCTTGAGCGCGGAGAAGTGCAGGACCTGCTGCTGGTAGAGGGTGGCCAGGTAGAAGGTGGCGAACATGGCGCAGCCGCACAGTGCCGAGACCACGTTGGCACCGAGCACCGAACGGTTCGCGAACAGGTTGAGCGGAACCAGCGGCTGGGAGGCGATCCGGGCCTCATGCACCACGAAGTACGCAAGGACCATGGCAGCGCCGATCAGCAGGCTGACGGTGCGGCCGGAGCCCCAGGGGTGCTGGTCCACCTGGGCGATGGCGTAGCACAGCAGGCTGATGCCGCCGGTGCCGGTCACCGCGCCCACCAGGTCGAAGGCGCGCCCGGTCGTGCGCTGAGGACGGTCGTCCGGCATGAAGCGCACGGCGGCCAGCAGCATGAAGATGCCGATCGGGATGTTGATGTAGAACAGCCAGCGCCAGGTGGGGCCGCCGCCGAGGAGGCCGCCGAGGACGAGCCCGAGGGAGCCTGCGACGCCGGTGATGCCGCCCCAGATACCGAAGGCCTTGTCGCGCGGCTTCCCCTCGGGGAAGACACCGTTGAGGATCGCCAGGGTCATCGGGGCGACGAACGCGCCGGCCAGGCCCTGGAGTCCGCGGGTGACGGTCAGCGTCCCCGCGTTCTGGGCGAGACCGGATCCCAGTGAGGCGGCGGTGAAGGCCACCACTCCCCAGATGAACACCCTGCGACGGCCGAGCAGGTCACCGACGCGACCGCCGAGGAGAAGGAAGCCTCCGAAGAGGATCAAGTAGGCGTTGACCACCCAGGAAAGGCCGGACTGCGAGAATCCGAGGCCGTCCTTGATTGCGGGCAGAGCAACATTGACGACGGTGATGTCGATTGCGTCGAGAAACGCAGCCAGGCAGAGCACCGTGAGTGTGATCGTGTGTTTCCGGGTCCATTCGAAGTCCGTAGTCGCCTCGCCCATGGCCTTCGGCTCGGGGCTTTGCGTTTCGACGGAGGACAGTTCGACACTCCCGGCTTCGCTGAGTCCCAAGGTGGGCTCCTCACAAAGAGTTCCATCGACTGATGCACAACCGAGTATCGCCAACTTACCGACCGATCGTCAAGTGAACTTTGGCGACTGCTGGAGCGGGTAGGCGACGAACGTCCCACCGTGACTCCATCCACTGATGTTCTGCCTGCTCACATGGCAGTTCGGAGGAGTGATCCGGTGCCGCACCCCACCTGGTCACAACCGCTGTCGAGCGCTCGTCAAGTAGACTGAGCGCCTTAAGGAGGCCGTTGTGAACACGAACGAACGGGGCACCGGCCGTACCCGTGCGCGCATCCTTGAGATCGCCCGGGAGCTGATGGCGAAGCAGGGGTACGCGGGCACCTCGATCGCCCATATCGCCAACCAGCTGGGCACCAGCAAGGCCGGGATCTACTACCACTTCAAGTCCAAGGAGGAGATCCTGGACGCCCTGCTCACCAGGCCGGTTCTGGCCTACGCGGACATCGCCGAACGCGCCGCGCAGGGCGCCCCGCCGGCCGAACTCCTCGGCGCCATCATCGACCTGACCGCGGAACTGAAGGAATTCGCCGGTTTCCACAGTGATCCGTCGACACTTCTCGCCCTCGGCGAACGGCCCCAGCAGTCCGACATCCAGAGCAAGCAGGTCCGCGTCATCGCGGCCCTGGCCGGCCCTCGCCCCTCGCAGGCCGCGCGGGTCCGGGCCCGCGCCGCCTTCGCCGTCGCCAGCGACGGCACGGCAGGTGTGGCCGCGGCGAGCGACAACGGCCTGACCAAGCCCGAGCGCGACGAACTGCTGGCCGCAGCCCTGCGCGCCCTCCAGCCCCGCTAGCACCTGCCCGGCGCCCGGGCCACAGGGCGTCGGCGGTACATCACCACCGCAGGTGAGCGGGGCCACGGGGGCCTCCTGCAGCCGACGCTCCGCGGATCCGCGCCGAAGCCATGTGTTCCGGCACGGATCCACAAAGTGCTCGCCCGGGCCGGTCCGACAGCTCAGGCCGCAGGACGGCGCTGATGCCCGATCACCGCAGGTGGGCGTACCGGACCCCGCGTCCGCGGCATGGTCCGCCAGGCAGGTCCTGGCCTGTGTCCGCAAGGTCCCTCCACCGGAGGGGGTGCCCCCGGCCCCGCGGCGCGCGGCACGCTCTCCCGCTGCCTCAAGGGTGTGGAAGGTGCCCCCGCTCGCCGCACCGGGCGAAAGCCCGAGTACGTCCGGTACGAGGCCTTCCGCCCCGCACCCCGAGAGCAGGCGCTGGACGCCGTGGGGCCCGCCCTCCGGGCGGACGACGGGACCGTGCGGACACGACCTAGGCGGCATACGGCGCGTCCCCGGCCACCAGGGACCCGAGGACGTCGTCGACCAGTGCGTCGATCGTGGGCAGCTGCCGCATCTCCGCTGCGACACGAGCCGCCGCCTCGGCGTAGGACGGATCAGCGAGCACCTGCTCGATCGCCGCCCGGATGCGCGGCACGTCCGCAGGACCGATCTTGCCCACCCGGTCCTCCGACTCGACGCCCGTGTCGACGCGCAGCCCGACCCGGGACTCCTGCACGAGGCGCGCGTTGGCGGGCTGGTCCGCGAAGACGGGCACCACCACCGACGGCAGCCCCGCCGCCAGCGTCCCGAGCAGCGTGGCCGAACCACCGTGGCCGACGACCACGGCAGCCTCCGCCAGCACGTCGGCCTGCGGCACCCAGGCCTCCACGTGCACGTTCGCCGGAATGTCCCCGAGCTGCGACACGTCCGTGCCGTGGCCCACGGTGAACAGCACGCGCACCGGCAGCCCCCGCACCGCCTCCAGAGCGGCACGGAACACCGCGCCGGCCAGCGGAAGTTGGCCCGTGACACTACCGAACGTCAGGTAGACCAGCGGCGCCGTACTACCGTCCCACCAGTCGGGCAGCATCCCTCGCCGGGGCTCCACGCCGTCACGGAAACGGCGTGTGTCGGCAAACTCCGAGGGGTCCAGCGAGGCCGGGAAGCGGGAGAGGAACGGAACCGTACGGAGGCGTTCCACGATCGCATCGTCATGGCGTACGAGTTCCGGTGCGGCACGGTCGAGAGAGGCCTTCTCGACCGCCGCCTGGGAAATTCCGACCTGTGC